>Ga0208242_100176_pt1 | contig 77453 bp, 64 predicted proteins | sample SubbioAug_CSW13A_FD_184825 | JGI IMG/M metagenome (GOLD analysis project Ga0208242, IMG submission 184825) | Serpentinite rock and fluid subsurface biosphere microbial communities from McLaughlin Reserve, California, USA - CR12Aug_CSW13A (SPAdes) | ecosystem: Environmental > Terrestrial > Deep... | reverse complement strand
GGTGCATCCGGCGCCGGGCCGCCCCAAGCCGGATCAGCCCCCTCGGGGGGCAGCGACCCGCGCAGCGGTGGAGCGTGGGGGCTCGGTGCATCCGGCGCCGGGCCGCCCCAAGCCGGATCAGCCCCCTCGGGGGGCAGCGACCCGCGCAGCGGTGGAGCGTGGGGGCTCATTGAGCAGCCCCGCTGCGCTGGTCGGTGATGACGGCCAGGCCTTCGCTCAGGCCCTCGCCCGTGACTTCGGTGTGGCGGCCATCGCTGATGCCGGTCTTCACGACCTGCGCCACGGGCTGGCCGTCTTTGAGCAACCAGATCTGGCGCATGCCCGGTGCGCCGCTGTTGGTTTCGGTGGCCCGGCGCGGGGTTCCGGTGCGGGGCATGCGCGGCATCAGCGTGGACAGCACGTTGGAGCCCGAGTTCGGTCGGGCCGCCGTGGCGCCGCTGGTGGCGGGCGAAAAGCGCAGCGCGGTGTTGGGCACCAGCAGCACGTCGTTGCGTTCAATGGCAATGATGGTGGCCGACGCCGTCATGCCGGGTCTCAGGCTCAGGTCGCTGTTGTCCACGTCGAGCGTGGTCACATAGGTCACCACGTTGTCCGTTTTGGTGGAGCCAAACGCCACCCGGTTGATGGTGGCCGGGTAGCGCCGCGCCGGGTAGGCGCTCACGGTGAAGCTGGCTTTTTGCCCGGTCTTGACCGAACCCACGTCGGCCTCGTCCACATTCACTTCCAGCCGCAGTTGCGACAGGTCTTCGGCTACGGAAAACAGCGTCACGGCCTGCAGCGAAGCGGCCACCGCGTTGCCTGGATCGACCGAACGCGAGAGCACCACACCGTCAATCGGTGAGCGGATCGAGGCTTTGGACAGGTTGGTCTCGTCGGTGGCCACGGTGGCACGAGCCGACGCCACGTTGGCACGTGCGCTGGCTTCGGCGGCCACGGCGCGCTCCACGGAAGCGCGTGCGGTATCCATCTCGGCGGCCGAGGGGACTTTCCCCCCTGAAAGCCGCGCAACTTCTTCAAAGCGCGCCAGGCTGGACCGGGCTTCTTTCACCGTGGCCCCGGCCTGGGCCAGTTGCGCCTGCGACGCTGCCAGCGCCGCACGCGAACGCAGCACCTGGTCGTTGAACTTGGCGGTGTCCAGCTCCACCAGCACCTGTCCGGTTTTCACCCGGTCGTTCACATCCACCATCACCCGCTTGACCGTGCCCGAGAGCTCGCTGCCAATGTTTACCGCCCGCGTGGGCTGCAGCGTGCCGTTGGCCGACACCGTGAGGGTGAGGTTGCCCTTGCGCAGGGCCTCGGTCACGTACACCGGCGCTGCGTTGGTTTTCTTTTGCGCCTGCCAGTAGTAGAAGCCGCCGGCCACGGCCACCGCAGCGGCCACACCCAGCCAGAGCGACGGGCGCTGCCACCAGCGCGCGGGCTTGTCGTCGCCCAGCAAGTCGTTGAGGTTGGCAGGGGCCGATGCAGGCGATGTGGGCGGCTTGGCGGAGGGCGTGTTCGGGGTGTTCATGGCAAAAACGATGTGGGTTCGGCGGGCTCAGCGGGTGGCGGAGGGGCGTTCGCTGGGTGGGGTCGCAGCGCTGTCAGCCGTCCAGCCACCGCCCAGCGCTTTGTACAGACGCACCATGTCGGCGCTCAGGGTGGCCTGGGTGCTGGCCACGCTGTCCTGGGTGGACAGCAGCGTGCGCTGGGTGTCGAGCACGGCACGGAAGTCGATCAACCCGCTCTCGTAGCGTTGCCTGGCCAGCAGCTCGGCGTTGGCCGCTGCCGCGCTGGCGGCCTGCAGCCGGGCCAGGCGCTCGCGGTTGCCTTGCAGCGACATCAGCGCGTCTTCCACATCTTGCAGCGCGGTCAGCACCGTGGCTTGGTAGCCGATGCGCGCCTGCTCCAGCGCGGCTTCTTGCGAGCGCACCTGGGCGCGGGCCGCACCGCCGTCAAACAGCGGCACCGACACGCTGGCCAGCAGCGAACTCGCCACCGACGCGCCGTTGCTCAGCGCGCCCAGCGTGAGCGCGCTCAGGCCCAGCGAGCCACCCAGGCGAAAGCTCGGGTAGCGCGCCGCGTCGGCCGCAGCCACGCGGGCCAGCGCAGCGCTCACGCGGTGTTCGGCGGTGCGCACATCGGGGCGCTGGCGCAGCGTTTCGGCTGGCAGGGTCAGGGCCAGATCGGCCGGCGCTTGCGGTACCGGGGCGGCGGTGGCCAGCCGGTCTTGCAGCGCACCCGGGGCTTGGCCGGTCAACACCGCCAGGCTGTTCAGCGCCTGCGATATGCTGGTGTGCAGCGCCGGGATTTGCGCCGCGGTTTGCTCGCTGGCGGCCACCGCCTGCTCCACGTCCAGCGACGACACCAGCCCCGCCTGCCCACGCCAGCGCGTGATCTGCAGCGTCTCGGTCTGCGCCGCCAGGTTGCTGCGCGCAATGGCCAGCCGCGTTTGCAGGCTGCGCAGTTCGATGGCGGTCACCGCCACCTCGGCCGCCAAGGACACCTGCACGTTGGCCAGGCTGGTGGCGGAAGCCTGCATGTCGGCCTCGCTTGCGCTCAGCGCGCTGCGGTTGCCGCCAAACACATCGGGCTCCCAACTGGCGTCAAACCCGGTCTGAAAGCTGTTGGTGGCGTCGTTGCCGCCCGACTTGCCGCGCCGCGCCGAGCCCGAAGCCCCCACCGAAGGCCCCATGCCCGCTTGCTGCACATCGCGCTGCGCGCGCGCTTGTTGCAGCGCGGCCTGGGCGCTGCGCACGCTGGTGTTGGCTTGCAGGGCCTCGGTCACCAGCGCGGTGAGTGTGGGGTCGTTGAAGCGCTGCCACCAGGCCGCCAGATCGGTGGCGGCTTGCCCGGCGGCCGCCGGTGTGGCCGCGCCAGACCAGGCGGCGGGCGTGGGCGTTTCAGGCAGGGCGGCGCCAGGCTGCGCCAGGCTGGCACAGCCCGACAGCAGCACGCTGGCGAGCAACGCAACAGCCATGCCAAGCCGCGGGGCTGGAGTTGTGGGGGTCAAAGTGGGATTCATGTTGTTCATTCAGCATACGTTGTATGCCGCGCCTCCATTGTGCGCAGGCGCACACAACTGAGCGTGAGCGTGGGGTGAAGTTCCGGTAAAGCACCGGGGGCATCAGGCTGCCAGGGCGGTCACCGTCGTCAAGGGGTGGCACGCGGTGGGACCTCGGCATCGGGCAGAGGGTCACTTGTGCTTCCAGCCAGGTGCAGCGTCTGGGTGGAAAAGGCAATTTCGGCGCCGTGGGCGGCCACGATGCGGCCGATGCGCAGCAGCACGTCTTTTTTGATGGCGTGAAACTCGACCCAGACGGTGGTCTTGGTGAAACCGTAGACCAGGATGTCGAGCGAGCTGGCGCCAAAGCCGGTGAAGTTGACGATCAGCGTCTGGCTGATGTCGATGCCTTCGTGGGCCATCAGCATGGCCTTGATGTCGGCCACCACGCCTTCGACCTGCGCGAAGTCGCCGTAGCGCAGGCCCACGGTTTCTTTCAGGCGGCGGTGGCTCATGCGCGAGGGGTTTTCCACCACGATGGTGGTGAAAACAGCGTTGGGTACGTAAATGGGGTTTTTGTTGAACGCGCGGATGCGGGTGTGGCGCCAGCTGATGTATTCCACCGTGCCTTCAATGCTTTTGTCGGGCGAGCGGATCCAGTCGCCCACGCTGAACGGGCGGTCGAGGTAAATGGTGAGGCCGCCGAAGAAGTTGGCCAGCAGGTCGCGCGCGGCCAGGCCCACCGCGATGCCGCCCACGCCGCCCAGCGCCAGCAGACCGCCAATCTGAAAGCCCAGCGTGTGGGCAATGGTAATAGTGGCGACCACAAACACCAGCAGCCGCACCAGCTTGCTCAGCGCCGTGGCGGTGGTGACGTCGAAGTCGCCACCCTCCCGAATGCGCCGCTGGATGGTGGTTTGCGTGACCTCGCCCACAAGGTGCCACAGAAACCAGGCCACGCTGATCACGATGCCGATGTTGCGCCATTGCAGGGCGTCGGCCAGCAGCTCGGGCTCGGCCCAGTGGGTGTTGAGCACGCGCGCCATCCAGCCCAGGCTGACGAGCCACAAGATCAGCCGCAGCGGTTTGCTGGCGGCGTTCAGCAGCGCTTCGTCCCAGTGGGTGGTGGTGGTTTGGGCCCAGCGGGCGGCCTGCCTGAGCAGCAGGCGCACGCCCTGGTTGACCAGCAGTGTCAGCGAGCCAATGGCCAGCAGCGTAACCAGCCAGAGGTCCATGCCCACGGCCTGTTGCAGGCGCTGTGCCAGCTCGTTCATGAAAAGCCTGCCCTGCCGCGCCTACTGAAAGGCCACTTCGGCAAAGCTGCGCAGCTTGCGGCTGTGCAGCTGGCCCACGCCGCCTTGGCGCAGCAGCTCCACCGCGCGGATGCCGATGCGCAGGTGCTGATCGACCCGCTCGCGGTAGAAGTGGTTGGCCATGCCGGGCAGCTTGATCTCGCCGTGCAGCGGTTTGTCGCTCACGCACAGCAGGGTGCCGTAGGGCACGCGAAAGCGAAAGCCGTTGGCGGCGATGGTGGCGCTTTCCATGTCCAGTGCCACGGCGCGCGATTGCGAAAAGCGGCGCTGGGGCTTGTTGTCGGGCAGCAGCTCCCAGTTGCGGTTGTCGGTGCTGGCCACGGTGCCGGTGCGCATGATGCGTTTGAGCTCGTGTGCTGCCACGCCGGTCACGTCGGCCACGGCGGCTTCCAGCGCCAACTGGATTTCGGCCAGCGCCGGAATGGGCACCCACAGCGGCAGTTCTTCGTCGAGCACGTGGTCTTCGCGCACGTAGGCGTGGGCCAGCACATAGTCGCCCAGCTGCTGGGTGCTGCGCAGGCCGGCGCAGTGGCCGATCATGAGCCAGGCGTGCGGGCGCAGCACGGCAATGTGGTCGGTGATGGTTTTGGCGTTGGCCGGGCCCACGCCAATGTTGACCATGGTGATGCCGCTGCGGTCGGCGCGCATGAGGTGGTAGGCCGGCATTTGCGGCAGGCGCGGCGGCTGGGCGCCCAGCTCGTCGCCGGCTTCCGGTGGCAGACCAACGCGGCGTGTCACCACGTTGCCCGGCTCCACAAACGCGGTGTATTCGCTGGCCGGGTTGGCCATTTCGGCATGGCCGAGGCGGATGAATTCGTCGATGTAAAACTGGTAGTTGGTGAACAGCACGAAGTTTTGAAACCACTCGGGCGCGGTGCCGGTGTAGTGGCGCAGGCGCTGCAACGAGTAGTCGACCCGGGGCGCGGTGAACAGGGCCAGCGGCTGCGCCTCGCCGGGGCGCGGCTCGTGCGTGCCGTTGGCAATGCCGTCGTCCATGGCGGCCAGGTCGGGCAGGTCAAACACGTCGCGCATGAGGGCGCGGCGCGGCGCGCTCAGGCTGCCTTCCACATGGTCGTGTTCAGAAAACGAAAAGTGGATGGGAATGGGCTGGGTGCTGGTACCCACTTCAAGCTCGCCGCCGTGGTTGGCCAGCAGCAGTTCAAACTGCTTGAGCAGGTAGCCGTCGTACAGGTCGGGGCGGGTGAGGGTGGTTTCAAACCGGCCGGGGCCGGCCACAAAGCCGTAGCTCAGTCGGCTCTGTGGGGCCGCGCCCTGGTGCGACACGCTGTGGGTGTGCAGCCGCACAAACGGGTAGCAGGCGCGCACACGCACGCTGCTGAAGTCCTGGCCGTTCACAAAGTCGCGCATGGCCGCGCGCAAAAACGCCACGTTGTCGCGGTAGATGCGCTGCACCTGCGCCAGCGCGGCGGCGGGTTCGCGAAAGAAAACCGGGGCGGTAAAGTCGGGGGTCTTGTGCATGCCACTATTGTGGCGCCGCCAGATGACAACCCACCCATGAGCGCCACAACGCCCCATAACCCGATGTTCAACGCCGAAACCGCTGCCATGGGCTTGCCTGCCGACCTGAGCGGTGCGGTGGCCGTGTTGGCTGTGGCGCTGGGCTGCGGTTTGCTGATTGGTATTGAGCGGGAGCGGCGCAAGGGCAGCGGTCCCCACCGGGCGTTTGCCGGTTTGCGCACCTTTGCGCTGACCTGTGTGGCCGGCGCCCTGGCGGCGCTCACCCAGCTGACCGGGCTGGTGGTGACGGGTGCGGCGCTGGTGGCGGCGCTGGCGGCCATGGCCTACTGGCGCGACCGCTCTGACGACCCCGGTGCGACCACCGAAGTGGCGCTGCTGCTGACCTACCTGATCGGGGTGCTCTGCGCCTGGAGCCTGCCGCTGGCGGCGGCCACGGCGGTGGGCCTGACGGGTTTGCTGGCGGGCCGCCAGCGGCTGCACCACTTTGCCAGCCATTGGCTCAGCCCGGGCGAGGTGCGCGACGGCATCATGCTGGCGGCGCTGGTGCTGATGGCGCTGCCGCTGGTGCCCAACCGGCCGCTGTGGGGGCCGGTGCTCAACCCCCATGTCATCGTGCAGCTGGTGGCCCTGCTGCTGGGTGTGCAGGCCCTGGCCCACCTGAGCCGCCGCCTGCTGCAAGCGCGCCACGCGGTGGCGTTGTCGGCGCTGGCTTCGGGCTTTGTGTCCAGCACCGCCACCATCGCCACGCTGGGGCTGGCGGCGCGCGAGCGGCCCGCCGACGTGCGGCTGCTGGCCGGTGGTGGTCTGTTGTCTTGTGTGTCCACCCAGCTGCAGTTGCTGCTGGTGGCGGCTGCGGTGCAGCCGGCCTGGCTGGCATGGCTCTGGGCGCCGGCCCTGGCCGCTGCTGCGCTGGCATTGCTGTGGGGCGGATGGATGGTGCGGGGGGCGCCGGCTGGCCCGGCCGGTGCGCAGCAGCCGCCCGATGAAGACCGCATGTTCAGCCTGTGGGGTGCAGCGGGCGTGGCGGCATTGCTCAGCGGCATTCAGGTGGCGGTGCATGCCTTGGAACGCTGGCTGGGCGCCACCGGCCTGCTGCTCGGGGCCACGCTGGCGGCTCTGGCCGACCTGCATGCGTCACTGGCGGCGGTGTTTGCATCCAGCCCGCCCCAAGCCGGTGGTACGGCGGTCTGGGCGGTGATGCTGGCGCTGTCGGTGCATGCGGGCAGCAAAAGCGTGACCGCCGGCTTCGCCGGTGGTTGGCGCTATCTGGTGGCGCTGGCCCCCGGGCTTTGGGCGCACACGGCGCTGTGCGTGGCGGGGGTTTACTGGATGGCCCACCGATAAGCCATGGCCCAGGGCCGCAGCGCCGGGAGGCCCCAAGCAAGGCCTCGTCCCACGAACCGGGCTTGGACCGGAGCCTTTTCCGGTCTTGGGGCCACGACCCACGCCGCGGCGGCACGTGGGGGTTATGCCTTCACGGGTTCGCGCATGGTGACAAATTCTTCGGCCGCCGTGGGGTGGATGCCGATGGTGCTGTCAAACATGGCCTTGGTCGCACCCGCCTTCATGGCCACGGCGAAGCCCTGCACGATTTCACCGGCTTCGGCGCCCACCATGTGCAGGCCCACCACGCGGTCGGTGGCGGTGTCCACCACCAGTTTCATGAGCGTGCGCTCGGTGCTGCCCGAGAGCGTGTGCTTCAGGGCCTTGAACTCGCTGCGGAAAATGGTGACCTGGCCAAATTTTTCGCGTGCCGCGGCTTCGCTGAAACCCACGGTGCCGATGTTGGGATGGGTGAACACGGCGGTGGGGATGAAGTCGTAGTCCATGCTGCGCGGGGGCTTGCCCGCTGCGGGGCCAAACAAGTGGTCCACCACCACCATGGCTTCACCCAGCGCCACCGGGGTGAGCTGCACGCGGTTGGTCACGTCGCCCACGGCGTAAATGCTGGGCACGTTGGTCTGGTAATGCGCGTTGACGATGACCTCGTTTTGCCCGCCCTGGGTCACCCCCACAGTGTCCAGCCCCAGGCCGTGCACATTGGGCACGCGCCCGGTGGCGTAAAGCACCGCGTCGGCCACCACCAGGTTGCCGTCTTCCAGCTCCACGCGCAGGCCTTCAGGCGTCTTGCGGATGTCCACCACGCCCGCGTTCAGGCGCAGGTCCACGCCCGACTTGATTATTTCAGCAGCCACGAAATGGCGTATCTCATCGTCAAAACCGCGCAGCACCTGTTCACCGCGGTAAAGCTGCGTCACCTGGGCGCCCAGGCCGTTGAAGATGGATGCAAATTCGCAGGCAATGTAGCCGCCGCCCACCACCAGCAGACGCTGTGGAAAAGGCTCCAGGTCAAAGATGTCGTTGGACGTGATGACGTTGTCCTGGCCCACAAAGTGCGGCACATGCGGTGTGCCGCCGGTGGCAATGAGGATGTTTTTGGCGGTGAAATTCTGGTGGCCGGGGCTGCCGTCGGCATGCAGGGTGGCCAACGTGATGGCGTGCTCGCCGTCGATGCGGGCAAAGCCGTCGAACACCGTGACGCCCGACCCGCGCAGCAGGTTGCCGTAAACGCCGTTGAGGCGGCTGATTTCTTTGGCTCGGTTGGCCTTGAGGGTGGTCCAGTTCAGGCGCGGTGCGCTGTCGTGTTCCCAGCCGTAGCCGCGTGCCTCTTCGAAGCCGTCGTGGTAATGCGCGGCGTAGCTGTAGAGCTTTTTCGGGATGCAGCCCACGTTCACACAGGTGCCGCCCAGGCCGTCTTGCCCCAAGGTTTCGGCCAGGGCCACGCGGGCGCCGCGCTGCGCGGCCATGCGGGCAGCGCGCACACCACCACTGCCGCCACCGATCACAAACAGGTCAAAGTCAAAAGCGCTCATCTCAAATCCTTGGCAAAACGGGCCTCGCGGCCCTCTGTGAGGGCCTTCATGTTAAGCGGCCGCCGGTGCTGCGGCATTGAGGCGCGTCATGGCCGGCTGCCCGCAGGGCTTTGGTGACGTTGTTGGGTGCGCGCCGGGGTGGCGTGCTGATAATGCGGCCATGACCCCGATGGATACCGCTTCACCCCCAGGGCAGCCGACCCCCAATCCGGGCCTGTGCGTGGTGCTGGGTGGCACCGGTGGCATTGGCGCAGCGCTGGTGGCGCAACTGCGTGCCCAGGGCGATGCGGTGCTGGCCCTGGGCCGGCAAACCCAGCCCGCGCTGGACTACACCGCCGAGTCCACGGTGGCCGCCTGCGCGCAGCATGTGGCGCACCAACTGGGCCAGACGGGCATGCTGCTGACCCGGCTGATCGTGGCCACCGGGTTTTTGCACGGCTCCACTCCCAGCGGCCAGCGCGCCGAGCCCGAGCGCTCGTGGCAGCACCTGAACGCCGATGCCCTGGCGCACAGCTTCGCGGTGAACGCCGTGGGCCCCGCGCTGGTGATGAAACACTTTTTGCCGCTGCTGCCGCGCCAGGGTCGCTGCGTGGCGGCTTTTTTGTCGGCGCGGGTAGGCAGCATTGGCGACAACGCGCTGGGCGGCTGGTATGGCTACCGCGCTTCAAAAGCCGCGCTCAACCAACTGGTGCACACGGCCGCCATTGAACTGGCACGGCGCAACCGCGACGCGCTGTGCGTGGCTCTGCACCCCGGCACGGTGGACACGGGTCTGTCGCAACCCTTTGCCAAAACCGGGTTGCAGGTGCGTCCGCCCAACGTGGCAGCGGGCGAGTTGCTGGGTGTGCTGGACGGTCTGCCCCCAGGCAGCTCGGGCGGTTTTTTTGACCACCGTGGCATGACGGTGGCCTGGTGAACTGAGCGAAAGCGTCAGTCTGGCAGCTGGGCATTTTTGAGCGCCCGGCGCTTGGCCATTTCACGGCCCATGCCCACCGTGTCCAGGCCCGCCAGCCGCTGCTTGGCGGCCGGGTAGGCAATCGACTCTTCCAGCACGATGTGGTCCAGGTAGAGCGCTTCAAAAACCTCCAGTGCATGGCGCAGTTCCACGGTGTCAAACCACAAGTTGCCGTTGGTGGCGGCTTCCAGGCTGGGCGCGATCTGAATCCAGTTTTCTTCCAGCCAGCCGTGGTCTTGCACCAGGTGTTCGGTGGCTTGCACGATCTGGGCGTTCTGGCTGTTCAGCAGCGCTGGAAAAATGTGTTTTTCTTCGTCCAGGTGGTGCTGGCGCGCTTCGCCATTGAAATAGGCCAGCACACTGCGGGCCTGCGCCCGGTTGGCCTGGTTCAGGCCGCTGTTTTCAATCGCGTCCACCAAGCGGTGCAGCTGTTGCAACTGCTGCTGAATTTCGCGGTGGGTGTTGTCAAGAAATTCAAAAACAGCGAGCGACGGGTTGGTGCGGGCAGCAGCGTTCATGAAAACCCCCTGGGCAGTGAAAGTTGGGTTCATCATAAAAATGCTGCGCCGCAACAGTTTGATCTGGCGCAAACAATGGGCCGGCTTGTGCACCGACCGCACCTCAACCGGCGCGAGTGCCCAACAACCCAGGATGGCGCGGAACGGGCTTTGCCCGGCCGCAGGCATCGCCCCCTGGGGGGGGCCGCGCAGCGGCGCGGGGGGTTAGTAGGTGTACACGCCGCGCCCGGTCTTGCGGCCCAGCCAGCCCGCCGCCACCATTTCCTTCAGCAGCGGCGCCGGGCGGTACTTGCTGTCGTTGTATTCGGCCATGTAGACGTTCATCACCGCCAGGCACACGTCCAGGCCAATCATGTCGGCCAGCGCCAGCGGGCCAATGGGCTGGTTGCAGCCGAGCTTCATGCCGGCGTCGATGTCTTCCGGCTTGGCCAGGCCTTCGGCCAGCACAAAGAAGGCCTCGTTGATCATGGGCACCAAGATGCGGTTGACCACGAAGCCGGGCGCATTCTTCACGGTGATGGGGGTTTTGCCCAGCGCCTCGGCCATCGCCTTCACGGCGTCGTGCGTGGCGTCGCTGGTCTGCAGGCCGCGGATGATTTCCACCAGCGCCATCATGGGCACGGGGTTGAAAAAGTGCATGCCAATGAAGCGGTCGGGGCGCTGCGTGGCGGCGGCCAGCTTGGTGATGCTGATCGAGCTGGTGTTGGTGGCCACGATCACCTCGGGCGCCAGGATGCCGTCCAGCTGCTGCAGGATCTTGACCTTCAGAGCCTCGTTTTCGGTGGCCGCTTCAATGACCAACTGCGCGCCCTTGAGGTCTTCGTAGTGGGTCGATCCCTTGATGCGGGCCAGCGCCGCGTCTTTCTCGGCGGCGGTCATCTTTTCTTTCTTGATCAACCGGTCCAGGCTGCTGGCCACCGTGGCCAGGGCTTTGTCCACCGCCGCCTGGGCGATGTCGACCAGCACCACCTGGATGCCGCTGGTGGCGCAGGCCTGCGCAATGCCGTTGCCCATGGTGCCCGAGCCAATAATGCCCACGGTCTGGATGCTGCTCATACGGTTCACTCCTGTGTGTTTCGAATCAAAAAAGTCAAGTCAAAGAAAGATTGTCCGGGGTGTCGTTGTCTGGGTGCGCACCCCTGCGTCACGCAAGCGTCTTCCGGGCGTATTCGTTAGGTGGCGCCATCTACCGCACCATCAGCCGCCGTGCTAACTTGCTGCCCTATTGTCGCCCTGCATCTTGCAACGGTATGACAGCGCGTGCGCGGTTCGTCCTGTGGGGCGATGTGCCCGTGCCAGACAACGGAGATCTCATGTTGGACTACATCATCGTCGGTGGCGGCTCGGCCGGTAGCGTGCTGGCCGGTCGCCTGAGCGAAGACCCCGCCGTGCGCGTGGCGCTGCTCGAAGCCGGCCCGGCCGACCGCAGCGTGCTCATCCACTGCCCGGCCGGCCTGGCTGTGATGGCCAAGTACCAGCTCAACGGCTGGGGCTACAACACCGTGCCGCAGCCGGGGCTGAACGGGCGCCGTGGCTACCAGCCGCGCGGCAAGGTGCTGGGCGGCTCCAGTTCCATCAACGCCATGATCTACGCCCGTGGTCACGCGCAAGACTACGACCATTGGGCCGCGCAAGGCAACCCCGGCTGGTCGTTTGCCGACGTGTTGCCCTACTTCAAGCGCTCGGAGCACAACGAGCGCGGTGCCGACGCGCTGCATGGGCAGGGCGGCCCGCTGAATGTGATGGACCTGCGCAGCCCCAATCCGTTTCTGCCCGCGTTCATGGAAGCCGGCCAGCAAGCCGGCCACGCGCACAACACCGACTTCAACGGCCCCGAGCAAGAAGGCGTGGGCGCTTACCAGGTGACGCACAAAAACGGCGAACGCTGGAGCGCGGCCAAGGGCTACCTCACGCCCCACCTGGGGCGGCCCAACCTGACGGTGATCACAAACGCGCTGACCACCCGGGTGCTGATGGACACGGTGAACGGTCAGCCCTGCGCCGTGGGGGTGGAATACCGGCTCAACGGCGGGCGGGGCGCACCACAAACGATGCGGCTGAAACCGGGCGGCGAGGTGCTGCTGAGCGCGGGGGCGTTTGGTTCGCCGCAGTTGCTCATGCTCTCGGGCATTGGCCCGGCCGAGCACCTGCGCGAGCACGGCATTGACGTGGTGCACGACCTGCCCGGTGTGGGCGCCAACCTGCACGACCACCCCGATGTGGTGATGGTGGTCAATGCCCCGAAGTTGACCGATTTGTTTGGCCTGTCGTTGCCCGGCGTGTTGACGGCCCTCAGGGGTATGGCCGAGTGGCGCCGTGCGCGCAGTGGGCCGCTCACGAGCAACTTTGCCGAAGCGGGCGGTTTCATCAAGAGCGACCCTGACGAGGTCATTCCCGACCTGCAGTTGCATTTTGTGGTGGGCAAGCTGATGGATCATGGCCGAAAGACCGTCTTTGGACACGGCTATTCATGCCACGTGTGCTTGCTGCGACCCAAGAGCCGGGGCACGCTGCGCCTGGCCAGTGCCGACCCTCAGGTGGCGCCGCTGATCGACCCCGCCTTTTTGAAAGATCCGGACGACGTGGCCCGCCTGGTGCGGGGGTTCAAGCTGGTTCGCGAGTTGATACAGCAGCCCGCCTTGAGTCGCCACGGCGGTCAGGAGTCCGCCGCCTCGCGCGCGGCGCAGAGCGATGCGCAGATCGAGCAGTTTGTGCGCAACCACGCCGACACCATCTACCACCCGGTGGGCACCTGCCGCATGGGCGCTGACGCTTTGGCTGTGGTGGACGCCCGCCTGCGCTTGCACGGTGTGGCGGGCCTGCGCGTGGTGGACGCGTCCATCATGCCGCGCGTCGTGGGTGGCAACACCAACGCGCCGGTGATCATGGTGGCGGAGAAAGCGGTGGATATGATTCGGGAAGACCACTTTTCAGAAAGCCCCACACCATGATTCTTGAACACGCCGACATCCGCATCGACCCTGCGAAAGCCACCGCGTTCGAGGCCGCCATCCTGCGCGGCGCCGCCACCGTGATTGCCCAGGCCAAAGGCTTCAAAGGCTACAAAGTCAACCGCAGCATCGAAAGCCCGGGCCGTTACATCCTCATGATTTACTGGGACACGCTGGAAGACCACACCGTGGATTTTCGCCAGTCGCCCGCGTTTGCCGAATGGCGCGCCATCGTGGGCCCGTTCTTTGCGCAGCCACCCGTGGTGGAGCACCTGGAACTCGTTGGGAAAAGTTAACCCACCGCCATCGCCGGCTTGCTGCGTGTCGTCGGCTTCGCCCCTCAAGGCGCGATGGCTGCGGCTGGTCAGAGCCAGTTCCACGGCATCGTGGATGAAGTCCGTCCCGGCTACTTCTTCCTCATCAGCGTCGACTTGCCGAACAGGCTCTCGATCAGGTCCACCGCCAGTTCAGCGGTGCGGTTGCGCACATCCAGCGCCGGGTTGAGCTCCATCACGTCCATGCTGGCCATGCGCCCGGTGTCGGCAATCATTTCCATGCACAGCTGCGCTTCCCGGTAGGTGGGGCCGCCGGGCACGGTGGTGCCCACGCCGGGGGCGATCTCGGGGTCGAGAAAGTCCACGTCAAAACTCACGTGCAGGTGGGTGTTGTCGTCCATGCCCATCAGCGCCTGTTCCATGGTGTGGCGCATGCCCATTTCGTCGATGTAGCGCATGTCAAACACCTCCAGCCCGGCTTCGTGCACCAGGCGCTTTTCGCCCGCGTCCACGCTGCGTATGCCGATCTGGCGCACCACGCTGGCTTCAATGGCCGGCGTGTGTCCGCCAATACCGGTGAGCAGCGCCGGGCCCTGGCCACACAGCAGCGCCACCGGCATGCCGTGGATGTTGCCGCTGGGTGTGAGGGCGGCGGTGTTGAAGTCGGCGTGGGCGTCGAGCCAGAGCACGCGCAGGGTTTTGCCGGTTTCGCGGCAGTGCCGCGCCACCGCGCTGATGGAGCCCAGGCCCAGGCAGTGGTCACCGCCGAGCACGATGGGCATGCGGCTCCGTGCCAGTTCGGCGTGCACCGACTCGTGCAGGGTCTGGTTCCAAGCCGCCACCTCGGCCAGGTGGCGGTAGCCGGCGGTGGGCGGTTGCCAGGGGTTGGCCGGGCCGCTGAGGTTGCCGCAGTCGGTGACCTGCAGTCCGTGGCTTTCCAGTACGGCCTGAATGCCGGCCACGCGCAGCGCTTCGGGGCCCATGGACGCGCCGCGTGCGCCTGCGCCAATGTCGGTGGGGACGCCAATGAGACTGATGGGGTGTTGCATCGCGCCATTGTGCTGTGTGTCTGCTCCGGATCATCCCGGTTGCCGACGCCATGTGTCGGCGTTTCAAAAGGTTAGAGCTGTTACCGGGCTGCGGCATGGAAAGTGCCCACTTCCCGGCGAGGCCCTTGCGGGGCCGGTCGATTGACCGTTCAAAGCAGTCAGATTTCCTTACGAATCAACACCAACGGTAGTCGTTTCCCGACCGGTGGCCCGCAATACTCCACCCGTCCCCTGATTTTTCCGTCTGTCGTTGTGGCCACCGTGTCTGCAGCGTCTTGGAAGAAACTGATCCCAAGCGCCCGGGCTTCGGCCTCTTTTTTTACTGGCCGCATCACGCACCTTGCGCGGGATGCCATGCCGCAACGAACGACTGCCTTGACTACTCCATCTACACCCCATCAGTCCCTGCCGTTGACATATCGGCGCCCCGTTGCCTACACCACCTTGTCCCTGCTGTTTGCAGCGACGGTGGCCGCCTGTGGCGGTGGTGCAGATGCCGAAACCCCAGAGAGCATAGAACAAGTGCCTGCGCGAACACCCTCAAGAACACCGGCACCTGCACCTGCACCTGCACCTGCACCTGCACCTGCACCTGCACCTGCACCTGCACCTGCACTTTCCTCATCGACGTGGAAGCCAAGCCTTGCAGACACCTGGCAGTGGCAACTCAGTGGAGCGATCAATACCAGCTACAACGTGACGGTTTACGACATTGACCTGTTCGACACCCCGAAGGCGACCTTCGATCTGCTGAAAAGCCGGGGCACGCGTGTGGTTTGTTATTTCTCGGGGGGCAGTTCAGAAAACTGGCGGTCGGATTTCTCCCGTTTTCTTCCCGCCGACATGGGCAATGCGCTTGACGGATGGGCTGGAGAGCGGTGGCTTGATACGCGCTCAGCAAATGTTCGCGAGATCATGAAAGCCCGGCTGGATCTGGCGAAATCGCGCGGCTGCGATGGCGTCGAGCCAGACAATGTGGATGGTTTCATCAACTCGACAGGTTTTCCGCTGACGGCAACCACCCAGTTGGACTACGGCCGGTTCCTGGCACGGGAAGCCCGAGCAAGAGGGTTGGCGATTGGCTTGAAAAACAACGTCGATCAGGTGGTTGCACTGGAGCCAGACTACGACTTTGCCGTGAACGAGCAGTGCAATCAGTACAGCGAATGTGGCGCCTATGCCGCGTTCACCAAATCGGGCAAGCCTGTTTTCAATGCCGAGTACCTCAGCAAGTGGGTGACGGACGCCACGAGCCGCGCGTCTTTGTGCGCGGCATCCAAAGCCGCCAACATCCGAACCTTGGTGTTGCCGCTAGCGCTCGACGGCAGCTTCCGCTACAGCTGCGACTGATCTGGACGGCTGCCGCTCTGGGTGACCTGGGGAAAACCCTGTCATCCCGAATCGGTTTCTCCGCTGGAGTGCCGCTGTGGCCACGGCAGTGATTCCCAGCCTGTGCGCCACCGGATGCGTGGTTTCCTTGAGCCTTGCTCAGCCAGCCAACTGGCTGGCTGGCTGGCTGGCCAATTCTCAGCAATGATCCACCAAATCGCTGCGAGGGCTGTCCAGTCGGCATGCAGCCGGAACCTTGGGTTGCAGTCGGGCCAGGCTGTGAAGGGTTTGTCCCATGGTGGACACGCTCGTCGCCGTTTAAGCCGTAGCCTTGGGGGCGGGCGGCTGGCCGCTTGCCCTCAGCCAACAACCGGACGGCCGCTCATGCTTTTCAACACGCCGACAATTTGGGCTCCTTGTGGGGCGCACCTTCTCCTGCGCGATGCCCGTGGCTGGCTCCAGCCGACCGACGACTACTGGCGTCTGTGGCTCCAGCGTCCCGAACTCGAACTGGTCGAGACCTCCTGCACGGTGGAGCGTGGCTGGCACGAAGCCCTGATGGATGCCCCGACCCTGTCTGTGTCGCCGATGGCACTGGAACGCATCGACGATGATGATGCGCGCGCCAATTACCGTTTGTTTCTGGCGTTTCGGGATGCGGTCATCTGCGCCGGTTCGCTTGAGGCGGCGTATGCCGGTTTTTTCAAGGCCGGTGCCATTCCGGTGCCGCCCTTGTTTCTGGACCTGATGGTGCAGGCCATCGTGTGCCATTTGTTGCAGGACGAGCCCGATGCCTGGCAGTGGCGCGCTGCCGAGATGCTGTTTCGCCGCCAGCGCGTGAGCGTGCAAGAAGGCCGTGTGCTCAGTGGCGACAGCGAGGTGCTGGACCTGACCCACGAGACCGGCGGGTTGGGGTCGGTTGGGCGCCTGCTGTTGCAGGGCGGGGCATCACTGCCGGCGGTGCAAATGGAAGTGCTGAGCGAGGACAGCGCCGTACGTTACCAGCACGGCCTGGCCGGTGCGGGGCGTTTCAATTTTCTGCTCGATCTCACGCATGAAATTCAGCGCGAACTGCCGCACGGCCTGACGCTGACCATGACCCGTGCCCAGTCGGGCCTGAAGGCGTTGGCGCAGGTCTTGGAGAAATGGGTGCGCCATTTTCTGGGGGTCGGTGTTCAGATTCAGGCCGAGTCGCGTGTTGAAGACCCATCGTGGCGCTGGCACCTGGGCCTGGACGTGGAGGCCACCCGGCTGCTGAACGATCTGTACACCGGTCAGGACGTGGCGCCTGAACGCCAGCAGCGGCTGATCAGCCTGTTTCGGCTGCGTTTTGAAGACCCGACGCAGATGCGCGCCGATGTGCAGGGCAAGCCGGTTTACCTGGGGCTGGCCATGACGGCCGATGGACTGCTGAAGCTGAAGCCGCAAAACCTGTTGCTCAACCTGCCGCTCGCCCAGGCGATGTGAGACCGCGCCGGGCATTCCCGCGTCACATGTTGCGCCGGTACTGACCGCCCACTTCAAACAGCGCGCTGGTGATCTGGCCTAGCGAGCAGACGCGCACCGCGTCCATCAGCACCTCAAACACATTCTTGTTTTCGATCACGGCCTGCTGAAGCCGCTGCAGCATGGCCGGGGCCTCGGCCGCGTGGCGGGTGTGGAAGTCGGCCAGGCGCTGCAACTGGCCCTGTTTTTCTTCTTCGGTAGAGCGGGCGAGTTCGAGCTTGTCCATCACCGCGTCGCCGTGCGGGTTGCGGAACGTGTTCACGCCCACGATCGGGTATTCGCCCGTGTGCTTGAGCATCTCGTAGTGCATGGACTCGTCCTGGATCTTGCCGCGCTGGTAACCGGTTTCCATGGCGCCCAGCACGCCGCCGCGCTCGGCGATTTTTTCAAACTCGGCCAGCACCGCCTCTTCCACCAACTCGGTCAGGTCGTCGATGATGAAGGCGCCCTGGTTGGGGTTTTCGTTTTTGGCCAGGCCCCACTCGCGGTTGATGATGAGCTGGATCGCCATGGCACGGCGCACCGACTCTTCGGTGGGCGTGGTGATGGCCTCGTCAAACGCGTTGGTGTGCAGACTGTTGCAGTTGTCGTAAATGGCAATCAGCGCCTGCAGCGTGGTGCGGATGTCGTTGAACTGGATCTCTTGCGCATGCAGGCTGCGCCCGCTGGTTTGCACGTGGTACTTCAGTTTCTGGCTGCGCTCGTTGGCCCCATACCGGTCGCGCATGGCCACCGCCCAGATGCGCCGTGCCACGCGGCCCAGCACGGTGTATTCCGGGTCCATGCCGTTGCTGAAGAAGAACGACAGGTTGGGCGCGAAGTCGTCGATGTGCATCCCGCGCGCCAGGTACGCTTCCACAAAGGTGAAGCCGTTGGACAGCGTGAACGCCAGCTGGCTGATGGGGTTGGCGCCGGCCTCGGCGATGTGATAGCCCGAAATGGACACCGAATAGAAGTTGCGCACGTCGTGGTGCACGAAATACTCGGCAATGTCGCCCATCACCTTCAAGCTGAACTCGGTGCTGAAGATGCAGGTGTTCTGCCCCTGGTCTTCTTTCAAAATATCGGCCTGCACCGTGCCGCGCACATTGGCCAGCACCCATTCGCGGATCTTTTGTGCCTCGGTGTCGGTCGGGTCGCGGCCGTTGTCGGTCTTGAACTTTTCCAGGTTCTGGTCAATGGCGGTGTTCATGAACATCGCCAGAATGCTGGGCGCCGGGCCGTTGATGGTCATGGATACCGAGGTGGCCGGGTGGCACAGGTCAAAGCCGCCGTAAAGCACCTTCATGTCGTCCAGCGTGGCAATGCTCACGCCCGAGTTGCCCACCTTGCCGTAAATGTCCGGGCGCGGGTCGGGGTCGTTGCCATAGAGCGTGACCGAGTCAAACGCGGTGCTCAGGCGCTTGGCGGGCGTGCCGGCGCTCAGCAGTTTGAAGCGGCGGTTGGTGCGAAACGGGTCGCCTTCACCGGCGAACATGCGGGTGGGGTCTTCGCCTTCGCGCTTGAAGGCGAAGGTGCCGGCGGTGTAGGGGAAGCTGCCGGGCACGTTGTCCAGCATCAACCACTTCAAGATTTCGCCGTGGTCTTCGTAGGTGGGCAGCGCCACCTTGCGGATGGTGGTGCCGCTGAGCGATTTCGTGGTGAGTGCGGTGCGGATTTCCTTGTCGCGGATCTTCACCACGTACTCGTCGCCCGCGTAGGCTTTTTGCATGTCGGGCCACTGCGTCAGCAGCTTGCGGGCGGCCGGGTCCTGGTCGAGTTCGCGTTGCTGGGCCAGGTCAATCACCGCCTCGGCGGCTTTGGCGCGGGTGGGCTTTTCCACCCGCAACATCTGTGCGCTGGCATGGAGCTGCTGAATTTCGCGGGCCAGGCGGGCCTGTTCGCGGGCGCGCTTTTTGTAGCCGCGCACGGTGTCCGAAATTTCGGCCAGGTAGCGCGTGCGCGCGGCCGGAACGATGGGGGTCTGGTTGGTGCTGTGGCGCACCGCCACGCGCGGCAGGCGGCCCTCGGTCAGCGGCAGGCCCAGTTCACCCAGGCGGGTTTTCAGGGCTTGGTAGAGGGCGGTCACGCCGTCGTCGTTGAAGCGTGCGGCCATGGTGCCAAACACCGGCATCTGCTCGGTGGGCGTGGTCCAGGCTTCGCGGTTGCGCTGCACCTGTTTGGCCACATCGCGCAGCGCGTCGCTGGCGCCCTTGCGGTCAAACTTGTTGATGGCCACAAACTCGGCAAAGTCGAGCATGTCGATTTTCTCAAGCTGGCTGGCGGCGCCAAATTCCGGCGTCATCACGTACATGGGCACATCCACGTGCGGCACGATGGCCGCGTCGCCCTGGCCTATGCCCGAGGTTTCCACCACGATCAGGTCAAAGCCCGACACTTTGCAGGCGGCGATCACGTCGGGCAGGGCGGCACTGATTTCGGAACCAAAATCGCGGGTGGCGAGCGAGCGCATGAAGACCCGCTGGCCCTGCTGCCACGGATTGATGGCGTTCATGCGGATGCGGTCGCCCAGCAGCGCACCACCGCTCTTGCGGCGGCTGGGGTCGATGCTGATCACGGCCACGCGCAATGCGTCGTCCTGGTCGAGCCGGAAACGGCGAATGAGTTCGTCGGTCAGGCTGGACTTGCCTGCACCACCGGTACCGGTGATACCCAGCACGGGCACCTTTTTGGCGGCTGCTTCGGTGCGGATGCGCTGCACCAGGGCGGCGTCGGCTTTGTCGTTTTCCAGTGCGGTGACCAACTGCGCGAGGGCGCGCCAGTGCATTTCAGTCTGGCCTTCAATGGCGCTGGTTTCGGTGGGGGCGAAGGCGCTGATGTCTTTGTCGCAGCGCATCACCATCTCGCCGATCATGCCGGCCAGACCCATCTTCTGGCCGTCTTCGGGGCTGTAAATGCGGGCCACGCCGTAGGCCTGCAGTTCGCGGATTTCGTCGGCCACGATCACGCCGCCACCGCCGCCAAACACCTGAATGTGCTCCCCACCCCGGCTCTTGAGCAGGTCCACCATGTACTTGAAATACTCCACATGGCCGCCCTGGTAAGAGCTGATAGCAATGCCCTGGGCATCTTCCTGCAGCGCCGCGGTCACCACCTCGTCCACCGAGCGGTTGTGCCCCAGGTGGATCACCTCGGCACCCATGCCCTGCAGAATGCGCCGCATGATGTTGATGGCGGCGTCGTGGCCGTCAAACAGGCTGGCGGCAGTGACGAAGCGCACCTTGTTCGTCGGGCGGTAAGTGGCCAGGGCCTGGTATTCGGCGGACAGGTTGCTCATGGTGTCTCTCTCTTTTGGGTGAAAATGCGGTGGAACGGCTTGAGCGTGATTCAGGTCACTTTCAGGCCTGCCAGTGCCGGGTCTGCAGGCGGAAAACGCAGCCCCAGATTTTTCAGCGTATCGCGTACCAGGGTGGCAATCATCAGGTTGCGCTGGGTCTTGGAGTCTGCGGGTACCACGGTCCAGGGCGCCCAGGGTGTGCTCGTGGCCTCAAGCAGGTTTTCATAGGCGCGCTGGTACTCACTCCACTGCTTGCGCACGGCCAGGTCACCCAGACTGAACTTCCAGTGCTTGGTCTCGTCGTCCACGCGTTCCTGCAGGCGAAGGCGCTGTTCGTCTTTGCTGATGTGCAGCATGCACTTGAGGATCACCGTGCCCGTCTCGGCGAGCAGGCGCTCGAAGTCGTTGATGTGGGCCAGGCGCTGGCGGGTTTGTTCAGGTGTGATCCAGCCATTGACCACCGGCACCAGCACATCTTCATAGTGGCTGCGGTTGAACACCATGATCTCTCCTGCACCAGGCACCTTCTGGTGGATGCGCCACAGGTAGTCGTGGTCGCGCTCGGTTTCGGTGGGCGCCTTCCAACCCACGGTGTGTACGCCCAGCGGGCTGGTTTGGCTGAACAACCCGCGCACGGTGCCGTCTTTGCCCGACGTGTCGGTGCCTTGAAGGATCAGCAGCAACTTGAAGCGACCGTCCGCGTACAAGAGGTTCTGCAGCTGGTCAATCTCCTTTGCCAAAGCGAGCACGGTCGCCTGATCGGTGCTCTTGTCGCCTTGTGAAAAGGGCTTGGCACCCGTGTCAAACGCCGCCAGGGCTACGCCTTTGCGGTCCTTGCCGTTTGGCCCATCCGCAGGTTGTATCTGCCAGTTGCGCCACAGGCTGCCGTCGGGCGCTTGAATGGCCGCCGCAGGGAACGGCAGGGCGGGCAGGTGGGCTTCGCTGATTTTTGACATGCGGGGCTCGGGATTGGTGGGGTGAAAAGGCCTGGCGGCTCCGGCGGCTTTCGGGGTGTTTTTGTTGACGTTTACGTAAACGTTAATGTTAACCCGATTTGACCGCAATGGGGTGTTTGGCGGGGGTTCGTTCGACTGGGAGGCATGCCCAGAAGTGGACCGCGCAGGGCAAGCGCGGCACCTGGCCATCCCTGAGAAGTCCGGCGGTTTAAAATACCTGACGGGGTATGCATGATGCTCAAGCATGATCAACCATGCCCTTCAGCGCCTGCAGATCCCCGCAACCAGGAGCGTCCCCTGATCACCGCCCACGACCGCGATCGCAAACGTGCTTTGGCGCTGCGGCTCAAGCGGGTCGAGGGGCAGTTGCGCGGTTTCCAGAAGCTCATCGAAGCCGGCGGCGACTGTGAAAAAGTCGCGCAGCAACTCGCCGCAGCCCGCAAAGCGCTCGACAAGACCTTCTTCACCCGGGTGGGCGGCGTGCTTGCGCAAGGTAACGTGCCGCCCGATGATGTGGCTGACCTGTTGACCCGCTTTTCCTGATACTTTCAAGGATCCGCCATGAACCCGATTCAGCTTTTCGACCCGGCATCCAGCACCTACACCTATGTGTTGTTTGACCAGGCCACGCGCGACGCGCTCATCATCGACCCCGTGGACGAACAACTGGAGCGCGACCTGGCGGTGCTGCGGGAATACGGACTGAAGCTGGCCTGGGCGGTGGAAACGCACGCCCATGCCGACCACATCACCAGCGCAGGCAAGCTGGCCGAGCTGGCCGGGGCCAAGACGGCAGCCCCGGTGGGCTGTGGTATCGGTACCGCCGGTGTGCAGTTGCAACACGGTGACACGCTGAGTTTTGGCGCCCAGAGCCTGCTCGCCCTGCACACGCCCGGGCACACCGCGGGCAGCATGAGTTTTGTGTGGAAAACGCCCGAGGGCGACCATGTGTTCACCGGTGACACCTTGCTGATCAATGGCTGCGGTCGCACCGATTTCCAATCGGGCAGCGCCCACGATCTGTACCACAGTCTCACGGTGGTGCTGTTTGCCCTGCCGGACGCCACCACCGTGTGGCCGGGCCACGATTACCAGGGGCGCACGCACTCCAGCATCGGCCAGGAAAAAGCCTGCAATGCGCGCGTGGCAGGTAAAACCGAGGCCGAGTTCGTGGCCATCATGGAGGCCCTGAACCTGCCCAAGCCACGCCGCATGGACGAGGCCGTGCCCGCCAATCTCACCTCGGGCATCCGGCACGATGCCGACGGCGCCTTGCTGATGCAGCCTCGCCCGGTACCCGCAGCACACGCAGGCACTTACGCCGGTGATGTGTCGCCCCAACTGGCGTGGCAATGGCTACAGTCGGGCGAGGCGGTGCTGGTGGATGTGCGCTCGGACGCGGAACGCGAGTGGGTGGGCTTTGTGCCCGGTGCCGTGGCCGTGGCCTGGAAGCAGTGGCCGGGGATGGTGCTGAACCCCCGGTTCGACGGCGCCATTCAGCAGGCCGGTGCTGGAGGGCGGAAGCTGGTGTTGCTGTGCCGCAGCGGTGTGCGCTCCATCGCCGCGGCCAAGCGGGCTACCGAGCTGGGCCTGGAGGCTTACAACATTCTGGAAGGTTTCGAGGGCGACCCCGACGAACATGCGCGCCGGGGATTCAAGGGAGGCTGGCGTCACCACGGGTTGCCCTGGCGGCAAAATTGAATGGGTGTTGCCGCCGCGCCAGGGCCTTGACCGGGTCCTTCTCGCGGTCCTTGCACCCAGGTTGAGAAGGGTGCGATACAAATCCTGTCAACCCTGACAGGATCTGTCGGGTCGTTCGCAGATTTCTTTTTTCAATGGCGTTTTCTTTTCCTTAAGGAGAACGCCATGGATCTGCTTGAACTGAACCGCGAGAAAACCCCCACCAATCCGGCGTTGCCGGCGCACCTGTGCGATCGCATCGAGCGGGATTTCATTCGCCGATGGAACGACTTGTGGGGTGGCCGCTCACTGGTTCATGGTCGCGATCCAGGTGCCGACGCTGTGCGGCTGAACGGCAATGACTACCTGAGCATCACGGGCCATCCAGCCATCATTGAAGCGCAGACCTCGGCCATTCGCCACGATGCCGAGTTCGTCATTCAGTCGGGTTCGTTTCTGCTTGAAACGCATCCGGTGCGAGCCTTTGAAAAAAAGCTGGCCCATTGGCTGGGCAAAGACGACGGTGTGCTGTGTCAGTCCGGCTATGCGGCCAACATGGGCTTGCTGCAGTGCATCGCCGATCCGCAAACGCCGGTCTACATCGACATGCTGGCCCACGCCTCGCTGTGGGAGGGGGCGCGGCGAGCGGGTGCACCAGTCCATCCGTTTCGCCACAACGACGTCGAGCACCTGCGCCGCCTGATTGAAAAACAGGGGCCCGGCCTGGTCGTGGTGGATTCGGTGTACAGCACGACCGGTGCGATGGCACCGCTTGTCGAGGTGGTGGACGTGGCCGAGGCCGGACGTTGCATGATCCTTGTCGACGAATCCCATTCCCTGGGCACACATGGCCCCGCAGGCGCGGGTCTGTGCAGGGCGCTGGGCCTGAGCGGTCGCGTGCACTTCATCACGGCCAGTCTGGCCAAGGCGTTTGCCGGCCGTGCGGGGTATTTCAACATTCCGACAGGCTTGCGCAACTACGTTTTGAGCACCAGCTATCACAACATGTTCAGCTCGTGTTTGCTGCCGCATGAGGTGGCCGCCCTGAACGCAACGCTGGAGGTCATCAAAGGGTGTGATGCCGAGCGTACCCGGCTGCATCTTTTGACGCGCCGCCTGCGTGACGCTTTATCTGATCTTGGTTTTCCCGTGCATCAAGGCACCGAGCAAATCATCGCTTTGGAGGCGGGCACGGAGCCCGACACCTTGCTGTTGCGGGACCGGTTGGAGGAGCGGCATGTGTTCGGCTCGGTGTTTTGCGCCCCCGCCACGGCGCGCAACCGAACGATGGTGCGTTTGACGCTTCACGCTGCCCTGACCGACGCCGAGCTCGATCATGTCGCATCGGTCGCGCGCGCGATCGCGCCACTCGTCAAGCCTTGGGACTGGCCCATCGCACGGCGCGCACGGGCAACTGGGCTTACGGGTCTTGAATGACGCGGGCACCTTGGGCGGACAGAAAATGGCTGTAGGCTTCAGGCGCTTGTGGTAACTCGGCGGCGCTCAACGCAAAGGTGGCCGCCTGCAGAGTGCCGGCGCGCCCGATGGGCTGAGCGGGCGCGAGGCGAATGGGCCCAGGCAGGCCCAACTGCTGGTGCAGTTCAATGGCGGCCAGTTGCTGCCCACGCTCGATGGACTGCACCACGTCAACACCCAGCCCGACCGAGCTGGCCAGTTCGGCCAGATCACTCAGCCCCACGGTGGGTTCGAGTTGCAGCCAGTGGCATTCGCCGGCATGGGTGAGCCCCAGCAGCCCGAAGGGCTCGCCGAGCACGATGTACTCGACCCAGTGCTGCTCGGCATGGGCCAGCAGCGCTTGCGATACCGAGGGCTCCTGCAGGATCGATTGCTGAGCCGGCTTCAGGGCGACGCCCCACAGGGTGTTGAGCCGCACATCCACCGCCTGCGCCATTTTGCGCAACACGCCGAGGAGGTGATGGGTGATGTCGGGCGCCTGTTTGGGCACGAACTGGTCAATCAGGTTGTTGTTGAAGGCCTGAACCGCCACTTGCTCGTCGGCCTGCCCGGTCAGCAAGACCCGCGAGCCGTGCCAGTCCAGCAAGCTGCTGAGCACCTGCAAGCCGTTGGTGCCGGGCATGGCGTAGTCCACCACGCAGGTTTTGACCAGCCGGTAGCGTGACGGGGTGTTGGCCCAGTAGCGCAGGATTTGTGGCAGCAGGGGCTGACCCTGGCGCCAGCGCTCGATCATGTGCCGGTGGATGGCCGCGTCGGCTTCTTCTCGGGCCGTTTCCTGGCGCATGCGCTCTGCAAAGCCCGCGGGCCGCGAATACAGTTCAATGTGCCATTGATCCGGAACCACCATGCCCAGCATGTCCAGGTAGTCCGGGTCATCGTCCAGAAACAAAATGCTGCCGGGGCGTTGAAAAAGGGGAATTGTGGGTGCCATCGGTACATCAGCCGGTTATGACCCTCTTCAGGTCGTGGTGGTGCGATTCAGGGGCAGATCGACCATGAACACGGCGCCGAGGCCGGGTTCGGAATGGACACGGATGGTGCCATGGGCCGATTCGACCGCGTTCTTGCAGAACGTGAGACCCAGGCCGGTACCCGCACCGCTCTGGGTGGAGAAAAACGGTTCGAAGATCCGGTCCTGCTGTTCGTGGGCAATGCCAACCCCGTCGTCAGAAACTGCGATGCGGCCTTTGCTCCGGTGCACCCCCACATACACACGAAGGTCGCCAGGCTTGGGCGGCTGGCTGGCCGAGGCCAGCGAGTGCAGGGCATTTTTCAGGAGGTTGGACAGCACCTGGACAAACAGCGGGCGCGAAGCCAGGAAGCAGAAGTCCTGCTGTAAGTGAATTTGCACGCATTCACGCTCGCGGGTCGATCGGTAAGGGTAGTCGTGCACCACCTCCTGCACCAGTTCGGCCGCCATGATGGGCGACTGCTCGCGCGGCAGGCGCAGCAACTGGGCATTGGAAATCTGGGTGTCAATCTGACGGTTCATGTTGCGCACCAGGTTTTGAAGCCGGGCAGACAGGTCTTCAATTTTTTTGCGCTTGGCTTCGGGGATGTCGTGCTGGGCCAGGGTGCGCAGCACATCGCCCATGAGGTTGATGGTGGCCAGTGGCGTGCGCAACTCGTGCGCCATGACGCCCATGGTGCTCAGGGTGTTGATCAGGCGGGTGCGCCGAAGGTTGGCGCTGGAAGCCCCCAGCAAAAATGCAATACCCCATGCAAAGGCGATGATCACAAGGTTTTGCTCGGGTATGGCCGTGGGCAGGGCGTGTGTCTGCAGGTGCGCGGCCGACCCGCCCACCAGCGCCCCGAGCGCGCTGCCCACCGTGGCGATGCGCCAGTCCGTCAGGTGGTAGTAGATGAGGAACATGGCGCTGATGCTGGCCAGCCAGGTGGCGTTTCCGCCATTCATCCAGTACATCCAGAAAAAGAAGGCGGGCAATGTGAACCAGCAAACCAGCGTGAAAAGCACAGCACTCCGTCGGGCGCTGGTGTCCTGGGTGATCCAGGGCAAAAAGAAAAACAGCCCCAGAGATCCCGCGGCACCACGGGCCCAGGCACTTTCGTAAGGCTGCGGCCACAGGTCGTGCCAGATCCAATAGAAGACGGCGTGTCCAGCCAGGGTGCAAAGCCCCGCCCACCAAAGACGGGCTCGTGATGGATGCAAAATAGGCTCCAGCGGTGCGTGGACAATTTCGTTCAGCAGCCACCGCCAAACGCGCGCTTTGGCGCTGTGGAACCACAACCGATCCAAAGGCACCATGTATTCCTTCCTGCAAGCAATGACAAATGCCCGCGCTGTGCGTGCCGGGCAGTCGGTCATTGTCGGTGCAACTGCCAATCGTTTTCATGCGCTTGCCTGTCAATTTTGACAGTGTGAGCGTTGACGCCATCCTGGCCGACTGGGTGAATGCCCTGGGCGACCAGGGCGTCGAGGCGATTCTGGTGCTCGGGCCCAATCATTTGGGTACAGCCAACGAGCGTGAGGTGCTCGCGGTTCACCCGCCGCGCTTGCTGGGTGCGGCGCAGGCGCTGGCCGAGAGCGTTGACTTTGGTGCCAGCTGGCGCGACAGCGATGCCCCGCTGGTGGTGTGGCAAGACATTTCCAAGTCGGCCCTGGATCCGTGCGGCCGCTGGCGTCGGCTTTGGCTCGCCCACGGTTACCAGACCCTGGTTCGGGTGGCCTTCACCTTGCCCGCTGGACGCTCGTTCGAGTGTTTCCTGTTCAGTCCCCGCATGTTTGCCGGTCGCACGGAAGCCGCTGTGCTGGCTTGGTCGGCGTTCACGGTCTGGCCCATGCTGCGTCGGGCCATTGCCGGGCGGCGTGTGAGCCTGAGCCCGCGCGAGCAGGAAAGCCTCAACCTGGCTTTTGAGGGTCTGACAGCGCGCGAAGCGGCCCTGCGCATGGACTGTTCCGAACGCACGGTGAATTACCACCTGGCCAACGCCATGACCAAACTCCAGACCGACAACAAGCTCGCCGCCGTGCAGCGCGCTTGCTGGATCGGTTTGATCTGACCGGCTGAACACGAGACAGGCCGCGCCCATGCTGCAGTGCCGCAAGATCCACCGCCGCGCATGGTGATAATGCGCGCATGACTTTTTTAGCCCTCGACGTTGGCAACACCCGCCTGAAATGGGCTCTGTATGACGCACCGCGCATTGGCGCACGGTTGTTGGCGCACGGGGCGCAGTTTCTGGAAAACATTGAAAAGCTGGCCGAAGGCGACTGGCGCGACTTGCCCGCGCCCCGTTGGGTGGTGGGTTGTGTGGTGGCGGGGGACGCCGTCAAGCGCCGCGTGCAGGAGCAGTTGGAGCTTTGGGATGTTGCGCCGCAGTGGGTGGTGTCCAGCAGCGCCGAAGCGGGGTTGGTCAATGGTTACGACCACCCGGCGCGGCTGGGGTCGGACCGCTGGGTGGCCATGATCGGTGCGCGCCAGCGGGTGTTGGCCCAAGGCCCTTCAAGGCCCTGTGTGGTGGTGATGGTGGGCACGGCGGTGACGGTCGAGGCCATCGACGCCGAAGGCCGCTTTCTGGGGGGCATCATCCTGCCGGGCCACGGCATCATGCTGCGGGCGCTGGAGTCGGGAACGGCCGGGCTGCATGTACCCACCGGTGAGGTCCGCGACTTTCCCACCAATACCAGCGACGCGCTCACCAGCGGCGGCACTTTTGCCATTGCCGGCGCCGTGCAGCGCATGGTGGAAAACCTCAGGCACCATTGCGGCGCCGATCCGGTGGTGTACATGACCGGCGGCGCCGGCTGGAAGATGGCGCCCAGCATGTCCACTCAGGTCGAGCTGGTGGACAGTCTGATTTTTGATGGACTGCTGGAGATCGCCGACTGGCGCTTGCTGGCCGTCTGAGCGGCAGCGTCTGGTCAAACCGGTTCTGCCGCAGCGCCCCAGGGCAGCATCAGGGTGAGGGTGAGCAGGCGCGAAAATTCCGGCTCAAACTGATCAATGATGTTCTGCGGTTCTGGGCACAGGGTGCTGTCGGCCATGACGCCGAACTGCACGCCACCACCGTAGCTCAGGATCGACACCCCCAAGCCGACGGTGCCGGTTTGCGGCACCCAGAACATGGTCTGTTCCAGCGTGGCGCCACACAGCTTCATCTTGTCGACGGGTCCGGGCACATTGGTGATCACCGCCGTGGTCTTGCGACTGAACAGGCTCAGCAAGGCATCTTGCGCCGGCTTGACCAGCAGTCCGGCCACGGACAGCAGGCCGAACGTCAGCAGGGGTTGCAGGCTGCCTTTGAGGCTGTTCATGCGTGCTCGAACCCCAAATACCCGTTTCACCGGGTTGTCGATGCCGATGGGCAGCACCAAGGGTACCAGTCCGAAGCGGTTGCCCAGTTTCCAGGCATCTTCCATCGGGCGCAGGTTGATCGGCACCATGACGCGAATTTCCTGGCCGGCCGGGTTGTCGCCCCGTGCCCTCAGGTGGTTGCCAATGGCGCCTGCCACGCAACTCAGCAGCACGTCGTTGACCGAGCAGTTCAGCGCTTTGCCGATCGCTTTCACCTCGTCCAGCGGTATCGGCTCGCACCATGCCACCCGCTTGTGCTGCCCGGGCTGGCCCTTGAGCCGGGTCGGCGAGTCGTCGGGCATCAACGCCAGCGCAGCCAGATCGCTGGCCAGCTGGCCGCCCATGCGGACCAGATCCATGGCCTGGCCCAGCGTGTCGCTCAACCCTTGCTGCGGTGCCGCCAGCAGGGACAGCGATTTCGCTGCACCGCCACCGGCCACTTCCAGCGCCCGGGCGGTCAGGTCGCCGAGCGGACGAATCAGGGTGTCGGCCACCCAGTCTTCGGCCGCATCCAGGCCGGAGCGTACAGGCTTGGTTTTCTTGCGTTGCGGGGGTGGTGCGCCGCCGTCGACCAGGCTCATCATGACGCTGAGCAGCGCCATGCCGTCGGCAATGCAGTGGTGGATCCGTGCGATCAGCGCCGAGCCGCCGCCGTACTGTTCCACCAGCTCAAACCGCCACAGGGGATGGGTGTGATCCAGTGGCTGCATGCTGAGTTCGGCCACACGTGCTTGCAGCGCGTCCTGCTCGCTTTGGTCGTTTTGGCGGGTCAGCGTGTGACGGACCACGTGGCGGCTGAGCTGGAAGTCGGGGTCGTCCAGCCAGTGTGCGCCAGCAGCGTCCTGGTGCGCGGCTTGCACAAAGCGGCGGTAAGGCAGCATGCGCTCTTGCACCCGCTCGCTCAGCGCCGCGAGGCTGATGCCGGGCCGCAAAATCCACACGCCCACAATCATCATCAGGTTGGACGGCGAGTCCATGCGCAGCCAGGCGGTGTCCACCTTGCTCATGCGCTCGCCCTCCAGCCCCAGGGTGGCCACCAGCGCTTGCACCGCACTGCGGGGCGCCGGCGCACGAGGGGTTTCGCGCGGCATGGCCAGGTGTTTGGCCGGGGGCTGGGCTGCTTGGACGGGGGTGGCCGCCTTGCGGTGGCTGGCTGCTCGGGCAACGCGCTGAACCATGTCATCTCCTGCTGCCTGGGTCTCGGGCCCCAATGGGCGGTGGGCCGGGGCGTGGCGTGTTGTGGGTGTTTGCATCTATTTTGCCGCCAAGGCTGCCCGTAAGATACCGGGCCGGCCCTGATGCGCTGAACGTTTTTTGTCCATCAGCCCGTTGCACCCCTTACCTATCTGGAGAAACTGCATGTCCGACCTTCAAACCCGTTTCGATGCCGCCGTCGCCAACTCCAAGAACCTGACCGAGCGCCCGGACAACGCCACGCTGCTGAAGCTTTACGCCCTCTACAAGCAAGCCACCGCAGGCGACAACGCCGAGAAAAAACCCGGCTTCGGCGACATGGTGGGCCGTGCGAAATGGGACGCATGGAATGGCCTGAAAGGCACCGCCAATGAAGCCGCCATGCAGCAGTATGTGGATCTGGTCGAATCGTTGAGCTGAGCGGCCAGCGTCAGTCCCTGAGTTCATCAGCCCCGTTGAGGGGCTATTTTTTTTTGCGCGCAGCGGGCTTTTTGGCCGCCAGCAGCTGGTCAAGGTTTTTCACAATTTCGCCTTCGATGTGTTCTTTGAACGCACCCAGCAGAAAGCCCAGTTTGGCGTCCAGTTCAAAGTGGTCGGCTGACACCCGCAAGGTGCCGTTCACGCCGCTGCGGGCAAATTGCACTTCGTCGACATCGTCACCTTCGGCGTAGGTGCAGCGCATGTCGAAATCGGCTTCGGCCTGTTCGGCCCATTGCCAGGCCACTTTGCGTGCGCCGCTCAGGCCAAGGCGGTGGTCGCGTCGAATGTGAATGTCTGCCATGTCGGGTTCCGTTGAGCTCAGGTTCAGGGGTGTGCAGGTGTTGCAGGCTGCGCAGGGGTGGTGGTGCTCAGCCGCCTCAGGGTCGTTCGTCGAGCCTCTTTGGGTTGTTCGGCCAGTGTGCGCACCGCATCATAGAACCGGTTGAAGTTCTGGCCCTCGCGCTCAAACAGCGCCAGGAAACCGGGTACCAGTTCGTCGTAGGCTGCCTGGGCGCCAAAGCTGGCGTTGTTGGCACGTGTCACCCAGGCGTCGTATCCCGCATAGCCACCCCAGCTGGTTTTGAGGGTCTCGTAGTCGCGCCGGAAACTGCCCATCACCTCGGCCTTGCGGCGCAGTTTTTGTTCGTCATCCCCACCGCTTTCGCCGTAGATGGCCTGCAGTTGCCCGCGCACCGAGCGCGTGAGCGCGCGGAACTGTTGCCGCCGCCCGTCAAAAACCCGGTAGTTTTCCCGCGCGCTTTCGCTGGCTTCCTGGGCCAGCCAGCGCGCGCCGCCCAGGCGCTCGACCGCTGTGGCAAACGATTCGTTGAAGGTGGTGTCGTCTTTGGCGTAAACCACCTGGTGGGCCAACTCGTGGAACAGGAGGCGCGCCAGTTCGCCTTCGGGGTAGCCGATGAAGGTGTTGAGCAACGGGTCGCCACCGGCCCAGTTCATCCAGCCCAGGGTGGAATACGCCGGCACCGGGTACACCGCCACTTCCAGCGTGTCGGGCAGGCTGCGGGCAAAGGCCTGCGCGTCGGCTTCGCTGAAATAGCCTTTGTAGCCCACGCACCCCGCCACCGGAAAGCACCAGGTTTGCAGCGTCAGCGACAGCGCGGGGGCGGCCACCACGTTGTACACCGCGGCGCGGCGCTGCAGGTCTGCGTAGCGGTGATAGCTGGCGTTGTCCGGCAACCCCAGCTCGGCCACTGAAAAAGCGCGGATGCGACGGGCCAGCAGCAGCCGTTCTTTCAGGGCGTCGGGCGTCTGGCTGTCGTCCAGCCACTCTTGCACAGGTCGGGCGGCGTTCATCAGGCGCAGGTGACCGGTCACCGACTGCCAGTAGTAGCCGACCCCCTGGGCAGAGCTGGCGCAGCCCGACAGGGCCAGCGCCAGCGCCAGGGCAGTCAGCGGGGCGCGCCAGCGCATCAGACGCTCTCGGGCAGCCCGGCCACTTCAACCAGGCAGTCGTAAAACACCGGACCGTTGCCCATGTCGGTCAATCGCTGGCTGGTGAGTTCGTTCACGTTGGTGCCAAACGGCCCCAGCTTGCGCCACCACACGCCCAGTCCATTGACCACACCCGGCCGGGCTCGTGAGGACACCTTGGCCTTGCAGCGGTATTCGCCGCGGTCGTTGAAGACGCGCACCATGTGCCCGGACTGGATGCCGCGCGCTTCGGCGTCGTCGGCATGGATTTCCAGCAGCGGTTCACCCTCCATGTCGCGCAGGCTTTGCACGTTGACAAAGGTCGAGTTCAGGAAGTTGCGGGCCGGCGGCGAGATCATGGCCAGCGGGTACTGCGGGCTGCTGCCCGCGACCTCGAAGTTGGGCAGGTGATCGGGCAAGCCGTCTTGGCCCTGTGCTGCCAGCCGTGCGCTGAAAAAAGTGCAACGGCCCGATGCGGTGGGGAAACCACCGTGGGCAAACGGCGCGTCGGGCAGGTCCAGCGTGGCGTAGCCCTGGTCCATCAGTTGATCAAAGCTTACCGTGTCGCCAAACGCGGTGCGGCACAGGCTGAGATCGTCCTCAGAGAAGCACGGGTCGTCAAAACCCATGCGCGCAGCCAACGCGCGGAAGATGTCGGTGTTGGTGCGTGCCTGGCCCAACGGGGCGATGGCGGGGCGGTTCAGCAGCACGTCGGTGTGGCCGTAGCTGGCGTGGATGTCCCAGTGCTCCAGCTGGGTGGTGGCCGGCAAGATGTAGTCGGCGTAGTCGGCCGTGTCGGTCTGAAAATGCTCCAGCACCACGGTGAACAGGTCTTCGCGCGCAAAGCCCTGCACCACCTTGCCCGACTCGGGCGCCACCGCCACCGGGTTGCTGTTGTAGACGATCAGCGCCTCGATGCGCGGGCCGAAATCGGGCGACGCTTCGCGCAGCAGGTCGTTGCCAATGGTCACCATGTTGATGGTGCGCGGCGTGCGCTGGCCCAGCAAATCAGGCCGGTGCAGCGCCGCACGTTGCACGGGGAAATGCCCCGATGCCGACAGCAGCAGGCCACCCGCCCGGTGGCGCCAGGCGCCCACCAGCGCGGGCAGGCAGGCCACGGCGCGCACCGCGTTGCCACCGCCGCGCACGCGCTGCATGCCGTAGTTGAGCCGGATGGCCGCCGGTTTTGTGGTGCCGTAGGCGTGCGCCAAGGCGCTGATTTGCTGCACCGGCACGCCGCACACCGCGGCCGCGCGCTCGGGCGGCCATTGCAAGGCGCGCTCGCGCAGGCCTTCCCAGCCTTCGGTGTGCCGGGCGATGTAGTCGTGGTCCAGCCAGTCGTGTTGAATCAGTTCGTGCATCAGGCCCAGCGCCAGCGCGGCGTCGGTGCCGGGGCGCAGCGCAAGGTGTTCGTGGCACTTTTCAGCGGTCTCGCTGCGCCGCGGGTCAATGCACACCAGCCGCGCGCCGTCGCGCTTGGCCTGCTGCGCCAGCCGCCAGAAATGCAGATTGCTGGCAATCGGGTTGCTGCCCCAGATCACGATGAGCTTGGCTTCGGCGAAGTGCTCTACTTTCATGCCCACCTTGCCGCCGAGCGTGTTCATCAGGCCCTCGGCGCCGGCCGATGCGCAGATGGTGCGTTCCAGGTGCGCAGCCCCCAGCCGGTGGAAGAAGCGCGCAGCCATGCCTTCGCCCTGCACCAGTCCCATGGTGCCGGCGTAGCTGTAGGGCTGAATGGCCTGCGGGTCGCGCGCTGCAATCGCCGTCAGGCGGGCAGCGATGTCGTCCAGCGCGGTGTCCCAGCTCACGGGTTCAAAGTGCCCGCTGCCCTTGGGTCCCACCCGCTTGAGCGGCTGCAGCAGGCGCTCAGGGTGGTAGCTGCGCTCGGTGTAACGCGAAACCTTGGTGCACAGTGCGCCGTCGGTGTGGCGGTGCGCCGGATTGCCTTGCACGCGAATGGCCACCCCGTTTTCGACCGTCGTGATCAGCGCGCAGGTGTCGGGGCAGTCGTGCGGGCAGGCGCCACGAACGGTGGCATTCATGAGACTTGTCGGCTGGAGGGTGCCGGAGGTCGGTTCGGGCATGAACAAAGCCAGTGGATGTTGTAGGGTGGAGGCCATTCATACCGAGGCCTGCGGCGCAGGCGTCGGGTCGTCAAAAACAGCATATCAGGAGATACCGTATGCGTCGTCGTGAGGTCATTTCGAACACCGGCACCCTGCTGGGTGCTGCCGCCCTGGGGGCATGGAGCAGCGCGGCGCAGGCCCAGACCGCCGGGGTGAGCGACACGCAGATCGTGCTGGGCCAGTCGGCCCCATTCACGGGTTCGGCCGCGCAGCTGGGGTTGCAATTCCATCTGGGGGCACAGCTCTACTTCGAAGCGTTGAACGCCGAGGGCGGCATCAACGGCCGGCGCATCCAGATCCAAAGGCTGGACGATGGCTACGAGCCCGAGCGATGCGCGGCCAACACACGGCAACTCATCAGCGAGGGCGTGTTTGCGCTGTTTGGCTATATCGGGACCCCCACCAGCTTGGCGGCTTTGCCTTTGGCTACCGAGGCCAGGCTGCCCTTTTTTGCCCCCTTCACCGGCGCCGAGGCATTGCGTACCCCGTTCAACCGCTATGCGATCCATGTGCGCGCGTCGTACTTTGACGAAACGGCTGCGATCGTGCGCCAGATCACCTCGGTGGGTATCAAGCGCATTGCGGTCTTCTACCAGAACGACGCTTACGGGAAAACGGGTCTGGAGGGCGTGTCCCGCGCGCTGAAAGCGGTTGATCTGGAGCCGGCTGCGCTGGGCACGGTGGAGCGCAACACCACCGATGTGGAGCAGGCATTGAAAACCATCATGGCGATCAAGCCCGAGGCGATTGTGCAAATCGGCGCGTACAAGGCCTGTGCCACGTTCATACGGCGGGCCCGTCGCCTCGGGTTTTCAGGCAACTTTTACAACGTGTCTTTCGTCGGCACGCAGGCCCTGGTCGACGAATTGGGTGCCGAAGCCCGCGGTGTGGTGGTGAGCCAGGTGATGCCCTTCCCTTATGCGCCCGTGACCCGTTTGTCGGGTGACTATCTGGCCGCCATGAAGGACAAACGCGGCATGGTGCCCAATTACTCGGGCATGGAGGGCTTCGTGGCGGCCAAGGTGTTTGCCGAAGCGGTGAAACGCGCCGGGCGGGCGCTGACCCGCGATGCCTTCATTGCCGCCATTCAGGGCATGCAAAACGTCAACCTGGGTGGCTTTCCGGTGGACTTTTCCCCCAGCAAGCACACCGGCTCCAAGTTCGTCGAGCTGACCCTGCTGACCGAGGACGGCCGCATTCGCCGCTGAGTCGCGTGCTGCCACCCAGCGTCTGTTGGGGGTGTCGCACGCGGGGCGCCGGTACCGGGCCGGTCTTCGGTACCATGATCGTTTTTCAACACGATGCCGGTCTGCGGCACTGAGAGGCGCCCATGCAACTGATCGACTCCATCTTGACCCAGGCTGCGGGCATTGCCGCCGTGCGGCGCGACATCCACGCCCACCCCGAGCTGTGTTTTCAAGAGGTGCGCACCGCCGATGTGGTGGCACAAAAGCTGACCGAGTGGGGCATTGAGGTGCGCCGCGGTCTGGGCACCACCGGCCTGGTGGGCCTCGTGCACGGGCGCGATGGCGGCGCTTGCGGTCGTGCCATTGGCTTGCGCGCCGACATGGACGCCCTGCCCATGCAGGAGCACAACACCTTTGCCCACGCCAGCCAGTACGCCGGGAAGATGCATGCCTGCGGCCACGACGGCCACACCGCGATGCTGTTGGCGGCGGCCCAGCACTTTGCGAAACACCGCCATTTTGACGGCACGGTGGTCCTGATCTTCCAGCCCGCCGAAGAGGGCGGTGGCGGTGCACGCGAGATGATCAAGGACGGCTTGTTTGAGCAGTTTCCGGTGGAGGCGGTGTTTGGCATGCACAACTGGCCCGGCCTGCCGGTGGGCACGTTTGCCGCCAGCACCGGCCCGGTGATGGCGTCCAGCAACGAATTCCATATCGTGATCCGCGGCAAGGGCGCGCACGCCGCGTTGCCGCACAACGGGATCGACCCGGTGCCGGTGGCCTGCCAGATGGTGCAGGCCTTTCAGACCATCATCACCCGCAACAAAAAGCCGGTGGACGCCGGCGTGATCTCGGTCACCATGATTCACACCGGCGAAGCCACCAACGTGGTGCCCGAACGCTGTGAGATCCAGGGCACGGTCCGCACATTCACTTACGACGTTCTGGACCTGATCGAGCGCCGCATGAGCGAGATTGCCCAGCACACCTGTGCGGCGTTTGGTGCCACCTGCGAATTCCAGTTCAAGCGCAACTACCCGCCCACCATCAACCACCCGGTGGAGACCGCCTTTGCGCGGGCCGTGATGGCTGAAATTGTGGGTGCGGAACAGGTGCTGGACCAGGAGCCCACCATGGGCGCCGAAGACTTTGCCTACATGCTGCAAGAGCGGCCCGGTTGCTACGCCTTCATAGCCAATGGCGACGGCGCGCACCGCGAAATGGGCCACGGCGGCGGCCCCTGCATGCTGCACAACCCGAGCTACGACTTCAACGACGACCTGATTCCGCTGGGTGCCACCTTCTGGGTGCGGCTGGCAGAAAAATGGCTGGCCCAGCCCCGCACCGGGGCTGGCGCATGATCAGCGCGCAAGCCGCGTTTTCGCCGTCCTACGCCCGCGCCCGGGTTCAATTTCTGGAGAGTGCCGCCGCCGCCGGCATGGTCATCACCAGCCACAACCACCCGCTGCCCGGCCGGGACGGCGAGACCCTGGCCATGGACGTGGCGCTGGACGGCGCACCCGACGCCGAGCGTCTGCTCATCGTCAGCAGCGCCTGCCACGGGGCTGAAGGCTATTGCGGTTCTGGCGTGCAGGTGTTTGCCGCCCACGACGCCGAATGGCGCGCGCACGCCCGCGCTGCCGGGGTGGCGGTGTTGTATATCCATGCACTCAACCCGCATGGTTTTTCATTTGTGCGCCGGGTCACCCACGAAAACGTGGACCTCAACCGCAACTTCCAGGACTTCAGCCAGCCCCTGCCGCAGAACCCGGCCTATGCCGAGCTGCACGCCCTGCTGTTGCCCAGCGACTGGCCGCCGCAGCCCGACAACCAGGCCGCCCTTGCCGCCTATGTGGCCACCCACGGCCTGTCGCGTTACCAGGCGGCGGTGTCGCAAGGGCAGCACGCGTTTGCCGACGGCCTGTTTTTTGGCGGCACAGCGCCCACCTGGAGCAACCTGACCCTGCGCCAGGTGTTGCGCAGCCAGGCGCAAAAGGCCCGCCGACTGGCCTGGATCGACCTGCACACCGGACTGGGCCCGAGCGGTGTGGGTGAGCGCATCTGTGCGTGCCGCGACGACCCCGCCGCGCTGGCTCGGGCCCGCCGCTGGTGGGACGGCAACGGCCAGACACCGGTGACCTCGATCTACGACGGCAGTTCCACATCGGCCCGTCTCACCGGGTTGATGTGGGGAGCGGCCTACGAGGAGTGCCCTCAGGCCGAATACACCGGCATGGCGCTGGAGTACGGAACCTTGCCGATTGAAGCGGTGATCGATGCGCTGCGTGCAGACCACTGGCTGCATCTGCATCCCGAGGCTCCGCTGGCGCTGCGCGGGGCGATCAAACAGCAGATGCTGGACACGTTTTACGTGGACACCGATGTCTGGCGGGCCCAGGTCGTGGTGCAGGCGCGGCAGGCACTGTTTCAGGCCGTGGATGGGTTGATGGCAGCCTGAAAAAATCCTGAGCCAGCTCAGGTTTGCAGCGCCAGGCGAGTGGCATCCACATACAGCCGTTCCAAGGCATCCATGGGCTCAAAGGCGCTGACGCGTTCCTGCAAGCTCAGGGCGAGGGCCTCAGCGCTGCTGCCCTCCAGCATCAGCAGCCCGTTGGCGTATTCACCCAGTGTGATCGGTGATTCAGGATTGAGCGCCAGCGCCTGCTGGTACAGCGCCAGCCCGATGTCCTTGCTGGCGCCGTAGGTCATGCCGCCAATCAGGCTGCCTACTTTGTCGATCACCTCGGCGTGGAAATTGGCCAAGGCTAGGTGCGCATCGGCGTGGTGCGGCACCAGGCGCAGGGTGGTTTCGAGGGCGGTTTTGACACGCGCACCCAAACCCTGCGTGAGGGCTCTGGCGACGCTGATGCCTTGGCAGTAGCGGCCCAGGGCGTAGGCCTGCCCATACCAGGCACTGGCCTGTTCGGGGGCCTGTTGTTGCTGGGTCTCGGCCCGGCTGGCAGCGGTCTTCAGCAGCGACAGGCGCACATCTTCCCGCGGCTCCAGGTAAGTGGCGTAGACGCAGGTGGCCTTGTTGGCCACGGTGGCGCCCGCTTCACCCAGGGCCAGGCCAGCGGCTGCGGCCTGCTGAAAGGCACCGTTGTGGAACAACACCCAGGCTTGCAGCACATCCGGGTTGGACGGCAAGGGTTCTGCGTCGCCACGGTGCAGGCGTGCCCAGTGGGTACGCAGGCGCGCGGCGTCGAACGTGTAGGCTCCCAGATGGGGAAAAGGGGTCCAGGGGGTCATGGTTTGCGGCGTGGCCCGGCTCAGGTTGGAGGGGAGTAGGCCCCGGTGAGCTGCAGCAGATGCTGGCGCTGACCGGCTTCAAGGTAAGGTGCCAGCAGGTTGAGCACATGGTGTGCGCCGCGCATGAGGGCCTGCTGCGCATTGTCGGGCTCCAGTGCATGGCGCGGGTCGCGGACGTACTCAAAGCTCAGCCAGTAGGTCAGCACCACCACCATGCACTGGGCCGTGGGCTCGACCTCGCGGGCCTCGATGTTGACCGCGCCGCTGCGGCTCATGCCGGCCAGCAGGGTGCGTATGGCGCGCGACTTGTTTTTCAGCACCGCCTGAAAGTGTGTCTCCAGCATGCGGTTTTTGGACAGCAGGTCGTTCAGGTCGCGGTACAGGAAGCGGTAGGCCCAGATCGTTTCGAACAGCGAGTGCATGAAAAACCAGGCATCTTCCACGTTGCGCACACCATCGCTGGCATTGAGCAGCTCGCTCAGCGAGCGCTCGTAGCGTTCAAACAGCGAATTGATGAGCTCGTCTTTGGCGGGGTAGTGGTAGTACAGGTTGCCGGGGCTGATCCCGAGTTCGGCCGAGATGAGCGTGGTCGACACATTGGGCTCACCAAACCGGTTGAACAGTTCGAGGGTGACCTCCAGGATGCGCTCAGCGGTGCGGCGAGGGGCTTTTTTCACCATCTTGTGTGTTCTCTCACGGAATGCGCCTGGGTTGGCGTGGCGATGCAGCGGCCAGCCCGAGCCGGTCTTGAAGGGCATCCAGGGTGGCGTGCAGCCGCCGGGTGGCCAAAGCGCCGGCATGCCGCGAATAGGCGTGGGCGCTGCGGCGGGCGGGCGCCAGCAGATGCCGTGTGGGGTCGGTCAGCACGGCGGTGTCGATCTGCACGCCGTGGCGCGCCAGCCGAGGCGCCAGTTCAGACTGGCGATCACGCAGCATCTGGCGGGTTTGCTGGTAGGCGTGTTCGGCCATTTCGCGGCGCTGCCGGTAGCTGAACGTGTTGGCAAAAAACAGCTCGGCGTCACGCTGGTCGGGTTCGATCAGCACAATATCGCTGTCGGGGTAGGCGCGTTCGTAGTGCTTCATTCCCAGCGCCAGCCGCGAATGAATCATGGAGCGGAAGGTCTGGCTCATCACCGCCGGAAAGCCGCCTTCCACCAGCGACGGAATGCGTTTGGCGCTGCGCGGATTTTCGCTGGCGTGGAACGGCACCAACGGGTTCAGGCACAGCAGCAAGCCAACACCTTCGTCCAGCGCCACAGTGGCGTGCAAGGTCTTCTTCAGGGCGCCATCCACATAGTGTTTGCCTTCAATTTCCACCGGCGGGAACAGGCCGGGAAGGGCGGCGCTGGCCTGAATGGCGCGCGAAATGGGCACGTGGTCCCAGCCTGCGCGGCCAAACGGGGCCGCGTTGCCGGTGTCGAGCTGCGTCGCCACCAGCGTCAGGCGCGCGCGCAACTGGCGAAAGTCGTTGCTGCGGCCCTCGCGACTGAACAGGCCCTCGATATGCCGGTGGATGCCCTCGTTGTCCAGCAAGCCCGTGGGCAAGGCTGCACCGAGCCGTTCAAACGCGTTGGTCAGCGGCTTGCCCTGCACACCCCAGGCCCACAGGGCGCTGCCGAGCAAGCCCGGCAAGCGCTGCAGGCGGTGACCGAACTCGGACCAGGCCGGCTTGAGCAACCACGAAGGATCAAAGTTTTCCTCGTTGGGCAGGTCTTCAATGAAAACCTCGCAGAGTTGGCGCGGCGTCATGCCGTTGGCCAGGCCCGCCACAATGAAGCCCCCGGCTGAAACGCCCACGTAGTGGTCGCAGGCGTTGAAGTCCAGGCCTTGCAGGCAATCGTCCAGGGCGCACAGCGCGCCTATTTCGTAGATGGCACCCAAGGGCCCGCCACCGGCCAGGGCCAGGGCGATGCGAGGGCGTGCAGGCCGTGCGTTGCGTGGGCGTACGGCCGGCGCGGGTGAGCGGGCAGAGGCTTTGCGGGGTGACATCATGCGTTCGAGTGTAGACCGCCGGTGCAGGCGAAAGTGTTGCAGTGCAGCATGGCGAGCAGGCGCAAAAAAGGGGCGTCAAGCGCCCCTGTTCATGACCTGCGGCGAACCGCCAGCGCCCGCTCAGGCGGCGGCTTCCACCTTGGGTGCAACCGCCTTGCCCGGCGCAGTCTTGGTCGCAGTTTTCCTGGAAACTGTTTTGGCGGGTGCTTTCACGGCCGCCGTGACCGGTGCTTTCACGGCCGCCGTGACCGGTGCTTTCACGGCTGCCTTGGCCGGTGCTTTCGCAGGGGATTTGGCAGCGGCCTTGCGTGCGGCGGGTGGGGGCGTCACTTTGGCGCGCGCTTTGGCAGCCGTTTTGACCGGGGCTTCACCGCTCAGGCGGTGCACGGCCTGACTCAGGGTGTCAATGCGCTCCATCAGCGACTCAATGTCGCGCGCCGAAGGCACGCCCAGTTTGTTCAGTGCCTTGGCTACACGGTCTTCAAAAATGTTCTCCAGCTTGTCCCATTGACCCGCGGCCTTGGACGAAATGTCGGTGGCCATGCTGCTCATCCGGTTGGTGGCTTCTGAAATGCGTTCTTCGGCCACCGCCTGCGTCTTGCGCTGGATCGACAGTCCCTCTTTCACCAGCGATTCAAAAGCCTTGCCACCTTCTTCCTGGGCCTTGGAAAAAGCGCCCAACCCAGCCAGCCAGATTTGCTGTGCCGAATCCTTGATAGCACCGGACAGCGGCGAATTGAAAGTGGCTGCGGTGGCCTTTTTGCCAGTGCTTGGTTTTTGAATTTTCTTAACCATGGGGAACTCCGTGGGGTGCTGTGGATGGAAGGGTGATGAGCGGTTTGCCCATCGCATGAAAGCAATGTAATTCGCCAGGGCCAGGCCTGTGTAGGGGCGCGTAACTAAAGCTGTCGTGGTGTTCCGGATTCCTGGCCTGGCGCGATCGGTCCACGCGCTTTCGGTGGCCGGGCCGGCTGAGCACGGGTTATTGCGGAATCGTTGCACGGTGTTCATGGTCAAGAATGACGGATTGAACCTTTGCCCATCCGCTGCGCACTGCACGCCATACAACCGCCACCAGGAGCTTTTATGCACTATTTCGTGACCGGAGCCACCGGTTTCATTGGCAAGCGCCTCGTCAAAAAACTGCTGGAGCGCAAGGGCTCGGTGGTGCACTTCCTGATCCGCCAGGCGAGTGAAGGCAAGGTGCCTGCGTTGCTGGAGTACTGGGGTGTGAGCGCGGCGCGCGCCGTACCGGTGTACGGTGACTTGACGAGCAAAAAGCTGGGTGTGAGCGCCGACGGGGTGAAGGCCCTCAAAGGCCAGGTGGATCACTTCTATCACCTGGCTGCGGTGTACGACCTGGAGGCGGACGCCGAGAGCCAGATCGCAGTGAACATTGACGGCACGCGCAACACGGTGGAGTTGGCCAAGGCCATCGGCGCGAAGCACTTCCACCATGTGTCTTCGATTGCCGCTGCCGGCCTTTATGAAGGGGTGTTCCGCGAGGACATGTTCGACGAGGCCGAGAACATCGACCACCCGTATTTCATGACCAAGCACGAGAGCGAAAAGATCGTGCGCAATGAATGCAAGCTGCCATGGAGCGTCTACCGCCCGGCGCTGGTGGTGGGCGACAGCCAGACCGGCGAGATGGACAAGATCGACGGGCCTTACTACTTCTTCAAGCTGATCCAGCGCATGCGCCAGATCTTGCCGCCCTGGATGCCCAGCGTGGGCCTGGAAGGTGGGCGCATCAACATCGTGCCGGTGGACTTCGTGGTCAAGGCGCTCGACCACATCAGCCACCACCACCGCGCCAGCGGCAAGTGCTTTCACTTGGTGGACCCCATGGGCTACCGCGTGGGCGACGTGCTCGACATTTTGAGCAAGGCCGCGCACGCGCCCAAGATGAACCTGTTCATCAACGCGGCGCTCATGGGCTTCATTCCCAAAAGCGTGAAGAAGGGCCTGATGGCGCTGGCACCGGTGCGCCGTGTCTACCGCGCCATCATGCAAGACCTCGGGCTGCCCGAGGACATGATGAATTTCGTCAACTACCCGACGCGCTTCGACTGCCGCGAAACGCTGGCCGCGCTCAAGGGCAGCGGCATTGCATGTCCCAACCTCAAGGACTACGCCTGGCGGCTGTGGGACTACTGGGAACGCCACCTCGACCCCGACCTGCATATCGACCGCAGCCTCAAGGGCACTGTGGCGGGCAAGGTGGTGCTGGTCACCGGCGGCAGCTCGGGTATCGGCCTGGCGGCCGCGCACAAGTTTGCCGAGGCGGGTGCCGTCACCATCATTTGCGGGCGCGACCAGGACAAGCTTGACGAAGCCTGCAAAGCAGCCCAGAACAAGGGCTACACCTTCACCGCCTACGCCGCCGACATTGCCGACATGGCCGACTGCGACCGTTTTGTGCAAACGCTGCTGGCCAACCACGGCAGCGTCGATTTCCTGATCAACAACGCCGGGCGCTCCATCCGCCGCGCCATTGAAGGCAGTTACGACCGCTTCCACGATTTCGAGCGCACCATGCAGCTCAACTACTTTGGCTGCCTGCGCGTGACGATGGGCCTGCTGCCGGGCATGGTGGCCAAGAAGAAAGGCCACGTGGTCAATATCAGCTCCATCGGCGTGCTGACCAACGCCCCGCGTTTCAGCGCCTATGTGGCCAGCAAGGCCGCTCTGGACGCGTGGACGCGCTGCGCTTCCAGCGAGTTTGCCGATCAGGGCATTTCGTTCACCACCATCAACATGCCGCTGGTGCGCACACCCATGATCGCGCCGACGCAGATCTACAAGAACGTGCCCACGCTGGCGCCCGAAGAGGCGGCTGACATGATCGCCCAGGCCTGCATTTTCAAGCCGGTGCGCATTGCGACGCGGCTCGGCGTGACGGGCCAGGTGATGCACGCGATGGTGCCGCGCGTGGCGCAGATCGTGATGAACACCAGCTTTCGCATGTTCCCGGATTCATCGGCGGCAAAGGGGGAGAAGGGGGCCAAGCCGCAGCTGTCGCCTGAGGCGGTGGCCATGCAGCAGATGATGCGGGGGATTCACTTCTGACCTCGTTGTTGTTGCGTTGTGGGCTTTTGGGACTCTTGTGGGCCGGGGCGAAACCCGGCTAGCCACAAGAGAAAAGACGCTCCGCCGGAGCCTACAATTTGCCAACCCAGCAGCCCCACCGGGAATCCGAAGCATGACCACCCACACCCCCGTCGACCTCTCCCACATCCAGCCCCGCGAAAAGGCCGAAATCCTGGCCCAGGCCTTGCCCTACATCCGCAAGTACCACGGCAAAACCATGGTCATCAAGTACGGCGGCAACGCCATGACCGACCCGGCCCTGCAGCAGGACTTTGCCGAGGACGTGGTGCTGCTCAAGCTGGTGGGTATCAACCCGGTGGTGGTGCACGGCGGTGGCCCGCAGATTGAAACGCTGCTGCAGCGTCTGGGCAAGAAAGGCGAGTTCATCCAGGGCATGCGCGTGACCGACGCCGAGACCATGGAGGTGGTGGAGTGGGTGCTGGGCGGCGAGGTGCAGCAGGACATCGTGGGCCTGATCAACGCGGCTGGCGGCAAGGCGGTGGGGTTGACCGGGCGCGACGGCGCCATGATTCGCGCCCAAAAGCTGCGCCTGGCCGATCAACAAGACCCCAGCCGTGAGCACGACGTGGGCCAGGTGGGCGACATCGTCAGCATCGACCCCAGCGTGGTCAAGGCGCTGCAGGACGACCAGTTCATTCCTGTCGTCAGCCCGATCGGTTTTGGCGAGCATAACGAGAGCTACAACATCAACGCCGATGTGGTGGCGGCCAGGCTCGCCACCGTGTTGCAGGCTGAAAAGTTGCTCATGCTCACCAACATCCGCGGTGTGCTCGACAAGGAAGGCCAGTTGTTGACCGAGCTGACGCCGCGCCGCATTGACGAGTTGTGCGAGGACGGCACCATCAGCGGCGGCATGATTCCCAAGATTGCCGGCGCGCTGGACGCGGCCAAGAGCGGTGTCAATGCGGTGCACATCATCGACGGGCGCGTGCCCCACGCGCTGCTGCTGGAGGTGCTGGGCAACGAGCCCTTCGGCACCATGATCCGCTCGCACTGAAGCCGCGCGTCTGCGGGGCATGGTTCACCTCAGGGGCTGAAAACCCCTGTGCGAGAATCAAAATGTAAGCAGGGGAAGACCAAAACCGGACGGGTGTTGCTGCCCGCCAGCCGAACACGAACAGACCGACTGCCCATGACCTCCAACGCCCCAGTGCCCATGCCCACAGGCGACGCTGAGTTTGACGACGCGCACCGCAACGACGCGGCCGAACCCGCCGAAGGCGGGCCGGGGCGCAAGCGCCCCAAGCCTGGTGAGCGCCGGGTGCAGATTCTGCAAGCCCTGGCCGCCATGCTGGAGCAGCCGGGCGCCGAGCGGATCACCACGGCGGCGCTGGCCGCGCGGCTCGACGTGAGCGAGGCGGCCTTGTACCGCCACTTCGCCAGCAAGGCGCAAATGTTTGAAGGCTTGATCGAGTTCATCGAGCAATCGGTGTTTGGTCTGATCAACCAGTTGGGTGACCGCGAGCCCGACCCGCTGTTGCGTTCACGCCGCCTGGTCACGCTGCTGCTGCAGTTTGGTGAAAAGAACCCTGGCATGGCGCGTGTCATGGTGGGCGATGCGCTGGTGTTTGAAAACGAGCGCCTGCAGCAGCGCATGAACCTGTTTTTTGACAAGATTGAAGCCGCCCTGCGGCACAACCTGCGCGAGGCCGCGGTGCTGGTGGGCACCTCCACGCCCACCGTGGACGCGCAAGCGGACGCATCGGTCATCACCGCGTTTTGCGCCGGCCGGTTGCAACGGTTTGCACGCAGCGGCTTCAAGCGCGTGCCCACCGAAAGCCTGGAGCACAGCCTGTGTTTGCTGCTGCCGGCGGGGCGGCTGTGAACGTCTGAGCGGCTGCGCACAGCCACCACCACCGGCCCGGATCGGTCAATGGGTTGCGGGTTAACCCTTGGTTGGCGCTTGTCCTGGCGGTTCTAGGGCCAGCGCTCTAGGCAAATCCAGATAAAAAAAGCCCGGTGTTGCACCGCAGGGCTTTTTTGCGGTAAAAATAGCACGACCGTTCGATTTGTCGCACGGCTTGCTTTTTTCGCCACCCAACGCGGCCCTGCCGCCCCCACCGCATGAGCGACCTTTTTCCCGCCCGCCGTTCGCACAGCATCAGTGCTGTCAGCAAGCCGATGCAAAAGGGCCAGCAAACCAAGGCGGCCATCGTCGAGGCTGCGCTGGGCTTGGCCACGCAGATTGGTCTGGAGGGCTTGTCCATCGGTGCGCTGGCCGAGGTCATGCAGATGAGCAAGTCGGGTGTGTTTGCCCACTTTGGTTCGCGTGAAGAGTTGCAGATTTCGGTGGTGCGCGAGTACCACACGCGTTTTGAAGAAGAGGTGTTTTACCCCGCCATGGCGGCGCCGCGCGGGTTGCCGCGCCTGCGGGCCCTGTTTGACAACTGGATGAAGCGCACCTCGGTCGAGATCGACTCGGGCTGCATTTACATCAGTGGTGCGGTGGAGTTTGACGACCGGCCAGGCCCCGTGCGCGATGCGCTGGCCAGCTCGGTGAACACCTGGTTATCGGCGATGCGCCGCGCGGTGGAACTCGCTGTTGCCGAGGGCCATCTAAACCCTCACACGGACGCCGACCAAATGGCCTTTGAAATCCATGCCCTGATTTTGGCGCTCCACTATGAAGCCCGCTTCCTGCGCAGCCCCGACTCGTTGCGACGTGCCTTGAAAGCCTTCGAAGGCATCGTGGGACGATTCAGCTCACCCGCACCCGCACCCGCACCCGCCGCGGCCAGCCCGGCGCGCGTTTCTCGCACGCGAAAACCCCGCGTCGCCTGACCCTTTTTTCTCACAAACCCATCTCAGGAGTTTTCCATGCCCGTTTACAACCCGCCTCTGCGTGACATGCAGTTTGTGATGCACGAGGTGCTGCACGTCACCGACGAATTCAAGTCGATGCCCCAGCACGCCGACACCGATGTGGACACCATCAATGCGGTGCTGGAAGAGGCGGGCAAGTTTGCTTCGCAGGTGATTTTTCCGCTGAACATCAGCGGCGACACCGAGGGCTGCAAGCTCAACCGCGACACCCACGAAGTGACCACGCCCACCGGTTTCAAGGAAGCCTACAAAACCTACGTGGACGGCGGCTGGGCGGCCCTGAGTTGTGACCCCGCCTACGGCGGCCAGGGCTTGCCACTGGTGGTGAACCAGTGCCTGTACGAAATGATGAACAGCGCCAACCAGGCCTGGACCATGTACCCCGGCCTGACGCACGGTGCCTATGCCTCGCTGCACACGCACGGCACCGACGAGCAAAAGGCCACCTACCTGCACAAGATGACCAGCGGCGAATGGACCGGCACCATGTGCCTGACCGAACCCCACTGCGGCACCGATCTGGGCCTGATGCGCACCAAGGCCGAGCCACAGGCCGATGGCACCTACAAGCTCACCGGCAACAAGATTTTCATCAGCGCCGGTGAGCACGACATGACTGAGAACATCATCCACCTGGTGTTGGCCCGCCTGCCCGATGCGCCTCCCGGCATCAAGGGCGTGAGCCTGTTCGTCGTGCCCAAGTTCAACGTGAACAAGGACGGCACGCTGGGCGAGCGCAACGGCATTTACTGCGGTGGCCTCGAACACAAAATGGGCATCCACGGCAACGCCACGGCGCAGATCGTGCTGGACGGCGCGGTGGGCACGCTGGTGGGCCAGCCCAACAAGGGCATGCAGGGCATGTTTGTCATGATGAACGCCGCCCGCCTGGGCGTGGGCAACCAGAGCCTGGGCCTGACCGAGGTGGCTTACCAGAACGCCTTGGCATATGCCAAAGACCGTATCCAGATGCGCAGCCTGACCGGCCCCAAGGCGAAAGACAAGCCGGCTGATCCGATCATCGTGCACCCCGATGTGCGCCGCATGCTGCTCACCGCCAAGGCCTACGCCGAAGGTGGCCGTGCGCTGGCCATCTACAGTTCGGTGCTGCTGGAAAAGTCGCACAACCACCCCGACGAAAAGGTGCGCAAGGACAGCGACGAAATGCTGTCGTTGCTGACCCCCATCGTCAAAGCCTTCCTGACCGACAACGGCTACAACGCCGCCACCCAGTGCCAGCAGGTGTTTGGCGGCCACGGTTACATCAAGGAATGGGGCATGGAGCAGCATGTGCGCGACGCCCGCATCAACATGATTTACGAAGGCACCAACACCATCCAGAGCCTGGACCTGCTGGGCCGCAAGGTGCTGGGCAACAACGGTGCCACGCTGAAGAAATTTGGCAAGCTGGTGGGCGCGCTGGTGCAAGAAGAAGGCGTGAACGAGAAGATGGCCGAGTTCATCAACCCGATCGCGGTGCTGGGTGAACAGATCACCAAGTTCACCATGGAGCTGGGCTTCAAGGGCATGCAGAACGCCGACGAAGTGGGCGCCGCCGCTGTGGACTACCTGCGCGTGGCCGGCCACCTGGTGTTTGGCTATTTCTGGGCCCGCATGGCGCAGGTGGCGCTGCGCGAGATTGCCGCCGGCAACACCGACCCGTTTTACGTGGCCAAGCTGCAGACCGCCCGCTTCTATTTCGCCAAGCTGTTCCCCGAAACCGCCACGCTGATGCGCACGGCGCGTTCGGGCAGCAAGGTGCTGATGGACACCGACGCGGCGCTGGCTTGATTCGGTTGTTCCCTTCCTTGCGTCCCATCTTCAGAGGTGTGCACATGATCAAGACTTCCCTCGCTGCCGTTGTTCTGGCGGTGTTTGCGACCGGGGCCTGGGCCCAGAACACCCCTGTGGGCGCCTGGCATTCGATCGACGACAAAACCAAAGAGGTCAAGTCTGAGATCGTCATTACCGACAACGGTGGCGTGCTGTCTGGCAAGGTGGTCAAGCTCTTGCGCAAGGACGCCAGGCAGGATGCGGTGTGCGATCTGTGCACCGACGACCGCAAGGACAAGCCGGTGCTGGGCATGGAAATCATCCGCGGCGCCAGGAAGGCCGAGGGCAAGGACGTGTGGGAAGGCGGCAAGATTCTGGATCCCGAAAACGGCAAGGCCTACACCTTGCGCCTGACACCGATCGAAGGCGGGAAAAAACTGGAAGTGCGCGGCTCGGTCTTTGGTATCGGGCGCACGCAAACCTGGATTCGGGTGACCAATTGAAGCACCCCCGCAGCACTTGATCCACCCCCGCCGCGCTTCGCGCAACCCCCTTGAGGGGGCGGCACCAGCAGGCCGGCCAAGCCGGTTATGCGGTGCCTCCAGACCAACCACCTCACACGCGTCGCATGGCGCGTAAAGGAACCTGATTCATGAACCGATTTCAAGTGAAAAAAGTCGCCGTGCTTGGCGCAGGCGTGATGGGCGCGCAGATCGCTGCGCACCTGGTCAACGTCAAGGTGCCGGTGGTCCTTTTTGATCTTCCCGCCAAGGAAGGCCCGAAGAACGGCATCGTGACCCGCGCCATCGAAAACCTCAAAAAGCTCAAGCCCGCTCCGCTGGGTGTGGTGGCAGACGCCGATCTGATCGGCCAGGCCAATTACGAAGAGCACATGGAACAGTTGCGCGACTGCGACCTGATCATCGAAGCGATTGCCGAGCGCATGGACTGGAAGCTCGATCTGTACACCAAGATCGCGCCCTTCCTGGCACCGCACGCCATCGTGGCCAGCAACACCTCGGGCCTGTCGATCACGAAGCTCAGCGAAGCGCTGCCCGAGAGCATCAAGCCGCATTTCTGTGGCATCCACTTCTTCAACCCGCCGCGCTACATGACGCTGGTGGAGCTGATCGCCACACCCACCACCGAGCCCAAGGTGCTCGACGACCTGGAAGCCTTTGTGACCAGCGGCCTGGGTAAGGGCGTGGTGCGCGCCAAGGACACGCCCAACTTCATTGCCAACCGCATCGGCATTGCCGGCATGCTGGCGACGATGAAAGAGGTGGAGAACTTCGGTCTGACCTATGACGTGGTGGACGACCTGACCGGCAAGCGCCTGGGCCGCGCCAGCAGCGGCACCTTCCGCACCGCCGACGTGGTGGGTCTGGACACCATGGCCCATGTGGTCAAGACGTTGCAGGACAACCTGAGTCTGGAGACCGATCCGTTTTACGAGAGCTTCGGCACACCGCCGGTGCTCAAGGCGCTCATTGACGCTGGCCACCTGGGCCAGAAGGCCAAGGCCGGCTTCTTCAAAAAGGTGGGCCGCGACATCTTGCGCTACGAGCTGGAGAGCGGCGAATACGTGCCTGCGGGCGCCAAGGCCGACGAGGTTTATGGCCGCATGCTCAAGCGCCCCGCCGCCGAGCGCCTGAAGCTGCTGCGCAACGCAGAAGGTCCGCAAGGCCAGTTTCTGTGGGCCATTTTGCGCAACAGCTTCCATTACGCCGCGGTGCATCTGGCCAGCATTGCCGACACCGCCCGCGACGTGGACCAGGCCATGCGCTGGGGTTTTGGCATGAAGCAAGGCCCGTTTGAGCTGTGGCAAGAAGCCGGCTGGCTCGACGTCGCGCAGATGGTGCAAGAGGACATTGACGCCGGCAAAGCCCTGAGCCGCGCACCCCTGCCCGACTGGGTGTTCAAAGGCCCCGTGGCCGAGGCCGGTGGTGTGCACACGGCGCAGGGTTCGTGGAACCCGAGCAAGGGCGTGTTTGAAGCGCGCCGCAGCCTGCCGGTCTACGCGCGCCAGCACTTCCCCGAGCTGCTGCTGGGTGAAGCGGGACCGAAGTTCGAGACTGCGGGCACCACCATCGAAGAAAACGACGGCCTGCGTGTGTGGACGCTCGATGGCGAGGTGCTGATCGCCAGCATCAAAACCAAGATGCACGCCATCAGCCCCGATGTGTGCGAGGGCCTGATGGCCGCGGTGGACCTGGCTGAAAAAGAATACCAGGGCCTGGTGGTGTGGTCGGGCGACGAGCCCTTCAGCGCCGGTGCCGACCTGCAGGCCATGCTGCCCGCCTTCATGGCGGTGGGCGTGAGCGCCATTGAAGATGCAGAAGGCTTCATGCAGCAGACCATGCTGCGCCTGCGCTATGCCAACGTGCCGGTGGTGAGCGCCGTGCGTGGTCTGGCCCTGGGTGGCGGTTGCGAGCTGGCCGTGCACAGCGCGCGCCGCGTGGTGCACATGGAAAGCTACATTGGCCTGGTGGAGGTGGGCGTGGGCCTGGTGCCCGGCGCCGGTGGCCTCACCTACATTGCCCGCCGTGCCGCGGAAAACGCCGAAACCTCGACCGGCAAAGACCTGTTGCCGTTCCTGACCGAAGGCTTCACCGCCGCCGCCATGGCCAAGGTCGGCACCAGCGCGCTGGAATCGCGCCAGCTGGGTTTCGTGCTGCATTCCGATGTGATCGTGCCCCACAAAGACGAGCTGCTGTTTGTGGCCCTGAACGAAGCCAAAGCCCTGTTTGTGGGCGGCTACCGTGCACCGCACAAGCGCCTGTTCCCGGTGGCTGGCCGTTCGGGCAAGGCCACCATTCTGGGCAGCCTGGTCAACATGCGCGACGGCGGTTTCATCAGCCAGCACGACTTTCACATTGCGTCGCTGATTGCGCATGTGGTGACGGGCGGCGATGTGGACCCCGGCACGCTGGTGAGCGAGGAGTATTTGATGACGCTGGAGCGCCAGGCGTTTTGCTCGCTGATCGTGCACCCGAAGACGCAGGAGCGGATTTTGGGGATGTTGAACACCGGGCGCCCTGTGCGGAACTGACGCAATGCAGTCGACCGAGGCCGAAGTGACTTACCCCCTCTCCCGCATGCGGGAGAGGGTTGGGGTGAGGGCGGACGCCAAGGTGAAAGCACGTGGGTTGCGCGGGCAGATGACCGATGCTGAGCTCCTGCTTTGGCAGCACCTTCGTGGCCGCCGTTTCCAGGACTTCAAGTTCCGCCGGCAGCGCCCGCTTGGCCCCTACATCCTCGACTTCGTTTGTTTGGAAGCGGGCTTGGCGATCGAAGTCGATGGCGGTCAGCACAGCGAGCAGCAGGCGCATGACCAAGCGCGAACCACGTTGATTGAAGACCAGGGCCTGACTGTGGTCCGGTTCTGGAACCATGAAGTGATGAACGAAACACCTGCCGTGCTGGAAAGAATCTGGCACATGTTGCAGACCCTCACCCCAACCCTCTCCCGCACGCGGGCGAGGGAGTAAAACCGAATACCGAAGGCACCTCCCATGAAACAAATCCAAGACGCCTACATCGTCGCCGCGACCCGCACCCCCATTGGCCGCTCGCACAAGGGTTCGTTCAAGCACCTGCGCCCCGACGACCTGCTGGCCATTGCGCTGCGCTCGGCGCTGGCTCAGGCCCCGGGGCTGGACCCGAAGGCCATTGAAGACATCATTTGCGGTTGTGCGATTCCGGAGGCGCAGCAGGGCCTGAACGTGGCCCGCATCGGTGCCATCCTGGCGGGCCTGCCCAACACGGTGGGCGGCATCACCGTGAACCGGTTTTGCGCTTCAGGCTTGTCGGCTGTGCAGATGGCGGCCGACCGCATCCGCGTAGGCGAGGCCGAGGTGATGATTGCCGCCGGTGTGGAAAGCATGAGCATGGTGCCCATGATGGGCAATTCGCCCAGCCTGTCGCCCGCTATTTTCAGCAACACCGACGACGTTGAAAAATACGGCATCGCCTACGGCATGGGTCTCACCGCCGAGAAGGTGGCGCAGCAGTGGAAGGTCTCGCGCGACGCGCAGGACGCCTTTGCCGTGCAGTCGCACGCGCGCGCTGTGGCGGCCATGAAGGCTGGCGAGTTCACCGACGAGATGACCCCCGTGGAAGTGACCGAACGCCAGGTGAACCTGGAGACCGCCGAGGTGACCACCACCACCCGCACCGTGAGCCTGGACGAGGGCGCGCGCCCCGACACCACCGCCGAGAGCCTGGCCCGCCTGCGCACCGTGTTTGCGGCGCGCGGCTCGGTCACCGCTGGCAACAGCTCGCAAACCAGCGACGGCGCGGGTGCGCTGATCCTGGCCAGCGAGTCGGCCATCAAGCGCTACAACCTCACACCGCTGGCCCGCTTCGTCAGCTACGCCAGCCGCGGTGTGCCGCCGCACATCATGGGCATTGGTCCGGTGGAAGCCATTCCGGCGGCGCTGAAATACGCCGGCCTGCACCAGAACGACATCGACTGGTTTGAACTGAACGAAGCCTTTGCCGCGCAGTCGCTGGCGGTCATGAACACGCTGGGTCTGGACCCTGCCAAGGTCAACCCCATGGGCGGCGCGATTGCGCTGGGCCACCCGCTGGGCGCCACCGGTGCCATCCGGGCGGCTACGGTGGTGCACGCGCTGCGCCGGCACAACAAGCGGTACGGCATGGTGACGATGTGCGTGGGCATGGGGCAGGGCGCTGCGGGCATTTTTGAGCGGGTGTGAAATGAACCCCCCCGCGCCGCTTCGCGTCACCCCCCAAGGGGCGGCACTGGCGGCCCGGCAAAGCCGGTGCCGCTGTGCCCTGGGTGGCGCCTCGCTTTCGCAAGGAAGTTGGGTCGCCTGGAAGACTGTTTGACCGCCCATTTTCTGCATACTGGCGTCCATGACCCCACACGTGTTTGACCAGGCCATCGCGCTCACCCCCACCGCAAATGGCGTTTACACCGGCGCCACGTCACCCGCCTACGCCAACATGGTGGGCCCGTTTGGCGGCATCACGGCGGCCACGGTGCTGAATGCCGTGATGCGGCATCCCGCCCTGCTGGGCGAGCCGCTGTCGCTCACGGTGAACTTTTGCGCCGCCCTGGCCGACGGCCCTTTCACGGTGTCTGCGCAACCGGTGCGCACCAACCGCTCGACCCAGCACTGGGTGATGGCGGTCACGCAGATAGCCGCTTCGGGCGAAGCCGAGACGGTGGTGACCGCGTCGGCCGTGACGGCCGCGCGCCGCGAAACCTGGAGTGTGGACGACGAGCCCATGCCGGTCGTTCCGACCCCGACCGAGGTGCCGCCGTACACCGTACCTTCGCCGGTCGAGTGGATCAGTCGCTACGAGATGCGTCCCATCGAAGGGGCGATCCCGAACAGCTGGGACGGCACGGGCAGCGACAGCCTCTCGCGTCTTTGGATGCGTGAGACCCCGCCACGCTCGCTGGACCTCTGCGGTCTCGCTGCATTGGCCGATGTGTTTTTTCCACGCATCTGGCTGCGCCGCGCCACACGCGTACCTGCGGGCACGGTGTCGATGACGGTGTATTTCCATGCCGGCTCCGCGCAGCTGGCCGAAGTGGGCCACGGCTGGGTGCTCGGCCAAGCGAGGGCACAGGCCTTTCGCAACGGTTTTTTTGACCAGACGGCCCAGCTCTGGACCGAAGCCGGCCACCTGCTGGCCACCAGCCATCAGCTGGTCTATTACAAAAACTGAGGTCGATGCCGCGGGCCCCAGGGCTTACGGCCGGCCCAGGAACAGGTACAGGCCGGTGTAGCCGCGCGGTGCGCTCACCAGGCTCAGGTAGAGCGGGCCAATGCCGGTATCGGCGCCCACAAACAGGCTGCCGCCCGTCCGCAGACCGTCAAGGCTGATGTCACGGCTTTGCGCCCAGGCGTTGCCTGCTTCCAGCGAGCCACCCGCAAACAGGGCTCTTGCCACCCCGATGCGCACCGGCAGACGCTGGTAGTAGGTGATGCGCCCAAACAGCAGGTAATTACCCGCCACCTGGCCCACCCGGTAGCCCGAGAGTTGCTGGAAGCCGCCGAGCGAATACTCGTCAATCGCCCCGGGCGGGATCTGGCTGGCGCGGGCGAAACGCGCACCCAGGTTGAAGGTGTGCACGCCCCAGGTTTTGACACCGGTGGCCGTGCCCTCCATGCGGGTGAAGCTGGTGCTGCTGTTGCCTTCAAAGCTGCGCCGTCCCGCCACCACCTCGCCTTTCAAGCGGTAGCCGTCCGACGGAAAGTTGGCGAAGTCGAGCTGGTCTGAAATGATGGCCGCGCGCAGGCCCAGTTCGCGCCACCCCACCGATTTCAACACCTCCTTCGGTACCAGCCCAGCCACCAGTTCGGGTGTGGTGCGCCGTTGCGAGGCCACCACGCCCATGCGCATGTCACCCAGATTGCCCAGCAAACCCATGGGCCAGCCCACGTCGGCACCGACCTGAATGCCCCGACGCTGCACCAGCGCAAGCGCATCGCCGTTGGCACTGAAAAGCTCGACCCTGCGCAGGCTCGCGTCCACATACGCCGCAGCAAAGCGCTCGCTGGCGGTGTCCAGCGGCTGGTAAATCTCCGAATAGAACCCCAGGGTTTCGCCCAGCTGCACACGGTTACGCCATTCGGCACCGTGCTCGTTGAGCCAGTGGCGGTTGTGGCTGATGCGCAGGTTGAACGCGCCCCGGCCCTGGAAGTCGGTGCGCAGGTCCAGCCCCAGGCGCAGATAGTTGGGGCCCCAGTCGTTGGGGCGCAGGCGAATCGTCAGGTCTTCTTCGCCGCTGTTTTCGCGCCGGCTCAGGCGGTAGTCCACCCGTTCGTAGTCACCCGTGGCGGCCAGTTTTTGCAGGTCACCTTCAATCAAGGGCACGTCCACACGCAAGCCTGCCGCGGTGTCCAGGGTCACGGCCAGACGCTGGGCGCGCTCTTCGCTCACGCCTTCAAAGCGCACGCTGGTCAGTCGCCCGATGCGCTGGGTATTGGCCTCCAGTTGTGTGCGGCGGGCGGTGGTCCATTGCTGGTAGCGCGCTGGCGCGGCTGTGAAGCGCACCAGGGCTTCGCTGATGCTTTGGGCGTAGTCGTTGCCCATCTTGACCAGCTCGGGCGCCCGGTTGAAATCGGCCGAGGTGAGCCCGCCCAGCGGCGGCAGCAGCAGCAAGTCTTCTTTGGTCAGCGTGGCGATGCTGGCCTGCACGTTTTGCTCGGTCAGGATGTTGACCATCTGCGCCGTGATGCCCAGCACGCTGCCCAGGGTGTCGCGCCCGGCCAGTGGCGTGCCGATGTTCACCGCGATGATCAACTCGGCCCCCATGCGGCGGGCCACGTCCACCGGCAGGTTGTTCACCAGCCCGCCGTCGCCCAGCAGTTGGCCGTCAACCTCCAGCGGCGCAAACACGCCCGGCACCGACATGCTGGCGCGCAGTGCCGCGGCCAGGTCGCCGTGCGCCATCACCACCGCCTGGCCGGTCTCCATGTCCGTGGCCACGGCGCGAAACGGGGTGGGCAGGCCGTCAAACGTGGCCAGGTGGCGGGTGGACAGGGTGTAGCGCCGCAGCAGCTTTTCCAGCGAGCGGGTGGAAACGGCACCGGTGGGCAGGCGGAACTCGCCGTCGCGAAAGCCCAGTTGCAACACCGGCGAGAGTTCGAAGTCTTCTTCTTTGCGGCGCTGCGACAGGAATTGGCGAGGCTCGCGGCGTTCAAACAGGTCGCCCCAGTCCACCGCCAGCATTTCGCGCTCCAGTTCGTCGGCGTTCATGCCGCTGGCGTACAAGCCGCCAATGATGGCGCCCATGGATGTGCCCACGATCAGGTCCACGGGCACCTGCGCAGCCTCCAGGGCCTTGAGCACGCCCACATGCGCAAACCCGCGTGCGCCGCCACCCGACAGCACCAGCCCCACCACGGGGCGCGGGGCCGCTGTGGCGATGCTGGCGGGCGGCTCAGCCGCCGACAGCAACCCGGGCAGCGCCAGAGCGGCGGAGGTCAGTCCGATGAGCAGCAGCCGGTGCAGCGGGCCAGGAAACGGATGAATGATCGGCATGGGCGGAGCGCCTGCGGTGAGCAGGGGCAAAAAAATCAGCGCAGCAGGAAGCGCGCCCGCGGCAGCCCGCAGTGTAGGGTGCGTGTCCCGCATTGGGCAGGCCTGACCAGACGGCGGGCAGCATTCGTGTTAATTTGGCAACTTTCCAGCCTGCGACGGCCTCTCGGCAAGCCTCCGCCTGGCGGCTGCAACCGTTCACTTTCAGCGATATTTCAACCACCATGAGCGATATCCTCGTCCACACCGAAGCCGGCGTTTGCACCCTCACGTTCAACCGTCCCGACAAGAAAAACTCCATCACCGCCGCCATGTACGCCGCGCTGGCCGACGCCATCGAGGCCGCGGCCAGCGACCCGGCGGTGCGCTGTGTCGTTTTCCAGGGCAACGAGACCACCTTCAGCGCCGGCAACGACATCGGCGATTTTCTGAACAACCCGCCCGCCAGCGAAGACTCGCCGGTGTTCCGCTTTCTGCGCGCCGTGGCCCAGTTTCCCAAGCCGCTGCTGGCCGCCGTCTGCGGCCCGGCGGTGGGCATCGGCACCACGCTGCTGTTCCATTGCGATCTGGTGTATGCCGGCGACAACGCAGCGTTTTCCATGCCCTTCGTGAACCTGGGCTTGTGCCCCGAAGCCGCTTCAAGCCTGCTGGTGCCGCAGATGCTGGGCTACCACCGCGCCGCCGAAGCCCTGCTGCTGGGCGAACCCTTCATGGCCGAAGCGGCGCTTGAAGTGGGCCTGGTCAACCGCGTGCTGCCGCCCATGGAGGCCGCCGGCTACGCCCAGGCCGTGGCGCGCAAGCTGGCCGCCAAGCCGCTGAGCGCGCTGATCGAAACCAAGCGCCTCATGAAAAAAGGCCAGATCCAGCAGGTCATGAGCACCATCGCCGAAGAGGGCGTCAGTTTCGGGCGTATGCTGCGCGAACCGGCGGCCCGAGAGGCCTTCGGCGCCTTCATGGCGCGTCGAAAGCCGGATTTTTCGCAATTGTGAAACCACACCCCCGTTCTGAAACGGGTTGAGGGAGGCGAACCACATGGCCGGTATGAAAATTCTCCCATCCCGTGCGCTGTCCGGGTGGTCTTTGGGCCTGGCAGTCACCATGCTGAGCGGCTGTGTGCAGACCTTGCCGCAGCAGGTGTGCCCGCCATCGGCTGATGCGCCGCAGGCCAGCGTGCGCATGATGGTCAGCTTCCGGCAGGCCACCGCTGGCGATGCGCCGGACGTGCTGCGCCAGTTGCAGCACCATGGCAAGGGCTGCGTCAGCCACCTCTCCAGCGTGTCGCCCACCCTCCACGTCTACAGCTTCTCGGGAGCTGGCGATGCGCCCACGCTGCGCCTGAACCTGCGGGCCTGGAGTGCGGTTCTGGACGCCGTGCCCGATGAGCGGGTCAAGGCCCATACACCACGCTGAAAACGGGGTTGCATCCCAACGCGCCCGGCGCGTCTTGTATGCTGCCCCTCACCATCTTCCCTTCGGGTTTTGCTCATGAAATTTTTGCGCACCGCCGCCAAAGCCGGCATTCCCCTGGCGCTGCTGTGTTCGCTGGCCGTGGTGGCCACGGCGACCGCCGTCGCAGCCCCCAAGCTGGGCGGTAAGGCCCAGCCATCGGGCACCGTGGCCCTGGCACAGGCGGAACAGGCGCCTGTCGCCCGGTTCATGATTCGCTACAAGACCCCCGTCAAAATGGCGGGCCAGCGTGGCGCCACGCAGGCCACCGAGCGGCTGGAGGCGGCGGCACAGGTGACACGCAGCGCCAGTGTGTCGGGCGCTTCGAACCTGCGGTACCTCAAGTCGGTGGCGGCGGACCTGCATGTGGTCGTGCTGGAGCAGGCGGTGTCGCCCGCCGAAGCGCAGGCTCTGATGCAGCGCCTGCGTGCCGATGCGGCGGTGGAGGACGTGGTGATCGACCACCGCATGCAAGCGCACGCCCTGCCCAACGACCCGTACCTCGTTCCCGATAGTCGTTACAACCAGTGGCATCTGCAGGACAGCACCGTGGTGCCGGGCGGGATCAATGTGCGCAGCGTCTGGGGCGCGGGCTCCACCGGTTCGGGGGTGGTGGTGGCCGTGGTCGACGGTGGCTACCGGCCCCATGCCGATCTGGAGGCCAATGTGCTGCCGGGTTACGACTTCATCAGTGCTGACAGTCCCTCTAAATTCGGCCGCAACATCCACTGGACCGCCAACGATGGCGATGCCCGCGACCCCGATGCACGGGACCCGGGCGACTGGATCACGCCAGACGATGTGACTAATGGTTACTGCGACAAGGCAGAAGAGAGCTCATGGCATGGCACGCATGTGGCGGGGCTGGCGGGTGCCGTGGGCAACAACGGTGTGGGTGGTCTGGGTGTGGCCTACGGTGCCCAGCTGCTGCCGGTGCGCGTGCTGGGCCGCTGTGGGGGGTACAGCTCCGACATCCTGGCCGGCGCGCGCTGGGCCGCTGGACTGGATGGGACCGGGGTAACGCCTCCTTCCCGGCCAGCCAAGGTGCTGAACCTGAGCCTGGGGGTGTCGGGTGTGGCGTGCGACACCACCACCCAGTCCATCGTGGACGAAATTCGCGCCCGCAATGTCAGCATCGTGGCCTCATCGGGCAACGATGGCAGCACCTTTCTGACCATGCCCGCCAACTGCAAAGGTGTGATGGCGGTGACGGCGCACACCCGCGAGGGCGACAGCGCCGACTACGCCAATGTGGGCGCCGGGACCGCGATCAGTGCACCGGGGGGTGGGGACAACACCATCCTGCCGCCCTCGCCAGGTAACCCCAGGTTCATCGTCTCGACTGGCAACGCGGGACTCGAAGAGCCAGCCGGCGACAACTACATGCTTTACAACGGCACCAGCATGGCCGCGCCACAGGTGGTCGGTGTGCTGGCGCTGCTGGCGTCCCTGCGGCCAGACCTGCCCATGGCTACGCTGGAGGGGATCGTGATCGGCTCGACGCGGCCGTTCCCTGCGGGCGGGTACTGCGCGACCAATCCCTATGGATTGCCGGCGGGTTTTTGCGGCAGCGGTTTGCTGGATGCCGAGAAAGCTGTGGCAGCGGTGATCGCCTATGTAGCCCCGGTCGCTCCGCCGAGTGATGGCGGCGGTGGCTGCACCGTGGCCACGAACGGTCAGGCCGACGCCGGTCTGGCGCTGCTCACCCTGGCGGCCCTGCTCATGCTGGCCAGGCGCCGTCGGCAACCCCGCTGAGGCGGGCGTTCGGACTCATCTGGCCTGGCGACGCACCACCCAGTAGGTGGCGCCTTCGCTGCCGTAGCGCTCGGCGTGCGGCACGCCGTGAGCCAGCGAAAACGTGTCACCCGCGCGAAGGTGCCGGGTGGAGCCGCCCACCGTGAGCCACATCTCGCCCTGTGTCCCCCGTGCCTGCGCGGCAAAAGCGTGGGTGTGCGTGTCCAGCACCGTCTCTGGTGCCCAGTTGCGCACCAGCACCTCATCAAAGCCCTCGGCCAGGGCCTGCGCTCGAAACGAATCGAAGTCGTCGGTATTCATGCACGAAGATGTTGCCGTCGGGCAAAGGCCCGGCGTGTGATTGGCGTGACACCGTAGAGGGGGGCGAGCTGTCGGGTTTTTGCGACCCGCGTAAGCTTGGTGCCTTTGCAGATCGGCAGCAGTCGCTGCACGTACCTTTCAGGAATTTCACCATGGACGACACCCGTTGCTGCGGCACAGGCACTTGCATCATCAACGACGAAGGTTTTTGCTGGTGCGGCCAGCAGTGGAATGGTGAGCGCATGTGCTTTCCCGAACGGCCCTCGGCGCCGCCCCATGAAGCCGCTGAAGACAAGGCCGGCAGCACCGACAGCGCCGAAGGCTCAGGCGACTGAGACTGCCCGCGCGGACGGGCGCTCACGCGGGAAAACGCCGTGGCGGATCGCCCGGTTGCCACAGCGGGTACTTGTGCATGCAGGCGGCAAAGAGCGGGCTGCCCTGCCAGCGTGTCAGCCATTGCCGGGTGGCGGGCCAGGGCGCAGCGGCCCACCAGGCGGCATCCACCGCAGCGAACTGCCGCACCAACGGAAACACGGCCGCATCGGCCCAGCACGGCCCGTCGCCACCCAGGTGTCCAGTGCTCCGCAGGGCGGTTTCCAGAGGGTCGATCAGGCAGCGCACCCCTTCGTCCCGGTAGGCGTCTGGACCGCGCTCAGGGTAGCGCTCGGCGTACTTGTAGCGGTCCAACCAGTGTTTGAAGTCGCTGTCGGTGGTGGCCACCAGCCGGCGCGGGGTGGGGCGGTCACCGGCTTGCAGCCAGCGCGCGTCGTCCGCTTGTGACAGCGCCCAGCGCATGATGTCCAGGCTCTGCGTGAGCACCCGGCCGGGCCCGGCGTCGAGTACCGGCACCGTGGCCTGGGGCGAAACGGCCAGCAGCGCGGCCGGTTTGCGTTTCAGGTCCACCTCGCGCAGCGCCACGGCCACCCCGGCCCGGCACAGCGCCAACCGCGCCCGGATGGCGTAGGGGCAGCGGCGAAACGAATACAGAATGGGCAACGCGGTCGCCATGAACCTCCCCTGCGCGGTCAGGCCGCACCCACCAGCGCGGTGTAGGCCTGCCGGGTTTGGGGTGACACCGCGCCCAGGACCTGTTCGTGCGACGTTTTCTGGCGTGCCAGCAAGCGGGCTGACGCCACCGCCTTGGAGCGGCAATACCAGTGGCAGGTGTGCTGGAACAAAAACAGTTCGGCCGACAGCGTGAAGGCTTGTTCTTTGCGGCCCAGGCCGGCGGTGTTTTGCACCACGTTGGCGAAACCCTGGGCATGGATGGCCATGAGCTGGCGCAGGTCGAAGGTGGCTGCGGGCAGCCAGCGGCTGACCAGGGGAACCGCCAGCGGCCAGCGCAGCACGCGGGCCTGCTCGTCGCTCATGCGGGTCATGTCGGCGGCCAGGCGGCCCAGTTGCTCACCCACCGCCTGTTCGGTGGTGACCAGCATGCGCCAGATCGGTTCGCTGCGCTGTGGGTCGTTTTCACCCAGGGCCCGCAGGTAACCTTCGGTCAGGGTTTCCATCAGCTTTTCCAGTTGGTACTTTTGCAGGTAGCCACTCAGCCAGCCAATGCGCTGGCGCTGTTCGACGTTTTTCATGACGTAGGCGCCCACGCCCAAGGCCAGCACGATGAGGTAAATATCCATGCGCCTATTGTCGGGCCCCGCGCAGGGTGCCACGCGTCCTTGGCCGCAGACTTTCAGCCGCTCACGGGCTGCGCAGCAGTTGCTTGCCGCTGGAGTTGCCGCTTTCAGTAAAAAACGCCTGGGCGTTCCGCTGCGCATGGCCCTCTGCGGGTGGAAGTGGCCGTGCGCGGTTGCTCACCAAAGCCCTGGACCGGTCTGAAAAACTGCGGGCGTTCAACGGGGCGTCCCAGATCCTGTCCACAGTCCAGTGCCGGTCGTCCGTGGCGATTTGTTGTGGCCAGGTGGGTGATGCTGGCCTGAACAGTTTCCCGCAGGACCGTGGTGAACGGCTTGTGTTTGGGTGGGTGGTGGTGTGCGTGACGCCAGAAACAGACGCCTGGCGAAGGGTGGGATGCGGCGCACCCCCGGCGGTGCCGACCGAGGCGAGGCCGCAAGGCTTTCGCCGGCCAGACCGCCGCAGTCCATAGTCAAAAAGCCCCGGCGCTTGCGCGCGGGGGCTTGTGAAACCGGTTGCTGCCTGGCGCTGTGGCCAGGCGCGCAGCGGGTTTACTGCATTTGCTGAATGCCGGCCAGCAACCAGCCGCCCGAACCCTGGCGGGGCTTGCTGAGGTGCCAGATTTCGTCAAACGTTTCGGTGGCTGCGCTGTCACCTTCACGGGTTTCGCCCGTGAAGCGCACGCTCACCACGTAACCGTCGGCGTTCTCTTCCACGTCGATCACGTCACCGTCGATGCGCACCACGTCGGTGTGCTGCTCAGCGGCACCGCGGTCGGCCAGATCCATTTTCAGTTCGGCAAACATTTCTGGCGTGGTGAACTGGCGCAGGTCGTCCAGGTTGCCGGCGTCGTTGGCGGCTTGCAGACGAATGAAGTTGACCTTGGCGTTGCGCACGAAGCTGGCCACGTCGAAGTCGGCCGGAATGCGGTTGCCGGTGGCGGCGTTGGCACCAATGCCGGCACCGATCATGGAGCCACCCGTGCTCACACCGCCGGTGGCCGGCATGGCCACCTGGTAGGCGGACGCTTGCGGCGCACGACTCCCGGCACCTGTACCGGCGTAGGCCATGCCACCGCGGGAGCCAGCCTGGGCGGCTGCGCGCTTGCGCATCACCATGCCCACCACCGCCAGCACGGCCATGATCATCAGCCCGATCATGAGCATGTTGGCCAGACCTTCACCAAAACCCAGGTGCGAGGCCAGTGCCATCAGGCCGATACCCGCCGCCAGACCAGCGATGGGACCCATCCATTTGCTGCGGCTGGAAGCGGCTGCAGCGGCAGTCGGTGCGGCAGCGGCGGCGCCCGGAGCGGCCGATGGCGTTTGCGCGGGGGTTGCCATGGGCGCTTTGGCCGGGGTGGCGTCACGCTGCATGCCCAGCGACTTGCCGCCGCCCATGCGGCGTGCTGCCTCGGCATCCATGGCCACGGTGGACAGGCCCAAGGCAAACACCATGGCCAGCAGGGAAAGGGATTTTTTCATCAAGGTCTCCGGTAAAAAGGGAATAAAACGGATGCAGGTTAAAGCAAGTGAGCTGCTTTAAAAAGCAGATAAATAGGGATGGTTTATTCGTTAAAACAGGATAAATATGGCGAGAAGATCAGGGTAAACCCGATTCGCGCAACCGTTGTATGGTGGGGGTGTGTCTTGGCTCAGGCCTGGCGCAAAGTCCCGCACAGGCTCACGGGCGTCTATTGTGCGTCTATTGGGCGGTTTGGGCGTGCAGCCGGGTGCGTGCCTTGAGGGCTTGCTGCACGGCGCGCCGCAAGGCGCTGTAGCGGCCGAGCAGGGTTTCCATGTCGGCCAGCGGCATCAGGCCTGAGGCTGCCGCAGCCAGCACCGCAGCTTTCAGCGCCTGGTAGCGTGCCTCCATGGCCTGAGGGTCCAGTGCCGTGCCGGCTGGTGTCGGTTCGTCGTGGGCACTCAGCAGCACCTGTGTGGCCGCCACAAAGGCCTGGTGGTGCTCCATCAGCGCGGCGTCAGCGGTCGAAGGCAGTTGCAGCGGGGCGGCGGCCAGTGCCTGGCTTGCGCAGGTTTCGTAGTAGCGCTGTATGCGCAGCAACTCAGCCAGCCGTTCGCTGCCACGGGCGGTCAGGGTCGAGCGGCCCATGCGTTCCACAAAAGCTTCCACGGCGGCGTCTAGCTGGGTCATCACTGCCTGGTCGGTCGCCAGTTCGGCTGCCGTGGCGCCCCCCAGCGCAGCGCGCGCCATGCGCACACACAGTTGCCCGAAACGGGTGACCTCGCTCCCCAGCGCGTCCAGCGCCAGGGTGGGCACCGCCAACACGTTGTTGTCCAGAAAGCGGGGCTGCGCTTCGTCTTCTTCGCGTGCCCGAAAGCGTTGCAGCAGCCAGCGTGTGAGGCGGTCGGCCAGCGGCCACATGAGCAGCACGCCGAGCACGTTGAAGGTGGTGTGAAACAGCGCCAGCGTGGTGGCGGGGTCGGGTGGCAGTTCCAGCGCTTCGCGTGCGGTGGTCAAGGCGGCAATGAGCCAGGGCAACAGCAGCAGCGCCACCGTGCCGGTGAGCAGGTTGAAGATGACGTGGGCGGCGGCGGTGCGCCGTGCGTTGGGCGTGGCGCCGATGCCCGCCAGGGCGGTGGTCACCGCGCTGCCAATATTTGCCCCGATCACCACGGCGGCGGCGCCCTGTGGGCCAATCAGCCCGCTCTGGGCGGCTGCCAGGGTGATGGTCATGGCCGCGCTGGACGACTGCATCAGCACCGTCATCATCAGCCCAATGCCCAACTGGGCCAGCACCGACAGCGCGTCGTTGCCCTGCGGCAGGCTGATCTGGTCGCCCAGACCCACAAAAGCCTGTTGCAGCAGCCCAATGCCCATGAACAACAGGCCAAAGCCGGCCAGCGCTGTGCCGATGGCGCCGCGCCGCTGGTGTTCGCCGGTCAGGCGCATCAGCGCGCCCAGGCCCACCAGCGGCAGCGCCAGCGCTTCCACGCTGAACTTCAGGCCCACCAGCGCCACGATCCAGCTGGTCATGGTGGTGCCCACGTTGGCGCCGAACACCACCCAGACCGCGGGCGCCAGCCCCAGCAGGCCCGCGTTGACAAAACCAATGGCGGCCACGCCCACCGCCGTGGACGACTGCACCATGGCGGTGATGAGGGCGCCCGAGCCCAGCGCATGCCAGCGGGTGCGGGTGGCCATGCTCAGGATGTTGTGCAAGGCCGGTCCGGCGGCGAGCTTGAGGCCGTCGGTCATCATGCCCATCCCCAGCAGGAACAGGCCCAGGCCGCCCACCAGCAGGCTGATCGAATGCCACATGTTGTCCATCAAAAAACTCCTCTGGCCACCAGGGCAATGGCGCCAATACAGACCATGTTGAGCACCAGGCCGCACCGCATCATGGTGGCCTGTGGCACCAGTTTGGTGGCAAACACAATGGCGTTGGGCGGTGTAGCCACCGGCAGCATGAAGGCACACGACGCCGCCACCGCGATGGCTGCGGCCAGCAGCGGGCCCGACAAGCCCAGCGCGGGTCCTACGCCCAGAAAAATCGGAATCAGCAGCGCGGCGCTGGCGGTGTTGCTCACCAGTTCGGTGAGAAACACCACGAAGGCCACCACGCCCAGCAGCAGCCACAGCGCGGGCGCCCCTTGCACGGCGTCCACCAGCGCGTCGGCCATGAAGGCGCTGGCGCCGCTCACCTGCATCACCTGGCTCAGCGCCAGGCCACCGCCAAACAGCAGCAGCACGCCCCACTGCGTCTGGCGTTCGATGGTGTCCCAGTCCAGGGTGCGGCTCGCCACCAGGGCCACCATGGCCGCGATGGCGATCCAGCTGTCCAGGTCGGCGGTGATACCCAGCGCCTGGCCCAGCGGTGCGGAGCCGACCCAGCCCGCAGCCGTCAGGACAAAGATGGCCAATGTGGTGCGCCGGGCGCGGGTCCATTCAAAGGTTTGCTGCGCCATCACCATGTGTCCGCCCAGGCGCGGGCGCAGCATCAGGTAAAGCACACCCACCATCAGGGGCATCAGCAGCGCCACCATGGGCAGGCCCAGGCGCATCCATTCGGCAAACCCGATGCCCGCCTGCGCGGCCGCAATGGCGTTGGGCGGGCTCCCCACCAGCGTGCCAATGCCGCCAATGCTGGCGCTGTAGGCCACGCCGAGCAGCACAAACATGCGCTCGCGCGGGCCGATGCCGTCAGGCGTGTTGGCTTCGAGGTCATCGCCGTCGCGCAGCAGCCCCAGCGCCATGGGCAGCACCATGGCGGCGGTGGCGGTGTTGCTGATCCACATGGAGAGCAGCGCGGTCAGCCCAAACAGCAGCGCCACGGCACGGGCGCGGTGTCCCGCCGCCAGCCGCAGCACGGCGTGGGCCAGGGCGCGGTCGAGGCCTTGTTTTTGCAAGGCCGCAGCCAGTGCAAAGCCACCCAGAAACAGAAAAATAATGGGGTGCGCAAACGACGCCAGGGCTTCGCGCATGCCCATGAGCCCGGCCGCCACCGCCAGCAGCGGCACCAGCAGCGCGGTCACGCTCAGGTGCAGCGCCTGGGTCATCCACAGCGCGCCGATGAGCGTGAAGAGGGCCAAGCCCGCGCGCAGCGCGCTGGGCGCATCGACCGCCTGGTGCACCACGGCGGCCAGCGCCACGCAGGCCAGTGCCCGCAGCAGGGGGCCGGGTGTGTTCAGCGGCATGTGTCGGCCCCCACCAAGCCGCACGCAAAATCGCTCAGCCAGGGAAACGCGCCAAAACCGGTGGCACGCGAAGCGCGGCGGGGGAGGTTCATCTTGCGGTAGATACCAACACGTCGACGCTCCCCTCGGCCAGCATGTGCTGGGTCACGCTGCCCAGCAGCAAGTCTTCGGCCGCCGACTGGCCGTGCTTGCCCAGCACCACCAGGTCGCAGTCGAGCGCCAGCTCTTGCTGGGCCATGCGCAGGGATGGGTCGCCTTCCACAATGCACGGCTCCCACTGGCCTGACTTGAGTCTTGCACTGGCGGCGAATGCATGCACCTGCTGCACGGCTTGGGTGCGGGCTTGCTGGCGGTAGTGTTCGATGGTGGTGGGGTCCACGCCGGCAAAGTGCAGTTTCTCTTCAAAGGGCACCTGAAAGGCGTTGAACAACACCAGGTGAGCGTGCGGTGCCACGCGGCGCGCCACCGCCAGCGCCTGCAGCGACCAGGGTGAAAAGTCCAGCGCCACCAGCACCCGCCGGTAAGCCGCGTGGGGCGTCTGGCGCACCACCAGCACCGGGCGCGTGGTGCGGCGCAGCAAGCGTTCGGACGTGGTGCCCAGCACCTGGCGGCGCAAAAAACCCTCGCCACGCGCGCCCAGCACCAGCAGTGCGGCGTTCAGTGCCTCGGCTTTCTGGCCAATTTCGTCCAGCACCGACCCGCTGGCCAGCACCGTGCGCGCGCTCACATGCCGCGCGGTGTGCAGATCGGCCGCAAGCTGGTCGAGTTGTTGTTGGGCGTCAGCCTCCAGCTGGGTGGCCAGCGGGTGGCTGGTGCCCAGCCACTGCCGCAGGTTGTGCAGGGCGCCACCCCGCATCACATGCATCAGCGTGAGCGGCGCACCGGTTTCATGGGCCAAGCGGGCCGCGCGCTCGGCAGCGTGCCGGGCCAGTGGCGAAAAGTCGGTCACCGCCAGGATCGGTTGCGTCGGTTTCATGGGGCTTGCTCCTTGTGGCGAATGTCGTGGGCCAGGCGTTCAGCGGCGTGGTCGGCCGCGTCGTCAAACGGGTTGAAGATGCGCTGTATGCCCGCCTCAGTCATGGCGCGGCCGTGGGCCGCATCGCGCACCACACCCGCCACCTCGCCACTGTAGCGGGCCGATTGCAAGGCGTGCAGCAGCGCGCGGTTGGACTCCCATTGCGGAAAGCTCGTGATCACCCAGCGGGCGTGCTTCAGCGGCAGGCTCTCCAGAAAGTCGGCGTCTTCACCGTCGCCAAAATACACCGGCAAACCACGCGCCTGCAACTCGCGAACGGCCTCGGGGTCGAAGTCCACGCCCACCGCTTCGATGCCGGCCGCGCGCAATTGCACGAGCAAGCGGCTGCCATAGCGGCCCAGGCCAAACACGATCACCTCGGCTGGGTGGCTCAGCGCTGGCTGCTGTTCGGCGGCAATTTCCCTGAACGGATTTTTGCGCTCGAACACGCCCAGCCAGGGCGACAGCCGCTCGTACAGCGGTTGCGAATACAAGATCATGTAAGTGGACAAGGTGATGGTGATCAGCCCCACCAGCGTGGTGAGGCCCAGCGCCTGCACCCCAATGTGGCCCAGCGTGATGCCCATGGCCACAAACACAATGGAAAACTCGCTGATCTGCGCCACGGTCAGGCCGGCCATGAAGCCGGTGCGCTTGCGGTAGCCCATGTAGCCCATGATGGCCATCACGATCAGTGGGTTGCCAATCAGCACAAACGCCGACAAGATGAGGGCCGGCACCACCTCGGCGCCCAGTGTCGAGAAGTCGAGCTTGGCCCCGAGGTCGATGAAAAAGAACAACAACAGAAAGTCGCGGATGCCGGTGAGACGGGCGTTCATGGCTTCGCGGTACGGCGTGGAGGCCAGCGAAAAGCCCGCCATGAAGGCGCCAGCCTCTTTGCTGAAGCCGGCCCATTCGCCCAGCGCCGCCAGAGCCACACCCCAGGCAATGGCAAACACCAGCAGCAACTCTTGCGAGCGCGCCATGGATGCCACCACCGCCGGCAGCACCCAGCGCATCAGAACAAACATCAACGCCCCTGCCACGGCCAGTCGCCAGCCCAGCGAGAGCGCCACAGCCATCAGGTCGGTCTCGGCGCCACCTTCACCCGTGCCGCGCAGAGCGCTCATGGCCATCATGGCCACCACCACGGCCAGGTCTTGCACGATCAAGAAACCCACCGCAATGCGGCCGTGCAGGCTGTCCAGTTCGCGCTTGTCCGACAGCAATTTCACAATGATGATGGTGCTGGAGAACGTGAGCGCGACCGCCACGTAAATGGCGTCCATCACGTCACGGCCCAGCGCCAGGATGATGGCGAAACCAATGACGATGGTGAAGGCCAGTTGCCCCAGGCCCGTGGCCAGCGCCACCGGCCCAATGTGGCGAATGTGGTGCAGGTCCAGCTTCAGGCCTACCGCAAACAGCAGCACCGCCACGCCCACCTGCGCGAGCAGGTCGATCTGGTCGTGCGCCGTGACCAGGCCCAGCACGGCCGGACCCACCACCACACCGACCACGATATAGGCGATGAGCACCGGTTGGCGCAGCCGCACAAACACGGCGCCGGCCAAGGCGCAGATCAGAAGAAGGAGGGCAAATTCTGCGAAAGGTCCGTGCATGGCTTCCATCTTATGCGAGCGAAACCGCCTGAGCGGTTGGGGTATTGCCCATGCTCTGTGCAGTTGCGCTGCCTATTATGGCCAGCCATTTACGGGCGGCCCTGGCCGTCGGCTCACACCTGGAGCTGGGCAGCGCTTGGTCAGTCCCGCGGGCCACGGCTTGTTCGGAGCCATTTTCCCAGCGTACCCCAGGTGGCCGAGCGCGTTCCGTTTGACGCAATCGTTGGCGAGTCCGTGGCAAACGACAAGCCCACAGCGGCAATCGCCCGCCCTTGATGCACCCGCTGCACCACCAAATCCACCGGACCCATGGCGATGCGATCGCCCACCACCGGACGACCTTTGAGCTTCTCTCCCATGTAGTCGGCAATCGTCAAGGCGGGATGGATCGCTACCAGATCAGGCAGGCCGTAAACGGCTGCCAGGTCCACCATCCGGGCCTGCGGATCAACGGAAAACTCACCGAAATATTCGACCAGGTGGGCATCTTTGCTTTTGAACTGTGAGAACAGCCGGTCGAGATGGGGAACGTGTTCCGGTTGCGCAAACAGATAAACGAGATCGCCCGGTTGGGGTGGCCATGCAGCCTCGGGACTCAACATTGTCTCTCGTCGGATCACAAGGGAAACGTGTGCGCCATGGGGCACAGTTGCCACTCTGGACATGAACGGGCTTTGCGCAAGCACCCGGTAAACCAGCAGCTCGTGACCGGGGCTGCCAGGCAGCTCCAATTCGACCCGTTCCAACGGCCCGACCTCCGACGGCACGATCAGTTTGAGCCACTGGGCCGCGGCCTTGATGGTCCATCCCTGCACCACCAGCGAGGTGAGCACCATGATGAATGCCACGTTGATGAAGATCTCCGCGTTCTCCACCCCCATGACCGTGGGCAGAATGCCGAGCAAGATCGACACCGCGCCACGAAGCCCGACCCATGAACTGAAGGCGACCGTTGCCCGGTCGAGCCGAAATGGCAGCAGGCACAGCAGAACGGCCAGCGGGCGACCGATCACGATCAGAAACAGACCCAGCAGCAAGGCCGGCAAGAGCACCGAGCCAAATTCTGATGGCGTCACGAACAGGCCCAGCACAAGGAACATCACAATTTGGGCCAGCCAAGTCATGCCCTGCTGGTAGCGCCGCAATTTCGCCGCGCCCTTCATCGCGCGATTGCCTGCCACGATGCCGGCCACATAGACCGCCAGAAAGCCGCTGCCGCCGAAGTGTGCAGTCACTGCAAACACACAGAGGGCGCATGAAATCACCAAAATCGGATAGAGAGCATCTTCCAGCGTGATCCGGTTGACGATCTCCACAATGAGAAAGCCGCCCACCAGACCGGCTGCAATGCCCAAGCCCATTTGCAGGCCAAAGCCCTGCACAAAGCTACTGACCAAGCCGCTGCTCTTGTCCGCCACGATCATTTCGATGAACAACACGGTCAGGAAAATCGCCATCGGGTCGTTGGACCCGGACTCCACTTCCAGCATGGAGCGCACGCGCTTGTAAATTTTCACCCCGCCAACCCGTAGCAGGAAGAACACCGCGGCGGCGTCGGTCGAGCTGATGATGGCGCCCATGAGCAAGGCATGCAGCCAAGAGAGTTCGAGCAGGTGCCGTGCAGCCGCGCCGACAACCAGCGTCGTCAGCAAGACCCCGACCGTGGCCAGCAAAAACGCCGGGGCAGCCGCCCGCTTGAGGGTCTGCGTCCGGGTGCCAAAACCCGAGTCGAACAGAATGATGGCCAGCGCCAGGCTACCCAAAAAATAGGCCACTTGGGCGTCGTTGAAGACCAGGCCCAGGCCATCCTCGCCGGCAATCAGGCCTATGCACAGGAACACCAGCAACAACGGGGCGCTGAAGCGGAACGCAACCGCGCTGGTGATGGTGGACAGCGCGATCAAGCCTGCACCCACAAGAATCGCGACGTTCATCCACTCCATGGTCATTCAGGCCGGGTTTGAAACTGCGTTCGGGCAGTTGGTTGAAACAATTCAAAGAAAGGCAGCGCTGCGGATCCGGTAAAGGGCCGCCATTATTGACCGATGCCGGGTGCGGTGTTCGTCTGGGCGGTGGGCCTCGCGGGCGCCATCGACATCACCGGCCTGCGCACCGGCATCGGGCGCCAGTCGGGCCGCACCCCGTTGCATGCCAGGGCTTCAAGGGTCGATTGTCACAGCGGCCAACCTGTCAGTCAGGGCCATGGCTGCACGTCGACGACCTGCCTGTCCAGCCCTGAGTGTTTCCTTTATTTATACAAAGCATCTGCTTGCTGAAAATATAGCGCACTGCTATCGTAGCGGCCCATGAGCCCTGTGACCCCTGACATTGCAGTCCCCGACGCCCAGCGCCGCTCGCGCGGCCGTCCGCGCAAAACCGCTGACGAGCGCGACGACGGCAACCGCCGCCAGGCGGTGCTGCACGCGGCGGCGCGCCTGTTTCGCCAGCAGGGCTTTGCCGCCACCAGCACGCGCGACATTGCCGCTGCGGCGGGCATGCGCTCGGGCTCGCCGTTTTATCACTTCGAAAACAAGGCCGCGCTGCTGGGCGCGGTGATGCAAGAGGGCATGCGCAGCGCGTTGCAGCGCCAGGCCAATGCGGTGGGCGTTGCGGTCGAGAGTGGTGAAGCCGACGCGCGGCCCCTGAGCGCGCGCGCGTGCCTGCGCGTGCTGGTGCGCAGCCACCTTGAGGTGTTGCTGGGCCCCGACAGCGATTTCATTCCCGTGATGCTTTACGAGTGGCGCTCGCTCACCGAGGTGCAGCGCACCGAGGTGAACCGCCTCAAGGCCAATTACGAAGCCGCCTGGGTGCCGGTGCTGCAGGCGCTGCACACCAGCGGCGAGCTGCAGGGCGACCCGGGGCTGGCGCGTTTGATGATTTTTGGTGCGCTGAACTGGTCGGTGCAGTGGTACGACGCGGCCCGCAAGGCCACGCTGGACGACCTGACCGAAACCGTGTTGCAGCTCTTTTTGAAGGAACCGACATGAACCCGAACATCCCGGCCGGCACCGGTTACCGCTCAGCCTTTGCGCCGGGCCTGCTGGCGCAGCGCGTGGTGGTGGTCACGGGCGGCGGCTCGGGCATTGGCCGCTGCACCGCGCACGAACTGGCCAGCCTGGGCGCCCATGTGGTGCTGATCGGGCGCAGCCTGGCCAAGCTGCAAGACACCGCGGGTGAGATCGTGGCCGACGGCGGCCGCGCCAGTTTCCACAGTTGCGACATCCGCCAGGAAGACGCCGTGCGCACCGTGGTCACGGCCATCGTGGCGGCGCATGGGCGCATCGATGCGCTGGTGAACAACGCCGGCGGGCAGTACATCACGCCGCTGGAAAACATCAGCGCCAAGGGTTGGCAGGCGGTGATCGACACCAACCTCACCGGCGGCTTTCTGATGGCGCGCGAATGCTATGTGCAGAGCATGCAGGCCCACGGTGGAGCCATCGTCAACATCGTGGCCGACATGTGGGGCTCCATGCCCGGCATGGGCCACAGCGGCGCGGCGCGCGCAGGCATGGTGAGTTTCACCGAAACCGCGGCACTGGAATGGGCGCGCAGCGGGGTGCGGGTGAACGCCGTGGCGCCGGGTTACATCGCGTCCAGCGGCATGGACCACTACCCACCCGAGGCCGGCGACATGCTGCGCGAGATGCGCAGCACCGTGCCGGCCGGGCGCTTTGGCAACGAGGCCGAAACGGCCGCCGCCATTGTGTTTTTGCTATCGCCGGCGGCCAGCTTCATCAGCGGCAGCGTGCTGCGCGTGGACGGCGCCCGCCCGCAGGTGCGCATGGGCTGGGGCCAGGCCGCCGCGCCGCTGGATGTGCAGCAGCGCGACGCGGTGAAACCGTTTGATGGCTTTCACCGCTATGTGACGCCCAAGGTGTTCCAGCCATGAGTGTGTTTGAGTCCACCTGGACCCCCCACAGCCCGCAGGCCCAGCAGCGGCGAGAAGCCATGCTGGCTCGTGTGGCGCAGCTGCGCGCGCTGGAAGACCGCGCGGCGCAGGCCTCGGCAAAATCCAAACCGGTGTTTGACAAGCGCGGCCAGCTGCTGCCCCGCGAGCGCCTGGCGCTGCTGCTGGACCCGGGGGCGCCGTTTGTGCCCCTGTGTTCGCTGGCCGGTTTTTTGCAAGACACACCAGACCCCGACAAGTCTGTCCCCGGCGGCGGCATGCTGGCCGGCATGGGTTTCATCAGCGGCGTGCGCTGCATGGTGGTGGCCAGCGATTCGGGCATTGAAGCCGGTGCCATTCAGGCGCGCGGGCTGGAAAAGATTTTGCGCGTGCAAGACATCGCGCTGGAAAACAAGTTGCCCTTCATCCACCTGGTGGAAAGCGCGGGCGCCAACCTCACCAAATACAAGGTGGAAGGCTTTGTGCTCGGCGGCGCCTTGTTTCGCAACCTGGCGCGCCATTCGGCGGCGGGCTTGCCGGTCATCACGGTGCAGCACGGTTCGGGCACGGCTGGCGGGGCCTACATGCCGGGGCTCTCGGACGTGGTGATCATGGTGCGCGGCCGCTCGCGGGCGTTTCTGGCCGGGCCGCCACTGCTCATGGCAGCCACCGGCGAGGTGGCCACAGAAGAAGAGCTGGGTGGGGCCGACATGCACACCAGCGTGTCGGGGCTGGGGGAGTATCTGGCGGAGGATGACCGGGAGGCGTTGGGGCTGGCGCGGTCGGTGGTGGGGCGGTTGGGATGGAACGCGCAGACCCTCACCCCAACCCTCTCCCGCCAGCGGGAGAGGGGGCAAGACATGCCCTCCGTTGACGGACAGCAAGGAAGCTTTTCCGGCGCGAGAGGCTTTTCACTCCCTCTCCCGCTGGCGGGAGAGGGTTGGGGTGAGGGTGCCCCCGCGCCCAGCTTCCCCGCCGAAGACCTCCTGTCCCTCATGCCCGCCCACCACCGCGAGCCGGTGGACATGCGCGAGGTCATGCTGCGCATCGCCGACGCGTCCGACATCCTCGAGTTCAAACCGCTTTACGGCGCGGCCACGGTGTGCGCGCAAGCCCGCATGGGTGGCCATGCGGTGGGCCTCATCAGCAACAACGGCCCGATCGACGTGGCCGGCGCCAACAAGGCCACGCACTTCATCCAGTGGATGTGCCAGCTCGGCCACCCGCTCATTTACCTGCAAAACACCACCGGCTACATGGTGGGCAAAGACAGCGAGCAGGGCGGCATGATCAAGCACGGCAGCAAGATGATCCAGGCCGTGACCAACGCCACCGTGCCGCAAATCACCATCCAGTGCGGCGCGTCGTTTGGCGCGGGCAACTACGGCATGTGTGGCCGCGGTTACGCGCCCCGTTTTCTGTTCAGCTGGCCCAACGCGCGCGCCGCTGTGATGGGTGGCGAGCAGGCCGCGCGCACCATGCAGATCGTGGCCGAGGCCGGCATGGCGCGCAAAGGCATCACGCCCGACCCGGCGCAGATGCAAGCGCAGTTTGACCAGATCGTGAACGTGTTTGAAAGCCAGGCCGACGCGTTTTACACCAGCGGCCTGGTGCTCGACGACGGCGTGATCGACCCGCGCGACACGCGCGCCGTGCTGAGCTTTTGCCTGGACACCTGCGCCGAGGCCGCAGCGCACCAGCCCCGGCCCATGCAGTTTGGCGTGGCCCGCATGTGACCTGCCTTTTCCCCAAAAAATACCGGAGACCAGCCATGCAATTCACCCATGAACACCGTGAAATCCAGAACACGCTCAAGCGCTTCATTCAAGACGAGATCAACCCGCATGTAGACGAATGGGAGGCCGCTGAAATATTCCCCGCGCACGAGGTGTTCAAGGGGCTGGGCCAACTGGGCCTGCTCGGGCTGACCAAGCCCGAGGCCTTTGGCGGCGCCGGCCTGGACTACAGCTACAGCCTGGCCATGGCCGAGGCGCTGGGCCACATTGACTGCGGCGGCGTGCCCATGGCCATTGGCGTGCAGACCGACATGGCCACGCCCGCGCTGGCCCGCTTTGGCAGCGACGAACTGCGCGCCCAGTTTCTGGCCCCGGCCATTGCCGGCGACATGGTGGGCTGCATTGGCGTGAGCGAGCCCGCCGCCGGCAGCGACGTGGCCGGTATCAAAACGGTGGCCCGCAAAGACGGTGACGACTACGTCATCAGCGGGCAAAAAATGTGGATCACCAACAGCCTGCAGGCCGACTGGATGTGCATGCTGGTGAACACCAGCGACGGCCCCGCACACAAGAACAAAAGCCTGGTGATGGTGCCCATGCGCGAAAACGGCCGGCTGCTGCCCGGCATCGAAGTGGGAAAAAAAATCAAAAAGATCGGCATGAACAGCAGCGACACCGGCCTGATCTATTTCGACGAGGTGCGCGTGCCGCAGCGCTACCGCATTGGGCAAGAGGGCGCCGGTTTCATCTACCAGATGCAGCAGTTTCAGGAAGAGCGCCTGTGGTGTGCTGCCAGCACGCTGCAGAGCCTGAGCAACTGCATCCAGTGGACGGTGGACTGGGCGCACGAGCGCAAGCTGTTTGGCGCCACGCTGGCCGACCAGCAGTGGGTGCAGTTCAAGCTGGCCGAACTCAAGGCCGACGTGGAGAGCCTGCGCGCGCTCACCTACATGGCCTGCGAACACTATGTGGCCGGTGAAGATGTGACCGAATGGGCCACCATGGCCAAGCTCAAGGCCGGCCGGCTGAACCGCGTGGTGCCCGACACCTGCCTGCAGTTTTGGGGCGGCATGGGCTTCACCTGGGAAAACAAGGTGTCACGCATGTACCGCGACGGCCGCCTGGCCTCCATTGGCGGCGGGGCGGACGAGGTGATGCTGGGCATTCTGGCCAAAAGCATGGGGTTGCAAAAGACTCCCCCGCGCCGCTGACGCGGCTTCCCCCCGGTGAATGCACTTCTATCTAACGGGTGATCCCAATGAGCAATTTTCTGGTGGTGCGGCATGGCGATGTGGAGCGTTGGACGCTGAACGATCCAGCGACCCGCAACGCCCTGAACGACAGCATGGTGGTGGCGCTGTTTGAAGCGTGCCTGCGCGCCAAGCACGACGAGACGCTGCGCGTGGTCGTGCTCACCGGCGCGGCTGGCGCTTTTTGTGCCGGGGGCAGCCTGGGCGGTTTTGCCAGCGCCATTGGCCAGCCCTTGCAGCCCGGTGAAACCGACCCGCTGCTGGCCGTGAACCGCAGCTTTGGCGACGTGTTGCACACCCTGAGCGAGCTGCCGCAACTGCTGGTGTGCGCGGTGGACGGCCCGGCCATGGGCGGTGGTTTGGGCCTGGTGTGTTGCGCCGACCACGTGATTGCCACCGAGCGCTCGGTGTTGGGCACACCCGAGGTCACGCTGGGCCTGCCACCGGCCCAAATTGCGCCCTTTGTGTGGATGCGCCTGGGCGACGCCGCGGCCCGCCAGTGCCTGCTGCAAGGGCGCCGCTGGCGGGCCGCCGAGGCCAAGAGCCTGGGGCTGGTGAACGACCTGGCCGCCGACGGCGCGCTGGAAGCCGCGCTGCACGACACCCTGCAACACCTGAACCACGCCGCACCCGGTGCCGTGGCCAGCACCAAGCGGCTGCTGCAGCGCCTGCGCGGCCTCGTGCCCGACCTGCGTGACGAAGCGGCGCTGGCCTTTGCCGCCGCGCTGCGCGGCCCCGAGGCCGAAGCCGGCCTGGGGGCCTTTGCCCGCAAGCAGCCAGCGCCCTGGCTGAACTCCGTGAAGGACGGCGCATGAAACGCCTGCTGATGGCCAATCGGGGTGAAATCGCCCGTCGCATCATCCGCACCGCCCACGCCATGGGTATCGACACCGTGGCCGTGTATTCCGACGCCGACCGCGATGCCCTGCACGTGCGCGAGGCCACCACCGCCGTGGCGCTGGGTGGTCTGAGCGCGGCCGATTCGTATCTGCGGGCAGACCTGCTGCTGGCCGCTGCACGCGCCACCGGTGCCGACGCGGTGCACCCCGGCTACGGTTTTCTGAGCGAAGACGCCGCGTTCGCCCAGGCCGTGGTGGACGCGGGGCTGGTCTGGGTCGGGCCACCGCCGGCGGCCATTCGCGCACTGGGCAGCAAGTCGGGCGCCAAGGCCCTGGCACAGGCGCACGGCGTGCCCTGCCTGCCGGGTTACGCCGGCGCCGACCAAAGCCCCGAGGTGTTTGAAGCCGAGGCCGCGCGTCTGGGCTTTCCGCTCATGGTGAAGGCGGTGGCCGGCGGCGGCGGGCGCGGCATGCGCCTGGTGACCGACATGGCCCAGCTGCGCCCCGCGCTGCACAGCGCCCGCTCGGAAGCCCTGGCCGGTTTTGGCAACGGCGACCTGCTGATCGAACGCGCCCTGCTGCGCCCGCGCCATGTGGAAGTGCAGGTGTTTGCCGACGCGCACGGCCACTGCATCCACCTGGGTGAGCGCGACTGTTCGGTGCAGCGCCGGCACCAAAAAATCATTGAAGAAGCCCCGAGCCCGGCGGTGTCGCCCGCGCTGCGCGCCGAGCTGGGTCGCTGCGCCGTGGCGCTGGCGCAGGCGGCGGGTTATGTGGGCGCGGGCACGGTGGAGTTTTTGCTGGATGAGGGGCACGGGGAGAGCCCTCACTCCAGCCCTCTCCCGCACGCGGGAGAGGGCGCAAGGCAGGGTTTCGCCGCCGGGTCGCCCCAAGGCGAAACAGCCCCCTTGGGGGGCAGCGAGCCGCGCAGCGGCGCAGCGTGGGGGCCAAGTTTCGCCGCTGGGCCGCCCCAAGGCGAAACAGCCCCCT
>Ga0208242_100175_pt1 | contig 77958 bp, 55 predicted proteins | sample SubbioAug_CSW13A_FD_184825 | JGI IMG/M metagenome (GOLD analysis project Ga0208242, IMG submission 184825) | Serpentinite rock and fluid subsurface biosphere microbial communities from McLaughlin Reserve, California, USA - CR12Aug_CSW13A (SPAdes) | ecosystem: Environmental > Terrestrial > Deep... | reverse complement strand
TGGTGGCCCGTGTAGCCCGGCTCGTTGCTCCAGGTGCCGTCGGCGGGTTCGCCCCAGGCGGTCAAACGCTCGCGGCGGGTGACGTTGCCGCTGGCGTCGGTGAAGGCCACCGGGCTGCCCAAGGCGTCGGTGTGCTGGTAGGTCACCTGGGCACCGCCGGTGAACGCCACCTTGCGCGCCGCCACCAGGCTGCCCGACAGGTAGATATGGTCGGTGTTGGCCTGGGTCTTGTGGTCGTTGGTGTAGAGCAGCTTGCCTTCGTGGCTGTAGTAGAAATACGTCGACACCGGCGAAGCCTCGGCCACTCGGCGGCCCAGGCCGTCGTAGAGGTAAGTGGTCGCCGTAGGCAGCGCCGAGTGGGTCAGCCGGTTCTCGCGGTCGAAGGTGAGCGTACCGCTGTCCTTGCTGGTGGTATTGCCCCGGGCGTCGTAGCCAAAGCTGTGCAGCAGCGCACCGGCGGGCGAAGTGATCTGCGCAAGGCGATTGCTGGCGTCGTAGTGGTAGCGGAACTGGCGGCTACCCTGGTCGAGCACCCGCAGGTTGTCGAGCGGGTCGTAGGCGAAACTGCCGTTGCCGCCCTGGGCCGGGCCGGCCACCACGCCGGCGAGGCGGTCGAGCGCGTCGTAGCTCATGTCCCGGTCGCCCGGGCCACCGGCCAGGCCGTCGGAGATGGCCGCCACGTTGCCGTTGGCGTCGTAGTCGTAGCTGTCGTCCAGCACCACGTTGGCGCCCAGCGCGCTGCGGCTGCGCTCGGGCAGCTGGCGCAGGTTGCGACTCATGGTGTGCACGATGCCGTTGCCGTAGGTGAACTCGGCCAGGGCGCCGTTGGGGTGGTACCTGGCCCCGGTGGCGTAGGTGCCGGCCTGGGTGGCCTGGCCCAGGGCGTTGGGGGCGTAGGCCACCTGGTGCCCGCTGGGATAGGTGGTGGCGCCCAAGTGGCCCAGCGTGGTGTAGCTGTGGCTGGTTAGCCAGTTGATGGCGCCAAACTGCAGGCGCTCGCTGCTGAGCAGACCACGCTTGTTGTAGGTGTAGCTCAGCAGGGTCGGTCCCCGGCTGAGGGTGGCGATCTTGCCATCGGTGGTATAGGTAGTGGCTACGTCCGGCGTGCTGTCCGGGTAATCCACGAGCACCAACCGGTTGCGGCTGTCGTAGCTTCGCAGGATCTTTTCACTGGCAGCTACCGCCGCCCTATCGCAGGTTAGGCTGGTGAGTGTCTGGCCATCAGCCACCCAAGCAATGTTGCCCGCAGCGTCGTAGGCGAACAGGGCAGCTCCTGTTTCGGGTTCAACGCGCTTGCAGAGCCGTTGTTGATCGTCGTAGACGTAGTAGCGGCTTGCAGTGATCGTCTGCCCATCATAATGGCCCGAACGTATGATAGCCGTTTGCTTGTCGAACATATTCAGCCAAATTGCAGTGGTCTGTCCTTCGGTTTGGATGTTGTAAGGAGTTGCGGATTCAGGATGGACAAAGGTTCGATAGGCCGTGAGCGTGGTGTGTCCGCGAGGATTGGTTGTTCTCGTTTTGAGGTCCGCGAGGTACTCGTGGGTGGTAATCAGATCACCCAGTTCGGAGTCCTGTTCGACACGGGTCACCCTACCTAGCGCGTCATAGGTAGTTGTGGTTCCTGCGGTGAAAGAGCCGATGCCTGTTGCCGTCGCAAGCGGATAACCTGAGAAAGTTACCCGCCCGGCGTGATCATATTTCCAGCCGCTATAGCGCATAGTTGTCGCGGCACTGCCCTGTTGCCATTCGCGCTGGATGGCCGGACGCCAGAACGCATCGAAGTAGATCTCTTTTCGATAGTCCCCTGCACTCGTAGTGTGCACCCAGTGGCCGGCGGGCAGACCAAGTGCGCTTGTGGTGGATTGCGAGAAACTAAATGTGGTCGGTTCCCAGCCAGTCTCGTCAGCAGTCGGATAGCTAATCTGGCTCAGCCGCCCCGCGCTGTCGTAGGCATACGCCGTAGTTGCGCCAGCCTCATTAGTTACGGATGTCACGCCACCAAAGGAGTCCACCGTGGCACCTACGGTAGTTCCGTCAGGGAAGGTCACAAGGCGAGGGACGCCCCGGTACCAGCTGCCCATGGTCGTCGTATTGTTGCGTGCATCCTTGGCACTGGAAACTGTGCCATCAGCATGATGGGTCAGCGTCTCCACCAGTTCGCCGAACGCGTAGCGCCTCGACGGCAGTCCTTGGTTATCAAAATCTGTGCGCGCCGTCTCTATCCCGGCTGCAGTTTGTCTTGCTACCTGGCCTAGATCCCAAGCATCCAAGCGATCGTGATACTCGGTGCTCTCTGCCCGGGAGGTGAAAGTTACAGGAAGATCGGTAGTTCTCATCACTCCCGTCGGCCTAGCAAAAGCATCGAAGCAGAGGCGCTGACCACAGCTCTCAATTCGATATCTGAATGTCGAGCCCTGCTGCCACAGGTCTTGCTGAACCAGCGGCCTGAGGCTTGAAACCATAGGATCAGCAGTCAACCGCTGGCCGATCTCAGGAAGAAACGCCTGATTTGCCGCCTCAGCGGCTGTGATGTATCGATATTCAACGGAACGTAGCAGCGCACCGGCGCTGCTTCGAATGTCCTCATAAAGAAGTTGGCCTTCGTTCTCGCCGAAGGCTACGCCATGTCTGTACTGTCTCTTATCCCCAGAGGGAAGCGTGATTGTTGTCCACCTGCCTACAGCGTCCTCGCACATCCCATTGCATGGATCAGCACTGCACGATGCCCCGAACGCTAAGCCCGTTTGGCTGTCTATCATTCCGCAATATGGGTAAACCTCAATGTCATACTCAAAATTGGTCTCTTGCGACTGTATCCCGGGCCCAGAGACGATAATTCTGTCGACAGAAAGAACATCATAATAATTGGAGTGGACTATGCTGGCATAGCCGCCGACGTTAACCAGAAGACCATCGTGCGGGTTCGGAGCGCCGAGCGGCGGCATTTCTGTGTTGAGTGGCTCCGAATGCCAGTCAACGGCATCATCAAGAACAAGGTTGTAGTTGATGCCACCTCCAGTGGAAGCGGTATACACCAAGCTGTTCCAATCGACGTTATCGGCACGACGATTCGTAAATCCGTTCAAGAGTCGAGTAGTGTGATCTAGGAAGCTAATGGAGCAGTAGTAAGGCACGCGGCTTCTGTAAAACCGCTTTCCTGAAAAGCTGAATGAGCCAACAGCTCCGCTAGGATGCTTGACGATCAGAGTCTGTGGTTGAAGGCGCATGCGCGCGCCCTCTTGACACATTGACGTAGGGTCGAAGTAGCTCAGGCTCTCCATGGCCTGATCGTCATACGGCCTTACATACGCAGTCAGAGAGCCAAAGGGCGAGTACTCCCACCTGCTGCCGTCCGGCAAGGTAACCGCCGTGAGGTGTCCGCTTGTGATTGTGTATGTCCAGTGACGGCCGGCTGACGAGGCTCGAACCTCTCCCGGCCCCAGATAAGATACTGTTATCGAACGCGTATCTGCGGGTGAGCCGGGCCGTGAAATTCCCTCAACGGATGTCAGCCTGCCGGATGCGTCATAAGTGTAGTTGACTGCGTTCCCATGCTTGTCTTCCATCCGTGTCGCGAGGAGAAAGATTCGCTTGCGCGTCATGGTATAGCCTGGGTATCCCGACGGGCCTTTCTGTAAAGGCCGTACGGTGCGCTCGACCTGATGGTCGAAGTAGAACTTGGTCCCGTCGGGGCGATGCAGCACAAATCCCTCACCCGGATAGCCATTCTTTAGCGCCGGGAGACAGCTAATGCGACCATTTGATTTCATGACCCATGGATAGCTTCGCCCATCCGTCGGATCGATATTTCCTGCTACATCCTTGAGCATCTGCTCCGACCCCGCGCCCGGGATATAGACGCTGTACCCGTGCCACACCTCCTCCGCGCTGAAGGTGACGCCCTCAACAAACGGTGAGTTGGGATTTGAGCATCGTGCATATCGACCTGACGAGGATGGCGGTCCAATTGTCCACCCAGACGCCTGGGTGAATGTGCCCTCTATATACGGAATATCAACATCCCAGTTCCCGAGCCCACCCAGCTCTTCAGGCAGGTATCGCTCGTCAATAACTAGGCGCCGACCAAACCGCACGGGCAGCCCGCTGTTGCCTGGGAGGTCGATGTCTACGGAGGTAAAGGTTGTTCGCCCGTTATCCACCGAAGTCGACTCGCCAAACATTCCTTGTCCGAGCGGGCCAACCTGTCGCGCAGCCTCAACCTTTTTGTCGTACTCAAAAGCTAGTGATGCACTTTGCGCATCCGCAATCTTCGGAACGCAAACCGCAAGCGCTGCAAACAATGCAAACAATGCAAAAGATGCAATTCTTAGGTTGATTCTTTTCATTGTTTGTGGCGCTCTCGATTATCTGTCGGGCAAAGAGGCAGACGGCTTGATCTCTACATAATGATTTATGCACTGACCGTTGCAAGTTCTACAACACGCAGCTGCAAGGTGAGAAATTTTCTCAGTTAGTTGGACATGAATGTGAACGTGACTGCGGAAAACATCTTTTTGCGCTAACCGTGACAGCGCCATCCCTTCGGCATTCGCATTGGGCAGCCCTGCCGCTCCGGTTTAGCCAGTTCTAGCTAGCGCCCGCCCCCGAATCTTTCTCGAGCAAGGTGCCTTGGGTACACCCGTCAACGTCCCGCGGGAATCGCTTGGGCTCCTCGGAGAGGATTTCGTCTGAGTTACGCCGCCATGGCGAGACCCGTATTGCCGGCGTAGAGCGCCGCTTCCGCCAGATAAACATCGGCGCTTGGCTGCTCTAGCGGCTGAGGGAATCTTTGGCAAACACCTTGAGGAGGCCGTCATCCACCTTGCGCGCAACGCGCTGCATCGTGACTGGGTACCGCGGCCAGAGACCCCAAAGAAACCAAGACCCTCCAAGCTGCGCGCGGGCATCGACAGCACCCCGAGGATGATGGGCCCGACGCCGAACCAGGGATATCCGCTAGGAAATCGTCGAAGCCGCCTGCCGGAAGTCGCTCACCTATTCTGTCTAAGTAGAAGCAGGATCTACGGGGTGGTGCACCTTGGGACGTTTCCCGTTTTCAAGAGACCTGGAGGACGGTCGGTCGCATGGCTTCAGAGCGACGCGGAGTCTTGGATAGACTCCAGGAACCAATCGTCTTAAGAGCCCACTTGTCCTGAATATGGGGGACAGGTCAAATCCCTGTCGCGCGGCTGGGCAAAGTTCTGCTCAGTTTCTGGTGCACATCAACACCGCGATTATTTATCAGCCCAGCAGGTCTCGGGCGAAGGTGCTGATGATCATCGTCGCCACCCCAGCCTTCGCAGAGGCCACACACACACCAGCACGGTCACGATCGTGCCCATGTAGGCACGTGCGCCACGCCGCATTCCACGAACGAATGCCTCGAAAATTTCATTCATCATCTTCGGCTCCATTGCCCTGGCTCAGGCGTCTTGACCAACAACCCGGCTGCCGCTGAGGCGAGCCCCGAGAACACCCAGATCTCCCCCCGAGGGTGAACCTAGCAACTGATTTGCTTCTGCCACTCACCTAGTCGGACCGGGTTACTGGCATTAAGCATGATGGAAGGCTGTCTCACCGGACGCGATGCATTCGCGCCTTGACCCCCCCCCTCTTTCAGTGGCGAGGCCATTTGGGGTCCGGGGTTATAGCGGCCGATCTCGGCCATCCATTTGGCGTAGGCGGCGGGCGTCAGCCCGGTCAATTTCGACCAACGCCATTTCGGCCAGGGATTGCTGTGCGACTGATGGACTAACGCCTCAACGCAGCAACAAAGTGGCGTGTATGACCGAGAGCGCCCATGCCAGGGCGTGATTCATTCTCGCTTCCTTGCCGACGTGCCGAAGAACGACGATTTTCTGGAACCCGGTTTCGCCGGCAACGTTTGAGCGTTGTATCTGCCGCTCGGCAATGCCCACACTATGGAGAAGATCAACCATACGATCTATGGCCCTGGCCGGCCACACAAATTCATCCCGCTTGCCCCGCCTTGCCCATAGCAGATGGCATTGCGCGAGGTCGCGGACCAAGGCCTGTTCTTTATCGGACCCGTTGTCCAGAAGATCAAGAATCTTCCCTATGGGGCGCGCGGACTCAAACAGTCTGGCAGCGCGAGGGCGACCGCCGTTGTCCGGGCGCTGCACAAACTTGAACCCCGTCTTTTTCTCGATTTCACTTATTGCCTCGGCCAGGCGACTCGCTTGCAGATCGCTTAGCCCATAGGTCAAGGCCGCCTGGGAGGGTGATAGTCCACGCTGGATGGCCCGGAGCATGCGACTCACCAATTGGGCACTCGCAGGGCTCCCCGGCTCAAGGGCCACTGTTATCGGTAGCTGAAGTGAAGTGTTGCCAGGCGTGGCCGTCGGAGCCCCCGCAGCGTGCGTGACCCAAACCGACGCCGGTTCAGCTGATGCGTCCTGGGCGGACGATGGCTTCTTGCGCTGGAGGATCTTGTCGGCACCAGCAACGGATATCCCCAGAGCGACGGCGGCTGCATGACGGGCTATGTATGGATGCAGCGCGGCGATAGCGCGACTCTTGGTCATCCACGACATGTGGAAGTAGTTCAATATCGTGGTCGAACTACGGCGGTGCCCGAAGCTAAACCCCTGTTCACGGACATTCCTCGGCAGGGCCACTTCCATGCAGCCATGACCGACCGCACGCCGCCTGACTCGGGCCCGCGAACGTCGGAGCGCACGCCAGTCTTGGTCTGAAAGCCAAAGCGACGCGAGATCCTCGGCAGCTACCAAGTGCCGAACCCGGTGCAAGTGCGATCGACCACCTAGCACGCTCCCGAGCGCCTCCATCGCCCTATCGCGCAATTCCTCGGGCGCAACTCGCACTTTTGGATCGCCATCAACTCCGAAAATTGGCAGCGTGCTTTTCCAGGCCCTTCCCAGACGAACCTTCTCCGCCGCGAGCCAGTCGCTGATAAGCTTGCGCTGAAGGCGTGAAAGCCGCTTGGTTCCGTCGATTATGCGCCGAGCGGCTGGAGTCTTGAGGCGGCGGTACCGGGATGGACGCACAAACATGAGCGTGGAGTCCTGGTTGGCCAGAATGTCCTTGAACCGCAAGGCAGCTATCTCGTTGAGCCGGCCACCGGATGCCCGCAGCAGCAAGGTGAATACTAGCGTCTGACGGTTCAGCCTTATGCGCACAGCGTCGTTCGTAGGATCTTGAGCCGCGGGACAAGCCAGCGCTGACAATTGTGCAAGTCCGCGCGCTACTTCCTGAGGCTGGATCAATTCAGCATCGACCTGGTGACCTGTCGCGATAGCGACACCTTCCAAGTCGGAGAAGTCGACGACGTCGAAACCATGATTCTCTTGCAGGTAGGCGTGGAAGGCAGCCAACTCCCGCGCGGCGATCTCCTTGCAGGACGCGGCCGTCTTTCTATCGATCACGGCCTGATAGAGATCCAAGTACTGATCGGCATCCAACTCCAAGAAGTTGATGTCGCTCCCTTGCGCGACCAACTCCGCTCCGAACGACGTGATGTACTTGTAGACAGTGCTCCAGGCGGCGTCATTTTTTCCCGGCGTACCGTGTTCCGTCAGATGAAGTGCGTAGGAAGCAATGCAGGCAACCAATTTGCTTAGCGCTCCCTCAGCCAGCAGGGCCTTGAGTTCGCGCTTCAGGGGATCGCGATACGCGCCGATATTGGCCTGCGATAACCTCTCTCCCGTCAGCTTAAAGGTTTTCGGTCCCCGACCTATGTAGAGGACTTTGCGTAGCCGGTTGTAGTTCTTGCGCGCCTCAGTGGGCTTACACTTCTTACCCACAATGTTGCTACTTTCGCCAAGCCGGGCCGACGGCGGCAGGAGGGGAACCACGGACCCCCAACCTTCTTCAAGAAACTGGCGCTGACGGTCGATCGGCATTGAAACGCAGCCGCACTTCGCGTCGGTCGCGAGGCGGGCGAGGCCAGACAGCTCAACCCTGTTGGTTACCTCAATGGTTGCGCACAGTCGTTCCAGGATGCCTGCGGCTGGCCCTGCCAGGGCCTGGGGCATCTGCGCCGCCAAAACTTCGTCAAGCCTCTCCTGCTCGGGAACAGTAGCTGACGGATGATCCCGCTGCAGCCGTGCGAGCGCCGCGGCCGCGATTTGGCGCACACCCGCCGAGCGCGCGCGATCATCCGTTTCCAGCAAGATCAGGTCGCCGAGCGCACTGCTACCGGTCATCGACATACGGCCGGCCAGGATATTTCGCACCCGATTCGCATCATCCTCGAGGGAGAATAGGCACAGCGCCATCGCCGATATCCCGCAAGCCCATTCGAGGTCGGTGAATGCCCCGGCTGGATTTGGGCGCGGGGGGATTCGGCCGAAGTGCTCCCGAAGAATTCGCAACTGGTCCGAGGCACGGAACATCCCGGGGAAGAACGGCGTTGGCTCCTGATTACTGGGCGTCAGCCAAGGGCTTGGAATCGGGCAGTCCCACTGCAGTCGATCAACAGCTCGCTTGATGTATCGATGGAGTGAATTGTGGGCAGCTATGGCCAGAATCTTGTCGGATCCGGCGCCCTCTTCGACTTTCCGCTCGACGTTCTTTAATTCCTCCCATGAGATCTGAATCGAGCAGCCAGGCTGCCCCGGACTGGGGCCAGAGTCTCGTAGGGGATCTTTTGGCTTGTCGAGATCGTCAAAGGAGCGGATGTCTGCCGCGACGGCCTCGCTGAGAATCGAGTAGACCAGCTTCTCGCCTTGCTCGCGCTTGCTGCGGAACTGCGCGCGGCGGGTTTGATTCAGTTCGATATGGAATTGTCGGGTCTGTCTTTCCAATCCTTCACGCTCTCGCCTCCAATCCCGAAGCGGTCCCACCTCCAGATGGAGGCTGTCGGCAGTAGCGTCGGGACCGGATCCCTTGCGCACGACCCAGCCTGCTGATCGTGCCAGTGAGCCCAACGGTCCCGACACTTTCCTTGAGAGTTGCGCCGGTTCCAGCGGACTTTCCCTCGAGAATGGATAGCCCGTCGCTTCAAGGTGGCCGAGGGCGATTGCCAGGTGGTCGGCTTCAATGCCTGCCTCACGACCACGGCTCGCCAACCAAGTGCGCCCCCAGTTGAGCGGCAGTACGGCCCAGTTTCCGGGGAGCGTTGCTCGCCACGCCGGCATGTTGATCTCGAGCGGGGCACCGTCCGGTGCCAGGTGGAAGAAGAGCGGCGCCTCGCCATGAAGAGACTGTGCCGCTCGCTGGGCCGCCTGGGGATTGACGCCGTCCGCGTGCGCAAGAGTCCGGAGGTTCTTGAGGTACTGGGTGACTTGCTCGGCAATAAGGTCTGCAGTTGGGACGTACCGGAAGGAATGAACCGGATCGCACTGCTTATCGCTGAAGACTGCAGCTGGTTGGTTCAGGTCAAAGTCAAACCGGCCCAACTTCAGCAGCGCGGCCGTCGGCCGGTGACCACCAACCGCCATGAGCATGCACAGGACATGGTCTGTAAGCGCGTTGTGGTCTTGCAACCGAGCCTGATTTCGGGCCCGTTGTTTGGCCGAGGAATGCATTGGGGCACCTGGTCCTCGGGCGAGCTCTCGCGCTGCGTCGACAGTGACCAACAACTGTGATCCGGCTCGGACAGGATCCCTATCGGGGGTCGGCTGCGAGGGGACAGGGTCGCCAAAGATCGGCCACATTGCCCGCTGGAAAGACGCCTCAAGCTCCCGCACAGGGACGTTCACGTAGTACAAGGAAGCGGTGGACAGCCCGAATGTGTCGCCGCAGAGCATCATCGTCTTGGTTGTGTCTTGCGTGACATCTCGCAACCGAGCACGTGCAAAGTTTCGTGCTCGCGCCAGGGTGATCCCCGTTCCTATCTCCCCCTCTGCATCGGCGAAGAAGGCGTTCAGATCGGCCCGCAGACCCTCAGACGTCCAAAGCCAGAGTTCTTGGTCTTTAGCCAGAAGCAGGTCGATCCATCCGCACAGCTTGGGCGGTAGCGGCAGTCGTGTGGCCGCTACGGTTCTCTCCAGCAAGTGCGCGACCTCCTTGGTGGCGCGGAAGGCGCCATCGGCACGCAGGAGAGGAAGCTCGAATTCTCCTTCGCCTAGCCAGAGTCGAGGCTTCAGTGCATTCCTATTGCGATCATCAAGCCGACTGTCTGCTTGGGCGAACGAATTGGGCCCTCGGCCCGTCAGGGCGACCAATGTCGCCACTATGGCAGTTCTGACAGTGTTGATTTGGCCCGCTTCAATGGCGGCGTGAATGCGGCCCTCGATATATTCGATCAACAAAGCCATTTCGGGGTCGCTGAGTGATTCGATGTGGTTTCGAATCAACAGCGGGTTGGAGCCCCAGATCTTCTGACGTAAAAACTGTATCTCTTCCTTTATCGTGGTCCGTTTTTTCTCGGGCCCCGTTCTACGGTAGGCAACTACGCCCGGCTCCGCCTCCTCCATGGGCTCGCCCGGAAGTACTTGCTCCCGGGTCGGCACGCGGACGCGCCGGATCTGGATGCCAGGCCGAGTCTTTCCATTCGACTTTCGGTTTTTTTCCCTTGGTTGCTGCGGCTTCTCGTCAGCTAAGAGATCTAGGTACACCTCGGCAAGCAGGCGCCCTGCTCCCGGGTGTACGGCGCGAATTTGCGGGAGAAGCGCCCCGAGTGCAGAGTGCAGCTCCCCCGTAGATCTTGGCTTCCCGATCTGGTCCAAGATCGGTTCCAGCGGATGCTGCTCCCATGTTCCGCTCGCGACCCGTGCGTCCGTTGGCGACGCTGGCAAGCCCTTCTCGAGACCGAGGATCAACTCACAGAGTTGATGGTCTGCGTCAGGATTATTGAAGCCTTGTAGCCGACTGAAAACCAACAATCCTCGCAGATGAAATATTCCCTCGCGCCGGTCTCGATCCGACGGAGCAACCAAAGCCATCGGTGGATGGCTTTTCGGTAGCTCAATGCCTCTTCTCTCTCGCCAACTCGCTGCCCTGCGAATGGCAAAGAGCCGACGGGTTGAGTGGATGGACTGACTGACCGCCTTCAGCTCAGTGACATCTGTGTGTTGCTGCAGGATTGGTTTCAGCCAACTGGCCACGAGGGAAATGCGGTAGATCGATGCGAAGAAGTTCCAAGTGTCCTCCCCACGCCAGGCGGGCGTGAGGGCCGCAGCCGCAACCTTTTGCTTGTCACTCAGATGGATCTGTGTGGCCAACTCCTCAACCAGATCAGCCGCGGTGAATGCGCGCAGTGCCTGGGCCTGGGACTCGAGCTTTGGAATGTCAGCGGCTGCGTCGCCATGTTCGCGTTCATCCAAGTCGAGGTCGAGCAGATCATCCTCATTTGGTGACGGTGCCCATTCGGAGCTCCGTCCGGTTACGAGCGGCCAGTAGGCCTCCGCTAGGAACTTCCCGAACCTCGGGTAAAGAACCCAGACCTTGGGAATCAGTTCGGCGAGGGCCTTGGCCAAGGCCGCCATGCTTTGTGGACGGCCTAGTTCAAATAGCATTCCCTTGAGGGGGTGCCGGCGCGTTTTTCTCTTTTCCGTGCCTCGTCGATCGCTGGTAAGCCCCTGACTGATCAGATCAAGGGCTCGCTCCAATTGCGCTTGGGCGGCTGTGCACTGTTCAAGTGCGGCCAAGAGGGCAAGCCCCTCAAACTGCCGAAATTGCGAGCGTTGGCGCCATTTGCCGGGTGGTGGCCGCCAGTCCTTGGCCGTCTCGAAGCAATCGTCTGGAAGCCGAGGGCTACTCAGGGCCTTGATGGCCTCGGCGTCGATCCACCGGTCGGCGAGCCACGGCAGTCCGCCCAAGAGGGAGGCCAGGTCTTGGTAGAACAGCCCGGGCCAGGAGCCGTCCCAGGCCACCGTAGCCAACTCGATGAGCTCGGCTTCGTATTGCCGATCGTCTGGGACGAGGGCTAAGTACTCTTCTGCAACCCTGGCGGGATCGAAATCCGGCGTGTTCGCTCTTGTTTGCACAGGAAACTGCCACGCCAAAGCTGCGGTAGCCCACGGTAGCCTTTACTCCGGTTGCCGTCCAGAGTTAGTGCCAGTCGATTGGACATCATTTTCTCCGCTTTGCGGTCCAGCTTGATCTTGGTTGATGTTGCCCTTAGACCTTTTCCGGAGATAAAGCTCTGATATTGAATGGATAATCTACTTGCGCCAGTTGTTTTGGACAGCTCTACGTCGATCTAGACATCTATTCAAATGTGGATTCCGAAGCCAGTCGGGGGTTCGAATCCCTCCGGGCGCGCCAATCCTCCCCGGGCCAGCCCCGCTGCCGAGCGGGCCGCCTGCGGCCGACTTATCTCAAGCCCGCCTGAGACCCGCCGTTTTGCGGGAAGCGTGGCACCTGCGCGCCCTTCATTTCGTTTTCACAAGGGTCCGGCGGCGCGACCGCGCCCACCGGCCATCCCAACAACGAAGGACGCCCCCAATGAACAAGCGCATTTCCCTCCTTGCCGCCGCCCTCTTGCTTGCTGCCCCGGGCGCGATGGCCGCCAATGGCGACTGGACCGGCTGGTACGCCGGATTCCATGCCGGCCAGGGCGATTCCGACGCCGAGGTCACCACCACGCTCGGCGGCGCATGGTCCAGCGAATCGCAGGCCCTGCGTGACGACGTCGCGGCAGGCATGTCGCCGACCCTCGACGCCAGCGGCGCCGTCTATGGCGTGCAGTTCGGCTACAACCACCAGTTCGCCAGCGGCTTCGTGCTCGGCGCCGAGCTCGACTGGAGCAAGCTCGACATCGACGAATCGCGCAGCACCGGCCCGACGCCGACCACCCCGTTCCCGACCCTGACCTACGACTACGGCAATGCCATCGAGCTCGACGACAAGCTGGCCCTCAAGGGCCGCATCGGCTGGGCCAGCGGCAGCCACCTGTTCTCGCTCAGCGTGGGCTGGGTGCAGGTGGACGCGCAGGCGTTCGCGGGCATCATCAGCAACGGCAACTACCTCAAGGCCGGCGTGGCCTCGGAAACCCTCGAGGGCACCGAGATCGGCGTCGCCTACGAGTACGACTTCGGCAACCAGTGGTCGCTGCGCGGCGAGTGGCTGATGGCCGACGTTGATTCGCTCAACTTCGACACCGCCTACCTGCCCGGCAGCAGCTTCACGTCGCCGGCCTACACCGAATCGGTGCGCCAGGAAGCGGACTTCGAGACCTTCCGCCTCGCCCTGAACTACCGCTTCTGATCCCCCGGGCCGGGGTCAGCCCTGGCTGGCCCCGGCCTTGCGGCGCGCGAGCGCGTCGCGGCGGCATCCCAGGAAACGCGATTCTTCCAGCCAGTCCTCGTCGGGGTAGTAGGCGAACAACAGCTGGCCCTGCTTGAGCGTGTCGATCACCTCGCGCGCCACTTCCGGGCGCACCGCCGGGCAGCCGAAGCTGCGGCCCAGCCGGCCCTGCAGCGCGGCCGCCAGCGGATCGACGTAGGGCGCCCCGTGCATCACGATCAGCCGCTCGCGGGCGGCATCGTTCACTCCCGGCTCCAGCCCGTCCATGCGCAGCGAATAGCCGTTGCCGCCCTGGTAGGTTTCTGCGGTCACGAACAGGCCCAGGCTCGACTGGTGGCTGCCGTTGCGGTTGGAAAACGCGGTGGCGAGGTTCTCGCCGCTGCCGCGCCCGTGCGCCACGTGCTCGGCGAACAGCAGTTTGCGCGCGGCCAGGTCGAAGACCCAGAGCCGCGGTTCGGTCGAGGGCCGGGAATAGTCGATCACCGCCAGCCGTTCGGCACCGGGCGCGGCGTCCTTCGCGCAGTCGCGCGCCTCCAGCGCCAGCGCCAGCACCTTCGGGTCGGCCTCGGGCGCTTGCGCGCGCAGTTCGCCCAGCAGGGCGGTATCGGCGGCGGCGGGCGCGGCCAGCGCGAGCAGGGCCAGGGCCAGCAGTCGGTTCAGGGCCATGCGCGGGTTCCGTGGGGTCATTGGCCGTCCATCTGTGGCTGGACGGGCGGGTTTTCATCCCCGGCCTGCAGCACGGTAAATCCGGCAGTCAGCCCCAGCGGCTCGTCGGTGACCACCAGGGTGGCCCCGGGCGCCAGCACGTCGTACAGCCGCTGCACGAAGCCCGGGTCGATGCCCAGGCCGGCCGGCGCCAGCGTGCTGGCCGGGTCGTCGTCGCCTTCGCCCAGCACCCGCAACCAGCGCCGGCGGGGGCGCTCGGGCAGCACCGGCGCCACGTCGCTGCGCACGCCCTCGAGCAGCAGGTAGGCGCGCGTGCCCGCGGGCGGGGCGCCGGTGACCGACACCGGGGCGCGGCCGATCTCGATCCCCTCGCGCAGCGCCACCATCTGGCGGTCGGCGAGGCTGAGCACCACCGTCAGTGCCCCGGGCGGTGCGACGCCGGGCTGCCAGGTGTAGCCGGCACCGGCCGGCGCGGGCAGCGTGAGCTCGCTGGCCGGCGTGCCCGTGGCGGACTTCGGCACCGGCGGGAACAGCTTCGGCTCGGCCAGCATCGGCGCCACGTCGGCGCGCTCGGTGATCACCACGGTCATGCCGCGCGAGGTCACGTCGAACAGCTTCTCGGCGAACGCGTGCGGCAGCCGCACGCAGCCGTGCGAGGCCGGATAGCCGGGCACGCGGCCGGCGTGCAGGGCCAGGCCGCCCCAGGTCAGCCGCTGCATGAAGGGCATCGGCGCGTCGTCGTAGAGGTTGGAATAGTGCTCGCGCTTCTTCTGCAGGATGGTGAACACGCCGGTGGGCGTTTCGTAGCCGGGCTTGCCGGTGCTCACCGACGCTTCGCCGATGCGTACGCCGTTGCGGTACACCGTGGCGCGCTGGTCGGGCAGGCTCACCAGCACCAGCACCGGGCCGGCCGGCGCCACTTCGGGCGTCCAGCGGAACTGGCCGGGCTGCAGCGTCGCCGTGCCCAGGGCCAGCATCACCAGCCAGTGCCAAACCACCATGCCAAACCCTCCGCCAAGCTGCCGCCATGGTAAGCCTGTCGCGGGCTATGCTGGCGGCCTGGCCCGGACGGGAGCGCGACCATGGACGAGAAGACCATCGAGATCACCCTTCACCAGCAGGAAGGGTATGCCTTCCGCATCGAGTTCGGCGAAGGCATCGAAGACCTGATGAGCGACGAGCCGGCGCCGCTGGGCCAGGGCCAGGGCCCCAACCCCTCGAAGCTGCTGCTGGCCGCGGTGGCCAACTGCCTGGCCGCAAGCCTGACCTTCGCGCTGCGCAAGTTCGGCAACCAGCCCGGCCCCATCACCGCCCAGATCCGCGGCGAGATGGCGCGCAACGAGGCCGGCCGCTGGCGCATCCCGCGCGCGCGCGCCGTCATCACGCTGGCCGAGCGCCCCGAGGCGCACAAGGCCTTCGAGCGCGTGCTGTCGCAGTTCGAGGAATTCTGCGTCGTCACCCAGAGCGTGCGCGACGGCATCGACGTCGCGGTCGAAGTGCGCGACGTCGACGGCCGCGTGCTGATGGGCGGAAAGCCCGACGGCGACTGAAGCCGGCGCTCAGCCGCCCTTTCGCGCCTCGATGATCCTGCGGGCGATCGCCGCGTCGCCCTGCTCGAGCAGCTCGACCGGCGTGAACTGGAAGCCGGTGAGCACCATCGCCTCGCCCACGCACCACTCGCGCTGTTCCTTGCTCAGCACGGCGGCGCCGGCGGCCACGGCGGCCAGGAATTCGGGCGTGGGCACGGTGTCCTGAGGCTCGGGTTCCCGCCTGGCCGGTGCCGGCGCGGCGGCGGCCTTTTCGGCCGCGGCCTTGAGCCAGGCCACGCGGGCCAGGGCCACGGCCAGGCGGTCGCCGCCGTCCTTCAAGGCAGGTGCGGCGCTGGCCAGGGCGCCAAGCAGCGCGTCGCGCTCGACTTCCAGCGCCTTGATCGCCTGCTCCTGCGCCGCGAGCTTCTGCTCGGCGGCCTTCACCATCGCCTCGAGCTGCAGGATTTCCGTGGCCGGGTCGGCCAGGGACTTGCTGCCCAGCAGGCGCATCACCTTCTCGCCCAGGCGGGCGTGGATGGCCGGGTCGGAGAACTTCAGGTCGCGCGCGGCCGTCTGCCAGGCCAGGGCCACCTGGCTGACGGTCTGGGTTTTTTCGGGCGCTACGCCGGGCACGGCCTCGTTCACGGGTGTCGGCGCCGGCGCCGTGCCGGCATTGGCCGCCTGCTGGATGGCCAGGTCCAGGCGCTCGCACAGTTCGGTCCTCTGGAAGTCGCGCGCCAGCTTGCGCAGTTCGATGCGGCAGTCGATCAGCAGGGAGCGCAGGTCCTTCATGGCGCCATTCTACGCCCGGGCCGGTGCGGCCGGGGTCAACGGGCCAGGAGGAAGTGCAGCAGGTTGTTCTGGAAGTAGGGGTTCACCGACAGCTGGTCGTGCCGCTCGCACAGGAAGAAGCTCCGGGCGAAGGGGAAGGTGTCGTTGCCGGCGCCCACGCCCTCGACCAGGCCGCGGCCCAGCTGCGACTCGCGGGTGACCAGGCCGTCGCCGGGCAGCATCAGCAGGCGCTCATAGTCGACGCCGGGCACGCGGTTGCGCACGTCGCCCGGGCGGACGACCAGGCGCTCGCCGCGTTCGTCGCGCTCGAGCACTGCCCGGCCCGGGGTGAGCGTGCAGTCGCCGCCGAACACGGCCACTTCGACGCCGCCCGAGCGGATCGGCTGGCCCAGCGCGCGGTGCAGCAGGCGCGCGCGGTCGAGGTGGCGGATGAAGAAGGATTGCAGCTCGGCCATCTGCAGCGCCCCGGTTTCGCGGTCCGGCGCGGCGGCCAGCACCCGCTGCTCGACCTCGGGCGAGAAAACGCCCCAGCGGCGCTGGCGCCAGGTGTCGGGCTGGTAGATGTCCAGCGCCATGGGCTTGCCGTCGGTGCCGAAGATGACCTGCTGGTCCGGGTGCGGCAGGGTCTCGAAGGGCGTGGCCATGGTGGCCAGCACCTCCACCGGCACGGTGCGGAAGGCGATCTTGACGCCCTTCTGCAGCCGCTCGAGGCTGATCACCGAGCCCAGGTTGGGCGTGCCCAGCAGCACCATGCGGCGGATGCGGTGCGGGCCCTCGTCCCAGGTGACGAACTCGCGCTCGTCGAGCACGTTGGCCGGGCCGTAGCGCAGGTAGTAGTTGGCGATCAGGCCGCCGTTGCTGTGCGCGAGCAGGTCGACGGCCAGGTCCGGGTCGCCGTAGTCCTTGCGGATCTGCTCGATCATCGCGTGCAGCTGGCGCACCGCGTGGATGTTCTCGCGACGCCAGTCGTAGAGCAGCACGTAGTAGCGGCGGCGGTCGTCGTCGCCCTTGACCGGCTGGCCCGGTTCGGCGCGGCGGAAGCGGCCCACGCGCTCGAGCGCCTCGATCAGGGCGCCGTAGTAGTCCACCCGCGCCACGCCGTAGAACAGGTCGCCGGGCACCAGGCCACCGCCGCTTTCCTCGACGGCGCGCACGCGCGCCAGCTCGCGGTAGTCGCTGAAGGCCAGCGCGCCCACGCCGCCCGGCCAGTACTCCTTGCCGGTTTCGGAATCGACCAGGGTCGAACCCATCAGGCCGTGGATGAGGATGACCGGCGGCTGCGCCGGGTCGTGCGTCTCGGCCTCGTACAGGCGCGCGAGGTCGGGGCGCGCGGGCGCGCCCGTGCAGCCCGCCAGCACGAGGCTGGCGAGCAGCAGCCAGGGCAGCCGTCGCAGGAAGGTCTTCATCGAGGCGGTGATTTTCACACGCGGCGGGTGAATGCCGTCACCGCCAGAAGTCCCGGTCGCCGCCCCGCCGCCCGACGCAGGGGAGGGACGGGGGCGGCGGGGCAACGCGGGTTCAGGCGGCGGCGGACTCGCGCAGCGCCGGGTAGTCGGTGTAGCCCTCGGGGCCGGGGGTGTAGAGCTTGTCCGCCTGCATCGGCGCCAGGTCCGCGCCCGTGGCCAGGCGCGCCGGCAGGTCGGGGTTGGCGATGAAGGGGCGGCCGAAGGCGATCAGGTCGGCGCGGCCGGCCTGCAGGTCGGCCTCGGCGCGCGCGCCGTCGTAGTCGCCGGCCAGGATCAGGGTGCCGGCGAAGCGCTTGCGCACCTCGTCGACGAAGGCCGGCGGCACCGCGCCCGGGGTGGCGATCAGGCTCAGGTAGGCGATGCCGCGCTTCGACAGCTCGTCCACCAGCGCCAGGGTTTCCTCGGCCTCGCCCTCGTAGTTGGCGGCCAGGTCGTTGAAGGCGTTGAAGGGCGAGAGGCGCACACCCACGCGGCCGGCGCCGATGGCGGCGGCGGTGGCGTCCACCAGCTCGAGCAGGAAGCGGCGACGGTTCCCGGCGCTGCCGCCGTACTCGTCGCTGCGCTGGTTCGACTTGGGGTTGAGGAACTGTGCCAGCAGGTAGCCGTTGGCCGCGTGCAGCTCGACCAGGTCGATGCCGGCCTCGCGGGCCAGGATGGCCGAGCGCACGTACTCGTCGCGGGTGGTGGCGAGGTCGGCGGCGCTCATCTCGCGCGGCACCGGGTGGTCCTGCATGCCCTGGGCATCGGTCCAGACCTGGCCGGCGGCGGCGATGGCCGACGGAGCCAGCAGCTCGGCGCCTTCGGGCAGGTTGGCCGGGTGGCCGATGCGGCCGGCGTGCATCAGCTGGATCGACACGCGGGCGCCGCCGGCGTGGGCGGCCTTGGCCACGGCGGCCCAGCCCTGGGCCTGCTCGGCGTTGAACAGGCCGGGGATGCGGGCATAGCCCAGGCCGCTGGGCGAGGGCGAGGTGCCCTCGGTGATCAGCAGGCCGGCGCCGGCGCGCTGGCCGTAGTAGGTGGCCATCAGCTCGCCCGGCACGTTGCCGAGGGCGCGCGAACGGGTCATCGGGGCCATCACGACGCGGTTCTGGAGCGAGAGGCCGGCGACGGCGGCGGGGGACAGCAGCTTGGTGCTCATGGGAAGGGTCTCCTCGGGGATGGACCTAGGATGGAGGACCCCACTGGCGAAACAAAGACCGTGCAGCGCTACGTATCGTTGCAGTTTCATACCTTCAGTGCGCCCGGTTGGCCCCGGGCCATCACGCCTGCATGGCCCTGCGCTACCCTCGGGGCATGTCCAACCGGAGAGCCCGCATGTTCCGCCCGACCAGCCTTGCCCTGGCCAGCCTGATCGTCCTGTCGGCCTGCGCCACTCCACCCCAGGACACTCCGCCGGCCGACGAGGGCGACACCGCCTTCGCCCCCGCCCCGCCGCCGCCCGCCCTCGAGGACGAGGGCATCCGTGAGAAGCCGCCCGTGATCTGCAACGAACAAGCCGGCCAGTGGGCCGTGGGCCAGGTCGCCGACGAGGCCCTGGTGGAGAAAGTGCAAGCGGACACCCAGTCCAAGTACGTGCGCGTGATCAAGCCCGGCATGATGGTGACGATGGATTTCCGCGCGGACCGGGTGAACATCGACGTCGACGAGGAAAATCGCGTCACGGCGGTGCGCTGCGGCTGAGGCGATGAACCTGCTGGCCCACCAGGTCCTGCGGCGGGTCGCGCTGTGGTCGAGCCTGGCGGTGCTGGGCGCGACCGCGCTTGGCTACTGGTACGCGTACTCGCTGTCGCGCGACCGTGCCCTCGTGCAGCTGCAGCGCCACGCCGAGCTCCAGGGCCAGCAGCAGGAGCAGGCCTTCCACGATGCGCTCGCGCACCTGGAGCTGTTCCGCGCCGAGTTCCTGCGCCGCTACCGCGACACCGCGATCGACCACGGCGCGCGCTTCGACGCGATGTACCGCAGCGGCCCCGACGGCGCGATCCGGCTGGCGCCGGAATACTTCCGCGGCCTGCGCCAGCCCGACGGCCAGTACGTGATCCACACCACCGGCTTCGTCGGCCGCAGCGTCGGCCGGCCCGACGCCGACCTGCGCCGCCGGCTGGTGATCGCCACCGACCTGGTCGCGCTCTACGGCCCGGCCTGGGGCGAACCTTTCGCCAACCTGCACGCTTCGCTGCCCGAGAACGCGCTGGTGAATTACTGGCCGGGCGTGCCCTGGGGCCTGGACGCGCGCGCCGACCTCGATGTCACCGCCGGCGCCGTGGTGGCCGCCACGCTGCCGGCCAACAACCCCACGCGCCAGCCGGCGTGGTCGGGCCTGTACTTCGACCTCACCGCGCGCCAGTGGACGGTGACCGTGCAGCTGCCGGTGGACGACGAGGACGGCCGGCACCTGGTCAACCCGAGCCACGACATCCTGCTCGACGAGATCCTGGCGCGTCTGCAGCGCAGCCGCCTGGCCGGCGCGCGCACCCTGCTGATGAGCCCCGAAGGCCAGCTCATCGCGGGCAACGGCGCACCGGGCGAAGACGCGCAGGAGCGCGGCGTGCTGCACGTGGACCAGCTCGACGACCCACTGCCCGCCCGCATCCACCGGATGGCCAGCGGGCACATGGACGCCGGCCACCCCGCGCATGTGATGCGCGACGAGGACAGCGGCGCCTACGTGGTCTTCAGCCGCGTCGCCGGCCCGGACTGGTGGCTGGCGACGATCTACGACGCCGCGCAGGTGGCGGGCGCGGCGCATCGCGGCGCGGCCATCATGCTGGCGCTCGGCCTGGGCCTGCAGGTGATCCTGCTGGTGGTGGTGGGCAGCGTGCTGGGACGCCGCGTGGGCCAGCCGGTGCGGCAGCTGCAGGCCGCGGCCGAGTCCCTCGCCCGCGGCGAGGCCGCCGGCGGAGCCGGCCTGCCGCTGGACGAGGACAACGAGATCGGCAGCCTGGCGCGCAGTTTCCGCGAGCTGGCGCGCATGGTCGAGCAGCGCCGCCACGAACTCGAGGGCACCGTCGCGGAGCGCACCCGCGAGCTGGCCGATGCCAACGCCCGGCTCGAGGAGCTCACCCGCACCGACAGCCTCACCGGCCTGCCCAACCGACGCGCCTTCGACGCCGACGTCGAGGAGTGGCTGGGGACGCGCGGCCCGGCCTCGGCGCTGGCGCTGGCGATGATCGACGTGGACTACTTCAAGCCCTACAACGACACGCTCGGCCACGAGGCCGGCGACCAGGCCCTGCGCGACGTGGGCGCGGTGCTGGCCGGGCAGATCCGCCGCGACGTGCGCTGCTACCGCTACGGCGGCGAGGAGTTCGCCATCGTCTTCACCGCCATCGCGGTGCCGCATGCCGAGCGCATCCTGCGCCGCATCCTCGAGGACATCGCCGCGCTGGGGCTGGCGCATCCGGCCAGCCCGCTGGGCGTGGTGACGGTGAGCGCGGGCCTGGCCAAGGCCTACGGCGAGGACATCGACCTGGCCACGCTGGCCCGCACCGCCGACCGCCAGCTCTACGCCGCCAAGGCCAGCGGCCGAAACCGCCTCGCCATCGGCTGAGCGCGCCGCTCAGTGCGAGAGCAGCACCGGCAGGCGCGCGCCGCCGAGCACGGTGCGGGTGACGCCACCGAACACCTGCTCGCGCCAGCGCGAGTGGCTGAAGCCGCCCATCACCAGCAGGTCGGCGACGGCGCCGCGGCAGTGCTCGAGGATGGCCTCGCCGGTGCTGCGCGTGCCCTTGTCGACGATCTCCACCCTGGCGTGGCAACCATGCCGCGCCAGGTGCCGGGCGATGTCGGCGCCGGGCGCCTCGCCGTGGCCGAGCGCGGTGGCCTCGGGGTTGACCACCAGCACGTCCACGCGGGCATCGCGCGGCAACCAGGGCAGGGCGTCGTGCAGGGCGCGGCTGGCTTCGCGGCGCGGCTGCCAGGCCAGCACCACGCGCCGCGGCGGCACCATCAGCTTCACGCCGGGCGGCACCATCAGCACCGGGCGGCCGGAGTGCATCAGCAGCGCGTCGAAGCCGGTGCCGAAGCGCGAGCCGGGCTCGCCTTCGACGGGGCCGCCGAACACGCACAGGTCGGCATAGCGCGCATGCAGCGCGGCGACCTCCTCCGGCCAGGCCAGCGGCGAGTCCACCACCCGCACCTCGTGCGCGACGCCGGCCGCGGAAAGATGCTCGCGGGCGACGCCGGCGGCGCGCTCGGCGGCGGCGCGCAGGGCCTCGTAGCCAGCCTGGTCCAGGCCCACGGCGGTGACGCCCCACTCGCTGGCGAATGGCACCGGCGCATGCGCCACGGCCAGCGCGGCCACGTGGGCGTCGTGCACGCGGGCCAGCGCGGCGGCGGCCTCGAGCGCCGCATGGTCGGCGGCATTGCCCTGCAGGAAAACGAACAGGTCACGGATCATGGCCAGGCTCCCGGGTTCGCGTGTGGCTAGCAAGCTACGCCGGCGGCGCGGCGCGGCGTTGACATGGGTCAAGCCTGCGCCCGCGCGGCGTCTCATTCAATGAGACGGTGCCGGCGGCTAATGACGGCCGGACCGCCCACGGAACGCCGCCATGCCCCCGCACGCCCTCGCCCGCCGCGACGCCCAGGCCCTGGCCCTGGCCCTGGAGCCCGGCCAGCCCGCCGACGCCCCGCTCGCCCCGCGCGTGCGCGACCCGCGCCAGTTGGCGCAGCGCCTGCGCGGCAAGTATTCCGACCGGGTCACCGGCCACTTCGTGCTGCCCGCGCGCGAGGGCCGCTACGCGCCGCTGCCCGAGGCGCTGCCGCCGGGGCTGGCCACGGCCCTGCGTTCGCGCGGCATCGAGCGGCTCTACAGCCACCAGGCCCAGGCCTGGGAGGCCGCGCAGGCGGGCGATAACCTGGTCGTCGTCACGCCGACGGCCTCGGGCAAGAGCCTGTGCTACACGCTGCCGGTGGCGGCGGCGGCGATGCAGGCGCAGGCCAAGGCCCTGTTCCTGTTCCCGACCAAGGCGCTGGCCCAGGACCAGGTGGCCGAGCTGCTCGAGCTCAACCGCGCCGGCGACCTCGGCCTGCGCTGCCACACCTTCGACGGCGACACGCCGGGCGACGCGCGCCACGCCATCCGCCTGCACGCCGACCTGGTGGTGTCCAACCCCGACATGCTCCACCAGGCCATCCTGCCGCACCACACCAAGTGGGCGCAGTTCTTCGAGAACCTGCGCTACGTGGTCATCGACGAGGTGCACACCTACCGCGGCGTGTTCGGCTCGCACCTGGCCAACGTGCTGCGGCGGCTGCAGCGAGTGTGCGCCTTCTACGGCACCAAACCGCAGTTCATCCTCTGCTCGGCCACCATCGGCAACCCGAAAGCGCACGCCGAAGCGCTGGTGGAGGCGCCGGTCACGGCCATCACCGAATCGGGCGCGCCGGTGGGCGAGAAGCACCTGCTGCTGTGGAACCCGCCGGTGGTGAACCCCGACCTGGGCCTGCGCGCCTCGGCGCGCTCGCAGTCCAACCGCATCGCCCGGCTGGCCATCCGCGCGGGGCTCAAGACGCTGGTGTTCGCGCAGTCGCGCACCATGGTCGAGGTGCTCACCAAGTACCTCAAGGACGTGTTCGACCACGACCCGCGCAAGCCGCCGCGCATCCGCGCCTACCGCGGCGGCTATTTGCCGAATGAACGCCGCGAGGCCGAACGCGCCATGCGTGCGGGCCACGTCGACGGCATCGTCAGCACCTCGGCGCTGGAGCTGGGCGTGGACATCGGCGCGCTCGACGTGGTCGTGCTCAACGGCTACCCCGGCTCGGTGGCGGCCACCTGGCAGCGCGTGGGCCGCGCCGGCCGGCGCCAGCAGCCCTCGCTGGGCGTGCTGGTGGCCTCGTCCGACCCGCTCGACCAGTACCTGGTGCGGCATCCGGATTTCTTCGAGGCCGCCAACCCCGAACACGCGCGCATCGCGCCCGACCAGCCGCTGATCCTGCTCGACCACCTGCGTTGCGCCGCCTTCGAGCTGCCCTTCCTGCGCGGCGAGCGCTACGGGCCGATGGACCCGGCGCCCTGGCTCGACGTGCTGGCCGAAACCGGCGTGCTGCATGCCGAGGGCCAGCGCTGGGACTGGATCGCCGACAGCTACCCGGCCAACGCGGTGTCGCTGCGCTCGGTGGCCGACGGCAACTTCGTGGTGGTGGACCGCAGCGACGGCGCGCAGAAGATCATCGCCGAAGTGGACTACTCGGCCGCCGCGCTCACGCTCTACGAGGGCGCCATCCACATGGTGCAGTCGGTGCCCTTCCAGGTGGAGCGGCTCGACTGGGAAGGCCGCAAGGCCTACGTCACCCGCACGCATGTCGATTACTACACCGACGCCATCGACTACACGCGCCTGAAGGTGCTCGAGCAGTTCGACGGCGTGCGCGCCGGCGAAGGCAGCGCGCGCCACGGCGAGGTGCACGTGGTGCGGCGCGTACCGGGCTACAAGAAGATCCGCTACTACACCCACGAGAACATCGGCTACGGGCCGGTGAACCTGCCCGACCAGGAAATGCACACCACGGCGGCCTGGTGGCAGCTGGCGCAGGAAACGCTCGAGCGAGCCTTCGCCTCGCGCCAGGACGCGCTCGACGGCTTCCTGGGCGCCGCGCACGCGCTGCACCTGGTGGCCACGGTGGCGGTGATGGCCGAGGCGCGCGACCTGCGCCAGGCGGTGGGCAGCGGCGACGGTGCCTGGTTCGCCCAGGCCGATGGCCGTGGCCGCGGCCAGCTGCGCGGCACCGATGGCCAGCCGGGACATCCCGATGCCGCCGAGCGCTTCACGCCCACGGTCTACCTCTACGACAACTACCCCGGCGGCATCGGCCTGAGCGAGCCGCTGTGGCGGCGCCAGGCCGAGCTGGTGCAGCGCGCACGGGAACTGGTTTCGGCCTGCGATTGCCGCGCCGGCTGCCCCGCCTGCGTGGGACCCATCCTCGCCGGCGACGAGGACAAGGCCGACGGCACGCCCAAGGCGCTGGCGGCGAAGGTGTTGGCGTTGCTCGGAGACGCAGGGTGAGCGCGATGCTGGCGGAGAGGCTGCGCGCGCTGCAGCGGCAGGCGGGAAGGGCGACCCCTCTCCCCGGCCCTCTCCCACAAGGGGAGAGGGAGACAGGCAAAGCCCCTCTCCCCTTGTGGGAGAGGGGTTGGGGAGAGGGGTCCCCCCAATCGCCGCCACCTCCCCAAGTACCTGAAGATATCCGCCGCCTGCTCGGCCTTCGCACCCGCTCGCTCTCCGTCGTGCCCGCGCAACGCGTGAAGGACCGCCACCTGCCCGGCGACGAAATCGCCCCTGGGCTGCGCTACCTCGAGTCGCGCCACGATGCCCCGCCGCTGCCCGCGTCCATCGACGCCCGCTTCGCCCGCGACTTCACCGACATCGCCCGCGACGACGTGCTGTGCTTCGACACCGAAACCACCGGCCTGGCCGGCGGCACCGGCACCCGCGCCTTCATGATCGGCGCCGCCGACCTCATCGACGGCCAGCTGCGCATCCGCCAGCTGCTGACCACCACCCTGGCGGCCGAGCAGGCGATGCTCGAGACCTTCGCCCGCTGGCTGTCGCCGGCCACGGTGCTGGTGAGCTACAACGGCCGCAGCTACGACGCGCCCCTGCTCAAGGCGCGCTACCGGCTGGCGCGCCTGCCCTGCCCGGTCACGCCGCTGGCGCATCTCGACCTGCTGCATCCGTCGCGCCGGCGCTGGCGCGGCCGCTGGGAAAACTGCCGCCTCGCCACCATCGAACATCGCGTGCTGGGCGTCGTGCGCGAGGACGACCTGCCCGGCAGCGAAGCGCCGCGCGCCTGGCGCGACTACCTGGGCGGCGGCCCCGCCACCGACCTGCGCCGCGTGCTCGCGCACAACCACACCGACGTGCGCAGCCTCGCCGCGTTGCTGGCCCACCTTTCGTCCTAGCGAGAGGGGTCGGAGGTAATTTTGCAAAGCAAAATTACCTCCGACCCCGGGCCTTCCACCGCCCAAAGAGAAACGGGCCCGCCAAAGCGGGCCCGTCGTTCACCGGCGGCGCAAGCGTCGCCTCAGTTACACTGGTTCTGGAACACGCAAGCCACCCACTGGGGGTTGTCGATGAACGGATTGCGGTTGCCCTGGTAGGAGTACACCGCCTCGTTGCGCAGGCGCTCCTTGTCGTCCACGGGATCCTCGGCGTGCCAGCGCAGCAAGTCGGCCAGGCGGCCCATGTAGGCCACGTTGAGGTTGCTCGAGGACGCCTGGATCAGGCCCGGGTCGTCGGTGAGCACCAGGTCGGGCTCGGCCACGCCGGTGACGCCGTGGGTGCCGCCCTCGTAGCGCACGTCCATGTAAAGCAGCGCGCGCGCCACGTCGCCCTTGCGGTCGCCCCAGGTCTGCCAGTAGGTGGTGTCGTACCAGTTGGAGTTGCCGGGGAACACGCCCGTGCCGCCACCCACGCCGCCGTGCGCCAGGGTGCTGCGCTCGGTGCAGTTCACCACGCAGTCGGCGTAGGGCTTGTTGCCGCGCGAGCTGTTGTAGCTGGCGTCCGACAGGAACAGCATGTGCGTGTCGGTGTACGGGTAGTTGCCGCTGCCGTCGTTCGTGAAGCCGTAGCTCTTGGGCCAGGTGTGCTCGCGGTTGTATTCGGTGTTGCCGCCGCCGACCTTGGCGTAGCTGGCGTTCTTGTACACGTCGAGGATGCGGCCTGGGTTGAGCGGGTCTTCGTCGGCGAACTCCAGAACGTCCCAGGTGTCGGTGGCCGTGGACGTGTACGGGATGCGCTGGTGGTCATCGATCAGCGCATGCAGGCTGGCGCGCAGGGCGCTGGCGCTGGAGGTGTTCACGCCGCTGTAGTAGTCGTTGCCCGGCACCGAGGCGGTGGTGAACACGAAGCTGTGGTCGGCCGCCATCGGCGTGGCCACGCCGTCGAGGTCGGAGACCTTGCTGGCCAGCACGTCCACTAGGCAGTCCTCGAGGCCGGCCAGGCTGGCCTGCGGGTCGGCGGTCCAGGTGGTCGGGCCGCCGCTGACGGCCACCGGCACGTTGCCGCTGGTGTCGCAGCCCAGCACGATCGCGCCGGCCTGCAGCGACACCGGCTCGGAGAAGGTGATGCTGATGTTCGCGTCGAGGGCCACGGCCGAGCTGCCGTCGGCCGGCGAGGTGGCCGTGACGGTGGGCGCCAGGTCCGGCACAGGGAAGTTCTGGCCCGCGTTGCAGGTGCCAAAGCTGCTGGCCGAGGCCGCATGCCAGGTGAAGTTGGCGTAGGCGCTGCCGGTGCCCTTGAGCTGCAGCGAATGGCCCACCGGCGTGGCCTCGGACTCGGAGACGCCGATGTTCACCGAGGTGCGGTTGCGCGCCGGGCCGTCGGCGGCCTTGAACTGGCCTTCGTAGCTGAGGAACTGCACCACGGTGCCGCTGGCGTTCACCAGCGCAATGCCGTCGGGCGCGCCGTTCTGCAGCCCGGTGCCGTCGATGCTGGCGAAGCCGTAGGCGCCGCAGGTGGCGCCCAGCGTGCCCGACAGGCTGCGCGTGGCGTACACCTTGCGGTCGGCGCCGTTGTAGAAGTGCAGCGACCAGCCATTGAGCGAGGTCCCGGCGTCGCCGGCCACCTCGATTCTCTCGCCGACGTCGGTGCCGGCGTTGTCATAATGGATTTCGTTGATCCAGACGCCGGCGTTCGCAAACGCAGGGCACAGCAACAGCGCGGGCAACAGCCCGTTCTTGAGCTTCATCATGTAGGAAATCTCCCCAATTTCCCGTCGGATGATTACCGACCGGCGTGACACTAATCTTGCGGGCGCCGCACCGCCACGGGGTGCGCGGCTCTTTCCGACGAACGGCGGCCAGGCCGCACCACTGGCCCTTCACGGCGCCTGCCTACACTGCGCCCATGCTTTCCCCCCTTGCCCAACCGCTGCGGACCTGGGTCCTGCGCGCCTTCCCGCGCGGGGAGAGCGGCATTGATTACGACCGGCCGGCCGGCGACCCGGGCCTGTTCCCGCACGACGGCGCCGCCTGGCGCATCCACGCCGACTTCGCCGGCATGCTCTCGGGCGGCCTGTGCGCGCTGATGCTGCAGACCCTGCACCCGGCCGCGCTCTCGGGCGTGTGGGACCACTCGAACTTCCGCACCGACCTGGTCGGCCGCCTGCGCCGCACCACCCATTTCGTCGCCGGCACCAGCTACGCCTCGCGCGCCGAGGCCGAGCGCCTGGTGGCGCGCGTGCGGCGCATCCACGACAAGGTGCAGGGTGTCACCGAAAGCGGCGCGCCGTACTCAGCCAACGATCCGGCCCTGCTCACCTGGGTGCACGTGACCGAGGCCTTCGGCTTCCTGCAGGGCTACCGGCGCTTCGCCGGCCCGGTGCCCGCGGCCGACGCCGACCGCTACTACGACGAGTCGCGCGTGGTGGCCGAGATGCTGGGCGCGCGCGAGGTTCCGCGCACCGAGGCGGAAGTGGGCGCCTACTTCCAACGCGTTCGCAGCGAACTGGCCTTTACCCAGCGCTCGCGCGCCGTGCTCGAGGTGCTGGCGACGATGAAGCTGCCGGTGCCGATGGCCGGGCTGTCGCGCCAGGTTTTCCTGGGCGCCGGCACCACCTTGCTGCCCGGCTGGGCCCTGGAGATGCTCGGGCGCGGCCCGCGCGAACGCCTGCGCGATGCCGCCGGCGCGCGCGCCCTGGCCCTGGCCGCGCCGCTGTTCCGCGCCGGCCTCACCGACGGCCCGGCCCAGCACGCCTGCCGGCGCATGGGCCTGGACCCGGGCTGGGTGCGCCGCGGCTTCTGAGTCCGGCCCGCTCGCCGCGGGCACGCCGCTGGGCTAGGCTGGAGGCGTCCGCGCCGGAGACTGCCATGCCCGCCGATCGCTTCCGCCTGTACTCCGAAACCGACCTGGCCCTGGTGATCGACGACATGGCCCGCCAGGCCGCCGCCCTGCTCGACGCCACGCCCACCGTGCTGCTGGGCATGCTGCGCCGCGGCTCGCCGCTGGCCGACCGCCTGCTGTCCCGCATCCGCGTGCACGCGCCCTGGGCCGAGATCTCGCGCCTGGACCTGAAGGTCAAGCGCTACGCCGACAACCTCGAGCTGCTGCATCCGGAAACCGCGCTCGAGGCTCCCGCCGACGCCAACCTGTTGAACCGTCGCGTCATCGTCGTCGACGACGTGCTCTACCAGGGCTATTCGCTGATGCGCGTGTTCGAGTGGGTGGCCACCCAGAAGCCCGCCCACGTGCACGCCGCCGTGCTGGTGGACCGCCAGCGCCACCGCATGCCGGTGCGCGCCGACATCGTCGGACTCACCCTCAAGATCGCCCCCGACGACGTCATCGAGTGCAACGTGCCGCCCTACGAATCCGACTTCGCCGTCGACCTCTGGCGCCCCGCCGAGGGCCTGAAGGGCTGACCCGGCCTCAGGCCCGCGCGCGCACGTACAAATCCTTGCCGCCCGCCGCGCTGGCCAGCTCCTTGAGCTCGAACCACTTCGGGTGCGCCTTGAACAGCTCGCTGAGCTTGCGGTGCCCGTACAGGCGCGGGTCGAAGTCCGAACGCAGCTTGTTGAGGTAGCTGCCGACCGCGCCGAGGTGGGCCCAACCCTCCTCGTCACCCGCTTCCTCGATGGCCTGGTTGAGCAGCTTGCGCGGCACCTGCTGGGGTGCCTTGGGCTTCTCGGCCGGCGCGGCGACGGCCTTCGCCGCCGACTTGGCGGGCGCCTTGCCAGCGGGCCTGGCCGGCTCGACCTTCTCGGGCTCGGCCGCGTCCTGGCGCAGCACTTCGGTATAGATGAACTTGTCGCAGGCCTGCACGAACGGATCGGGCGTCTTGCGCTCGCCGAAGCCGTACACCGTCAGGCCGGCCTCGCGCAGGCGCTGCGCCAGGCGGGTGAAGTCGCTGTCGCTCGACACCAGGCAGAAGCCGTCGAAGCGGCCCGTGTACATCAGGTCCATCGCGTCGATGATCAGCGAACTGTCGGTGGCGTTCTTGCCCGAGGTGTAGGCGAACTGCTGCACCGGATGGATGGAGTGCTTGAGCAGCACCTGCTTCCAGCCCTGCAGCCGCTGCGAGGTGAAGTCGCCATAGATGCGCTTCACGCTCGCCACCCCGAACTTCGCCACCTCCGCCAGCAAACCCTCGATCACCGAAGGCTGCGCGTTGTCGGCGTCGATCAGGACGGCGAGATACCCCGCCTCGTCACGTTCAACGGACGTTGGCTTCTTGGCCATGGATCCTCCCCAAGGTGATGTATCGGCCGGTCAGGCCTGCCCGTCGTCGAGGGCCTGCGCGCCGGTGGCGGCGACGGCGGCGTGGGCGGCGGCGTGTCGGGCGGGCGAGTCGGACTGGATGACGAGCAGGATGCGGCCGTCCTCGACCAGGGCGCGGTAGCGGGCGCGCACGTCGTCGGTGGCGTGGTCGCCGGCGAGGGCGCGGAACCAGCCGGCGACGTTGCTGCCCAGCAGGCTGATCAGGCCGGCACCCGCCACGCTCACGCCGAGCGTCGGCACCGTCACCGCCGAGAGCCCGGCCAGCAGGCCGCGCACGTGGCCCTGGGCGTCGGAGTCGCTGGCCATCGGGTCGAGTTCGAGCTCGATGTCGTGGCGGGCCACCAGGGAAATACCTTCGTCGGCCACGCCGGCGGCGCGGGCGGCGGCCAGCGCGTCTTCCAGCGCGGCCAGGTCGTCGACGGCAAAGACACTGCGGTTCTGGTCGCTCATGGATTTCCTCCCGTTCGAAGGGGACCAACGGAAACGGCCGGGCCCGGGGGCCCGGCCGTCGCCGTCCACTCTGACATGGATGGCGCGCTGGCGCTTATTCGCGCACCACGCGCAGCTGCGTGGCCACCACGCTGCGCACGCCGCGGGTGGCCTGGGCCAGCTCCACGGCCTTGCTGCGGGCCTCGGCGCTGGGCGCGGTACCGGTCAGGGTGACCACGTTGCCCTTCACGTCGACGTTGATGTCGGTGCCCTTGACCTGCTCGTCGGCCAGCAGCTGGGCCTTCACCTTGGTGGCGATCCAGGCGTCGTCGGCGCCGTCGCCGGCCTCGTCCATGCCCTCGCGCACCTTGCCCGAGAGCGTGGCGGTGTTGGCGTCCTGGCGCGCCTCGCTGCCGGGCGCGGCCACGACCAGGTTGTTCTTGATCAGCACCACGTCGTCGACGCGGCCGACCAGGTCGCTCGCGGCCAGCTTGGCCGCCTGGCTGTCGGCACCGCCGGTCAGCGTGACCACGCCGTTCCAGGTGTCGACGTTGATGTCGAAGCCCTTGGTGCGGTCGTCGGCCAGCAGCTTGGACTTCACCGAGGCGGTGATGGCGGCATCGGTGGCCACCTGGCTGGCGGTGCGCTCGGCGCGCTGTTCCTCGGCCTGGGCGCTGGCGGTGGCGGCACCGAAGCCCAGGGCGATGGCGGTGGCGAGCAGGGACGTCTTGATCGCGTTCATGGGGTTCTTCTCCTTGCGAACGTTGGGGGGGAGACGCGGGGCCGAGGTTGTCCGCCAGGAACGCAACAGAAACTGAAGCGGATGTTTTTATTTCGTTCGCGCGCTGCGGCGCGCCGGGCGTTTTACCCCGGCGCGTCAAGCGTTTGCGGGAAGGTGAACGTTTACCGGCGGAGTCAGCCGCCGCGCCACAACTCCGGCGGGAACACCAGCAGCTGGCCGCGCATGCCCGCGGGAATGGTGGCGTCGAGCTTGTCCGTGCAGCCCTCTTCCTTCTGCAGGCGCGCGGTTCGCTCCACGCCGGCGAGCAGTTGCGCCTGCATCGCATCGCCTTCCAGCTTTGGGTCGACGTAGATCGTATGGCTGGCGCAGCCGCCGGCGCTGCGCACCTCGATCGCCGGCACCAGCGTCGCCATGGCGTGGTTGGCGAAGCGGTCGAAGTTCTCCTGCGGAACCTGCTTGGGCAGCGCGCTCAGGCGACCTTTGTGGAGGAACAGGCCGCGATGGAACATGAAGATCAGCGAGTCCATCGGCCCTTCCTTGCGAACGTAGCGCAGGGCCTGGCGGCGGCCCACGCCGGGCCCGTCCTCGCCGACGGGGCCGGCGCTGCCATCCTCGCCGACGGCGGCCAGGTCGAAGGCCTCCTCGTCCGCATAATCGACGTCGGCATAGGCGCCCTGCGCCACCGCGCGGTCGATGTCCTCGCGGGTGGTGCGCATGCCGAAACCCAGCGCCTGGCCGCGCTCCATGCGCCCCACCGGGTAGACGAACAGGTCGAGCAAGACCTCGGGCACGTCGTCGTGGCGGTAGCGGATGCCCACGCCCGCGTCGGGCGCGCCTTCGAAGTCGGCCATGGACACCAGCGTGAACGCGCCCACGCGCTCGGGCGCCAGCACCAGGCTGCGCTCGATGAAGGGCCGTTGCGGCGAGTCGGCGGCCTGCGCCACCGGTCGGGTGGGCGCGCCGGCACAGGCCGCCACGGTGCACGCGGCGGCAAGCGCCAGCAACGCCTTGTTCATGCGGGGGTTCCTTGCAAAAGGGAATTGGCCCGGGCATTGGCCACGAAGCGTACCTGGTGGCGGTGCGCATGCACCTGCGGCTCGAGCAGGTAGTTGCCCTGCACGGCCATGACGCGATCCTTGATGCCCGGCACCTGCTCCAGGGGCGGCAGGTGCTGGGCGTACGGCGAGAACTCCAGGTCCATCACCAGTTCCACCGCCTGGCCGGCCTGGCCCCGCTGCACCGACAGCGAGAGCACGAAGCGCCGCACCATCTCCAGCCGCACCGCCTCGCGAACCGCCGCCTGGCAGATGCGGTAGACCGTGGTTCGGGCGTCTTCGCCGAGCCCGTCCACGTCGCCCTCGAAGCGCGGTTCGAACAGCACCCCGCTGTCGTCGAGCATGTCGCGCAGCGGGCCGGTTTCCAGTGCCTGGCGCAGGCCGTGGCTGTCGAGCTGCGGCGGGCGCAGCTGGCGCAGCGCGCGGCGCAGGCTGTCCTGGATCTCGCGCACCTGCTCGCGCAGCGACTCGAGCAGGCGCGTGCCCTGCTCGTCGCGCACGTCGCGGAAGGACAGGCTAATCCGCGTCCCCAGCGCGTGGATGGCGTGGCCCAGTTCGTACTCGAGTTCGCTCGCAAGCTCGCGCTGGCCCTGCTCCTCGAGGCGCACCAGGCGCTGGCCGACGTCGCCCAGCTCGGCCGCCAGCTGCTCGAGTTCCTGGGTCTTGGCCGCCAGCTCGGCATGGCGCTCGGCCAGCACTTCGTGGCTGTGCCGCAGCGCCGTGCTGGCCGCGCCCAGCACCAGCGCGCCACCGCCGACCACCGCCAGCACCAGCTGCAGCATGGTCACGTCCACGGTGAGGAAGCCCGACAGCACCAGGCCCTGGATGGTCGCGCCCAGCAGCGTGGTCCCGAGCGCGCTGCCGGCCCAGCCCTGGCGGAAACCCAGGAAGAACAGCGGCGCGAAAGCCAGCAGGAGCACGTACATGGCCAGGTCGGCATAGGCCTGCAGCAGCAGGAACATCGCCAGCGCGGCCACCATCACGATCGCCAGGTCGCGCAGCAGGCCGGCGTGGCGCGAGCGCACCAGGCTGCCGTGCGCGAGGGCCGCCAGCAGCGGCGACAGCGCCAGCTGGCCAACCAGGTCGCCGTACATGAAGGCGAACATGCTGGCCAGCGAATCGGCCGTGCTCATCGGGTAGGTGACCAGGAACATCCACAGCAGCGGCGACACGCCGGCGGCGCCCAGCAGGCCGGCCAGCAGGAACAGCAGCATGCGGGTGGGCGTGTCGGGCGGCGGGGCCGGGCGGCCGCCGCGCAGCAGGTAGACCACGGCGGCGTAAACCAGCCACGGCGCCACGCACACGGCCAGGAAGGTGGTGGTGAACAGGGCGTAGCCCAGCAGCGCCGACTTGATGGCCTGGCCCATCACTTCGGCCAGGGCCAGCCAGCCCCAGCGCCGGGTCGGGGTCAGCCAGAGCAAGGCCAGGCGCAGTCCCGCGGGCAGGAACCACAGCTGGGCCGACAGCTGCTCCAGGCCCAGCCAGGCCAGCAGGGCCAGCAGGGAAAGCAGCGCCCACCGACCGTTCCGGCCGGGGCCTGCGTCCTGCAGCAGTGCCAGTGGCTGCCAAGCCATCGTTCGCGTGATTCCCCCGCCGGTGGGCCCGGCCCGACCATGCTACCCGACCGCCGCGTGAAGGCGGACCCCGCCCGCGAAACTTCACTTGGAAGGGATGGGGCCGATATAATCGCGGGTCTCTTATCCACAGGGCCCCGGCCCGACCTCAGGACTCTCCGTGCGCAACCACGATCTGGTCTTCCTCAAGCACTTCTCGATGGTCATCGTCTTCCTGGCCGTCGTCACGCTCGGGCTGATCCTGCTCGGCCTGTACTTCAACAACCTGCAGGAGCCGGAGCCCAACCCGGTGGCCGAGGCCGCGATGGTCGCGCGCGTCAGCCCGGTTGGCGCCGTGTACGCCGGCTCCACCGGTGCCGCCGCCCAGGCCGCGGCCGCCGCCCAGGCCGCCGCCGCGTCGGCTGGCCAGGTCGCCTATGACGGCACGCTCGACGGCAAGGTCATCTACGACGCGCTCTGCGGCGCCTGCCACACCGCCGGCGTCGCCGGCGCGCCCAGGATGGTGCGCGGCGACTGGACCGCCCGCATCGCCCAGGGCATGGACACGCTCAACAGGCACGCCATCGAGGGCTTCCAGGGCGCGGCCGGCGTGATGCCCGCCAAGGGCGGCAATCCGAACCTGAGCGACGAGCAGGTCATCGCCACCGTGCAGTGGATGGTCGACAACCTGCAGTAAGCTTGGCCCCACGCCCTTGCACCAGACGCCGCCTCCGGGCGGCGTCTTCGTTTCCGGAGACCCGCATGCGCCGCCCGCCCCTGTTCCTCGCCCTGCTGCTCGCCGGCTGCACGCCGCCGCCCGGCGAGCTGGCCGCCGACCCGGCCGCGGCCGGACCCGTGGCGATCGCCGTGGTGCAGGGCTCCGGCCAGCGCAGCCCGCTCGAGGGCCGCGAGGTCGTGGTCGAAGGCCTGGTGTCGGCGCGTTTCGGCGGGCTCGACGGCGTCTTCCTGCAGTCCGAAACGCCGGACGCCGACCCGGCGACCTCGGAAGGCCTGTTCCTGCCGCAGGCCCGCGACGCAGCGCCGAAACTGCGGGTCGGCGACCGCGTGCGGGTGCGGGGCACCGTGGCCGAACTGGGCGACGCCGGCAACACGCTCACGGCCATCGAACCGCAGGCGGTGGAGGTGCTGGGCCGTGGCGACGTGACGCCGCTGGCCCTGGCCAGCGCCCCGCCCAGCCCGGGCGACTGGGAGCGCTACGAAGGCATGCTGGTGACCATCACCACGCCGCTCACCGTCACCGGCAACGAGGACCTGTCGCGCTTCGGCGAGATGCGCGTGAGCTTCGACGGCCGCCTGTTCGCGCCCACCGAAATGGCCCCGCCCGGCCCGGCCGCGCGCGGCATCGCCGCCGAGAACGCCCGCCTGATGCTGCGCCTCGACGACGGCCGCACCAGCCGCGACCCGAAGACCCTGTGGTTCCTGCCCGGCAAGCGCCTGCAGGCCGACGCGCCGCTGCGCGTGGGCAGCGTGCTCGGCGGCGTCACCGGCGTGGTGGACCAGCGCTTCGGCGGCTACCGCCTGCAGCTCTCGGAAGCCCTGGGCAGCATCGAGCAGGCGCCGCGCCCGGCGCCGCCGGTGGTCGGTGGCGACCGCCGCATCGCCGGCTTCAACCTGCTCAACCTGTTCAATGGCGACGGCCAGGGCGGCGGCTTCCCGACCGCGCGCGGCGCCGCCACCGAGGCCGACTACCTGCGCCAGCAGGCCAAGCTGGTGGCCACCGTGCAGGCCCTGGACCCGGACCTGGCCGCGCTGATGGAGATCGAGAACGATGGCTACGGCCCCGACTCGTCCATCGCCGGCTTCGTGGCCGCGCTCAATGCCGCCGGCCCGCACGCCGACTGGCGCTTCGTCGACACCGGCGCCGGCCCGGGCGACAACCCGATCCGCGTGGGCATGATCTACCGCGCCAGCCGCTTCACCCCGGTGGGCCGCCCGGCCATGCTGGCCGAGGGCCCGTTCCGCGACCGCAGCCGCGTGCCGCTGGCCCAGGCCTTCCGGGCCGGCCGCGGGCCGGTGTTCGTGGTGGTGGCCAACCACTTCAAGTCCAAGGGCGGCTGCGGCGAGGCCCGCAACGGCGACGCCGACCAGGGCGACGGCCAGGCCTGCTTCAACGCCACCCGCGTCGAGTCCGCCCGCCTGCTGCACGCCTGGCTGGCCCGGGACCCCACCGGCACCCGGCCCGCGGGGCACGTGCTGATCGGCGACTTCAATGCCTACGCCCAGGAAGACCCGATGCGCCTGCTGCGCGACGCGGGCTGGCAGGACGCCTTCGCCCGCATGAAGCTCGAGCGGCCGTACTCGTATGTGTTTCAGGGCCTCTCGGGCCGGCTCGACCACGCCCTGCTCGACGCCGGCCTCGCCGAACGCCTGCGCGGCGCCGCCGAATGGCACGCGAACGCCGACGAAGCCGACGCGTTCGGCTACGTTTCGGGGCTTGATCCCGACGGCCCCTGGCGCGCCTCCGACCACGACCCGCTGCTGCTGGGCCTCGACCTGGCCCGCTAAGGGCTATGATCCGCGCATGGACGCCCTGCCCGCCTTCCCGACCGAGTCCGGCCCGCTGCTGATCCCCGGCCCGGCCGGCCAGCTCGAGCTGATGGTGGACCTGCCCGAAGAGGGGCAGGAGCGCGCCGGCGTGGCCGTGGTTTGCCACCCCAATCCGCCCGAGGGCGGCACGCTGCACAACAAGGTCGTGACGATGGCCGCGCGCGCGGTCAGCGAGCTGGGCCTGGCGGCGGTGCGCTTCAATTTCCGGGGCGTGGGCAAGTCCGAAGGCAGCTGGGACGAGGGCCGCGGCGAGATCCTCGACCTGCTGGCCGTGGCCAACTGGGTGCGCAAGGTGCGTCCCGACGATGCGCTGTGGCTGGCCGGCTTTTCCTTCGGCAGCTGGGTCGCCCTGCAGGGCGCGCGCCAGCTGCCGGTGAAGCAGATGATCTCGCTGGCGCCGCCGGTGGGCTTCCGCGATTTCTCCGGCGTGCAGCCGCCCAACTGCCCCTGGCTGGTGGTGATGCCCGACGCCGACGAGGTGGTGGACCCGCAGAAGGTCTATGCCTGGATCGACGGCCTCGAGCACAAGCCCTCGCTGGTGAAGATGCCCGACACCAGCCACTTCTTCCATCGACGCCTGATGGACCTGCGCGGCGCGATCAAGAACGGCGTGCGCAAGAACCTGCCGCCGCCGCGCCATGGCTGAAGCCGCGGCGGCCCGGCCGCCGTCGCAGGCCTATGCCGCCGGCGTCGCCAGCGGCCGCTGGCAGGACGACCCGGCGCAGCGCCCGGCGCTGGCCGAACTCGACCGCATCCACCGCGAGCTGCTCGCGCGCGAATCCGTGCCGGCCTGGAAGCGGCTGTTCGGTCGCGGCCCCGGCGAAGTGCGCGGGCTCTACCTGTGGGGCGGCGTGGGCCGCGGCAAGACCTTCCTCAACGACCTGCTCTACGACCAGCTCGGCGCGCTGCCGCGCCGGCGCTGGCATTTCCACCGCTTCATGGTCGAGGTGCACGCGCGCATCCAGGCCCTGCCCGACGACACCGCCGACACCGTGGCGGTGGTCGCCGACCAGCTGGCCGACGAACTGCGCCTGCTGGTGCTCGACGAGTTCATCGTCTCCGACATCGCCGACGCGATGATCCTCGGCCGCCTGCTCGAGCGCCTGTTCGCCCGCGGCGTGGTGCTGGCCACCACGTCCAACACCGAGCCGAAGAACCTGTACAAGGACGGCCTGCAGCGCGCGCGCTTCCTGCCGGCCATCGCGCTGCTGGAACGGCACTGCGTGGTGCACTTCCTCGACAGCCCGCAGGACTACCGCCTGCGCCAGCTCACGCGCGCCGAGACCTACCTGATGCCGCTGGGCGAGGCCGCCGAGCAGGGCCTGGCCGAACACTACGCGCGCCTGGCGGCCGATTGCCCGCGCGAGGACGGCCCGCTGGTGGTCAACGGCCGCGCCATCGCCGTGCGCGCGCTGGCCGAGGGCATCGCCTGGTTCGACTTCGCGGCGCTGTGCGAGGGCCCGCGCGCGGCCGCCGACTACATCGAGATCGCCCGCGACTTCCACACCGTGCTGGTGTCGAACGTGCCGGTGCTCGACGCCAGCCACGACAACGCCGCGCGCCGCTTCGTGCACCTGGTGGACGAGCTCTACGACCGCAACGTCAACCTGCTGCTCAGCGCCGCGGCCGAGCCCGTCTGGCTCTACGCCGGCGACAAGCTGCGCCCGGAGTTCGAGCGCACCGCCTCGCGCCTGATCGAGATGCGCAGCGCCGAGTACCTGGCGCGTGAACACCGTCCCTGAAGCCGGGGTCGGCGGGTGCTAGCATCGGCGCGACATCCCAGGGGATCGACCATGCGCCGTCTGCTGCTAGTTTCCGCCCTCGCCGCCGCGCTCTGCGGCCCCGCCTTCGCCCAGGCACCCGAGGTCGAGGCCATGGCCTCGGCGGTCGATGCCAAGGTGCAGGCCTGGCGCCGCGACATCCACCAGAACCCGGAGCTGGGCAACCGCGAAGTGCGCACGGCCAGGCTGGTGGCCGACCACCTGCGCGCCATCGGCCTCGAGGACGTGCGCACCGGCATCGCCACCACCGGCGTCACCGCCGTGCTGCGCGGCGGCAAGCCCGGTCCGCGCATCGCCCTGCGCGCCGACATGGACGCGCTGCCGGTGACCGAGCGCAGCGGCCTGCCCTTCGCCTCCAAGGCCACCGCGGAGTTCCGCGGCGAAACCGTGGGCGTGATGCACGCCTGTGGCCACGACGCCCACGTGGGCATCCTGATGGGCGTGGCCGAGGCGCTGGCCGCGCGCAAGGACGAACTCGCGGGCGAGGTTCTCTTCATCTTCCAGCCGGCCGAGGAAGGCCCGCCCGATGGCGAGGACGGCGGCGCGGAAGAAATGCTCAAGCAGGGCATCTTCGAGCGCTTCAAGCCCGAGGCGGTGTTCGGCCTGCACGTGTTCAGCACGCTCAACGCCGGCCAGGTGGGCTGGCGCAGCGGCCCGGCGATGGCGGCCTCCGACCGCTTCAACATCGTCATCAAGGGCCGGCAGACGCACGGCTCGCGGCCCTGGGGCGGCGTGGACCCGATCGTGGCCGCGGCCGACGTGATCGGCACCGCCCAGACCATCGTCAGCCGGCGCCAGAACATCTCCAAGCAGCCGGTGGTGGTGACGTTCGGCGCCATCAAGGGCGGCGTGCGCTTCAACATCATCCCGGACGAGGTGGAGATGGAGGGCACCATCCGCACCTTCGACGAAGGCATGCGCCAGCAAGTGTTCGCCGACCTCAGGAACGTGGCCGAGAAGGTGGCCGCCGCGCACGGCGCCACCGCCATCGCCCAGGTGCCCGACACCAAGGGCAACCCGGTGACGGTGAACCACCCGGCGCTGACCGCGCGCATGGTGCCCAGCCTCGAGAAGGCCGTGGGCGCCGCGAACGTGGTGGAGATGGACCTGAACATGGGCGCCGAGGACTTCAGCTACTACGCCCGCGAGGTGCCCGGCTTCTTCTTCTTCGTCGGCGCCACCCCGCCCGGCCAGGACCCGCTCAAGGCCCCGTCCAACCACTCGCCCGAGTTCTTCCTCGACGAGCAGGCCCTGAAGGTCGGCACCCGCGCCATGCTCCAGCTCGCCCTCGACTACCTCCACGAGACGGATTGAGCCTCTTCCCGGTTTGACCGGCAGGGGCGGTGCCCACTATCTTGGGCTCGTCGGTCCCGGGCGCCACCAGCGCTTGGGTTAATAGGGAAGCCGGTGGGAATCCGGCACTGCCCCGCAGCGGTATGTGGAAACGACCGCCGTCATTGGCACTGGGACTCCGGGTCCTGGGAAGCGACGGCCACTAGGTGGGGCGCCCGCGCCCCGCGTCCACGAGTCCGAAGACCTGCCGACAGCCGCGCGAATGCACGCCGCGCGGTGACCGGCCCAAGGGTCTCCGGGGGGAGACGGCGCCGGTGTCGTGGCGCCGCGTCCCGCCGGCTGCGACACCCGTTCTCCATCCTCCCTGTCGACCCGACGCCCGCGGGGGCGTGGCCGCGATGGCGCGCATTGCGCCTTCGCCGCGTTCCCGCGCGCCGCCTTCCGAGGGAGGGGCGGCGACCGTGCGCAACGCACCGGAGAACGCCATGAACCCTGCCAGCCCCGCCGTCGCCCCCGTCGAGGACGACGCGCCGCAGTTCGTCCTCACCCCGCCCGCCGCCGCGCTGGGCATGACCGTCACCAAACGCAACGGCCGGCGCGAGCCGGTGGACCTCAACAAGATCGTGCGCGCGATCCAGCGCCAGTGCGACGGCTTGCACGCCATCGATCCGATGCGCGTGGCGACGCGCACCATTTCCGGCCTGTACGACGGCGCAAGCACCCGCGAGCTCGACGAGCTTTCGATCCGGACCGCGGCCCTGCTCACGGCCGAGGAGCCCGAGTACGGTCGCCTGGCCGCGCGCCTGCTCGCCGAGTGCATCGGCAAGGAAGTGGCGGGGCAGGAGATCCACGCATTCTCGCAGTCGGTGGCGCGCGGCCACGAACTGGGCCTGGTCGGCGACCGCCTGCTGGGCTTCGTGCAGGCGAATGCACGCAAGCTCAACGATGCGCTTGATGCCTCGCTCGACCGCCGCTTCGATTACTTCGGCCTGCGCACGCTGTACGACCGCTACCTGCTGCGCCACCCCACGGCGCGGACCGTCATCGAGACGCCCCAGCAGTTCTTCCTGCGCATCGCCTGCGCGCTGAGCGAGGACGTGCCCGAGGCATTGGCCCTTTACCGGCGCATGGCCAGCCTGGACTACCTGCCCAGCTCGCCGACCCTGTTCAACGCCGGCACCACGCACGAGCAGCTGTCGAGCTGCTTCCTGCTCGACTCGCCGCTCGACACCCTCGACTCGATCTACGGCAAGTACGCCGACGTGGCGAAACTGAGCAAGTTCAGCGGTGGCATCGGCGTGTCCTTCACCCGGGTGCGCTCGCGCGGCTCGCTGATCCGCAGCACCAACGGGCACTCGAACGGCATCGTGCCCTGGCTGAAAACGCTCGATTCCTCCGTGGCGGCAGTCAACCAGGGCGGGAAGAGAAAGGGCGCCGCCTGCGTCTATCTCGAGCCCTGGCACGCCGACGTGGAGGAATTCCTCGAGCTGCGCGACAACACCGGCGACGAGGCCCGGCGCACGCACAACCTCAACCTGGCGCACTGGATCCCGGACCTGTTCATGCGCCGGGTCGAGGCCGACGGGCCGTGGTCGCTGTTCGATCCGAAGGTGGTGCCGCAGTTCGCCGACCTGCACGGCAAGGCCTTCGAGGTCGCCTACGAGCAGGCCGAAGCCGCGGGGCGTGCGGTGAAGACGATCCGCGCGCGCGACCTGTACGCGAAGATGATGCGTACGCTGGCCCAGACCGGCAACGGGTGGATGACCTTCAAGGACAAGTGCAACCGCGCCAGCAACCAGACCGCGCGTCCCGGCAACGTGATCCACCTGTCGAACCTGTGCACCGAGATCCTCGAGGTCACGTCCGACGACGAAACGGCGGTGTGCAACCTCGGCTCGATCAACCTCGGCCAGCACGTCGGCGAGGACGGGTTCGACTTCGACAAGCTCGCCGAAACGGTGCGCCTGGCGGTGCGCCAGCTCGACCGGGTGATCGACCTGAACTTCTACCCGATCGAAACCGCCCGCCGTGGCAACCTGCGCTGGCGGCCGGTGGGCCTGGGCTGCATGGGCCTGCAGGATGTCTTCTTCCGCCTGCGCCTGCCCTTCGATGCGCCCGAGGCGCGCGCGCTGTCGGCGCGCATCGCCGAGGAAATCTACTTCCACGCGCTCGAGGCCAGCTGCGAGCTGGCCCAGGCGCGCGGCCGGCACCCGAACTTCGACGAGACCCGCGCCGCCCTTGGCGAGCTGCAGTTCGAGGCCTGGGGCGTGCGCCCGTCCAAGCCGGAGCGCTGGGACGCGCTGCGCCGGCGCATCCAGGAGCACGGCCTGCGCAATTCGCTGCTGGTGGCGATCGCGCCCACCGCCACCATCGCCTCGATCGCCGGCTGTTACGAGTGCATCGAGCCGCAGCTGAGCAACCTGTTCAAGCGCGAGACCCTGTCCGGGGACTTCCTGCAGGTCAACCGGCACCTGGTGGCCGAGCTCAAGCAGCTGGGGCTTTGGACGCCGGAGATGCGCGACCGCATCAAGCTGGCCGAAGGCTCGGTGCAGGGCATCGCCGAGATACCGGCGACGCTGCGGGCGGTCTACCGCACGGTGTGGGAGATCCCCATGCGCTCGCTGATCGACATGGCGGCCGACCGCGGCGCCTTCATCGACCAGAGCCAGTCGCTGAACCTGTTCATGGAGAACCCGAGCATCGGCGCGCTCTCGTCGATGTACATGCATGCCTGGAAACAGGGCCTGAAGACCACCTACTACCTGCGCTCGCGCCCGGCCACCCGCATCGCCAAGACCACGGTCGAGGCGGCGGTGGCCGTCGCCTGCTCGCTTGAGAACCCCGAAACCTGCGAGGCCTGCCAGTGACCGCCCCCCGTTTGCTCGACCCCGGCTTCAACCTGACCCTGCGGCCGATGCGCTACCCGAAGTTCTACGAGATGTACCGCGACGCCATCCGCAACACCTGGACGGTGGAGGAGGTGGACTTCTCGCTCGACACCCACGACCTCCACAACAAGCTCGGGCCGGCCGAGCGGCACCTGGTGGAGCGGCTGGTGGCGTTCTTCGCCACCGGCGACTCGATCGTGGCCAACAACCTGGTGCTCAACCTCTACCAGCACCTCAACGCCCCGGAGGCGCGGCTGTTCCTGTCGCGGCAGCTCTACGAGGAAGCGCTGCACGTCCAGTTCTACCTGACCCTGCTCGACACCTACCTGCCCGAGCCGACGGCGCGCGCCCGCGCCTTCGCCGCCATCGAGAACATCCCCTCGATCCGGCAGAAGGCCGCGTTCTGCTTCCGCTGGATGGACAGCGTGCAGGACCTGCAGCAGCTGCGCACGCCCGCCGAGCGGCGGCGGTTCCTGCTCAACCTGGTGTGCTTCGCCGCCTGCATCGAGGGCCTGTTCTTCTTCGGCGCCTTCGCCTACGTCTACTACCTGCGTTCACGCGGGCTGCTGCACGGGCTGGCGGGCGGCACCAACTGGGTGTTCCGCGACGAAAGCGGGCACATGGCGTTCGCCTTCGAGGTCATCCGCACGGTTCGCGAGGAGGAGCCCGGGCTGTTCGACGACGAGCTCAAGGCCCAGGTGGTGCGGATGATCGAAGAGGCCGTGGACTGCGAGCAGGCCTTCGCCGAGGACGTGCTCAGCGGCGGCGTGGCCGGGCTGTCGACCCGGGACATGCGCCAGTACCTGGAGTACGTGGCCGACCAGCGCCTTGCCCAGCTCGGCCTGCCCAGGCATTTCGGTGCCCGCAATCCCTTCCCGTTCATGGACCTGCAGGACGTGCAGGAACTGGCCAACTTCTTCGAACGCCGGGTCTCGGCCTACCAGGTCGGCGTCCAGGGCGAGGTCCAGTTCGACGCCGTCTTCTGAGACGAGGGGTCGGAGTGCATGGACGTTCCAAACGCCTAGGTGCTCCGACCCCATTGGCCATAAAATGGGCGCATGACGACCCCTGAAAGCAGCCTGCTCGGCAAGCCCGTCCAGTACGGTGCCGAGTACGACCCGACCCTGTTGTTTCCGATTCCGCGCGCCCAGGCGCGGGCAGGGCTTGGCCTGGGCGAAGACCTGCCCTTCGTCGGCGTGGATTTCTGGAACGCCTACGAACTGAGCTGGCTCGACGGCCGCGGCAAGCCGCGCGTGGCACTGGCCGAACTGCGGGTGCCGGCGGCCTCGCCGAACCTGGTCGAGTCCAAGAGCCTCAAGCTCTACCTCGGCAGCTACGCCATGGCCCGCTTCACCGACACCGACACCCTGCGCGCGCAGCTGGTGGCCGACCTCTCGGCCGCCGCCGGCGCGCCGGTCAGCGTGGTGCTCACCCCGGCCGGGTCGAGCAACGTGGCGCTGATCGAGAACCTCGAGGGTGACGTCATCGACGACCTGCCCATCGAGATCAGCCATTACGGCCCGCCGCGCCCCGAGTTCCTCTCGGCCGACGCCGGGCTCAAGGCTGACGAAGTGCTGGTCTCGCACCTGCTCAAGTCCAACTGCCCGGTCACCGGCCAGCCCGACTGGGCCAGCGTGCAGGTGCGCTACGCCGGCCCGCGCATCGCCCGCGACGGCCTGCTGCGCTACCTGGTCAGCTTCCGCCAGCACAGCGACTTCCACGAAAGCTGCGTCGAGCGGATCTTCATGGACATCCTGCGCCAGTGCACGCCCACCCGCCTGGCGGTGTACGCTCGCTACACCCGGCGCGGCGGCCTGGACATCAACCCCTTCCGCGCCACCCCGGGCCTGCCCCTGCCGGGCAACCCGCGCACCAACCGCCAGTAGCCGCCCGCCACCGCCGGAGAGCCCATGCGCACCATCCTGCCCCGCGTCGCCCTGCTTTCGATCCTGGTCCTGGCCGCTTGCGGCAAGCAGGAGGAAACGACGCCGGAACAGGTCGCCGCCGGCGAAGCGTCCGCCGCGCAGGACGCCCTGCCCGAAGAGCCGGCCATGCCCAGCGGCGACTTCCGCGTGGTGGCGGTCGAGCTGGGCACCGCGCTCGACGAGGAAGGCCGCGTCGCGGCGCCGCGCGACGTGTTCGGCAGCCGCGACACCATCCACGCCGCGGTCGTGGGCGTGGGCACCAGCCCGGGGCTGACCCTGTCGGCGCGCTGGCTGGCGGCCGACGGCACGGAAGTGGCCCGGGCCGGCCAGAGCCTTTCGCCCGAGGCGCCCACGGTCGCGACCTTCACGGTTTCCAAGCCCGATCCCTGGCCCACCGGCGCCTACCGCGTCGAAGTGGCGATCAACGACCGGGTCGTCGAGACCCGCGCCTTCGAGGTGCGATAGCCGCGCCGGCCCCCCGGCGCGTCACGCGACGCGTCATGTCCAAGCACCCTTGCATCCTCTGTGGCGCCTGCTGCGCCACCTTCCGCGTGTCCTTCCATTGGTCGGAGGCGCAGCCCGACAACCCCGACGGGCCGCCCGCCGAGCTGGTGGTGCCCCTGCGCCGGCACGAACTGGCCATGCGCGGCACCGAGGGCGCCAAGCCGCGCTGCGTGGCCCTGCGCGGCACCATCGGCGTGGACGGCCACTGCGGCATCTACCCCAACCGCCCCAGCGTCTGCCGCCAGGTGGAGCCGAGCTGGGAATTCGGCCGGCACAGCCCGCAGTGCGACAAGGGCCGCATCGCCCACGGCCTGCGGCCGCTGACGCCGGCGGACTGGCCGCAGCCGGCGCCCGCCGCGGCGCCGGGTGAAGACCCTACGCACGCGCACTGAGCGCGCGCCGGGCCGCGCTTTCCCCGGGGGAGCGCAAAAGCGACAATGCGGGGCTGATTTCACGAGACCCCGACCATGTCCGATACGCCCAAGATCCTCTACACCCTCACCGACGAAGCGCCGTTCCTGGCCACGCAGTCGCTGCTGCCGATCGTGCAGGCCTTCGCGGGCGCCGCCGGCATCGCGGTCGAGACGCGCGACATCTCGCTGTCGGGCCGCATCCTGGCGCAGTTCCCCGAGCTGCTGGGCGACAAGCGCATCAGCGACGACCTGGCCGAGCTGGGCGAGCTGGCCACCAGGCCGGAAGCCAACATCATCAAGCTGCCCAACATCAGCGCCTCGGTGCCGCAGCTCAAGGCGGCCATCCGGGAGCTGCAGGCGCAGGGCTACCCGCTGCCGGACTACCCGGAAGAGCCGAAGGACGCCGACGAGAAGGACATCAAGGCGCGCTACGACCGCACCAAGGGCAGCGCCGTGAACCCGGTGCTGCGCGAGGGCAACTCCGACCGCCGCGCGCCGAACTCGGTGAAGGCCTACGCGCGCAAGCACCCGCACCGGATGGGCAAGTGGTCGGCCGATTCGAAGTCGCACGTGGCGCACATGGACGGCGGTGATTTCTACGGCAGCGAGAAGTCGCACACCCTGGCGGCCGACGGCAGCCTGCGCATCGAGCTGCACGGCAAGGACGGCAGCCACCGCGTGCTGCGCGAGTCGGTGAAGGTCAAGGCCGGCGAGATCGTCGACGCGGCGGTGATGAGCCGGCGCCAGCTGGCGGCCTTCATCGCCGCGCAGATCAACGACGCGCGCGAGAAGGGCGTGCTGTTCTCGCTGCACCTCAAGGCCACGATGATGAAGGTCTCCGACCCGATCATGTTCGGCGTGGTGGTGCGCGAGTTCTACAAGGACGTGCTGGTCAAGCATGCCGACGTGCTCGAGCGCATCGGCTTCGACGCCAACAACGGCATCGGCGACCTCTACGCCCGCCTGGGCGAGCTCGACGAGGCCACGCAGGCCAGCATCAAGGCCGACATCGACGCGCTCTACGCCGCGCGCCCGGCGCTGGCGATGGTCAATTCCGACAAGGGCATCACCAACCTGCACGTGCCCAGCGACGTGATCGTCGACGCCTCGATGCCGGCGATGATCCGCGACTCGGGCGGCATGTGGAACGCCGCCGGCAAGCTGCAGGACGCCAAGGCCGTCATCCCCGACCGCTGCTACGCCGGCATCTACCAGGCCGTGATCGACGACTGCCGCGCCCACGGCGCCTTCGACCCGGCCACCATGGGCAGCGTGCCCAACGTCGGCCTGATGGCGCAGAAGGCCGAGGAGTACGGCTCGCACGACAAGACCTTCCAGGTGCCGGTGGACGGCACGGTGCGGGTGGTCTCGGCCGACGGCGCGGTGGTGTTCGAGCACGCCGTCGAGGCGGGCGACATCTGGCGCATGTGCCAGACCAAGGACGCGCCGGTCCAGGACTGGGTGAAGCTGGCCGTCGACCGCAGCAAGCTCAGCGCCACGCCGGCGGTGTTCTGGCTCGACCCGGCGCGCGCCCACGACGCGCAGCTGATCGCCAAGGTGCAGCGCTACCTCAAGGACTACGACACCTCCGGCCTGGACATCCGCATCCTGGCGCCGGTGGAGGCGATGAAGCTGTCGCTGCAGCGCATCCGCGCCGGCCTCGACACCATCTCGGTCACCGGCAACGTGCTGCGCGACTACCTCACCGACCTGTTCCCGATCATGGAGCTGGGCACCAGCGCCAAGATGCTGTCGATCGTGCCGCTGATGGCCGGCGGCGGCCTGTTCGAGACCGGCGCCGGCGGCTCGGCGCCCAAGCACGTGCAGCAGTTCACCGAGGAGAACTACCTGCGCTGGGATTCACTGGGCGAATTCCTGGCCCTGGCGGCCTCGCTCGAACACGTGGCCCAGCGCTGGATCAATTCGTCGGCGCCGGTGCTGGCCAAGGCGCTCGACGCCGCCAACGCCCGCATCCTCGACGAGGACCGCGGCCCCTCGCGCAAGGTCGGCGGCATCGACAACCGCGGCAGCCACTTCTACCTGGCGATGTACTGGGCCCAGGCCCTGGCCGCGCAGGACGAGGACGCGACCCTGAAGGCGAAGTTCGCGCCGCTGGCCAAGGCCCTGGCCGACAACGAGCAGAAGATCGTGGCCGAGCTGGTCGCCGTGCAGGGCCAGCCGGTGGACATCGGCGGCTACTACCGCCCGGACCTGGCCAAGGTCGCGGCGGCGATGCGCCCCAGCCCCACCTTCAACGCGGCCCTCGCGGCGCTCTAAGTGCGGTTTTTGCCACGGATAAACACAGATAAACACGGATAGATCAAAAGCGAAGGAACGAAGAAAGGGGGGCGGGTCCACTTCTCGTGGGGAAGTGAACCTGACCCCCTTTCTCGTTTGCTCCTATCCGTGTTTATCCGTGTTCATCCGTGGCCAATAAAAAACCCCGCCCGGTCGCGAGACCGGGCGGGGTTTTGGTTTACGCAGATCAGTCGTGCAGGTCGAAGCGGTCGGCTTCCATGACCTTGGTCCAGGCGGCCACGAAGTCATTGACGAACTGCTCGTGGCTGTCGGACTCGGCGTAGACCTCGGCGATGGCGCGCAGCTGCGAGTTCGAGCCGAACACCAGGTCGACGATGGTGCCCGTCCACTTGAGTTCGCCGGTCTTGCGGTCGCGGCCCTCGAGGACGTTCTTGTCGCCGGCCGAACGCGCCCACTTCGTGCCCATGTCGAGCAGGTTCACGAAGAAGTCGTTGGTCAGCACGCCCGGGCGGTTGGTGAACACGCCGTGCTTGGCGCCACCGACGTTGGCGTCCAGCGCGCGCAGGCCACCGATGAGGACGGTCATCTCCGGGGCGGTCAGCGTGAGCAGGGCGGCCTTGTCCACGAGGCGGTCAGCCAGGTTGTCCACGCCGGGAGCGGCGTAGTTGCGGAAGCCATCGGCCTTGGGCTCGAGCACCGCGAACGAGTCGACGTCGGTGTGCTCCTGGGTCGCGTCGGTGCGGCCCGGGTTGAAGGGCACGGTGACGGTGACGCCGGCCTTCTTGGCCGCGTCCTCGATGGCCGCGTTGCCGGCGATCACGATCAGGTCGGCCAGCGAGACCTTCTTGCCGCCGGTGGCGGAGGCGTTGAAGTCCTTCTGGATGCCCTCGAGCACGCCCAGCACCTTGGCCAGCTGCGCCGGCTGGTTGGCCTCCCAGTCCTTCTGCGGGGCCAGGCGGATGCGCGCGCCGTTGGCGCCACCACGCTTGTCGGTGCCGCGGAAGCTGGAGGCCGAGGCCCAGGCGGTGGCCACCAGCTGCTGGGTGCTCAGGCCGGAAGCCAGCACCTTGGCCTTGAGCGCGGCCACGTCGGCGGCGTCCACCAGGGCGTGGTCGACGGCCGGCACCGGATCCTGCCAGATCAGCACTTCCTGCGGGACCAGCTTGCCCAGGTAACGCGAGCGCGGGCCCATGTCGCGGTGGGTCAGCTTGAACCAGGCGCGGGCGAAGGCGTCGGCGAACTCGGCCGGGTTGGCGTGGAAGCGGCGCGAGATCTTCTCGTAGGCCGGGTCCATGCGCATTGCCATGTCGGCCGTCGTCATCATGACGGTGACCTTCTTGGACGGATCGTGCGCCGACGGCGCGTGGTGCTCGGGCTTGAGGTTCTTCGGGTGCCACTGGTGGGCGCCGGCCGGGCTCTTGGTGAGCTCCCACTCGTAACCGAACAGCACGTCGAAGTAGCCGTTGTCCCACTGGATCGGGTTCGGGGTCCAGGAGCCCTCGATACCCGAGGTGATGGTGTCGTTGCCCTTGCCGCTGCCGTGGGTGGAGATCCAGCCCAGGCCCTGCTCGGCGATGTCGGCGCCTTCCGGCTCCGCGCCGACCTTGGCGGCGTCACCGGCGCCATGCGCCTTGCCGAAGGTGTGGCCGCCGGCGACCAGCGCCACGGTCTCTTCGTCGTTCATGGCCATGCGCGCGAAGGTCTCGCGGATGTCGCGGGCCGAGGCCAGCGGATCGGGCTTGCCGTTCGGGCCTTCCGGGTTCACGTAGATCAGGCCCATCTGCACCGCGCCCAGCGGGTTGGCCAGCTCGCGGTCGCCGCTGTAGCGCTTGTCGCCCAGCCACTCGGTCTCCGGGCCCCAATCGACCACGTTCGGCTCCCAGATGTCCGGGCGGCCGCCGGCGAAGCCGAAGGTCTTGAAGCCCATGCCTTCCATCGCGGCGTTGCCGGCGAGGACGAGCAGGTCGGCCCAGCTGAGCTTCTTGCCGTACTTCTTCTTGATCGGCCACAGCAGGCGGCGGGCCTTGTCGAGGTTGCCGTTGTCCGGCCAGCTGTTGAGCGGGGCGAAGCGCTGGTCACCGGTGCCGGCGCCACCGCGGCCGTCGGAAATGCGATAGGTGCCCGCGGCGTGCCAGGTCAGGCGCACCATCAGGCCGCCGTAGTTGCCGTAGTCGGCCGGCCACCAGTCCTGCGAGTCGGTCATCAGCGCCTTGAGGTCGGCCATGACCGCGTCGAGGTCGAGCTTCTGGAACTCCTTGCGGTAGTTGAAGTTCTTCCCGAGCGGGTTGGTCTTCTCGGAGTGGACGGTGAGCGGGCTGAGGTCGAGCTGGTTCGGCCACCAGTCGATGTTGCGCGGGCCCTTGCCCATGCCGATGTGATGGACCGGGCATTTGGCTTCGTTGGACATGGTGCTCTCCTTGAGTGGTCGAGACGGGAAGTTTTCACATATTGGACCTTCACACCGTTCAGCTGAAATGAATGTTTTGGATGCGGGCGATAGGTTTTGTCTATCGCAATGACCCGCACCCGGCGTTAACAGGGCTGCGTGATAGCCTCGGGCACCTTTGAACCACCCCCGGAGAACCCCATGCGCCTCACCGCCACCCCCAGCCTGCTGGCCCTCGCCCTGGCACTGGCCCTGACCGGCTGCCAAAAGGCCGACGAGGCCGGCCCGGCCACCTCCGCCGCCGACGCGACGGCGTCGGCCGATGCCGCCGCCGAGCCCGACCGCGACGCCAACGTCGATCCGATGGACGCCATCCTCGCCGGCGACTGGCGCGACCCGGCCAACGTGGCCCGCGACGCCTGGCGCCACCCGCGCGAGACGCTGGCCTTCTTCGGCGTGGGCCCGAGCCAGCGCATCGTCGAGATCTCGCCGGGCGGTGGCTGGTACACCGAGATCCTGGCGCCGCTGCCGAAGGACAAGGGCAGCTACGTGGGCGTGGTCAACGACCCGGCCAAGGCCGCCAACGAGCGCGCCCGCGATTACTACGCCAATGCCAACGCCAAGCTGCGCGAGAAGCTGGCGGCGCGTCCGGACGTCTACGGCAACGCCGTCCTGGTCGAGGTCGACCCGGCCGCGCCGGTCATCGGCGAGCCCGGCTCGGCCGACGTGGTGCTGACCTTCCGCAACGTGCACAACTGGGTGATGTCCGGCCAGGAAGCGGCCATGTTCAAGGCCTTCCACGACGTGCTGGCGCCGGGCGGCGTGCTGGGCGTGGTCGAGCACCGCGCCGCGCCGGGCAAGTCCCTGGCCGAGGTGAAGACCTCGGGCTACCTGCCGGAGGAGTACGTGATCGGCCTGGCCGAGGCCGCGGGCTTCGTGCTCGAGGAGAAGAGCGAGATCAACGCCAACCCGGCCGACACCAAGGACCACCCCAACGGCGTGTGGACCCTGCCGCCCTCGAACAACCACCCCGAGGCCGACCGCGCCAGGTACGCCGCCATCGGCGAGAGCGACCGCATGACCCTGCGCTTCGTGAAGCCGCAGGTGCAGTAAGCACCCGCTCTTGTAGGAGGGCCTTCAGGCCCGAAGCTCTTCGTGAAGAGCCTCGGGCCTGAAGGCCCTCCTACTTTCAAGCGCTGCAAATCCTCAGCGGGTGTCTTTTTCGACCACGCCGCCCTTGATGACCACCGGGATGGCTTCGAGCAGCGTCACGTCCGCGGTCGGGTCGCCCGGCACGGCGATGAAATCGGCCCAGCGGCCCGGCTCGGCCACGCCCACGTCCTGGCGGCCCAGGGCCTCGGCCGAGTTCACGGTGGCGGCCTGGATCGCCTGCAGCGGCGTCATGCCGTAGCGCACCATCCAGGCGAACTGGCGGCCGTTGTCGCCGTGGCGGTGCACGCCGGCGTCGGTGCCGTAGACCATGCGCACGCCGGCGGCGTGGGCGCGGCGGAAGTTCTCGCGCTGCAGGTCGGCGATCTCGCGGTCCTTGCGCAGGTTGTCCTCGAGCACGCCGTTCTTGCGGCCCTCGGACTGGGTGTACTCGGTGTTGTAGATGTCCATCGACAGGAAGGTGCCGGCCTTCCTGGCCAGCGCGATGCCCTCGTCGTCGATCAGGCTGGCATGCTCGATGGTGTCCACGCCGGCGCGGATGGCGGCCTTGATGCCCGAGCTGCCGTGCGCGTGCGCGGCCACCTTCAGGCCCCACTGGTGCGCTTCCTCGACCACGGCGCGCATCTCGTCCTCGCGCATCTGCTGCTGGCCGGGCTCGGTGTTGCGCGAGAACACGCCGCCGGTGGCGCAGATCTTGATCACCTGGGCACCGTACTTGCGGATCTCGCGCACGCGCTTGCGGGCCTCGTCGGGGCTGTCGGCGTTGTACGGGTTCCTGGCTTCGAACGACGGCGGGAAATAGGTGGCATCGCAGTGGCCGCCGGTGGCGCCGAAGCTGTAGCCGGCCGAGACGATGCGCGGGCCGCGCACCTTGCCCTCGTCGACGGCCTGGCGCAGGCCGACGTCGTTCCAGTGGTCGGCGCCGACGTTGCGCACGGTGGTGAAGCCGGCATCGAGGGTGTCGCCGGCGTGCTTGACCGACAGCATCGACCAGAACCGGTCGGAGAACTGCAGGCCGGTGTAGCCGCCGTAGGTGGGGTCGGAGTCGAGGTGCACGTGCATGTCGATCAGGCCGGGCAACAGGCTCAGGCCGGGCAGCTCGATGCGGCGCGCGCCCTCCGCCGCCGGGCCGGGGCCGGCGCTGATGCTGACGATCTTCCCGTCGCGCACGAGCACCTCGGGCCTGGCCACCCACTTCCCGGTGCGGACATCGAGCAGGCGCTCGGCCGAGATCACGACGGTTTCGGCGGCGGCCGGGAGGGCGGCCACGGCCAGGGTGGTGGCGAGCAGGAGCGGGGCAAGTCGGCGCTTGATCATGGCGGGATGTCGTCGGGAAAGAGGGCGAGTTTAGTTCAGCGCGGCGTTTCGGTCGTCGCCGGCGCCGCGAACCAGCGTTCCTTCGGCACCACCTTCGCCTCGGCCGGGTCGCCGACGTAGTGCGGCGACATGATCTGCACGCCGTGTTCGTTGAACACGTCCTGGATCGCGGCGTGCAGCTGGCTCAGCGCCTCGGCGCGGGGCACCGGGGCCTCGAGCTTCGAGTAGGCGACCAGCCGGTACTCGACGTAATAGTCCGAAAGCGCGGTCTGGACCACGCGCGGCGGCGGGACATCGGAGATCGCCTCCACGCGCCGCGCGGCCTCCACCAGCATCGCGTGCACCTGTCGCCAGGGCGCGTCGTAGCCGATGGTCACCGACGTGTCGAGCACGAAGCCGGTCCCGGGCACCGCGCGCGAGTAGTTCCTCGAGGTGTTGCCCAGCACCATCGTGTTGGGAAGCATCACTTCCTCGCCCATGCCGGTGCGGATGCGCGTGGCCAGCAGCCCCAGCTCGACCACGGTTCCCTCGGTGTCCTGGATGCGCACGAACTCGCCGACGCGGTAGGCGCGCGTGTACATGAGCATCAGCCCGCTCGCGGCCTGGCTGACCGTGCCGGACGCGCCGATCGAGACCATCAGTCCCACCAGCACCGACAGCCCCTGGAAGGCCTGCGTCTGCGAACCCGGCAGGTAGGGATAGGCCATGGCCAGCGCGAACAGCCAGACCACGACGCTGAAGATGGCCGCGGTGGGGGGCGCGGTGTCGCGGTCGAGCCAGCCGATGGTCAGGCGCTGGCGGTGCACACGGTCGAAGAAGGCGCGGCCGGTGCGGGTGATGAACCGGGCGATGACGAAGATGGCGGCCACGAACAGCAGCCCGGGGATGGCATGCAGCACCGACTGGCCAATCGTGCTCAGCACGTCCACCAGCAGCAGCGTGAGCCGGTCGCCCAGCGGGCGGGTGTGCGGGATCAGCTCCAGCACGAGGTTGAGCCACAGGTAGGTGAGCACCAGCGCCGTGGCCCAGGCCAGCCAGCGCACCAGCTTGCGCGCCGCCGTGCGCAGGTGGAGCGGGTCGAGCATGGCGACGCCGAACGGGCGGAGCCGGGCGGCCTGCTGGCCGGCCGCGTCGCGCAGGCGCTGGCCCGCGCGCAGGTCCAGCCAGCGTACGGCGCGAAGCAGCGCCAGCCAGGCCAGGGTGGCCAGCAGCGACAGGCCGATGGCGATGGCCAGGGCCTTGGGGTCGGCGCGCTCCGCGCGCTCGGCGAGCACGCGGCGCAACTGCTCCACGGCGGCTTCGGCCACGGACTCCGGGGTCTGGCCGGCCAGCGAGTTCACGTCGCCGGGCAAGACGTGGAAGAGCACGGCCTGGTCGGCGAGCACCTGGGCCCCGTCGTCGGTCACGCGCACGCGCAGCTCCGGGTCGGGGTTGCGTGCGTAGGCGCGCAGGGCGCGGGCCTCGGCCGCCTCGGCGCGCTCGGCCGGGCGGTAGCTCGCGAAAGCGGTGCGGAAGGTCATCACCGTCCGGTCGCCCAGCCGCAGCTCGGCGGCCTCGTCGCGGCTTGCCGGCGGCGCCGGCTCAGGGGTCTGGGACCGGGCCCCTGGCGCGAAGGCCAGGCCGGCGGACAAAGCCAACAGCAACAAGAACAGGCGCATCGTATTCCCCCGGGGCGTACCTGCCGAGCATGCCAGAGCGCCTGCCCGGCGGCGTCAACGAGGATCGATCAGGCGACCTCGCCGGTTTGCAGGCGCCAGAGGGCGGCGTAGGGGCCATCCAGGGCCAGCAGCTCGTCATGGGTGCCGGACTCGACGATGCGGCCGGCCTCGAGCACGTGGATCCGGTCGGCGTGGCGCACCGTGCTCAGGCGGTGCGCGACCACCAGCGTCGTGCGGCCGCGCGCGGCGGTGGCCAGCGAGCGCTGGATGGCCGCCTCGGTCTCGTTGTCCACCGCCGACGTGGCCTCGTCGAGCACCAGCACGCGCGGGTCGCGGTAGAGCGCGCGGGCCAGGGCGATGCGCTGGCGCTGGCCGCCGCTGAGGTTGCCGCCGCGCTCGCCCACCGGGCTGTCGTAACCAGCCGGCAGGGCCGCGATGAACTCGTGCGCTTCGGCCGCGCGCGCCGCCGCCTCGATGCGGGCGCGGTCGGGCTGGCGTTCGCCGTAGGCGATGTTGTCGGCCACGCTGCCGTCGGTGAGGAAGGGCTCCTGGGCGACGTAGCCGATCTGCCGGCGCAGCGCCGCCGGGTCGAGGCCGGCCAGGTCGGCGCCGTCGAAGCTGATGCGGCCGCGGGAAGGATCGATGAAACGCATCAGCAGCTTGAGCAGGGTGCTCTTGCCGCCGCCGGTGCCGCCGACCAGGGCCACGGTGGCACCGGCCGGCACGTCCAGGTCGATGCCGTGCAGCGCCGGGCGGCCCTCGTAATCGTGCCCCACGCCGCTGAAGCGCAGGGCGCCGCGCGCGCCATCGGGCAGCGGCGCTTCGCCGCGCGGCGGCACCGGCGTGTCGAGCAGGTCCATCACGCGGTTCACCGAGGCCATGGCGCGCTGGTAGAGGTCGACCATGTCGGCCAGCCGCGTCAGCGGCCAGAGCAGGCGCTGGGTGAGGTAGACCAGCGCCGAATAGCTGCCCACGCCCAGCTCGCCGCGCAGCGTCAGCATGCCGCCGTAGAGCAGGGTGGCGACGAAGCCGGCCAGGATGGCCATGCGGATCACCGGCGTGATCGCCGCCGAGAACCGGATGGCATCGGCATTGCGCGCGCGGAATTCGTCCGAGGCCTGGCGCAGGTGCTCGGCCTCGAAGCGCTCGGCGGTGTAGGCCTGGATGGTGGCCATGCCGGCGAGGTTGTTGTTCAGCCGCGCCGACACCGTGGCCGCGGCCTCGCGCGCGGCGGCGTAGCGCGGCGCCAGGCGCTTCTGGAACCAGAACGCGCCGATCAGGATCAGCGGGATCGGCAGCATGGCCAGCGCCGCCAGGTCGGCGGTGAGCACGAAGAACACCGCGCCCACCAGCAGCGACGACACCACCACCTGGATCAGGTCGTTGGCGCCGGTGTTGAGGAAGCGCTCGACCTGGTTCACGTCCTCGTTCATCACCGCCATCAGGCGGCCACTGCGCTCGCGCTCGATCACCGCCGGCGGCAGCTTCTGCAGGTGGCCGTAGGCGGCCTGGCGCAGCGCGTGCTGCAGCTCCTGCGCCAGCCCGCGCCACTTCACCGCGTACAGGTATTCAAACAGCGACTCGAGCACCCACACCGCCACCGTCAGCGCCACCAGCACGTAGAGCTGGTGCAGGGGATCGGGGATGCCGAAGCCGGCCAGGAAGGAGTCCTCCTGGTTCACCACCACGTCCACGGCCACGCCGATCAGCAGCTCGGGCAGCACGTCGAAGACCTTGTTGAGCACCGAGTACACGGTGGCCAGCACGGCGGTGCCGCGGTGCGGGCGGGCGAAGCCGGCGAGCCGGCGCAGCGGATGGGGCATGGTCATGGGGGGTCCTGGGGCGGGGACGGGCGCGGGCAGCATTTTCCCATGCGGCGTATGCTGGGCGGATGCTGATTGCCTTCAATAAACCCTTCGGCGTGCTCTGTCAGTTCACCGACAAGACCGTGCCACCGCGGCCCACGCTGGCCGGCTTCGACCTCCCCGAGGGCGTCTATGCCGCCGGGCGGCTGGACCAGGACTCCGAGGGCCTGTTGCTGCTGTCCGACGACGGCCCGCTGATCGCCCGCATCAGCTCGCCCAAGTTCCACTGGCCCAAGACCTACCTGGCGCAGGTCGAGGGCGAGGCCAGCGAGGAGCAGATCGCCGCGCTGCGCCAGGGCGTGGAGCTCAACGACGGCCCCACGCGGCCGGCCAAGGCCCGCAAGCTGGTGGGCGCGCCCGACTGGCTGTGGCCGCGCGACCCGCCGGTGCGCTACCGCAAGTCGGTGCCCGACAGCTGGATCGAGCTGACCATCACCGAGGGCCGCAACCGCCAGGTGCGCCGCATGACCGCCGCGGTCGGCCTGCCCACCCTGCGCCTGCTGCGCATCGCCATCGGCCCGCACCGCCTCGAGGGCCTGCGCCCCGGCCAGTGGCGCGACGAACCGCTCTGAACCCAAAATGAGGCCGGGGCTCCCGGGAGGTGGGTGATGGCGTTCGAGGATCATTTCTCCGGCCATGCGGTGGATTACGCCGCGGCGCGTCCCACCTACCCGCGTGAACTGTTCCAGTGGCTGGCCGACCAATGCCGCCAGCATGAGCTGGCCTGGGACGTGGGCTGCGGCAACGGCCAGGCCAGCCTGGCGCTGGCGCACTGGTTCAACCGCGTGCACGCCAGCGACGCCAGCGCCGAGCAGATCGCCCAGGCGCCCGAGAATCCGCGCATCGTCTGGCGGGTCGAGACGGCCGAACATTGCACCCTGCGCACCCACACCGTCGACCTGGTCACCGCCGCGCAGTGCTACCACTGGTTCAACCAGGAACGCTTCAACAACGAGGCCCTGCGCGTGCTCAAGCCCGGCGGCCTGTGCGCGGTGTGGTGCTACGGCATCTCGCGCGTCAGCCGCGAAGTGGACGAGGTCTACCACGAGCTCTACGGCGACGTGCTCGGCCGCTACTGGCCGCCGGAGCGCCGCCACATCGAGGACGGCTACCGCCACCTGCCCTTCCACTTCGACGCGCTCGGCGAGATCCCGCGCCTGGCGATGAGCGAGCAGTGGACGCTGGCCCAGTACCTGGCCTACCTGCGCACCTGGTCGGCCAGCCAGCGCTACCTCAAGGACACCGGCCGCGACGCCGTGTCGGAACTCGAGTCCCGTTTCGCCGCCGCCTGGGGCGACCCCGCCGCCACCCGCGAGGTGAGCTGGCCCCTGTCCATCCGCGCCGGGCGCTCGCCGCCGGCCGATTGAGAATTTCCCGATCACCCGACACCGCAATCCGGAGCACTGCATGACCCGAACCCGCGCGCTCGCCGCCGCGATGGCGATCGCCCTCGCCAGCCTCGCCTCGCCCCTGCCCGCCCTCGCCGCCGGCGCCACGCCCAGCGCCCAGGCGCCCGCCAGCGTGGCCGCCACCCGCCTGCATGCGCTGTTCGAGGCCGACTGGCAGCGCCGGCTGGAAGACAACCCGCTGCTGGCCAGCTACCTGGGCGACAAGCGCCACAACGCCCGCCTGCCCGACCTCTCGCCCGCGGCCTTCGCCCGCCGCGAGGCCGCGCTGCGCGCCTCGCTGGCCACGCTCGAGGGCATCGACCGCGCCGCGCTGTCGCCGGCCGACCAGCTCAATTACGACCTGTACCTGCGCGAGCTGCGCATCGACCTCGAGGCCCTGGCCTTCCCCTCGCAGCGCCTGGCCGTGGACCAGCGCGGCGGCGTGCACCTGCTGGCCGTGCAGATGGCGCCGGCGCTGCGCTTCGAGTCGGCCGCCGACTACGCCGACTGGACCGCCCGCCTGCGCGCCTACGGCACACTCGTGGACCAGACCATCGCGCTGATGCGCGAGGGCATGGCCAGCGGCTGGGTGGCGCCCAGGGCGGTGATGCAGCGCGTGCCGGCACAGATCGCGGCGCAGCGCGTTGCCCGCACCGAGGACAGCAGCTTCTACAAGCCCTTCCTCGCCATGGCCGCGTCGCTGCCGGCCGCCGAGCGCGAGCGCCTGCAGGCCGAGGGCCGCGCCGCGGTCGCCGAGGTGGTGCTGCCGGCGCTGGCGCGCTTCGAGGCCTTCTTCAACGACGAGTACCTGCCGGCCAGCGCCGAATCCGTGGCCACCGGCGACCTGCCCGACGGCCGCGCCTACTACGACCACCTGGCGCGTCGCTACACGACGACGGCGATGAGCGCCGACGAGATCCACGCCATCGGCCTGTCGGAAGTCGCGCGCATCCGCGGCGAGATGGAGGCGCTGCGCAAGGAAGTCGGCTTCGAGGGCGACCTGGCCGCCTTCTTCGAGTACCTGCGCACCGACCCGCGCTTCTTCCACACCGATCCGCAGGCGCTGCTGGCCGAGTACCGCGCCATCAGCCGGCGCATGGACCCGGAGCTGGTGAAGGTGTTCGGCAAGCTGCCGCGCACGCCCTATGGGGTGATCCCCATCCCCGACGCGATCGCGCCCGACACCACCACCGCCTATTACCAGCGCCCGTCCGCCGACGGTCGCCGCGCGGGCTACTACTACGTCAACCTCTACAAGCCCGAGTCGCGGCCACGCTGGGAAATGATGGCGCTGTCGCTGCACGAGGCCGTGCCTGGCCACCACCTGCAGATCGCGCTGGCGCAGGAAATGCCCGACCAGCCGATGTTCCGCCGCCAGGGTGGCTTCACCGCCTTCATCGAAGGCTGGGGCCTGTACGCCGAGCGCCTGGGCTACGACATGGGCCTGTACGACGACCCCTACGACCGCATGGGCCAGCTGGCCTACGACATGTGGCGCGCGGTGCGTCTCGTGGTGGACACGGGCCTGCATTCGAAGGGCTGGACGCGCGAGCAGGCCATCGAATACTTCGCCGACAACGCGCCCAAGGCCCGGCACGACATCGCCAACGAGGTCGACCGCTACATCACCACGCCGGGCCAGGCCCTGGCCTACAAGGTGGGCCAGCTGCGCATCAGCGCGCTGCGCGCCCGCGCCGAGCAGCGCCTGGGCGAGCGCTTCGACATCCGCGCCTTCCACGACGCCCTGCTGGCCGAGGGCGCGCTACCGCTGGACGTGCTCGAGCAGCGCATGGACGCCTGGATCGAGGCGCAGCCGCGCTGACCCCATTTGTTTGAAAGGCGCGGGGTCGGACCTGAAGGTCCGACCCCGGTGGTGCGGGGATTACTTGGCGGCCTTTTTGGCCGGGGCTTTCTTGGCGGCCGGCTTCTTGGCAGCGGCGGCCTTCTTCGCGGGCGCGGCCTTCTTGGCAGGCGCCGCCTTTTTCGCGGTGGCCTTCTTGGCCGCGACCGCGGTGGACTTCTTCGCCGGCGCCGCGGCGGCCGCCTTCTTGCGCTTGTTCACCGCGTAGACCGCGGCGCCGACGGCGGCCAGGGCCGCCGCGGTGACGGCGGTGCCGACCGGATGCTTCTTGACCGCGCGCACGGCGGCCGAACCGCCCTTCTTCACTGCGGCCACGCCGGCGCCGGCGCTGACCAGGGCGCCGGCCTTCTTGGCCAGGTCGGCCTTGTCCCAGGCCTTCTTCGCCTTGGCGCCGGTGTCGCCCAGCTTGGCCATGGCGGTGGAAACGATCTTGCTCGTCTTGCTCATGACAAATCTCCGGATTGAATGGCGGGTTCGACAGGCTTGCGCCTTCAGCCTAACTCCAAAGTGCTGAACGTTGCGACGGCCGGCCGTCGGCCGCTCAGGTGCCGCGCGGCTTGGCGCGGTGGGTGGCGGTGGCCGTCCACGGGTCGTCCGGCCAGGGGTGGCGCGGGTAGCGGCCCTTCATCTCCTTCTTCACTTCCGGGTAGGTGTTGGCCCAGAAGCTGCGCAGGTCCTGGGTCACCTGCAGGGGTTTGCCGCCGGGCGAGAGCAGGTGCAGCAGCACGGGCACGCGGCCGTCGGCCACGCGCGGGGTGTCGGCCAGGCCGAACAGCTCCTGCAGCTTCACCGCCAGCACCGGCGGCTGGCCGTGCTGGTAGCTCACCGCGCGGTCCTGGCCCGAGGGCACCGTGATCCGGCGCGGTGCGAGCTGGTCGAGCTTCTGGCGCAGGGCCCAGTCCATGCCCGACTTCAGCGCCTCGCCCAGCTCATCTTCTGACAGCGCATCAAGCCGCGTCTTGCCGTTGAAGGCGGGGCGCAGCCACTGGTCGCGCGTCGCCAGCAGGGCGTCGTCGGACAGGTCGGGCAGGCCGAGTTCGGGCAGCCAGTCGCGCAGGCAGCGCACGCGCTCGCGCCACTGGCGCAGGCCCTCGGTCCAGGGCAGCGACTCGAGGCCGAGCTCGCCGACGGCGTCGCTCAGCGCCTGCGCGGCCAGCGCCGGGTCGGGGCGCCCGGCGGGCCTGGATTCGAGCGTGATGCGGTCGAAGCGGCGCTCGCGCCGGCTCACCAGGGCGCGCGCGCCGGCGTCCCAGCGCACGATGTCGCCTTCGAAGAAACGGTCGGGGAACTCGCGCTCGAGCCAGGCCTCGTCCACCGGGGCGGCGCGCATCAGCAGCGAGTCGCGCGCGTCGAAACGCAGTTCGCTGGCCACCAGCCAGGGCTCGCCGAACAGCGCGGTGTCGTCGAAGAGTTTGGCCATGCGGCCATTGGCCAGCTGGTAGCGGCGCGGGTCGGTGGGGTGCTGGCGGGCGATGCGGTCGGGGAAGGCGTGCGCGAGCAGGTCGCCCAGCCGGTGCGCGGGCGCCTCGGCGGGCGGCACCGCGTCGCAGCGCAGGCGACGGCGCCATTGTTTCGACGCCGCGTCCACCGCGGCCAGCGCGCTGCGGTTGGCATTGCCCGGCGGGCGGCCCGCGCGGAAGGCGGCCAGCGCCTGCCAGCGCGCGGCCAGGGCGTCGCTGCGTTCGCGCAGCACATCGCGGGCTTCCACCAGCGCGGCCAGGTCGCAGGCCAGCGCGAGGTCGGCCGGCGCGCGCGCGGCGCGCAGCATCGCGGCCAGGCGCGGGTGCGTGCCGAGCTCGAGCAGGCCGCGGCCGAAGGCGGTGATGCGCTGCGCCTCGTCAAGCGCGCCCAGGCGCTGCAGCAGTTCGCGCGCGGCGGCCAGGGCGCCGGAAGGCGGCGCATCGACGAAGCGCAGGCCGGCCTCGCCCCAGGCGGCGAGCTCGAGCGCCAAAGCGGCGAGTTCGACCTGGGCGATCTCGGGCGTGCGCATCGGTTCGAGTCGCTGGCTCTGCGGCCAGAGGCGATAGGCCCAACCTTCCGCGACGCGGCCGGCGCGGCCGGCGCGCTGGTCGGCCGAGGCCTGGGAGATGGCCACGGTTTCGAGCCGCGAGAAGCCGGAGTTGGGGTCGTAGCGCGGCTCGCGGGCCAGGCCCAGGTCGATCACCACGCGCACGCCGGGCAGCGTGACCGAGCTCTCGGCGACGTTGGTGGCGAGGATCACGCGGCGCCGGCCCTGCGGGTCGGGGTTGAGGGCGGCCGATTGCTGGTCGACGGGGAGGTCGCCGTGGAGCGGGAGCAGCAGGGGTTCGGCATTGGGGAGAGGGGTCAGCCCGGCCAGGGCCTCGGCGATTTCACGCTGGCCCGGCAGGAACACCAGCACGTCGCCCGGATGCGTTTGCAGCGCCTCGCCCAGGCAGCGCCGCAGCTGCGGCAGCCAGCCTTCGTCGCGGCGGGCGGGGAAGTGCGCCACCTGCACCGGATAGGCGCGGCCGGCGCTGGTCAGGCGCGGCGCGTCGAGGAAGCGCGCCAGGCCCTCGCCGTCGAGCGTGGCCGACATCACCACCAGGCGCAGGTCCTCGCGCAGCTGCGACTGCACGTCCAGCGCCAGCGCCAGGCCCAGGTCGCCGGCCAGGTGGCGCTCGTGGAATTCGTCGAAGACGATCGCCGCCACCCCTTCCAGGGTGGGGTCGTCCTGGATCATGCGGGTGAGGATGCCCTCGGTGACGACCTCGACCCGGGTGCGGGCGGAGACCTTCGACTCGAAGCGGATGCGATAGCCGACGGTCTCGCCTGGCTGTTCGCCGCTCTGGCGCGCCATGAAACCGGCGGCGGCGCGCGCGGCCACGCGGCGCGGCTCGAGCATCAGGATGCGGCCATCGCCGCGCCACGGCGCATCGAGCAGCGCGAGCGGCACCTGGGTGGTCTTGCCGGCGCCGGGCGGGGCCTCGAGCACCAGGCGCGGATGGGCCTCGAGGCTGCGCAGCACCTCGGGCAACAGCGGCTGGATGGGGAAATCGGGCGTACTCACCGCGCGCAGTGTAGCCGCCCGCCGGCGCGGGGCTCAGCGGGGCGGGCGGGCCGCCATCGCCGTGCACTCGCGCTGCAGTCGCTCGATCATCGGCCGCATGGCGCGGCCGCGGCCGCGCACCGCCAGCACGCCGGCCACGCCGGCGGACTCGTCCACCCAGGGCGTGAAGCCGAAGGCGCCGGGGCTGGAGGTGCGGGTCGTGCGGCCCTGCGCGTCGCGGGCCTCGACCCACTGGCCCAGGCCGTAGCCCATGCCGTCGGCGGTGTCGGGGCGCTTGTCGATGCGCAGGCCGGCGCTGCGGTCGCGGGCCATGAAGGCGATGGTTTCCGGCGAGAGGAAGCGGCGGCCGGCGTGGCGGCCGTCGGCCAGCACCATGTCCACCACCTTGCCGTAGTCGGCCAGGGTGGATCGCGCGCCGCCGGCGACGCGCGGGTTGGGGTTGCGCACGTAACCGGGGCGGCGCGCCAGCGCGCGCCAGTCGGTGCCGGTCAGGCCCAGGGGGCGCACCATCTCGCGCTGGAACAGCGCATCCCAGTCCTTGCCGGTGGCGCGCTCGGCCATGGCGCCGGCCACCTGCATGCCGTTGCCGCCGTAGGCGAACACGGTGCCGGACGCGGCCTCGAGGCCCTCGGCGAGGATGGCGCGCGCGCAGTCCTGCAGCGTGCCGCCACGCCCGGACAGGCAGGGCGCGGGACCGGCGGCCAGGCCGCTGGTGTGCGAAAGCAGCTGCTCGAGCGTGATGGCGTGCGTGGCCGCGGGCGCGTCGGGGAAGTGTTCGCCGACGCGGCTGTCCCAGCGCAAAGCGCCGCTTTCGACCACGCGCGCCAGCGTGAGCGCGGTAAGCCACTTGCTGGCCGAGGCGATGGGCAGGCGGGTGTCGTCGCCGTACGCACCGGCGTGCCAGCGCTGCGGCGGGCCGTCCGGGGTGGACAAGCGCAGCGAGGCGCCGTCGAGGCCATGCGCGGCCACCAGGGGCTGCAGGGCATCGCGCACCGGCTCGGCGCAGGCGGCGCGGGCCGCGGCCGGGGTGGCGAGGAGCAGGCAGAGCGCAAACGTGGCGAGGGTCTTCATGCCCGCTTCAACGCCCGGGCCCGCGCGGGGTTGACCGCGGGGCGATAAAATCGCGGTCTTTGCCGGCGGACACCGCATGGACCTGATCGACATCGGCGCCAACCTGGGCCACGAAAGCTTCGACCACGACCTCGACGCCGTGCTGGCGCGGGCGCGCGCGGCCGGGGTGAACCGGCTGGTAGTGACCGGCGCCAGCCGCGCCGGCTCGGTGCGGGCGCTCGAGCTCGCCAAGGCGCATCCGGGCCTGCTGTGGGCCACGGCGGGCGTGCATCCGCACCATGCGGTGGAATGCACGGCCGAGGCCATCGCCGAACTGCGCGCGCTGCAGGCCGAGCCCGAGGTGGTGGCCGGCGGCGAATGCGGCCTGGACTACCACCGCGACTTCTCGCCGCGGCCGGCGCAGCGCACCGCCTTCGAGCGCCAGCTCGAGCTGGCGGTCGAGACGCAGCTGCCGCTGTTCCTGCACCAGCGCGATGCGCACGGCGACTTCCTGGCGATCCTGCGCGAGTTCGAGGGCAAGCTCGGCCCGGTGGTGGTGCATTGCTTCACCGGCACACGCGAGGAGTGCTACGACTACCTCGACCGCGACTGGCACATCGGCATCACCGGCTGGCTGTGCGACGAGCGCCGCGGCAAGCACCTGCGCGAATTCGCCAAGGACATCCCGGCGCACCGGCTGATGGTGGAAACCGACGCGCCCTACCTGCTGCCGCGCACCGTGCGGCCGATGCCCAGCCACCGGCGCAACGAGCCGATGTACCTGGCCCACATCGTCGAGGAACTCGCCCGCGACCGCGGCGAGTCCGTCGAAGCGACCGCGGCGGCGGCCACCGCCACCGCCGCCGCCTTCTTCCGCCTCTGAAGAAACGGGGTCAGTCGTCGACGGGGAGGCCGTGGCGGCGGCCAAAGTCGAGGGCTTCGTTGCGGACGCGCTCGTTGAGGTCCTTCATGCGCTGGCGGTGCAGCTTGCGGCAGTCGCTGCCGGCGCGGCCGGAGGGGCAGGCGTCCAGGGCCTCCTGGATCGCACGTGCCTCGCCCTGCAACGCAGGCAGCTGGCCCCCGAAGGCCATGGCCTCCGCCAGGCCCTGGCCGGTGAAGGCGGTGACGAAGCGGTAGTCGCTGCTGTCCACCGACTGCTCGGCCGGGCCGATTTCCACCAGGTCCATCACCAGGTCGCCGCCGTCGAGGTCGCCGCCCTCCCAGCGCGTGCGGTGCACCAGGCGGTTGGCGCGGATGCGCGTGTCCTTGAACACGCCCACGCCGGCGCCCAGGAAGGGCATCTGCGTGGCGATCGAACTGGCGCGCCGGCCAACCCACATCTGCAGCATGATGCCGTCGCCCTCGCCGCGGATGCCCTGCACGTTGCCGCCCGGCCCCTCGCCCAGGGTCTGCGGCGTGCGCGGGATGGAATCGAGGAAGCGCCGGTGCAGGCTCATGTCGCGCAGCCAGCCAAAGCCCGCGCCGAGGTTCTCGCCCAGCAGCAGGCAGGCCGGGCCGATGTCCTGGTGCTTGCCGCAAACGAACACGTCGCCATCGGCCTGGCGCACCGCGAAGTGCACCTCGCCCTGCGGGTAGTTGCCGCCGCCGGGCATCCAGTTGCCCATCAGTCCCGGCAGGAACAGCTGGCTGTTGTCGGCGCTGTTGACGAAGTAGGTGATCTGGCCGAGACCCTCGGAGGAATCGATGAGTTGGCGGATCAGCAGGTCGAAACGATACGTCCCCATCTCCGACTCGGGATTGGGCGGGAAGCGGCTGTTGGCCACGAAGGTGGCCTCCACCCGGCGACGCATCTCGGCCAGGCGCTCTTCCTCGGCGACGTCGATGAAGGTTTCGCCGTGCGCGATCCAAGCGGCTTCCGTGCCCGATTCCACCACCGGGATCGGCGGCAGCTCGAAGGGGTTCGGCGCCACGCCGAACTTCTCGATCTGCTCGCCCGCCAGGGCCCGCGCCTGCGGGCTGCCCGATTCGACGATGGGCAGGTTCGGCGCGAACGGGTCGCTGGCCGAGGCCGGCGCCGGCATCGTCATCTCGCCGGCGGCGCGCGCCTCGGGGCTGCCGGACTCGACCACGTCCGGCGGCGGCGGCGGCGCGAAGGGATTGGGCAGCACGCCGGTGGCCGCCAGCACCGCGCCGGCGAACACCACCACCGCACCCACGCCGAAGGCCTTGCCGGCGCGGCTCACGGCAGCCCCCGTCCGGCGATGCGCCGCTGGACCCCTCCGTCAGCCCGCGCGAGCCGGCTCATCGCTTCACCAGCTCGACGCGACGGTTGAGCGCGCGGCCGGCCTCGCTGGTGTTAGGCGCCACCGGTTCGCTGGCGCCGGCGCCGCGCGAACGCAGGCGGCGATCCGGCACGCGGTGCTCGATGACCAGGGCCGAGCGCACGGCCAGCGCGCGCTCCTCGCTCAGGCGCTGGTTGGCGGCGGCATTGCCGACCGAATCGGTGTGGCCGACGATTTCCAGGGTGAGCGTCGGGTCGCGGCGCATCAGCTCGGCCACCTGCGCAAGGGCGTCGTTCGACTCGGGCTTGAGCGTGGCCTTGCCGGTGTCGAAGTAGATGCCGTCGAGCCGCACCACGCCGCTGGCGGCCAGCTCGGCCGCGAGTTCGTCGGCGCTGACGCCGGCCAGGCCGGTCTGCATCGCTTCGCCCTCGACCACGTAGACCCAGCTGCGCTGCTTGTTGACCATGACCGCCACGCTGATCGCGCTGGCGCCCACCCGGCCCTCGGCGGCGAGGTAGCGGAAGTCGCCGCCCACGCCGATGTTCATGTCGGCCACGCGCATCCAGTTCGACTCGCGCGTGCCGGTGCCGCCGCACTCGTCGCGGCCGGCGCACTGGTGCACCACGCGCAGGCCCTGGCCGCGCAGCGCCTGCTCGTAGTTGCGCGCGATCTCCAGCGTCGAGCGGCCCTTGGGATTGTCGTAGATGGTCTTGGTGACGCGACCCTCGACCTGCCGGCTGCGCAGGTCGCCGTTGCTCTCGCGGCCCACGACGAAGGCGTAGGCGTCGAAGGCCAGCACCTTCTCCTCGCGCTGGCTGGAACCGGCGTAGGGCAGCACGCGGAAGGCGGGGCCGGTGGCGGCCTGTCCGCGGGCGCCTGCCGGCGCGGCGACGACGCGGCCACCGGCATCGACGTACTCCACCGGTTCGCCGCGGCGCGCGGCCTCCGCGGCGCAGCGCTCGTCGCCCAGGGCGCAGCGGGTGGCTCGACGGACCTCGCGGTCGACGGCGCGTTCGACTTCGGACTGCACCGCACGCTCGGCGGTGCGTTTGACGGACCGTCCCACGTCCTGGGCCGCGGCCGGGGCGGCCAGGGCAAGGGCGAAGGCAAGGCAGGCAAGGTGGCGTTGCAGGCTCATCGACAGGCTCCCATGTGCGCCGGGGGGCGCTCGACACAGGAACCTTATCGCAATCCGGCGCGCCGGCGTGCCACCTAGCTGCGCAGGCCGGTGCCTTTCTTGAGCAGCCACAGGCCGAGCAGGCCCAGGCCCAGGGCGAAGCCCAGCATCAGCGCATAGGCCGTGGCCATGGACACGTCGCTCTGGCCCAGCAGGCCGTAGCGGAAGGCGTTGACCATGTAGAAGATCGGGTTGAGGTGGGTGGCCGCCTCGGCCCAGTCCGGCAGCAGCTTCACCGAGTAGAACACACCACCCAGGTAGGTCAGCGGGGTGAGGATGAAGGTGGGCACGATGGCGATGTCGTCGAACTTCTTGGCGTACACCGCGTTCACGAAGCCCGCCAGCGAGAAGATCACCGCGCCCAGCAGCACCGTGCTCAGCGTCACCAGCGGATGCGGGATGCGCACCTTGGTGAACAGCATGGCGATGGCCAGGACGATCGCGCCCACCATCAGGCCGCGCAGCACGCCGCCGGCGACGTAGCCGCCCAGGATCACCCAGTTGGGCATCGGGCTGACCAGCATCTCCTCGATGTGGCGGCCGAACTTGGCGCCGAAGAAGCTCGAACTGATGTTGCCGTAGGCGTTCTGGATGATCGACATCATCACCAGGCCCGGCACGATGAAGTCCATGTAGGTGATGCCGTCCATGGTGCCGATGCGCGAGCCGATCAGGTTGCCGAAGATCAGGAAGTACAGCGTCATCGTGATCGCCGGCGGCACCAGGGTCTGGCCCCAGATGCGCAGGATGCGCGCCACTTCGCGCCGGGCGATGGTGTAGAGCGCGACGAGGTTCGGGCTCATGCCTGGCCCTCCGGCTTGCCGGTCATGCGCACGAACAGCTCCTCGAGGCGGTTGGACTTGGTGCGCATCGAGCGCACCTTGATGCCGGCGGCGTCGAGCGCGGCGAACACGCGGTTGAGCTCCATCTCGCGCGGCATCTCCAGGTCGATCGTGTGCTCGTCTTCCGCCACCAGCGTGGCGCCCTCGATCGCCGGCAGATCGGCCGGCAGGCGGCCTTCGACGTCGAGCAGGAAGCCCTCGACGTCGAGCTTGGCCAGCAGCGACTTCATCGGGCCCTGCTCGATGATGCGGCCGTGGTCGATGATCGCCAGGTTGCGGCACAGGCTCTCGGCTTCCTCCAGGTAATGCGTGGTGAGGATGACCGTGGTGCCGGCGGCGTTGACCTCCTTGAGCGTCTTCCACATGCCGCGGCGGATTTCGATGTCCACGCCCGCGGTCGGTTCGTCGAGGATCAGCAGCCGCGGCCGGGTCATCATGGCGCGGGCGATCATCAGCCGGCGCTTCATGCCGCCCGAGAGCGTGCGCGACATCTTGCGGGCCTTGTCCCACAGCTGCGCCCGCTTGAGCTCTTCCTCGGCGCGCACCAGCGCCTCGGCGCGCGGCACGCCGTAGAAGCCGGCGTAGTTGACCAGGATGTCGAGCGGCTGCTCGAACATGTTGAAGTTGATCTCCTGCGGCACCAGGCCGATCTGGCGCATGGCCTCGGAGCGGTTGGCGTGCAGGTCGATGCCGAAGACCTTCACCTCGCCCGCGGTCTTGTTCACCAGCGAGCTGACGATGCCGATCAGGGTGGACTTGCCGGCGCCGTTGGGGCCGAGCAGGGCGTAGAAATCGCCGGGCGCGACGTCCAGGGAAACGCCCTTGAGCGCCTCGACGCCGTTGTCGTAGGTCTTGCGGAGATCGCGGATCTCCAGCGCGGGTTGGCTTTGCATGGGACTCCTGGGGCCGCCTCGACGCTGCGCCGACACGGCAGGGTGCTTATTATAGGCGCCTCGCCGCCCCCGGCCCCGGGACCGCGGCCGGTACACAGCATCCCGTTCCCGGAGCCCGCTTTGGCCATCGTGCATTTCCCCCTCCGCCTCGTCGGCAGCCACATGCTGGCGCCGTCCGTGCGCCACCTCGCCTTCGCCCGCGACGACGGCCAGCCGCTGGACTTCATCCCCGGCCAGTTCATCCAGGTCCACTTCAAGTACCCCGACGGCACGCCCACCAAGCGCAGCTATTCGCTGGCCACCATGCACGACCACGCGCTGGCCCCGGGCGAGGCGGTGGAGATCGCCGTCAGCTACGTGCCCGGCGGCGCCGCCACGGCCCTGTTCGAGGCACTCGACGAAGGCCAGCAGATCGAGGCCTCGGGCCCCTACGGGCGCTTCTGCCTGATGCCGGCCGACGCCAACCGCCGCTACCTGCTGGTGGCCACCGGCACGGGCGTCACGCCCTACCGCGCCATGCTGCCCAGCCTGGCGCGCCTGATCCGCGAGCGCGGCGTCGAGGTGGCGCTGGTGTTCGGCTGCCGCACGCCGGCCGAGCAGCTCTACCGCGACGACTTCCTGGCCTTCGCGGCCGAGCACCCGGGCTTCCGCTACATCGCCTGCTTCAGCCGCGAACTGCCCGGGCTCCCGCGCGACGACGACCGCCGCGGCTACGTGCAGGACGCGCTGGCCGGCCTGGCCCCGTCGGCCGAGGGCGACATCGCCTACCTGTGCGGCAACCCGAACATGGTCGACGCCTGTTTCGAGGCGCTCAAGGCCGCCGGGCTGCCGGTGCCGCACATCCGCCGCGAGAAATACGTCTCGAGCAAGTAGGTCGCCTGTCACGTTCCGGCCACCCGGACCGTCTGTCATCCTGAGGCCTGCTCCGGGCCCCGGATGGAGACGCCATGAAACCCCTGCTGCTACCCCTGGCACTGGCGACGCTGCTGGCCGCACCCGCGGCCGAGGCGCGCCGCATCGGCCAGCTAGAGTTCACCGACTGCGAGCTGGCCCAACCGGGCACCGCCGTCACCACCCTGGCCGAGTGCGCCACGCTCGAGGTGCCCGAGGACCCGACCCAACCCGATGGCCGCAAGCTGCGGCTGAAGGTGGGCCTGGCGCCCGCCCGCGCCGCCGAGCCGGCGGCCGACCCGGTGATCTTCTTCGCCGGCGGCCCCGGCCAGTCCGCGACCGAGGCCTGGGCCGGCATCGCCGGCGGCTTCGCCCGCCTGCGCGAGAAGCGCCACGTCATCTTCGTCGACCAGCGCGGCACCGGCGACGGCCACCGCCTGGCCTGCCCCTTCCCCGACGCCCAGCTCGACGCCACGCCCGGCGAGGCGGAGCTGGTGCAGATGGCGCGCGACTGCCTGGCCGCCATCGAACCCGTTGCCGACGCCGCGCAATACACCACCTCGGTGGCGGTGACCGACATCGAGGCCCTGCGCCAGGCCCTGGGCGCACCGAAGCTCAACCTCTACGGCGGCTCCTACGGCACCCGCGTGGCGCAGGAATACGCGCGCCAGTATCCCGACGCGGTGCGCAGCATCATCCTCGACGGCGTGGTGCCGCCGGGCCTGGCCCTGGGCAGCGAACACAGCCTCAACCTCGAGGCCGCGCTGGAAGCCATCCTCGGCCGCTGCAGCGCCGATGCCGAATGCCGCGCCGCCTTCGGCAACCCCTACCGCACGCTCTACAGCCTGCGCGACCGCGTGCGCGCCGCGCCGCAAGTGGTGGCCACCCGCGACCCGCGCACCTTCGCGCCGCGCGAACTGCGGCTCGACGAGGCCTCGGTGGTCGTGATCGCCCGCCTGTTCGCCTACGCGCCGGAGACCGCCGCGCTGATGCCGCTGCTGCTGCACGAAGCCGCCTCGGGCCGGCCCGAGGCGCTGGTGGCGCAGGCGGCGCTGGTGTACGACTCGCTCACCGCGCAGATCAACCACGGCATGCAGCTGTCGGTGGCCTGCGCCGAGGATGCGCCGCGCATGCAGCGCCGCGAGGAGGACGCCGCGCTGGTGCTGGGCGACTCGATCACCGGCGTGCTGCTGGGCCAGTGCAGCGCCTGGCCGCGCGGCCCGGTGTCGGAAGGTTTCTCCGAGCCGCTGCGCACCGACACGCCGGTGCTGCTGCTTTCCGGCGAGCTCGACCCGGTGACGCCGCCGCGTTACGGCGAGCAGGTGCTCGCCACCCTCGGCAAGGCCCGCCACCTGGTCGGCAAGGGCCAGGGCCACATCCTGCTCAGCCGCGGCTGCACGCCGCGCCTGGCGGCGCAGTTCGTCGAAACGCTCGACCCGGCCGGCCTCGACGCCAGCTGCCTGGACGTACTCGACGCCTCGCCGTTCTTCCTCGACTACAACGGAGCCACGCCATGATCGAGGTCCGCGACCTGCACAAGAGTTTCGGCAAGGTGGTGGCCGTCGACGGCGTCAGCTTCCGCGCCAACGACGGCCAGATCACCGGCCTGCTCGGCCCCAATGGCGCCGGCAAGACCACCAGCCTGCGCATGCTCTACACCCTGCTCAAGCCCGACCGCGGCCAGGTGCTGGTGGACGGCGTGGATGCCGCCGCCGACCCCGGCGCCGTGCGCCGCCGGCTCGGCGTGCTGCCCGACTCGCGCGGCCTGTACAAGCGCCTCACCAGCCGCGAGAACATCCGCTACTTCGGCCAGCTGCACGGCCTCGACGACGCCACCATCGCCGCGCGTACCGAGGCGCTGGCCAAGGCGCTGGAGATGGGCGACATCATCGACCGGCGCACCGAGGGCTTCTCGCAGGGCCAGCGCGTCAAGACGGCGATCGCCCGCGCACTGGTGCACGACCCGCGCAACGTCATCCTCGACGAGCCAACCAACGGCCTGGACGTGATGGCCACGCGCGCCATGCGCCGCTTCCTGCACCAGCTGCGCGACGAGGGCCGCTGCGTGCTGTTCTCCAGCCACATCATGCAGGAGGTGGCCGCCCTGTGCGATCGCATCGTCATCATCGCCCACGGCCGCGTGGTGGCCGAAGGCACGGCCGACGAGCTGCGTGCGCAGACCGGTGAATCCAACCTCGAGGACGCCTTCGTCAAGGCGATCGGCAGCGAAGAAGGACTGATGGCATGAAGGCCGCGACCGTCGTTTTCCTGAAGGAAGTGCGCGAGAACCTGCGCGACCGCAAGACCGTCATCAACGCGCTGGTGATGGGCCCGCTGCTGGGCCCGCTGTTCTTCGCGCTGATGATGAGCTTCATGATCACCAAGCAGCTCGACCTGGCCGAGAAGCCGGTGAAGCTGCCGGTGGTCGGCGCCGAGCACGCGCCGGGCCTGGTGGCCTGGCTGGTGCGCCAGGGCGTGGAGGTGCTGCCGGCGCCGAAGGATCCGGAGCAGGCGCTGCGCAAGCGCGAAAACGCCGCGGTGCTGGTCATCCCGGCCGATTACCCGCAGCGCTGGCGCGCCGGCGAGACGGCGCAGGTGAAGCTGCTGCACGACAGCTCGCACCAGGACAGCCGCGCGCCGGTGGGCCGCGTCAACGGCCTGCTCGAGGCCTACGCCCGCCAGCAGTCGGCGTTGCGGCTCAGCGCCCGCGGCATGCACCCCGCGGTGCTGCAGCCGGTGGCGGTGGCGCAGCGCGACATCGCCAGCACGCAGCAGCGCGCCGGCCAGCTGCTGGGCTTCCTGCCCTACCTGCTGATCCTCGGTGCCTTCCTCGGCGGCATGTACCTGGCCATCGACACCACCGCCGGCGAGCGCGAACGGCAGTCGCTCGAGCCGCTGCTGGCCAATCCGGCCTCGCGCGCGCAGATCGTGCTGGGCAAGCTCGGCGCCACCTTCGGCTTCGCGATGGTGAGCATGATGCTGAGCCTGGTGATGTTCGCGGTGGCCTTCCAGTACATGCCGCTCGACCGCCTGGGCATGAAGGTGGATTTCGGCGCCTCGCTGATCCTGCGCTCTGGCCTGCTGATGGTGCCGCTGGCCCTGGCCTTCGCCGCGCTGCAGACGGTGGTGGCGGCCTATGCCAAGAGCTACCGCGAGGCGCAGACCTACCTCTCGCTGCTTATGCTGCTGCCGATGATCCCCTCGGTGCTGCTGATGGTGTCGCCGATGCAGGGCGAGCTGTGGATGTCGGCCACGCCGCTGCTGAGCCAGAACGTGCTGATCATGGCGCTGGCGCGGGGCGAGGCGGTGTCGCTGCCGGACTTCGCGCTCAGCTTCGGCTGCACGCTGGCGCTGGCGGTGGGGCTGGTCTGGGTGGCGGTGCGCATCTACCACCGCGAGCAGCTGGCCGTGTCGGCCTGAGCGCCAGCACCAGCCCGAAAGAAAGGGCCCGGCATCGCCGGGCCCTTTTGTTTCCTGCCGCGGTGGTGCTTACGGGCGGAAGCTGAAGGTGCGGGTGAGCGTGGCCGGGCCGTCCATCGGCTCGAACTGCCACTCGCGCACGGTGTTGACGACTTCGCGATCGAAGGTGCCGCGCGGCTGCGAACGGATGACGCGCACGTCGGACACGCTGCCGTTGGCGGCGATGGAGATTTCCACCGTCACCTCGCCCGCCACGCCGCTGCGATAGGCCGAGCGCGGGTAGGACGGCTGCGGCGCGCGGACCGCCACCGGGTTGCTGCTGGCCGCGACCGCAGGCTGGGCCGGGGCCGGCGTGGGCTGGACCGGCGCCGGGGTGGCCGGCTGGGCCGGAGCCGGCGCGGCGGGCTGCGCCACTTCCGGCGCGGGCTGCGCCGGCGCGGGCGCCGGGGCGGCGGCCGCGGCGGCCGCGGCGGCGGCTTCCTGGGCGGCGCGCTGGGCGGCGGCCTCGGCCTCGCGCTCGCGCTGGGCCAGGCGGTCGGCCTCGAGCTGGGTGCGCTCGGCGACCCCGGCGCGCCCCTTGGCAATGGAGTCCTTGATGCGGGGCAGGGCCGGCGTCTGGGCGTCGGAGCGCTCGATCAGGGCGCGCAGGCGGTCGGCCTCGACGAAGTCCTCGCGGCCGATGGCCTGCTCGGCGGCGATGATGGCGTAGGGCATGAGGTCGATCAGCGCCATCTCGGCCGAGGCATCCGGCTTGTCGCTCTTCTCGCGCAGCGCCAGGTAGTACTCCATGGCGTTGTCGCCGGCCGGCGCATACAGGCGCTGCTCGCGCAGGGCGTCGGAACCGCGGCTGCGCAGCTCGTCCACGCTCAGGTTGCGCAGCGCGGCCTCGGCGGCCTGCGCGGCTTCCTGCGCGGCCAGCTCCTCGGCGCTGGGGCCGGCGGGCTGCGCGGCCGGGGCCTGGGCGCCAGACGGGCCCGGCGCGGCCTCTTCCTTCGAACAGGCGGCGAGGACCAGGCCCAGGCCGAGGGCGATGCCCCAGCGCAGGGTCCGGGAGGCGGGCGAGGTGTGGACGGCCATGGATTTCCCCAGTAAAGATCCAACTTACATGACCTCCAGCACATAAGAACTTGGCCGTCTTGTCAAGGCCTTAACGTTTCGCCCGCGAAGTCTGGGCTAAGGTCAGGCCACGGGCAGCCGTCTCGTGGCGGAGCCTTCGCAGGGGGAATGCGATGTCGATCCGATCGTGCCTGGCCGGCCTGGTGCTGGCGGTCTTGCTTGTGGGCTGCGCCAGCCATCCGGGCCCGGTGGCGTCGTCGCCGCCGCCCACCGCTGAAGCACCGCCGCCGCCGCCTCCTCCGCCTCCTCCGCCTCCGCCTCCGCCTCCGCCGCCTCCGCCGCCGACCATGGCGTCTCCGCCACCGGCCATGGCGCCGCCGCCGGTGGCGGCAGCCGCACCGGAGGCCGGGGCGGCCTACACCACGGTGCGCGTGTTCTATGCGACCGACCGCGCCGCCGCCGCGGACTTCGACGCGGCGCCGATGGCGGGCCGTTATGGCGGCCAACGCGGCGTCATGAATTACGGCCAGGCCTGGGTGAGCATCCCCGCGGGGCACGTGGCGGGCGAACTGGAGTCGCCGTCATGGCTGCGCCTGGAGTTCCGCGAGGACCCAAGCAAGCACGTGGTGCTCATGGCGCTCGAGCGCCAGGCGCGTGAACCTTTCCTGCGTGCCCTGCGCGAACGCGTCGCCGCGTCGGAGGGCAGCAATGCCTTCCTGTTCGTGCACGGCTACAACGTCAGCTTCGTCGATGCGGCGCGGCGCACCGCGCAGATGAGCCACGACCTCGCCTTCGACGGCGCCCCGGTGTTCTTCAGCTGGCCCTCCCAGGCGGCGCTGGCCGGCTACACCGTGGATGCATCGAACATCGAGTGGTCAACCGCGCACATCAAGCGCTTCCTGGTTGACTTCGCCGAGCACTCCGAGGCACGCAACCTCTACCTGATCGCCCACAGCATGGGCAACCGCGGGCTGACGCGGGCGGTGCAGCAGCTGATGGCGGAGCGGCCGGACCTGCGCGGCCGCTTCCGCGAGATCATCCTCGCCGCGCCCGACGTGGACGCCGCCGTGTTCAAGCGCGAACTGGTTCCGGCGCTGCGCCAGGCCGGGCAGCGCGTCACCCTGTATGCGTCCTCGAACGACCTCGCGCTCAGGGCCTCGAAGGAAGTGAACGGCTACGCGCGCGCCGGCGATTCCGGCGACGGCCTGGTGGTGATGCGCGGGCTCGAGACCATCGATGCCTCGGGCGTGGACGAGAGCGTGCTGGCGCACAGTTACTTCGTCGAATCCGCACCGGTGGTGCAGGACATCCTCAGGCTGCTGCGCGAGGGTTTGCCGGCGGACCGGCGCCCGGGCCTGGTGCCGCAGGAAACGCCGCTGGGCCGGTTCTGGCGGTTCGCAACCGACGGCGAGTGAGGCGCGACGCTATTTGCCGATGCAGAAGTCGGCGAAGATCCGGCCCAGCAGGGCCTCGGCGTCCACGCGGCCGGTGATCTCGCCCAGGGCGTCCTGGGCCTGGCGCAACTCCTCGGCGGCCAGCTCGCCGGCGCCGTGGTGCAGTTGGGCCGCGGCCGCCTCCAGGTGCCGGGCACCGCGGTCCAGCGCCTCGAGGTGACGGGCCCGGGCGCTGAAGGCGCCCTCGCTGCCATCGCCCAGCCCGGCCGCCTCGCGCAGCCGGGCCCGCAAGGCATCCAGCCCGGCCCCGGTGCGGGCCGACAGCCACAAGTGCTCGCCGTCGGGCCGGGTTTCGGCGTGCACGGGAGTGCCGCTGAGGTCGGCCTTGTTGTGCAGCCAGAGCGCCGGCACGCCGGCCGGCAGGGGCAGCACGGGCGGCGGGGCCTGGTCGTCAAGCACGGCCAGCACGAGGTCGGCGCGGCCCAGCTCCTCGCGGGCGCGGCGGATGCCCTCGCGTTCCACGCGGTCGGGGGCGTCGCGCAAGCCGGCGGTGTCGACCAGGGTCAGCGCGATGCCGTCGATGCGCACCTGTTCGCGCAGCAGGTCGCGGGTGGTGCCGGCGATCTCGGTGACGATGGCGCGTTCCTCGCCGGCCAGGGCATTGAGCAGCGAGGACTTGCCGGCATTGGGCGCACCTGCGATCACCACGTGCAGGCCATCGACCAGGCGCTTGCCGCGGCCGGCGTCGGCACGCAGGCGCGCGAGCGCATCGGACACGTCGTGCAGGCGGCGGCGCAGTTCGGGTGCGGCGAGGAAGTCGACCTCCTCCTCGGGGAAATCCAGGGCCGCCTCGATCCAGACGCGCAGCGCGGTCAGGCCTTCGACCACGGCCTCGACCCGGCGCGAGAACTCGCCTTCGAGCGAGCGGCGGGCAGCGCGCAGCGCGGCTTCGCTGCCGGCGGCGATGAGGTCGGCGACGGCCTCGGCCTGGGCCAGGTCGAGCCGGCCCTCGAGGAAGGCGCGCTCGGTGAACTCGCCCGGCCGCGCCGGCCGGGCGCCCAGGGCCAGGCAGCGCGCCAGCAGGCGCTGGAGCAGCAGCGGACTGCCGTGGCCCTGCAGCTCGAGCACGTCTTCGCCGGTGTAGGAGCGCGGGCCGGGGAAGTACAGCAGCAGTCCGTCGTCGATCAGCCCGCCGTCGCCATCGCGGAATCGCAGGTAGTGCGCGTGCCGCGGCTCGGGCGGCTTGCCCAGCAGCGTGGCGGCGATCACCCGGCACCCGGGCCCGCTCAGCCGCACGATGCCGACGCCGGCGGCCCCGGCCGCCGTCGCAATCGCCGCAATCGTGTCGCGCTGCTCGGTCATGGGCGTTGATTTAGCCACGGATGGACACGGATGGACACGGATGGAAGCAAAAGCAGCCTCCCAAAGCAGAAGAGGCAGCCCGTGGCTGCCCCTTCGTATGGATCCGAGCCTCACCCTTGGGCTCTACTCGCTCTTATCCGTGTTCATCCGTGGCCAGAAACCGCCTTTATTTGGCGGCCACCGGCGCGTGGGTGCCGTAGCGCTTGGTGATGAACCACTGCTGGGCGAGGCCGAGGATGCCGTTGGTGCACCAGTAGAGCACCAGGCCCGAGGGGAAGAAGGCCATCATCACGCCGAAGACGAGCGGCATGGCCGTCATCATCTTCTTCTGCATCGGGTCCATGCCCGGCGTCGGCGTCATCTTCTGGGTCAGGTACATCACCACCAGGTTGATCACCGGCAGGATGAAGTACGGATCGGGCGCGGTCAGGTTGTCGATCCAGCCGATCCACGGCGCCTGGCGCATCTCGACCGACTCGAGCAGCATCCAGTACAGCGCGATGAACACCGGGATCGTCACCAGGATCGGCAGGCAGCCGCCGATCGGGTTGATCTTCTCCTTCTTGTAAAGCTCCATCATCGCCATCTGGAACTTCTGCTTGTCGTCGCCGTAGCGCTCCTTGAGCGCCTCGATGCGCGGCTGGATCGCGCGCATCTTGGCGAAGCTCTGGTACTGCTTGGCCGACAGCGGGTAGAGCAGCAGCTTGATGATCAGCACCGTGAGGATGATCGCCCAGCCCCAGTTGCCGGTGACGTAGTCGTGCAGCGGCTTGAGCACGTAGTCGAACATCGGCTGGGCGAGGAAGGTGAAGATGCCGTAGTCGAGCGTCAGCTTCAGGCCCGGGGCCACGTCCTGCAGCTGCTCCTGCAGCTTCGGGCCGACCCACAGCGTGGCCTCGCGCGTGGCGCTGGTGCCGGGCGCGACCTCGAAGGGCGCGCCCACCGAGCGCACCAGGAAGCGCGGCTGGCCGTTGCCCAGCTGCGCCAGCGAGAAGCGCTGCGGCTCGGCGGTGGCCGGCACCCAGGCCACCAGGAAGTGGTGCTGCAGCAGCGCGATCCAGCCGCCGGTGACGTCCTTGTTGAGCGGGCCGTCGTCGACGAAATCGGCGTACTTGCGCTTCTCGAACTTGTCGGCCGGGCTGTACCAGGCGCCGCCGGTGAAGCTGTAGGCCTCCGGGTTGGTCAGCGCGAAGCCGGTGGAGCGCGCCACCGGCGGCACGCGCTGCAGCTGCTGGTAACCGTAACCGCGCCAGGCGGCGCTGCCGTTGTTGGTGATTTCCTCGCGCAGGGTCAGCGCGTAGCCGCCGCGCGGGAGCACCCAGGTCTTGCGCACCTGCAGGCCGGTGGCCGGGTCGGTCCACAGCAGCGGCACTTCGAGCGCGTCCTGGCCCTCGGCGAGCTGGAAGTCGGTGCGGCCGCCCTCGGGCGTGAACACCGCCTCGTGATTGGGCGCGCTGCCGGCCGTGGCCACCAGGCCCGACTGCGCGACCGAGAAGCGGGCCGGGTCGGCGTCGAACAGGCGCACCTTGCGGGCGGGCTCGTCCTTGTCCACCGGGTACTGGCTGAGTTCGGCACCAACAAGGTTGCCGCCGCGCAGGTCGATGCGCAGGTCGAGCACGTCGGTGCGCACCCGGACCAGGCCCGGGCTGGCGGCGCTGGCGGCCGCGGCGGCCGCGGCGGGCGCATCGGCGGTGGCCGGCAGG
>Ga0208242_100174_pt1 | contig 78049 bp, 79 predicted proteins | sample SubbioAug_CSW13A_FD_184825 | JGI IMG/M metagenome (GOLD analysis project Ga0208242, IMG submission 184825) | Serpentinite rock and fluid subsurface biosphere microbial communities from McLaughlin Reserve, California, USA - CR12Aug_CSW13A (SPAdes) | ecosystem: Environmental > Terrestrial > Deep... | reverse complement strand
CGCCTCGACGGCCTGTGGCTGGCCGGCGGCCGCCGCTTCGCCCTGCAGGCGCCGCGGCTGGACCTGGTGCCGGTGCGCCAGGCCGCCAGCCTCAGCGGCCGCGTCCCCGACGGCCTGCGCCAGTGGCTGCACCGCGCCGCGCCCGAAGGCGAGTTGCGCGATGTCTTCGTGGAAGGCGACGAGCGCGCCTGGCGCGGCGAGGCCACGCTCGCCGGCGTCGCCTGGCGGGCCAACGCCGGCCGCCCGGGCATGCAGGGCCTGGCCGGACACGCCGCGCTCGACCAGGACGGCGGCGTGCTGCAGCTCACGCGGGGGCCGGCCCGCTTCGAGTGGCCCGGTCGCTTTCGCGAGCCGCTGGATTTCGACCTCGACGGCCTGCTCGGCTGGTGGCGCGGCGCCGAGGGCTGGACCCTGGGCGCCAGTGGCCTGTCGGTGCGCGGCACCGACTTCGGCACCCGGCTGCGCGCCGAACTGGCCTTCGGCGCCGACGGCGGCAAGCCGCGGCTCGACCTCGCCGCCGACGTCGACACCACGCCCGTCGCCGCCGCCGGTCGCTTCTGGGTCGAGGGCCGCATGCCGCCCGCCACCATCGACTGGCTCGACAACGCGCTGCTCGAGGGCGAGGTGCGCGAGGGACGCGCAGCCCTCGGCGGGGACCTCGACGACTGGCCCTTCCGCAACGGCCTGGGCCGCTTCGACGCCCACGCCCGCGTCGCCGACACCCGCGTGCGCTTCAACCCGGCCTGGCCCGACGCCGAGCAGATGGACCTGCAGGTGGCTTTCGACGGCCCCGGCATGACGCTGGAAGGCACCGGCGCGATCGCCGGCAATCCGGTCGAGCGCGTGGCCGGCGGCATCGCCGACTTCCGGGACCCGCGCCTGCTGTTAGACGTGCGTTCGGTGACCCGCGCCGAGAACCTGCAGGCGCTGATGCTGGCCAGCCCGCTGGCCGAAACCCACGGCGAGCACCTGCGCAACGGCCGCATGGCCGGCGCCGCCGCCGTCGATCTGGTGCTGGACCTGCCTTTGGCCGCGCGACTGGGCGACCGCCGCATCGAGGGCCGGCTCGACCTGTCCGATGCGCGCCTGGCCGACCCGCGCTGGCAGGTCGAACTGCGCAAGGTCAGGGGCCGCACGCACTTCAGCGCCGGCGGCTTCTACACCGAGGAACTGGCGGTGGAGTTCGACGGCCAGCCGGGCGTGTTCAGCCTGGCCGTGGGCCACGACACCGACGATCCGGCCCTGGCGGCGCGTGCGCGGCTGCGCGGCAACTTCCCCATCGCCGGCCTGCTGGCGCGGCATGAACCGCTGGACTGGCTGCAGCCGCACGTGGCCGGCGCCGCCGGCTGGGACATCCGCGTGGACGTGCCGGTCGCGGCGCCGGGCCAGGCGGCGCCGCCGGCGCGCCTGCGCGTCGAGAGCGACCTGGCCGGCGTGGCCCTGGCCCTGCCGGCGCCGTTGGCCAAGGCGCCCGAGGTGGGCCTGCCGCTGCGCCTGGATTTGCCGCTGCCGGTCAGCGCCGGCGAGGTGCAGCTGCGACTGGGCGAACTGGCGCGCCTGCGCGGCCGCTTCGGCGAGCAGGGCGAGCTGGCGGGCGTGCTGCAGCTGGGCGGCGAGGTCGGCAGCCTGGACCTGCCCGAGAGCGGCCTGGTCGTGGAGGGCCGCGCCGCGACGCTCGATGCGGCCGGCTGGATCGGCTTCGCCACCGCCGGCGCCGACGAGCCGCAAGGCTCGCCGCGCGGCGCGCTGCTGCGCTCGGTGAACCTGCAGGTGGCGTCGCTCGACCTGCTCGGTTCGCCCTTCCCCGACACCCGCGTGCGGCTGCTGCGCGAGCCGCAGCGAATGCGCGTGGATTTCGACGGCCCGGCCCTGGCGGGCGAGATCGAGCTGCCCTCGGCCGAGGGTGCCACCGTGCGCGGCCGCCTCGCGCGCCTGCACTGGGCCGACAAGGCCGTGGTGGAAGACCCGGCCAGCGACCCCGACCGGGTCGGGCCGGCGCCGCTGGCAACGCCGGAATCGGCCCTGGTCGCCTTGCCCGGCGAGGGCGGCCCGCCGCCGCGGCCGGGCCAGGACCCGGGCGCGATTCCGCCGCTGGATTTCGAAGTCGCCGACCTGCGCGTCGGCACGCTCGTGCTGGGGCGCGCCGAACTGCAGGCCCGCCCCCGCGGCGACGGCCTGCACATCGAACGCTTCCGCACCCGTTCGCCCGGCTTCCGGCTCGACGCCAGCGGCGACTGGCGCCGCACCAGCGCCGGCCTCACGCGCTCGCAGTTCGTGGTGGATTTCAGCGCCGAGGCGCTCGGCGACCTGCTCGGCGCCTTCGGCCTGGGCGGCATGATCCAGGACGGCCCCACCACGGGGCGCCTCGACGGCTACTGGCAGGGCTCGCCGGGCGAGTTCTCGCTGGCGCGCTTCAACGGCCGGTTCAAGGTGGAGGTGGGCGAGGGCGCGCTGCTCGAAGTCGAGCCGGGCGGCGGCGGGCGCGTGCTGGGCCTGATTTCCCTGGCCGAGATCCCGCGCCGACTGACGCTCGACTTCAAGGATTTCTTCAACAAGGGCTTTGGCTTCAACACCATGGCCGGTGAGTTCGTGTTCGCCAACGGCACCGCCAGCACCGACCTGCTGCTGATCAACGGGCCGGCGGCCGAGATCCGCATCAGCGGCTCGACCGACCTGCGCCGCCAGCAGTACGACCAGCGCATCGAGGTGCTGCCCAAGGCCGGCGGCGTGCTGCCGGCGATCGGCGCGCTGGCCGGTGGCCCGGTGGGCGCGGCGGTGGGCGCGGTGGCGCAGGCGGTGCTGCAGCAGCCGCTCAAGGAGGCCGCGCGCACGGTCTACAAGGTCACCGGGCCCTGGGGCGACCCGGTGGTGGAGGTGATCGAGAAGGGCCAGCCTCCGGGCTCGACGCCGCCGCGCCAGCCTTGAAGCGGGCGGCCGCGGGCCGCATCTGGGAAACTAGTGCTTTCCCGCGAGCAATCCCCCGGATGACTTCCCCGCTGACCCTGGCGCAGTCGCGCCTGCTGACCCCCACCGGCCTCGGCCTGGACGCGCTCGACGACGCCTTCGGCCGCCTGATGGGCCCGGGCGTGGACTTCGGCGACCTGTATTTCCAGCATTCGCGCCGCGAGGGCTGGGTGGTCGAGGACGGCATCGTCAAGGACGGCTCGCATTCGATCGAGCAGGGCGTGGGCGTGCGCGCGGTGAGCGGCGAGAAGACCGGCTTCGCCTATTCCGACGACATCCGCGCCGAGGCCCTGCTCGAGTCGGCCGCGGCGGCGCGTGCGATCAGCCGCGACGGCCGCGCGCACGGCGCGGGCCAGCGCGTGGTGGTGCCGGGTCGCGCGCTTTATGCGCCGATCGATCCGGTCGAGGGCATGGCGGCCGACGCCAAGATCAGCGCGCTGCGCGAGGTCGACCAGTGGCTGCGCGACGCCGACCCGCGCGTGAAGCAGGTGGTGGTGAGCCTGTCGGGCGGCGTGGACACGGTGCTGGTGGCGCGCAGCGACGGTGTCCTCGCCGCCGACGTGCGGCCGCTGGTGCGCTTCAACGTGCAGGTGATCGTCGAGCAGGGCGGCCGGCGCGAGCAGGGCTACGCCGGCGCCGGCGGGCGCTACGGCTACGAGGTGCTGCTTGCGGGCGACAGGCCGCGCGAGGTGGCGCGCGAGGCGCTGCGCCAGGCCCTGGTGGCGCTGGAGGCGGTGGACGCGCCGGCCGGCACGATGCCGGTGGTGCTGGGCCCGGGCTGGCCGGGCGTGCTGCTGCACGAGGCGGTCGGCCATGGCCTGGAGGGCGACTTCAACCGCAAGGGCACCTCCGTGTACGCCGGGCGCATCGGCGAGCGCGTGGCGGCGCCGGGCGTCACCATCGTCGACGACGGCACCCTGGCCGGGCGCCGCGGTTCGCTCAACGTCGACGACGAGGGCACGCCGACGCAGTGCACCACGCTGATCGAGGACGGCATCCTGCGTGGCTACCTGCAGGACACGCTCAACGCCCGCCTGATGGGCGTGGCGCCCACCGGCAACGGCCGCCGCGAGAGCTTCGCGCAGCTGACCATGCCGCGAATGACCAACACCTACATGCTGGCCGGTCCGCACGACCCGGGCGAGATCATCGCGTCGGTGGAGAAGGGCCTCTACGCGCCCAACTTCGGAGGCGGCCAGGTGGACATCACCAGCGGCAAGTTCGTGTTCTCGGCCACCGAGGCCTACCTGATCGAAAACGGCCGCATCACCCGCCCGGTGAAGGGCGCCACGCTGATCGGCAACGGGCCCGAGGCGATGACCCGCGTGTCGATGGTCGGCAACGACCTGAAACTCGACGAGGGCGTGGGCATCTGCGGCAAGGACGGTCAGTCCGTGCCCGTCGGCGTCGGCCAACCCACCCTGCGCATCGACGCCATGACCGTCGGCGGCACCCGGGCGTGACCAATAGATTCTTTGCCACGGATGAACACGGATGAACACGGATGAGAAGCAAACAAGAAGTTGCTCTTGCCCTATCCGTGTTTATCCGTGTTCATCCGTGGCAAAAAAGCCTTTACTCGGACTCAGGCGGATGCGCGAGCAGCTCGCGCAGTTCGCGGAAGAGTTCGCGGTAGGCGTGCGGGGGTTTGTTCTTGAGTTTTTCCTGCTGGGCGTTGCGGGCCAGCTGGCGAAGGTGCTGGCGGTCGGCGGTCGGGTGCGCGGACAGCAGTTCGGCCAGGGCCTCGTCGCCCTCGGCGATGAGCCGGTCGCGCCAGTGCTCGACCTCGTGCAGGGCCTGCGCCTCGCGCCGGTGGTCGGCGCGGTCGTGGTCGAGCGCGGCGCGGATCAGGCCCAGGGCCTCGTCGTCCTCGCGCCGCATGTGCTTGGCCAGGAACTGGATCTGGCGCTTGCGGGCGATCTGCGCGGTGATCTTGCGCGAGGCCAGCACCAGCTCGCGCAGGTCCTCGTCCATCGGGATCTGCGCCAGCCGCGCCTCGCTTTGCTCGACCAGGCGGCGCGCCAGCTCCAGCACCTCCAGCGCCTCGCGGCGCCGTTCGCTGCGGCTGGATCCGAGGTCGTCGCCCTCGTCGTCGAATTCGTCGGTCTGATGCATCGTCCACCTTCCTTCCGGAGCGAAAGGATACGCCCATGAGCCCTGCCATCGCAGCCAGTGATGATTCCGCCGCCCGCCAGGCCCGCCTGGCCGAGGCCGCCCGCGAGGTGCTGCGCCTGGCCGCGGCCCGCGGCGCCAGCCAGGCCGACGTGCTGCTCAACGACGACACCGGCCTGTCGGTGAACGTGCGCATGGGCGAGGTCGAAACGGTCGAGCGCACCCGCGACCGCGGCGTGGCCGTGACCGTGTACTTCGGCAGCCGCAAGGGCAATGCCAGCACCGCCGACCTGCAGCCGGGCAGCCTCGCGGCCACCGTCGAGCAGGCCTGCGCCATTGCCCGGCACACCGAGCCCGACCCCTGCAACGGCCTGGCCGACGCCGACCGCATGGCCACCGACCTGCGCGAGTTCGACGGCTGGCACCCGTGGAGCCTGGACGCCGACGCGGCCATCGCCCTGGCCCTGCAGGCCGAGGCCGCCGGCCGCGAGGCCGATCCGCGCATCGCCAATTCCGACGGCGCCTCGGTGCACACCGGCGACAGCGTGTCGGTGTACGCCAACAGCCACGGTTTCCTGGGCGCCGAGCGCGGCACCAGCCATTCGCTCAGCCTCTCGCTGATCGCCGGCCGCGGCGACCGCATGCAGCGCGACTACTGGTACACCAGCGCGCTCTCGCCCGACGACCTCGAATCGCCGGTGCAGGTCGGCCGCAAGGCCGCCGAGCGCACGGTGGCCAGGCTGGGGCCCAAGCCCATCCGCACCGGCGAGTACCCGGTGCTGTTCGCGCCGGACATGGCGCGCAGCTTCGTCGGCCACCTGCTCGGCGCGGTCTCGGGCGGCGCGCTCTACCGCAAGGCCAGCTTCCTGCTCGACCACGCCGGCGAGCGCATCTTCCCGGACTGGCTGTCGATCGAGGAGCGCCCGCACCTGCCGCGCGGCCTGCGCTCGACCAGCTTCGACCACGAGGGCGTGGCCACGGTCGATTCCGACCTGGTGCGGGGCGGCGTGCTCGTGCGCTACCTGCTCTCGAGCTACTCGGCGCGCAAGCTGGGCCTGCAGAGCACCGGCAATGCCGGCGGCGTGCACAACCTGCGCGTCTCGGCCAATGCCCGCGACCTCGACGAGATGGTGCGCGGCATGGGCACCGGCCTGCTGGTGACCGAGATGATGGGGCAGGGCGCCAACACCGTCACCGGCGACTATTCCCGCGGCGCCTCCGGCTTCTGGGTCGAGGGCGGGCGCATCGTGCACCCGGTCGACGAGCTCACCATCGCCGGGCGCCTGCCGGAGATCTTCCAGTCCATCGAGGCCATCGGCGCCGACGTCGACCCACGTTCGCACATCGCCATGGGCTCGCTGCTGGTGGGGCGGATGATGGTGGCCGGCGAGGCCTGAGCGGTCCCCCGGAGCGGCTTGACACTGTCGTCACGAGGCCGGACAGTGTCGGGGTTGCGGCGCCGGGCGGCGTCGCGCCATCGAAGAAAGGGGAGCCCCGTGAACGACCAAGTCCAGACCGCTGCGCCGCAGGAAGACCGCACCATCGCGCTGATCACCCACCTCTCGGGCATCATCGCCAGCTTCATCGTCCCGCTGATCATCTGGCTGATCAACAAGGACAAGCCGGAAAAGGCCTGGATCACCGGGCAGGCGAAGGAAGCGCTGAATTTCCAGATCACGATCATCCTGGCGTGGTTCGTCGCCATCGTGCTCTCGTTCATCGCCATCGGCTTCCTGCTCTACCCGGTCATCTGGATCGGCAACCTGGTGTTCTGCATCCTGGCCGGCGTCGCGTCCAACAAGGGCGAGGACTACCGCTATCCGGTGTCGATCCGCCTGATCTCCTGATCGCGGCGACATCGCGGCAAAAGGAAAGCGGCCCCCGGGCCGCTTTTTTTGTGGGAGGGCCTTCAGGCCCGACGTGCCGGGTCGGGCCTGAAGGCCCTCCCACAGGATTTCAGTGGCTGCGCTCGACGGCCAGGCGCGCCAGCGCGCGCAGCGCGTCGAGGTCGCCGGGCAGGCCGGCCAGCGCGGCGTCCATGCGCGCCACCTGGTGCGCGAGCGCGGCCCTGGCGCCGTCCGGGCCGAGCAGCGCGGGGTAGGTGGACTTGGCCTGGGCGGCGTCCTTGCCGGCGGTCTTGCCCAGCTGCTCGCTGCTGGCTTCGATGTCGAGCAGGTCGTCGCGGATCTGGAAGGCCAGGCCCAGGGCCGAGGCGTAGTCGTCGAGCGCGGCCAGCGTGGCGGCGTCGGCGGTGCCGGCCAGCGCGCCCAGGCGCACGGCGGCTCGGATCAACGCGCCGGTCTTGAGCGCATGCAGGCGCTCGAGCTCGGCCAGGGCCAGCGCGGCGCCGGTGCCGTCCATGTCCAGGGCCTGGCCGCCGCACATGCCGGCGGCGCCGGTGGCCCGGGCGAGGGTCGCCAGCCAGGCGACGCGCAGCGCGTCCGGTGCGCGGGTTTCTTCGGCCAGCACGGTGAAGCCCAGGGCCTGCAGCGCGTCGCCGGCCAGGATGGCCGTGGCCTCGTCGAAGGCCACGTGCACGGTGGGGCGGCCGCGGCGCAGCTCGTCGTCGTCCATGGCCGGCAGGTCGTCGTGCACCAGCGAGAACGCGTGCACCAGTTCGACGGCGGCGGCCGGGGCGTCGAGCAGGGCGTCGTCGGCGCCGGTGGCCGCGCCGGCGGCGTAGACGAGCATCGGCCGCAGGCGCTTGCCGCCGCCGAGCACGGCGTGGTGCATGGCGCGGTGCAGGCCTTGCGGGGATTGCTCAGGGGCCGGCAACGCGGCCTCCAGGCGGGCCTCGACGCGCTGCAGCCAGCGCGCCAGGCGCGGCTCAGCCGCCATCGGGGGCGAAGGGCTGGGCGCTGTCGGGGTCGGCGGGGTCGCTGAGCAGCCTCACGCGCAGTTCGGCCTGCTCGAGCGCGCCCTGGCACTGGCGGTAGAGGTTCACGCCGCGCTCGTAGGCCGCCAGCGACTCATCGAGCGACATGTCGCCCTTCTCCATCTTCTGCACCAGCAATTCGAGCTCGTCGAGCGAGGACTCGAACTGGGCGACAGGCGACGGCTGTGCGGGGGTCTTGGCGGCCATGCGCAAAGTGTCGCCGTTACGCCTCGGCCCGGTCAACGGTGCGAGCCCAGCGCAGGCGGGTGGCGTGCCGGGCGAGCCAGTCGGCGAGCGGGGCGGAGAGAAGGAGGTCGGCGGCGGCGAGGAGGGTGCCGTCGGGGCTGGTGAGCAGGGGCAGGCGGGCGCGTTCCCAGGGCGGGATGCCGAGGTCCTGCAGGGCGTGCTTGAGTTCGGTGTGGTGCGTGCGGCCGGGCAGGACCAGGCGCTCGCCGCCCAGGCGGGCGTGCACGCGCAGGGGCGCGTCGAAGCGGCGCGGCGGCTCCAGCGCCAGCGTGTCGCCGGTGGGCAGCGCCAGCGGTGCTTCGCCGGTCCATGCCGCCGACCAGTCGGCCGGCAGCGGCGCCTGCGCCGGCCCGGCGTGCAGCAGGTCGCGCCAGCGATGGATGATCGCGCCGGACCATTCGAAGCACGCGCTGGCGTCCGGGCGCGCCGGCAGCAGCTCGCGTTCGATGGTGTCGATGGCGTCGGTGGGCAGCGGCGGCAGGCCCAGGCCCGCCAGCCAGGCGCGCAGCAGCCGGGCGCGCCAGGCGGGCGGCTCGCCCATCAGCGCGGCCACCGAAAGTGTCTGCGGATCGATGCCCTGCACCTGCGCCAGGCGGCGGGCGTCCTCGCCGGCCAGCAGGTCGGCCTGCGTGGCCAGCAGGGCCGCACTGCGCGCCAGCGCGGCGCCCGCCTGCGGCCAGCGCTCGTGCAGGCGCGGCAGCACGTGGTGGCGCAGGAAATTGCGATCGTGACTGTCGCTGGCGTTGGAAGGGTCTTCCACCCAGTGCCGCGCGTGTGCGCGCGCGTGGCTCTCGAGCACTTCGCGCGGCAGCCCCAGCAGCGGACGCCACAGCCAGCCGGCGGCGAAAGGCCGCAGCGGCCGCATCGCCGCCAGGCCGTCGCCGGCGCCGCGCAGCAGGCGCAGCAGCACCGTCTCGGCCTGGTCGTCGCGATGATGCGCGGTGACCAGCACTTCGCCCGGCTGCAGCGCCTGCGCGAAGGCCGCATGGCGGGCGCGGCGCGCGGCGGCCTCGGGACCGTCGCCGTCGGGACGTACCTCCACGCGGACGATCGCCAGCGGCACGCCCAGCTTGCGGCAGTTGGCCGCGCAGGCCTCGCCCCAGGCCGCCGACTGCGGATGCAGGCCGTGGTCGACGTGCAGCGCGCGCAGGCCACGCGCGCGCACGGCCGGATCGGCGGCGAGCGCGTGCAGCAGGACGGTGGAATCCAGGCCGCCGCTGAGCGCCAGCAGCAGCGGGCCTTCGACCGGGAGTGGCGGCAGGGTCAGGGCCATGGCGACGTCCCGGGCGGCGGTGGCGTTCGGCCGCGCGGCGGCCGGGCCCTCAGGCCGCCTCGTAGGCGCCGTAGCGGCGCAGGCGCTGGTAGCGCTGCTCGAGCAGCTGCGGGGTCTCGATCTTGTCCAGCGCCGCCAGCTCGAGCTGGATCTGCTGCTTGAGCGTGGCCGCCATCGCCGCCGGATCGCGGTGCGCGCCGCCCAGCGGCTCGGGCACGACGATGTCGACCAGGCCATGCTCGTGCAGGCGCCTTGCGGTCAGGCCCAGGGCCTCGGCGGCGTCGCGGGCTTTGTCGGCCGACTTCCACAGGATCGAGGCGCAGCCCTCCGGCGAGATCACCGAATAGGTGCTGTATTCGAGCATCAGCGTGCGGTCGCCCACGCCGATGGCCAGCGCGCCGCCCGAGCCGCCCTCGCCGATGACGGTGCAGATGACCGGGATGCGCAGCTCGGCCATCTCCAGCAGGTTGCGGGCGATGGCCTCGGACTGGCCGCGCTCCTCGGCGCCCACGCCCGGGTAGGCGCCCGGGGTGTCGATGAAGGTGAGCAGGGGCAGCTTGAAGCGCTCGGCCATCTTCATCAGGCGCAGCGCCTTGCGGTAGCCCTCGGGGCGCGGCATGCCGAAGTTGCGGCGGATCTTGGCCTTGGTGTCGCGGCCCTTCTGGTGGCCGATCACCATCACGGCGCGGCCGTCCATGCGCGCCAGGCCGCCGACGATGGCGGCGTCGTCGGCGAAGGCGCGGTCGCCGGCCAGTTCGTGGAATTCCTCGAACATCAGGCCGATGTAGTCGTTGGTGTAGGGCCGCTGCGGGTGGCGGGCCAGCTGCGAGATCTGCCAGGGCGTGAGCGCCTTGAAGATCTCGGCGGTGCGGGCGCGCAGCTTCTCCTGCAGACCGTTGACCTCGCTCTCGATGTTCACCGCCGGGCCGGTGCTGGCCTTGCGCAGTTCCTGGATCTTGGCTTCCAGTTCGGCGATGGGTTGTTCGAAATCGAGGAAGTTAGGGTTCATTCGGGTCTCGTCCGGGCTCCCGGCCAGCCTGGAGCGGCCGACTGGAGCAAATACTCAAGGCCGGGGATTCTACCGGGCCGGCGGCGGGCCGTCAGCCGCCCTGCTGCCAGGGGCGGTGCAGGGCCAGGGAGACGCGGGAGACGCCGGGCAGGGCGCGCAGCTGGCTGATCAGCTCGGGCTCGGTGCGCACGCCCATCGCGCCGTTCACGTCCAGGCTGCCGCGGGCCTTGCGGGTGCTCAGCACGTCCAGGCGCAGGGGCGTGGCGCCCGGGCGGAAAGCCGCCAGCGCCTGCTGCAGGCGCTCCCAGGCGCCGCGGGCGCGCAGGTCGACGGTGAGCGAGAGCCGGCGCGAATGCTGGGCGCACAACGTGCGGAAGTCCCAGCACTGGCGCGCGCGCAGCACGAAGCCGCCGCTGAACTGGTCCTCGGCCAGGTTGCCCTCGACCAGCAGGATGCGGTCGCGCGAGAGCAGGTGGCCGCACTCGGCGAAGGCCTCGCGGAAGAAAGCCACCTCGAGCTGGCCGCGACCGTCCTCGATGCGGGCAAAGCCCATGGTCTCGCCACGCTTGCGCACCGCCGTGACCAGGCCGGCCAGCACCACCGGCGCCTCGCCGCGGCGGTCCTTCTTGGACGACCACAGCGCGTCGAGGTCGGCCAGGCTGGCGCCCACCAGCGACTGCAGCTCCTCGCGCCAGGGGTCGAGCGGGTGGCCGCTGAGGTAGTGGCCCAGGGTTTCGCGCTCGCCCAGCAGCTTGGTTTCCAGCGGCCAGTCGGGCACCTCGGGCAGTTCGATCTGGATGGCCGGCAGCTCGCCGCCGCCGCCGAACAGCGACACCTGGCCGGCCTCGCGCTCGCGCGCCAGCTGCTCGGTGGCCTTGATCGCCTCGGGCAGCTGCAGCAGCAGCGAGGGCCGGTTGGCGCCCACCGCGTCGAGCGCGCCGGCGTTCACGAGGGCCTCGAGCACTCGGCGGTTGAGCTTGGTCGAATCGACGCGCTGGCAGAAGTCGAGCAGGTCGCGGAACTCGCCGCCGGACCTGCGCGCCTCGACGATGGCCTCGCAGGCGCCGCGGCCCACGCCCTTGACCGCGCCCAGGCCGTAGCGGACCGTCCTGGCGTCGAGCGCCACGAACATGTACTCGGACGAATTCACGTCCGGCGGCAGCACCTGCAGGCCGATCTCGCGCGCCTCGTCCAGGAAGGTCACCACCTTGTCGGTGTTGTCCATGTCCGAGGACATCGTCGCGGCCATGAACTCGGCCGGGTAGTGCGCCTTGAGCCAGGCGGTCTGGTAGGCCACCAGCGCGTAGGCCGCCGAGTGCGACTTGTTGAAGCCGTAGTCGGCGAACTTCTCCATGAGGTCGAAGATGGCGCTGGCGTTGCCGGCCTCGATGCCGCGCTCGGCCGCGCCGGCCTCGAACTTCACGCGCTCCTTGGCCATCTCCTCGGGCTTCTTCTTGCCCATGGCGCGGCGCAGCAGGTCGGCGCCGCCCAGCGAGTAGCCGGCCAGGACCTGGGCGATCTGCATCACCTGTTCCTGGTAGACGATCACGCCGTAGGTGGGCTTGAGGATGGGCTCGAGCAGCGGGTGCGGGTAGCTCACCTCGGCGCGGCCGTGGCGGCGGTCGATGAAGTCGTCCACCATGCCCGCGCCCAGCGGGCCGGGGCGGTAGAGCGCCGCGAGCGCGATCAGGTCCTCGAAGGTCGAGGGCTGCAACTTGCGGATGTACTCCTTCATGCCGCGCGATTCGAACTGGAAGACCGCGGTGGTCTGGCCCTTCGAGAGCAGCGCGTAGGTGTCCGGGTCGTCCAGCGGCAGCGCCAGGATGTCCACCGGCTCGATGCCGGCGCGCCGGCGGCGCGCGTTGATGGCCTTGAGCGCCCAGTCGATGATGGTGAGCGTGCGCAGGCCCAGGAAGTCGAACTTCACCAGGCCGACGGCCTCGACGTCGTCCTTGTCGAACTGCGTCACCACCGAGCGGGTCGACTCGCCCTTGGCCACGTGCTCGGCGAACAGCGGGCTGAAGTCGGTCAGCGGCGTCGGCGCGATCACCACGCCGCCGGCGTGCTTGCCGGCGTTGCGGGTCAGGTCCTCGAGGCTGCGCGCCAGGTCCACCAGGTCGCGCACGTCGTCCTCGGACTGGTAGCGGCCGATGAGCTCGGCCGAGGCCAGCTCGCTGTCCTTGCGCGCCTTCTCGCTCAGGCCCAGCGCGTCGTCGAGCGAGATGCCCAGCGTGTTGGGGATGAGCTTGGCCACGCCGTCGACGAAGCCGTAGGGATGGCCCAGCACGCGGCCGCAGTCGCGGATGGCCGCCTTCGCGGCCATGGTGCCGTAGGTGATGATCTGGCTGACCTTGTCGCGGCCGTATTTCTGGCCGACGTAGTCGATCACTTCGTCGCGGCGGTCCATGCAGAAGTCGACGTCGAAGTCGGGCATGGACACGCGTTCGGGGTTGAGGAAGCGCTCGAACAGCAGGTCGTAGCGGATCGGGTCGAGGTCGGTGATGCCCAGCGCGTAGGCCACCAGCGAGCCCGCGCCCGAGCCGCGGCCCGGGCCCACCGGGATGTCGTTGCGCTTGGACCAGTTGATGAAGTCGGCCACGATCAGGAAGTAGCCCGGGAAGCCCATCTTCACGATCACGTCGAGCTCGGTGTCCAGGCGCGCGGCGTAATCGGAGGCGCTGCGACCCGGGGCGAGCTCGATCTTCGCCAGGCGCGCGGCCAGGCCGCGGTGCGATTCCTCGCGGATCCAGCTGTCGAGCGTGTGGCCTTCCGGTACCGGGAAATCGGGCAGGTAGTACTTGCCCAGGCTGAGCTCGAGGTTGCAGCGCCGGGCCAGCTCGACGGTGTTCTCCAGCGCCTCGGGCAGGTCGGCGAACAGCTCGGCCATTTCCTCGGGCGACTTGAGGTATTGCTCGGGCGTGAACTCGCGCGGGCGCTTGGGATCGTCGAGCACGCGGCCGGTGGCGATGCACACGCGCGCCTCGTGCGCCTCGAAGTCCTCGCGCGACAGGAAGCGCACGTCGTTGCTGGCCACCAGCGGCAGGCCCAGCTCGCCGGCCAGGGCGATGGCAGCAGTGTTGAAGGCTTCCTCGCCCTCGCGGCCGGTGCGGGTGAGCTCGAGGTAGAGCCGGTCCGGGAAGGCGCGCATCAGCTCGTCGAGCAGCTGGCGCGCGGCGTCCTCGCGCCCGGCCAGCAGGCAGCGGCCGACCGGGCTTTCGCGGCCGGCGATGGCGATCAGGCCGGCGCAGTCGGCGTAGAGCCAGTCGGGCTGCAGCGCCACGTAGTCGCCGGCGTGGCCGTCGAGGAAGGCGCGGCTGATCAGGCGCGACAGCGACAGGTAGCCCTCGCGGTCCTGGCAAAGCAGGGTGAGCCGGGCCGGCGCGGCGCCGTCCTCGATCCACAGGTCGGCGCCGGCCAGGGGCTTGAGCCCCGCGCCCTCGGCGGCCTTGTAGAACTTCACCAGCGCGAACAGGTTGCTCACGTCGGTGACCGCCACCGCCGGCAGCCCGAGCGCGGCGCAGCGCGCGACCAGCTCCGGGAGGCGGATGCTGGAGTCGGTGAGCGAGAACTCGCTATGCAGGTGGAGGTGGACGAATCGGGGCGTCATGCCGGTGACCAGGGGCCAACCGGCAGTTTACCCCGAGGGTGGGGGCGGACAAGGCTTGACAGTCCCTGTTGCCAAGCCTCGCCGCCCCGCCCGTTGGAGAGATCGTCAGGACACCCGGAACAGCATCGGCAGCGGCGCGCCGCCGGCGTAGCGGCGGGCGCGCACGTCGCGGCGCTGCTGCAGCAGGGCGGCCTCGGCCAGGCAGTCGGCCTCCCAGGCCAGGCGGCGCTCGCGGGCGCTGCCGCGCGGACGCTGCTGGCTGCGGAAACGGCAGTAGTCGCCGTAGTCCAGGGTTTCGTCGCGGAAGGCCGGCCAGGCCAGCTCCACCAGCAGCGCGTCGTCGAGGTGGCCGAGCAGCGGCTGGTCGTCCGGGATCAGGTCGTCGACCTGCTGCAGGTAGCTGATGAGCATGCGCGAGCGCTCGCGCAGCTCGCCATCGACTTCCCAGTCGTCGTCGTTGAGCATGCGGCGCAGGTGCTCCACGCGCGCCAGGCGCTCGGAGAGCACGGCGGTGGCGCGCTCGCGCGGCAGGTCCTGCAGCCAGCGCGCCAGCGTGACCACCTGGTCGGCGCTGATCTGCGGGGCGTTCGGGTCGATGCGCGAGAGCACCGCGTTGAACCGGGCCACCTGGCTTTCCTCCAGCACCATGCCGGCCACCTGGCGGCGGCGCGTCTCGTTCGAGCGGGGCGGCAGCGGGAGGGCGAGGTCGTCTTTGCGAAGGGCGTTCATGGCGGGCTTCCGGTGGCGCGGCGGCGGGAACCATTCCCGCGCGCCTTGCCTTGTTGATGCGCCACCATCATCGAAGGTTGCAGGCGCGCGGTCGCGTTCCTGAAGTCGCAGTGACCTTCGGCACAATTCAGTCGCCGGACAGCCCCGGCCCGCCCTCAGACCACGCGCAGGCCGCCCTCGAGCGGGCCGTAGTCGATGTAGTGCTGGTTTCGAACGCGATGCAGCTGCTCCCACAGCGCGCCCTCCTCGAGTCGCACGCGCAGCCAGTCTTCGCGCCGCGGATGGCCGTCGAAGGCGTCGCCCGACTCCTCGCGGAAGCGCTGGAAATCGCGATAGTCCTCGAGTTCCTCGGCCACCATCGGCCAGGCCAGCTCGACCAGCAGCGCATCGTCCAGCCGGCCGATGCGCGGCACGTCGTCCGGGATCAGGTCGCGCTCGCGCTCGACGTATTCCACGAGGCGGCCGACGCGCTGCGCAAGGGCGGGTTCGATCGCCCAGTCCGGGTCGGCGACCATGGCCTGCAGCTCGGCCAGGCGACCGAGCCGCGCCTGGAGCATCGACTCGGCCTGGGGGCCGGGCAACGACTGCAGCCAGCGGGCGACGCTGGCCACGGCATCGCGATCGACGAAGGGCGCGTCCGGGTGCAGTTCGTGCAGCAACTGGTTGAACTCCGCGATCGCCGCCGGCGGCAGCGGCACCGGCGGTTCGACCGGATCGGGCGCGGGGGTGCGGGGCAGCGGCAGGGGCGTGCCCGCGGGAAGGGGAGGATCGTGTCTCATGGCAGTCCTCGCAGCCGACCGGTGGAGGGCGCGGCGCGCGGCTGGTCGGCGGTGGCCGCGGGCCGCCGCATCCGCCGGGATGCCCTTGCAGTCCTACGCCTCCGCGCCGGGGCTGTCCAGTGCCGGTCCGTTCAGTCGAGCAGCGACGGCGCCATCAGCGCGCGCACCGGCGCGAAGCTGCGGCGATGTTCCGCGCAGGGGCCGAGGCGGCGCAGCGCCTCGAAATGCTCGGGCGTGGGATAGCCCTTGTGCAGCGCGAAACCGTAGCCGGGGAAGCGCCGGTCGAGCGCGCGCATGTGCTCGTCGCGCGCCACCTTGGCCAGGATCGAGGCCGCCATGATCGCCGGCTCGCGCGCGTCGCCCTTCACCAGCGCCTGCGCAGGGCAGGGCAGGTCGCGCGGCAGACGGTTGCCGTCGATCAGCGCGCTGGCCGGCGCCGGCCGCAGCGCCCGCAGCGCGCGCGACATGCCCGCCAGCGTGGCCTGCAGGATGTTGATCCGGTCGATCTCGGCCGGCCAGACCCACTCCAGGTGCCAGGCCAGCGCCTGGGCGCGGATCAGTGGCGCCAGCGCCTCGCGCCGCGCCTCCGACAGCGCCTTCGAGTCGCCGAGGCCGGGAATGGGGCGGGCGGGATCGAGGATGACCGCGGCCACCGACACCGGGCCGGCCAGCGGGCCGCGGCCGGCTTCGTCGACGCCGGCGACCAGGAGCAGGCCGCTCACTTCGCCAGCAGGCCGGCCACGGCCTCGGCGGCCGACGCCGAGGCGTTGCCGCGCAGCTTGGCGTGGATGTGTTCGTAACGCGGCAGCAGGGCGGCGCGCGCGTCCGGGTCGCCGAACCAGGTCATCACGGCGCTGGCCAGGTTCTCGGGCGTGCAGTCGTGCTGCATCAGCTCGGGCACGATCGGCTCGTTGGCCAGCACGTTGGGCAGGCTGTAGCGGCTGGTGCGCATCATGCCCAGCCACATCACCAGCCGGTAGGTGAGCGCGGAAATGCGGTAGCCCACCACCATCGGCCGCTTGGCCAGCATGGCTTCGAGCGCGGCGGTGCCGGAGGCCAGCAGCACGACGTCGGAAGCCACCATCACGTCGTGGGCCTGGCCGTCGAAGATGGCCACGTTGGCCAGCTGCGAGCCGTCCAGTCCCTGCTCGATGGCCTCCCGGCAGGCGGGGTCGGCGGCCGGCACGGCGACGATCAGGCCCGGTACGCTCAGCGTGAGCCGGCGCGCCGCCTCGATGAACACCGGCCAGAGCCGGCGGATCTCGCCCAGGCGGCTGCCGGGCAGCACCGCCAGCACCGGCGGGTCGTCGTGCAGGCCCAGGCGCTCGCGCGCGGCGGCGCGGTCGGGATGCGCGGGGAAGGCATCGGCCAGCGGATGGCCGACGAAGCGCGCGTCGACGCCGTGGCGGGCGTAGATCGGCGGTTCCATCGGGAACAGGCACAGCACCAGGTCGGCACTGCGGCCGATCCTGGCGGCGCGGCCCTCGCGCCAGGCCCAGACCGAGGGGCTGACGTAGTGCACGGTGCGGATGCCGGCCTGCTTGAGCCGGCGCTCGAGGCCGAGGTTGAAGTCGGGCGCGTCGATGCCGATGAACACGTCCGGCCGCCATTCGAGCAGGCGCCTGTGCAGGCGGCGACGCAGGCGCAGCAGGCGCGGCAGGTGGCGCAGCACTTCGGCCAGGCCCATCACCGCCAGTTCGCCGCTGTCGTGCCAGGCATCCAGGCCGGCGGCCTGCATGCGCGGACCGCCGATGCCGGCGAACTCGGCGTCGGGAAAGCGCTGCCTCAGCTCCTCGAGCAGACCCGCACCCAGCAGGTCGCCCGAGGCTTCGCCGGCGACGAGGGCGACGCGAAGGCGCCGGCCGGCCATGGCCTCAGCGCAGCAGGCCGCGCGCGCTCTGCCCGATGAAATCGAGCATGAGCTGCACGTCCTGCGACGAGCCGGCGCCCTCGGCGAGTTGCTCGCGCACCTCGGCCAGCGGCTTGCCCGACAAGTAGAGCGCGCGGTAGGCGCGCTTGATGGCGGCGATGCGTTCGGCGTCGAAGCCGCGGCGCTTGAGGCCTTCGCTGTTGATGCCGCGCGGGGCCGCGTATTTGTCGGCCACCATCACGAACGGCGGCACGTCGGCGTTGACCAGGCTGCCCATGCCGATGAAGGCGTGCGCGCCGATCTTGCAGAACTGGTGGATGGCCGCGAAGCCGCCCAGGATCACCCAGTCGCCCAGCTCGGCGTGGCCGGCCAGCGTGGCGTTGTTGGCCAGGATGCAGTTGTCGCCGATCACGCAGTCGTGGGCCACGTGCACGTAGGCCATGATCCAGTTGCGGCTGCCGATGCGGGTGACGCCACCGCCGTCGCCGGTGCCGCGGCTGATGGTGGTGAACTCGAAGAAGGTGTTGCCGTCGCCGACCACGAGCTCGGTGCGCTCGCCGGCGAACTTCTTGTCCTGCGGGTCGTTGCCCAGCGTGGCGTGGGCGTGCACCACGTTGTCGCGGCCCAGGCGGGTGGGGCCGGTGATGACCGCGTGCGGGCCGATGCGGCAGCCATCGCCGATCTCGACCTCGGCGCCGACGATGGCGTAGGGTCCGACCTGGACGCCCTGGCCCAGGCGCGCGGCGGGGTCGACCAGGGCGGTGGGGTGGATCACGCTTCCTTGCCCTCGGCGCAGAGGATCTCGGCGCTGGCCACCACCTGGCCGTCGACGCGCGCCGCGCACTCGTACAGCGCCATGTTGCGGATGTGGCGCTTGAGCTTGACCTCGATGTCGAGCTGGTCGCCCGGCACCACCATGCGGTTGAAACGGGCGTTGTCCACCTTCACCAGGTAGAACAGCTTGCCTTCGCTGACCTGGTCGCGCGGCAGCGAAAGCTGGGTGAGCAGGCCGCCGGCCTGGGCCATGGCCTCGATCACCAGCACGCCGGGCATCACCGGGCGGCCGGGGAAGTGGCCCTGGAAGAAGGGTTCGTTGAAGGTGACGTTCTTGAGCGCGCGGATGCGCTGGCCGGGGTCGAGCTCGACCACGCGGTCGACGAGCAGGAACGGGTAGCGGTGCGGCAGCAGGTGCAGGATGCAGGCGACATCCACGGGCAGCTTGATGGCGACTTGGCTCATCCTGGGGCTTCCTTAGGTCAATCCTTGTTCGGGGCGCCCATTCTACGCGCGAGGCCGTCCAATTGCCGGAAACGGGCCGCATTGCGGCGCCAGCGCCGGCTTTCCTGCACGGTCATGGCCGAGGAGTACTCGCCGGGCTCGGTGATCGAGGCCGTCACCAGGCTCATGGCGGTGATGGTGACCTTGTCGCAGATCGAGAGGTGGCCGGCGATGCCGGCGCCGCCGCCGACCAGGCACCAGCGGCCGATGCGGGCCGAACCGGCCACGGCCACGCAGCCGGCCATGGCCGTGTGCGCGCCGATGCGCACGTTGTGGCCCACCTGCACCAGGTTGTCCAGGCGCACGTCCTGCTCGAGCACGGTGTCCTCGATGGCGCCGCGGTCGATGCAGGTGTTGGCGCCGATCTCGCAGTCGTCGCCCACCACCACGCCGCCCAGCTGCGGCACCTTGATCCACTGCCCGCCGTCCATCGCCAGGCCGAAGCCCTCGGCGCCGAGCACCGCGCCGGGGTGCACCCGCACGCGCGCCCCCAGGCGCACGCGCGTCACCAGGGTCACGCGGCCCAGCAGTTCGCAGCCGGGGCCGACCTCGTTGTCCTCGCCCACGTGGCAGCCCGGGCCGAGGATGGCGCCGGCGGCGACGCGGCTGCGGGCGCCGACGTAGCAGAAGGGGCCGACCTGCGCGCCCGGGTCGACCACGGCGTCGGGCGCGACCACCGCCGAGGGGTGGATGCCCGGCACCGGCACCGGCGGCGGATCGAACAGCGCGGCGATGCGCGCGAAGGCCACGTAGGGCGACTTCGCGACCAGGCAGGGCACGGGGCAATCGGCGGCGTCGGCCTCGGCCAGCACCACGGCCGAGGCGGCGGTGCCGCCCAGCTCGCGCCGGTAGCGCGGGTTGGCCAGGAAAGCCAGCCGGCCCGGCGCCGCGCCGGCAAGCGTGGCGACGCCGGTGATGCGCACGTCGCCCGCGCCCTGCAGCCGCAGGCCGAACCGTTGCGCCAGTTCGGCCAGGGTCGGTGCCGGGGCGGGAGCCGACATGCCGGCGGCTTAGAAGCTGCCGCCGAAGGTGAACTGCAGGCGCTCGATCTGGTCGGAACGCTCGCGCTGGATCGGCAGTGCGTAGCTGATCTGGATCGGGCCCATCGGCGACTGCCACTGCAGCGCCACGCCGGTGGAAATGCGCAGCGTCTTGGCTTCCCAGTCGTCGAAGCCGTAGTACACGTTGCCGTAGTCGACGAAGGCCGACAGGCGCGTGCCGCGCGACTCGAACAGGTTCGGGAAGAAGAACTCGAAGCTGCCCGCGGTCTTGAGCGAGCCACCCAGCGGCTGGCGGAAACCGTCGGCGCTGAACTGGTAGGTCGGGCCGACCGTGTTGACCTCGAAGCCGCGGATGGAGTTCGGGCCGCCGGCGTAGTAGTTGCGGAAGAAGGGCAGGCCGCAGCTGGTGGAGGCGATGATGATGTCGCCTTCGTTGTCGAAGGTCGGGCACTCGCCCTTGGCGGTGTCGCCATAGGCGTCGCCGTAGCCGATCTCGGCGCCGATCTTCATCACCATCCAGCTGGTCAGCGGCAGGTAGTGCTCGAAGTTGTAGCCGAGCTTGTAGTACTCGAGGTCGCTGCCCGGCAGCACCACTTCGGCGCTGACGCGGTGGTAGGTGCCGCGGGTGGGCAGCAGGAAGTCGTTGCGCGAGTCGCGCACCCAGCCGGTCTGCAGGCGCCAGGCGTTGATGTTCCAGCGGCGGGTGCCGCCGAAGCTCAGCTCGTCGGTGGTGCTCGGATCGTCGTCGTCGTTGTCGCTCGGCGTTTCCGGGTCGTTGTCGTCGTCGACGTGGAACAGCGGGAAGCGCTGGCGGTCGCCCATCGTGGCGACGAGGTACTGGATCAGCGGCTCGGGCGTGAAGCCGTCCTGGGTGGTGATGCCGTTGCGGTCGATGCCCAGGGAGAACTGGATCTGGTCGGTCTCGGTCAGCGGCAGGCCAACCACGACCTCGCCGGACGCGACCTCGTTGTTGTACTGGGCGAGGTTGGCGCTGCGGCGCGAGTAGTCGAAGTCGCTGTAGTTGAGGTTGTAGCCGACGCTGACGCCGCGCTCGGTGAAGTACGGATCCGCGAAGCCCAGCGAGAACTGCTTGGAGAAGGCGTTGTTCTGCACGGCCACCGAGACGCGGTTGCCGGTGCCCAGGAAGTTGTTCTGCACCAGCTGCAGGCTGGTGATCAGGCCGTAGGTCTGTTGGTAGCCCAGGCCGAAGGTGAACTGGCCCGAGTTGCGCTCCTTGACGTTGACGACCACGTCGACCTGGTCGGGCGCGCCCGGCACTTCCGGGGTCTCGATGTCGACTTCCTCGAAGAAGCCCAGGCGCTGCAGGCGGATCTTCGAACGGTCGACCGCGGCCTGCGAGAACCAGGCGCCCTCGAACTGGCGCATCTCGCGGCGCAGCACCTCGTCGGCGGTGCCGACGTTGCCCTTGAAGACGATGCGGCGGACCTGCACGCGCGGGCCCGGCTCGACGAAGAAGTTCAGGCCGACCACGCGGCCCTCGCGGTCGATGTCCGGGATCGGGTTCACCTGGGCGAAGGCGTAGCCGATGTTGCCCAGGGTGGCGATCATGGAGTCGGCGCTGAGCTCGACGCGGGCGCGCGAGAAGGTGTCGCCCTTGGCCAGGAACACCAGCTTCTCCATCTCCTCGATCGGCAGGATGGTGTCGCCCGAGACCTTCACGTCGCCGACCGTGTACACCTCGCCCTCGGCCACGTTGGCGGTGACGAAGATGTCGCGCTTGTCGGGGCTGATGGCGACCTGGGTGGACTCGACGTTGAAGTCGACGTAGCCGCGGTCGAGGTAGTAGTTGCTCAGCTTCTCGAGGTCGCCCGAGAGCTTCTCGCGCGAGTACTGGTCGTCGCGGCGGTACCACGAGAGCCAGTTGCTGGTGTCGGACTCCCAGGTTTTGCGCAGCTCCTCGTCGACGTAGGTCTCGTTGCCGACGATGTTGATGTCGCGGATGCGCGCGGCCTTGCCCTCGGCCACGACGATGCTGATGTCGACGCGGTTGCGGTCGAGGTTGGTCACCGTCGGGGTGATCGAGACGTTGTACTTGCCGCGGTTGTTGTACTGGCGCACCAGCTCCTGCGTCACCCGGTCGAGGTTGAGCGGGTTGAAGGTCTCGCCCTCGGACAGGCCGATGCTGCGCAGGCCGTTGAGCAGGTCGGCGGACTTGATGTCCTTGTTGCCGGTGAGGTTGATCGAGTTGATGGCCGGGCGCTCGGTGACCACTACCACCAGGATGTCGCCCTGGCGCTCGAGCCGCACGTCGCTGAAGAAGCCGGTGCGGAACAGCGCGCGGATCGCGTCGCCGGAGCGCCTGCGGTCGAGCAGGTCGCCGCGCTCGACCGGCAGGTAGGTGAAGACCGTGCCGGCCGAGATGCGCTGCAGGCCCTCGACGCGGATGTCTGCGACCTGGAAGGCCTCGTAGTTCTGGGCGTGGGCGGGGCCGGCGAGGGCGGCGGCGAGCGCGATGCTCAGGAGGCAGCGGCGGACATTGGGTCGCGTCATCATCAATCCGTGGAAACCGGGCGGAAGCGCCCGCAATGGGTGGAAGCTCAGGAACCGAGCCGGAGAATGTCGTTGTAGAAGGCCAATCCCATCAGTCCGGCAAGCATCACCAGCCCGATGTATTGGCCCGCCACGAGGCCACGTTCGCCGACCGGGCTGCCTTTGACCAGCTCGATAAGGTAATACAGCAGGTGCCCACCATCCAAGACGGGGATGGGCAGCAGGTTCATGATGAACAGGCTCAGGGAGAGCACGGCCAGGAAATTGAGGAACCAGGCCGGGCCCAGTCCGGCGCTGCCGTTGGCCACCCGGGCGATGGTGATCGGGCCGGAAATGTTCTTGAGCGAGGCCTCGCCGGTGACCATGCGCCAGAGCATGCCGGTCACGTCGGCGGTCATCTGGCGGGTTTCGGACAGGGCCGCAGGCAGGGCCTGGAGCGGGTTGAAGCGCAGCATGGCGTCCTGCTGCAGCGGCGCCGAGGCGATGCCCAGCTGCCAGACCATGCGCCCGTCGCGCTCGCCCTGGCGCGGTTCGATGGCCACGGCCAGGCGGCGGCCGTCGCGCTCGACCTCCACCGCCAGCTCGCGCCCTGGCGCGGCCAGCTCCTGCAGCAGCGGGCCGACGCGGTCGAAGCCGTGCACCGGGCGGCCGGCGATCGAGACGATCCGGTCGCCCACCCGCAGGCGGCCGTCGGCGGCCGAACCGGGCTCGACCAGGCCCACCACCGCCGGCCAGGCCGGGCTCAGGCCGACGCTGGCGAAGGGCTGCTCCTCGGCCAGGGCCAGGCCGGGGCGGTCGAGCGGCAGCACCCGGACCACCTCCTGGCCGTCGGCCCGGAGCACCCGCACCGGGGTGGGGTCGCGGTCGATGACGGCCTTGGTCAGGGCGATGCCGGCCTCGGTCCAGGTGCGCACCGGCCGGCCGTCCACGTCGAGCAGGCGGTCGCCGGGTACGAAACCGGCTTCGGCGGCCACGCCCGTGGTGGTGCCCAGCACCGGCTGGAAGTCGGGCTTGCCCACCACGAACATCAGCCACAGCAGGCCGATGCACAGGATGAGGTTGGCCAGCGGGCCGGCGGCCACGATGGCGATGCGCTGCCAGACGGTCTTGGCGTTGAAGCTTTCGTGGCGCTCGTGCGGGGCGACGTCCACCTCGCGCTCGTCGAGCATCTTCACGTAGCCGCCCAGCGGGATCCAGGCCACCACGTACTCGGTGCCGTCCTTGCCAAGGCGCCTCCACAGCGGCTTGCCGAAGCCCACCGAGAAACGCAGCACGCGTACGCCGCAGCGGCGCGCCACCCAGTAGTGGCCGAATTCGTGGAAGGTGACCAGCAGGCCCAGGCTGACGATGAGCCACCAAATCGAGCCAAAGAACTCATTCATCGCCGATCCATCCCTGCCAGCAGTGCCCCGGCCGCCCGCCGCGTCGCGGCGTCCACCTCGAGCAAGTCTCCCAGACTGTCGGCCGGTCCGCCCGGGTGGACGTCGAGGCAGGCCTGGATGAGGGCCGGGATGCCTAGGAAGCCCAGCCGGCCCTGAAGGAAGGCTGAAACCGCCACCTCGTTGGCGGCGTTGAGCGCGGCCGGCGCGCTGCCGCCCGCGGCCATGGCCTGGTAGGCCAGGCCCAGGCAGGGGAAGGCTGCCAGGTCGGGCGGTTCGAAGTCGAAGCGGGCCAGGGCGGCCAGGTCGAGCGGGGCCACGCCCGAATCGATGCGCTCGGGCCAGGCCAGGCCGTAGGCCAGGGCCGTGCGCATGTCCGGGTTGCCCAGCTGGGCCAGCACGGAGCCGTCGACGTAGTCCACCAGCGAGTGGATGACCGACTGCGGGTGCACCACCACCTCGATGCGTTCGGGCGGCAGGCCGAACAGGTGCCGGGCCTCGATGACCTCCAGGCCCTTGTTCATCAGCGTGGCCGAATCGACCGAGATCTTGCGGCCCATCGACCAGTTCGGATGGGCGCAGGCCTGCTCGGGGGTGACGTCGGCCAGCTGTTCGCGGCGGCGGCCGCGGAAGGGGCCACCGGACGCGGTGAGCAGCAGCCGGCGCACGCCCTGGCGGCCACCATCGGCCGGCAGGCACTGGAAGATGGCGTTGTGCTCGCTGTCGACCGGCAGCAGGGTGGCGCCGCCTTCGCGCGCGGCCTGCAGCAGCAGGTCGCCGGCCAGCACCACCGATTCCTTGTTGGCCAGCAGGATGCGCTTGCCGGCGCGGGCCGCGGCCAGGGTGGAGGCCATGCCGGCGGCGCCGACGATGGCGGCCACGACGGTGTCGTTGGCCGGGTCGGCGGCGATGTCCTCGAGGGCGGCGGCGCCGGCCAGGGCGCGGGTGGGCAGGCGGCGCGCGGCCAGGCCATCGCGCAGGGCCGGCCAGGCGGCCTCGTCGGCCACCACGGCGGCCTCGGGCCGGAAGCGCTCGCACAGCGCCAGCAGTTCGTCCACGCGACCGTTGGCGCTGAGCGCGCCGATGCGGAAGCGGTCGGGGTGGCGGGCGACGACGTCGAGCGTGGAGCCGCCGATCGAACCGGTGGCCCCCAGCAGCGCGATCGTCTTCAGAGACCCAGCCATGACTTGCCCACCACGAACACCGGCAGCGCCGCGAGGATGCTGTCGAGCCGGTCCATCATGCCGCCGTGGCCCGGGAACAGGTCGCCGGAATCCTTCACGCCCGCGTGCCGCTTCATCAGGCTCTCGAACAGGTCGCCCACCACCGAGGCGCCCGCCACCACCACGGTGACCAGCACCAGCGCCGGCAGCTGCCCCCAGCCGATGCCCAGGAAGGGCAGGGCGACGACGGCCAGCAGGGCGGTGGCGGCCAGGCCGCCGTAAACGCCTTCCCAGCTCTTGCCGGGGCTGATGGACGGGGCGAGCTTGTTGCGGCCCCACTTCGTGCCGGCGAAATAGGCGCCGCTGTCGGCCACCCAGACGATCAGCAGCGCGAACAGGGTCCAGCGCGCGCCATAAGGGTCTTCCGAGTGCAGCCAGCCGAGCGCGCACCAGGCCGGCAGCACGCAGAGGCTGCCGGCGATCAGTTTGAGGGCGCGGTTGCGCGGGGTGTCGTCGGCACCGAACTGGCCGCGGCGCAGCCACAGCAGCACGGCCAGCCACCAGAGGGCGCCGACCAGCGAAACGATCTTGAGCGTGAACAGGCCCGGGCCGGCGGCCCAGACCAGCGCAGCCATCAGCAGCGCGTTCGCGGCCAGGAAGGCGGCGCGCGGCAGCGGCTCGACGATGCCGGCGAAGCGCGTCCATTCCCACAGCCCGCCCAGCATCACCAGCGCCACCGCCGCGGCCAGCCAGGGCGTGGGCAGCAGCAGCACCGCGAGGATCGGCAGCGGGGCCAGGAACAGGGCGGTGGTGATGCGCTGGCGCCGGCTCACGTCGCGCCCCCGGCCACCTGGGCGCTGGTGAGGCCGAAGCGCCGCTCGCGGTCGGCGAAGGCGGCCATGGCCGTGTCGAGCACGCTGGCGTCGAGGTCGGGCCAGAGCGTCTCGGTGAACCACAGCTCGGTGTAGGCCAACTGCCAGAGCAGGAAGTTGCTGATGCGCAAGTCGCCTCCGGTGCGGATGAAAAGGTCGGGCACCGGCAGGCCGGCCAGGCTGATGCGGCTGTCGAGCAACTTCTCGTCGATGGCGGCCGGGTCGAGCTTGCCGGCGGCCACGTCGGCGGCCAGCGAGCGGCAGGCCTGGGTGATGTCCCAGCGGCCACCGTAGCCGGCGGCGATGGTCAGCACCAGCTTCTCCTCCAGCGGACGCACGGCCTCGGCTTCGGCCATGCGTTCGCGGATCTGCGCCGGGAAGCCGGATCGCTCGCCGATGAAGGCCAGGCGCACGCCGCGCCGCTGCAGCTCGCCGACTTCGCTTTCGAGCATGCGCAGGAACAGCTTCATCAGCGCCCCGACCTCTTCCTCGGGGCGGTTCCAGTTCTCGCTGGAAAAGGCGAACAGCGTCAGCGCGCCGATGCCGCGCTCGAGGCAGTACTCGACGCAGACCTGCACGGCCTTGGCGCCGGCGCGGTGGCCGAGCGTGCGGGGGCGGTTGCGGCGCTGCGCCCAGCGGCCGTTGCCGTCCATGATGACGGCCACGTGGCGCGGCAGGCGGGCAGGGGCGGGCGGGGCGGACATCCGGATGGCCGGCCTCAGACCGCCATCAGCTCCTGCTCCTTGGCCTTGGCCACGTCGTCGACGTCCTTGACGGCCTTGTCGGTGAGCTTCTGGATCTCGTCCTCGGCGCGGCGCACGTCGTCCTCGGTCACCTGCTTCTCCTTCAGGAGTTCCTTGACCTGCTGGATGGCGTCGCGGCGCACGTTGCGGATGGCGACCTTGGCGTTCTCGCCCTCGGCGTGCACGTGCTTGGTGAGCTCCTTGCGGCGCTCCTCGGTCAGCGGCGGCAGGTTGATGCGGATGACGGTGCCGGCGGTGTTCGGGGTCAGGCCCAGGTCCGAGGCCAGGATGGCCTTTTCGACGGCGGCCACCATGCCCTTCTCCCAGGGCGTGATGGTCAGCGAGCGCGCGTCGGCGACCGAGACGGTGGCGACCTGGGTCAGCGGCATGTCCGAGCCGTAGTAGTTCACCTTCAGGTGGTCGACCAGGGCGGTGGTGGCGCGTCCCGTGCGCAGCTTGGTCAGGTCGTGGCGGAAGGCCTCGACGGACTTGTTCATGCGGGTCTGGGCGTCTTTCTTGATGTCGTTGAGCATCGCTGGCTCCGCGTTGGGTGCGGTGGGTGGGGCAAGCCCGGGATTATAGGCGCTGGGGGCGGGCGGCGCTCAGCCGGCGTCGACCAGGGTGCCCAGCGGCTCGCCGCGCAGGATCCGCATCAGCGCGCCGGGCTGCATCATGTCGTAGATGCGCAGGGGCACCTTGTTGTCGCGGCACAGGGCGAAGGCGGCGGTGTCCATCACCTGCAGGTTGCGGGCGATGACCTCGTCATAGCCCAGGTGCTCGAAGCGCCTGGCTCCGGGGTTCTTCTTCGGGTCCGAGTCGTAGATGCCGTCGACCTTGGTGGCCTTGAGCAGCAGGTCGGCGCCGATTTCGCTGGCGCGCAGGGCCGCGGCCGAGTCGGTGGTGAAGAAGGGGTTGCCGGTGCCGGCGGCGAACAGGGTGATCCGGCCCTTCTCCATGTGCCGGATGGCGCGGCGGCGGATGTAGTCCTCGCAGACCTCGTTGATCTTGATGGCGCTCATCACGCGGGCGAAGCCGCCGGCCTTCTCGAGCGCGTCGGCCATGGCCAGGGCGTTGATGACGGTGGCCAGCATGCCCATGTGGTCGCCGGTGACGCGGTCCATGCCGGCCTCGGCCAGGCCGGCGCCGCGGAAGATGTTGCCGCCGCCGATCACCAGGCCGATCTCGGCGCCGGCCTGCTGGGCCGCGACGATGTCCTCGGCCATGGCCCGGATCACCTTCGGGTCGATGCCGTAGTCCTCGTTGCCCATCAGGGCCTCGCCGGAGAGCTTGAGCAGGATGCGGCGGTACTTCAGGGGCTGGTTGCTCATGGGGCTCTCCGGTGGCGGGCAAACGGCGGAATTCTAGCCGATCGCCCCCGCCACCGGAGGTTTTCTTGCCGGCGCCGGCGGGCGCCGCGCGGGGCCTCACTTCCAGCCGGCCAGTTCCTCGTCGGTGATGCGGCCGTCGCGGTTGCGGTCGACCAGTTTCCACTCGCTTTCGAGCGCATGGCCGGCAGGCAGCTCGTCGCGGTCGATGGCGCCATTGCCGTTGCGGTCGAGGTCGGCCACGCGAACGCGGTAGTCGGCGGCATTGGCCAGCGGCGGCTGCACCGACACCACGGTGACCGGTCCCGTGCTGGCTTCGAACTCGACCCGCGCGCCGGTGGCTTCCTGGGCCAGGGCCGGGGCGCTGGCCAGGGCGGCGGCGCAGAGCAGGGGGAGGGCGACGCGATGCTTGGTATCCATGGCGGATCCTCTTGGCTTGGGTCCGGGGCCGAGGCTGGCAAGCGCTGCCTCAACCCCCGATGAACCCCGCTCCGGCGCGTTCAGGAAGCGGACCCGCCCCCCTTTTCCCCGTTTCCCGGGCAACAAAAAACCCGGCCAGGGCCGGGTTTTCTGCGGGGCGGGAAGGTCGGTCAGACCGCCATCGCCTTCATCACTTCGGCGGCGTAGTCCTCGACCACCTTCTCGATGCCCTCGCCGACGGCCAGGCGCTGGAACTGCACCACGTCGGCGCCGGCGGCCTTGACCGCCTGCTCGACCGTCTGGTCGGTGTTGAGCACGTACGGCTGGCCGTAGAGGGTGACCTCGTTGATGATCTTGGCCACCTTGCCGGCCATGATCTTCTCGAGGATCTCGGCCGGCTTGGACTTGTCCTTGTCGGACATCTTGGCCAGCTCGATTTCCTTTTCCTTCGCCACGAACTCGGCCGGCACGTCGGCGGCCTTGTTGTACGGCGGGTTCATCGCGGCCACGTGCATGGCGATGCCGCGGGCGAGCTCGGCGTCGCCGCCCTTGAGCTCGACCAGCACGCCGATGCGGCCGCCATGGATGTAGGCGGCGACGGTGTTGGCGCTGTCGATGCTGGCCAGGCGGCGGACCTGCACGTTCTCGCCGACCTTGGCGACGACGGCGGCGCGGGTTTCCTCGACGGTCTCACCCGAGCCGACCTTGGCGGCCTTCAGGGCCTCGACGTCGGCGGCACCCGAAGCGAGCGCGGCCTGGGCGACGGCGTCGGCGAAGGCGACGAAGTTGTCGTCCTTGGCCACGAAGTCGGTTTCCGAGTTGACCTCGACCAGCACGGCCTTGCCGCCGGCCTGGGCGGCCACGATGCGGCCTTCGGCGGCCACGCGGCCGGCCTTCTTGTCGGCCTTGGCCAGGCCCGACTTGCGCAGCGACTCGGCCGCGGCGTCGATGTCGCCGGCGGTCTCGGCCAGGGCCTTCTTGCACTCCATCATGCCGGCGCCGGTGCGCTCGCGCAGTTCCTTGACCAGGGAAGCAGTGATTTCCATGGGGGTCTCCAATTCAGTAGGTGGCCCGGCGGCACGATGCCGGCGGGCACGAAACGGGGCCGCGGCGCAGGGTTGCGCCGCGGCGTTACGCCGCGGTTACTTGGCGGCGCGGGGAGCGCGCGGGGCGCGGGCGCGCGGGGCGGCCTTCTTGTCTTCCTTGGCGACCGGGTTGCCCTCGGCGTCGAGCTCGACGAAGTCGTCGGCGGCCACGTGGGCCTGCGGCGAGGCGGCCTTGCCCTCGAGCACGGCGTCGGCGGCGGCGCGCACGTACAGCTGCACGGCGCGGATGGCGTCGTCGTTGCCCGGGATGGCGTAGTCCACCAGGTTGGGGTCGTAGTTGGTGTCGACCACGGCGATCACCGGGATGCCGAGCTTCTTGGCTTCCTGCACGGCGATGTTCTCGTGGCCGATGTCGATCACGAACAGGGCGTCCGGCAGGCGGCCCATGTCCTTGATGCCGCCCAGCGAAGCCTCGAGCTTGTCACGCTCGCGGCGCAGGGTGAGCACCTCGTGCTTGACCAGCTTCTCGAAGGTGCCGTCGGTCTCGGCGGCCTCGAGCTCCTTCAGGCGCGCGACCGACTTCTTCACGGTGGCGTAGTTGGTCAGGGTGCCGCCCAGCCAGCGCATGCTCATGTAGGGCATGCCGCAGCGGGAGGCTTCTTCCTTGATGGCCTCGCGGGCCGAACGCTTGGTGCCGACGAACAGGATGGTGCCGCGCTTCTGGGCGATGCCCGAGATGAAGTTCATGGCGTCCTGGAACAGCGGCAGGGTCTTTTCCAGGTTGATGATGTGGATCTTGCCGCGGGCGCCGAAGATGTACGGGCCCATCTTGGGGTTCCAGTAGCGGGTCTGGTGGCCGAAATGGACGCCGGCTTCCAGCATCTGGCGCATGGTGACTTGGGACATGGTGATTCCTTGTGCGAACGGGAGCCGGCCGCGCGCTGGCGGCGTCGAAGCTCCGGGGTTGGGCCTCCGCCAGGCCGCCGCCTCGAACCCTGGAACCGAGGTTCCGGGGCACCCCGGGGCGGGGGATTGCCTGGCGTGTGAATTCGCCGGTGACGCCCGGCGTGGGCGGTCGGAGGGCCGGCAAGCCGGTTTTCCGAGCCGCGGGAGTATAGCCGGCTGGCCCAAGTGGCCGCAACTGTTGGATAATCCGGGCCATGCACATCAGCCTCAAGAGCCCCGAAGACATCGAGCGCATGCGCGTGGCCGGCCGCCTGGCCGCCGAAGTGCTGCAGGTGGTCGCCCCGCACGTCAGGCCGGGCGTCAGCACCGCCGAGCTCGACCGCATCTGCCACGACCACATCGTCAACGTCCAGGGCGCCATCCCGGCCAACGTCGGCTACAAGGGCTTCCCGGCGACGGTCTGCACCTCGGTCAACAACGTCATCTGCCACGGCATCCCGAGCGAGTCGAAGATCCTCAAGGACGGCGACATCATCAACATCGACGTCACCGTCATCAAGGACGGCTGGCACGGCGACACCAGCCGGATGTACTTCGTCGGCGAGCCCAACGTGCTGGCCCGGCGCCTGGTGGACGTGACCCGCGAGGCCATGTTCCGCGGCATCCGCGCCGTGCGCCCGGGCGCCACCCTGGGCGACATCGGCCACGCCATCCAGCAGTACGCCGAGGGCGAGCGCTTCTCGGTGGTGCGCGAGTACTGCGGCCACGGCATCGGCAGGATCTACCACGAGGACCCGCAGGTGCTGCACTACGGCCAGCCGGGCACCGGCGTGGTGCTCAAGAAGGGCATGACCTTCACCATCGAGCCGATGATCAACGCCGGCAGCCGCCAGACCAAGCTGCTGGGCGACGGCTGGACCGTGGTCACCCGCGACAAGTCGCTGTCGGCGCAGTGGGAGCACACGGTGGCGGTGACCGACGACGGCGTCGAGATCCTCACCCGCCTGCCCGGCGACGACAACGACCTGTGACCGGGGCCGGCCGGTGAGCGCCGCCCCGAACACCCCCGAAGCCGACTTGCCGGCGGCCCTGGCCGCCGCGCCGGACGCCGCCGCTTGGCGAGAGGCCGCCAAGGCCGGCCTGCTGGCCGGCCGCGCCCTGCTGCACCAGCGCTTCGAGGCCGGCGAGGTGGCTGACCGCCTGGTTTCGCGCTGCTGCGCCCTGGCCGACGACATCGTGCGCTCGGCCTGGGACCGCTGCCTGGGCGGGGCCAGGGGCCTGGACTTGCTCGCCACCGGCGGCTACGGCCGCGGCGAGCTCTACCCGCAGTCCGACATCGACTTGCTGGTGCTGGCCGAGCCCGCCGTGCAGCAGGCGCGACAGGCCGACATCGGCCGCTTCTTCTCGTTGCTCTGGGACGCCGGCCTGGCCACCAGCCAGGCCGTGCGCTCGCTGGGGCAGTGCGTGGACGCCGCGCGCGAGGACATCACCGTGCTCACCGCGCTGATGGAGTGCCGCCTGCTGGCCGGCGACGACGCCTGCCTGCCTGCGCTTGCCACGGCGCTCTCGCCCGAGGTGCTGTGGCCGCCGAAGGACTACTTCGCCGCCAAGCGCGAGGAGCAGCGCGCCCGCCACGCCCGTTTCCACGACACCGCCCACAACCTCGAGCCGAGCATCAAGGAAGGCCCGGGTGGCCTGCGCGACCTGCAGACGGTCACCTGGATGGGCATGCGCCTGTACGGCGTGCCCGGCCTGCGCGCCCTGGTGCCGCTGGGCCTGCTGGGCGAGGACGAGTGCGCCAGCCTCGAGCGCGAGTGGCGCGTGCTGGCGCGGCTTCGCTTCGGCTTGCATCTGCTGGCCAGGCGCCGCGAGGAGCGCCTGGGCTTCGACTACCAGAAGAACCTGGCCACGATGCTCGGCCTGAAGGACGAGCGCCGCGACAACCTCGCGGTCGAGCAGATGATGCAGGGCTTCTTCCGCAGCGCCGCGACGGTGATGCGCATCAACGACCGGCTGCTGCAGCGCTTCGAGGAGCAGCTCTCGGGCCAGGAGCCGCCGCAGCCGCTGGGCGACGGCTTCGAGCTGCGCCACGGCTACCTGGCCATGGCCGAGCCGGCGCGCCTGGCCCGCGGCTTCGGCGAGGTGCTGGCCCTGTTCGAGGCCTGGGACGCGCAGCCGGGTGCGCGCGGCCTGCACTCGGAGACGGCGCGTGCGCTGGGCGAGTCGCTGGCCGCCATCCGCCCGTACCCCGAGCAGCCCGAGCCGCTGCGCCAGCGCTTCATGGCCCTGCTGCAATCGCCGCTGGCGGTGGCCGGGCTGACCCGCATGGCCCGGCTGGGCGTGCTGGCTCGCTACCTGCCGGCCTTCGGCAAGGTCTCCGGGCGCATGCAGTACGACCTGTTCCATGTCTACACCGTGGACCAGCACACGCTCACCGTGCTTTCGCACATCGACGGCTTCGCCCGCCGCGCCGACGAGCGCTTCGGCATCGCCCACGAAGTGTGGCCGCGCCTGCGCAAGCCGCACCTGCTGCTGCTGGCCGGCCTGTTCCACGACATCGCCAAGGGCCGCGGCGGCGACCACAGCGAGCTGGGCGCGGTGGACGCGCGCGAATTCGCCGAGGCGCACGCGATGCCGCAGGCCGACGCCGACCTGCTGGCCTGGCTGGTCGAGCAGCACCTGCTGATGTCGGTGACCGCCCAGCGCCAGGACATCTCCGACCCGGACGTGGTGGCGCGCTTCGCCAACAAGGTGGCCGACCGCGAGCACCTGGACTACCTCTACCTGCTGACCTGCGCCGACATCGCCGGCACCAGCCCCAAGCTCTGGAACGCCTGGAAGGACCGCCTGCTGGCCGACCTGTATTCGGCCACGCGCTTCGCGCTGCGGCGCGGCCTTGAGAACCCGGTGCACGCCACCGAGATCATGGCCGAGACCCGCGCCGCGGCGCTCGAGCGCCTGCTGGGCGAGGGCCTGGACCAGGCCGAGGTCGAGCGCATCTGGGCCGCGTACCCGGACGTGGGCTTCCTGCGCTACCGCCCCGAGCAGATCGCCTGGCAGACCCGCGGCATCGCCGCCTCGGGCGACGCCGATACCCTGGTGCTGGTGCGCCCGCACCTCAACGACAGCGGCCTGGAAGTGTTCGTGCGCACGCCCGACCGCGACGGCCTGTTCGCGGCCCTGGTGGCCACCTTCGACCGCCTGGGCCTGAACGTGCTCGAGGCGCGGGTGCTCAATTCCAGCGACGGCCACGCGCTCGACAATTTCCAGCTGATCGCGCCGCTGGGCAGCGCGCCCGAGCCGGCGGCGGTGGAGTCGGCCCTGCGCCAGGCCCTGCGCGACCCGGCGAAGGTTAGGCCGCCGCGCCGCGCGGCGCCGCGCCAGCTGCGCCACTTCCGCGTGCCCGCGCGGGTCGACTTCGACGCCTCGGCCGACGGCCGGCGCACCCGCATGAGCCTAGTGTGCACCGACCAGCCCGGCCTGCTGGCCGGCGTGGCGCAGGTGCTGCGCCGTTTCCACCTGCGCGTGCACGACGCGCGCATCGCCACCTTCGGCGAGAAGGTGGAGGATTTCTTCCTGCTTACCGACGAGCGCGACCAGCCCGTCGGCGACCAGGCCCTGTTGGACGAACTGCGCGCCGCCATCGTGGCCGGCGTGGATGGAGAAAGCCGAGATGGCAAGAAAGAAGCCGAACATTGAGCAACTGCAGGCGATCATCGAGGACGCCTTCGAGCGCCGCGCCAGCCTGACCGCCGCCGAGATCGAGGGCTCCACGCGCCCGGCGGTGGAGGAGGCGATCGAGCTGCTCGAGTCGGGCAAGGCCCGCGTGGCCGCGCCGCACGGCAAGCGCTGGGAGGTGAACCAGTGGCTCAAGAAGGCCGTGCTGCTGTCCTTCCGCGTCAACGACATGCAGCAGATGGAGGGCTTCCCGGCCGCGTTCTGGGACAAGGTGCGGCTGCGCTTCGACAACTACGACGAGGCCGATTTCCAGAAGCTGGGCGCGCGCATCGTGCCCGGCGCCATCGTCCGCACCGGCGCGCACATCGGCAAGGACGTGGTGCTGATGCCGAGCTTCGTCAACATCGGCGCCTACGTGGGCGCCGGCACCATGGTCGATACCTGGGCCACCGTGGGCAGCTGCGCGCAGGTGGGCAGGAACTGCCACATCAGCGGCGGCGCCGGCATCGGCGGCGTGCTCGAGCCGCTGCAGGCCAGCCCCACCATCATCGAGGACGACTGCTTCATCGGCGCGCGCTCGGAGGTGGTCGAGGGCGTGATCGTCGAGAAGGGCAGCGTGATCGGCATGGGCGTGTTCCTGGGCCAGTCCACCCGCATCTACAACCGCATGACCGGCGAGATCCTGCAGGGCCGCGTGCCGGCCGGTTCGGTGGTGGTGCCGGGTTCGCTGCCATCGGCCGACGGCAAGTATTCGCTCGCCTGCGCCGTCATCGTCAAGCAGGTGGATGCCAAGACGCGCGCCAAGACCTCGGTGAACGAACTTTTGCGGGGCGCGGTGGAATGACCACGCTCTACGGCCTCGACAACTGCGACAGCTGCCGCAAGGCGCGCAACTGGCTCAAGCGCTTCGGGGTGGCCCACGACTTCGTGGACTACCGCGCCAACCGCGTGCCGCCGGAGACGCTCAAGGCCTGGGCAGGGCAGCTGGGCGGCTGGGAGAAGCTGGTCAACAAGGCCTCCACCACCTGGCGCCAGCTGCCGGAGGCGCGCAAGTCGCCGGCCTCGGACCCGGAATGGACGCTGCTGCTGCGCGAGCACCCGGCGCTGGTCAAGCGCCCGGTGGTGGTCACCGCCGACGGCGCGGTGTCGGTGGGCTTCACCGACAACGGTTTCAAGCAGCGCTTCGGGGTGGGCAAGTGAGCGGCGTGCTGGCGCTGGCGCGCGAGCTGATCGCGCGGCCGTCGGTGACGCCCGACGACGCGGGCTGCCAGGAGCTGGTGGCGGTGCGCCTCGCGCAGGCCGGCTTCAGCATCGAGTGGCTCGATTTCGGCGACGTGCGCAACCTCTGGGCCACGCACGGCCGCGGTGGCCCGGTGCTGTGCCTGCTGGGCCACACCGACGTGGTGCCGCCCGGCCCGCGCGAAGCCTGGGACAGCCCGCCCTTCGAGCCCACCGAGCGCGACGGTTTCCTCTACGGCCGCGGCGCCGCCGACATGAAGGGCAGCGTGGCGGCCTTCGTGGTGGCGGCGGAGCAGTTCGTGGCCGCGCATCCGGCGCACCCGGGCACGCTGGCCATCCTGCTCACGTCGGACGAGGAGGGCGACGCCATCGACGGCGTTCGCAAGGTGGCTGAGCGATTCAAGGCCGAAGGCCGGCCGATCCACTATTGCATCACCGGCGAGCCTTCGTCGAAGGCCGCGCTGGGCGACCTGCTGCGCGTGGGCCGGCGCGGCTCGCTGTCGGCGCGGCTGGTGGTGAAGGGCATCCAGGGCCACGTGGCCTACCCGGAAAAGGCCCGCAACCCGATCCACCAGGCCATGCCCGCGCTGGCCGAGCTGTGCGCGCGCGTCTGGGACGAGGGTTACCCCGAGTTCCCGCCCTCGAGTTTCCAGGTCTCGAACATCCACGCCGGCACCGGCGCCAACAACGTGATCCCGGGGCACTGCGAAGTGCTGTTCAACTTCCGCTACAACCCGGGCTGGCGCGCCGAGGCGCTGGAGGCCGAAGTGGCGGCCACGCTCGAGCGCCACGGCCTGGATTACGAGCTGCACTGGCACCGCAGCGGCGAGCCTTTCCTCACGGGCGAGGGCAAGCTGCGCGCCGCGGCGCGCGAGGTCATCCTCGAACAGCTCGGCCTCGTGCCGGAGGAAAACACCGGTGGCGGCACCTCGGACGCCCGCTTCATCGCGCCTCTCGGCGCCGAGGTGGTGGAGCTGGGGCCCATCAACGCCAGCATCCACAAGGTCAACGAACGCGTCGCCGTGGATGAACTCGAGCGCCTCCCCGCGCTTTACCGAGCCATCGCCGAGCGACTGCTGCTCTCCTGAGCCTTCCGCTCTCCTCCCCGGTGTCCGTCAGGCCGCGGCCTTGAACCAGGCTGCTTCGGCGGCCGGCGTGGAGCGCGACGATTCGCGCAGCTCGCGCAGCATCCCCAGCACCTGGCGGTGCACGCTCTGCAGGCCTGCGTGCGGCGTCTGCCGCGTCTCGTGGTAGACCACGGCCAGCCACAGCGCCGTGCTGCGCAGGCGCAACTGGATCGAGCGGTCGCGACAGCGCCTGGCGGCCGTGCTGGCCACCGGGCTCCAGGGCCGGTACATCATCGATTCGTTGCAGCCATGCCAGTGCGGCTGGGGCAGCACGGCGGCAGCCTGGATCTCGGCCAGGGTCTGGTCCGCGGTGGCCTTGCGCTGGGAAATGTCCATCGCCCGGATGGCCTTGGCGACGGCCTTGGCCTGGCGTTGCAGCATCATCTGGCGCGCCTGCGCCAGGAGGGTAACCATGATTTCCATTCCAACCTACCTCGCCGAAAGAAGTTCGGTGCGGTAGATCGCTCCCCCTGACGGCGATCTCTCCGTCCCTGCACCGGCGGAGCGCACCGGGCAGCGCCCCGTTTATGGCGCAAAACGTGACGCCTGTCAGGTTCCTTGGGCAAAAATGTGAACTACCTCACAGTTCCGGCACCAGCCGCAGCTGGTGGCGGGCCTCGCCGGGCAGGAAGGGCGAGGGCTCGCCACGCACCCAGTCGGCGTGGCCGGCGCCCCAGAACGGCGACATCGGGTGGCCGCTCTGGCCACCGGGCATGTGCGCGTAGCCCTCGGCCTCGCGGCCAGGCGAGACCACCATGCGCTCGCTGGCGCCGAAGCCCGGGCCCTGCACCAGGGGCATGTTGCCGTCGCCGCGCAGCGGCTCGGCCGGCATGCACAGCAGCCTGCCCAACGGCCCCAGCGCGCCGGCCAGCGGGTGGCAGATGGCGGCGGTGTTGCGCTCGCCCCAGGTGCGTTCGGCCAGCGGGCCGCGTTCCTCAAGCTGGGCGCGGATGTCGCGCGCGGCGTCGGCCAGCAGCGACTCCCAGCTGTCGAACTTGCGCGGCAGCAGGTGCGCGGGCCGCTGCTGAACCAGCGGCCAGGCGAAGGACTCGGCCTGGGGCAGGTCGGGCATCACGAAGGCCTCGCCCAGCGCGGCCTGCGCCGGCGCCATCAGGCCGTTGCTGATGCGCTCGATCACCGCCAGCCGCCAGGCGCGCACGATGCGGTAGTCGGCGGCGTCCACGCTGGCGCGGCCGGTCCAGTTCGCGCTGGCGTCGGCGAGCGCGCGCAGGTCGCTGCCGGGGTTGCGCGCGGCCTCTTCCTGCAGCAGTGCGTGCCAGCGCTGCAGGAACAGGGCGCGGTCGTCGAGCTGCAGCGCGAGCAGGTCGGCCTCGGTGAACCGGGGCTTTTCCTGCAGGAAATCGCGGATCTGGCGCGCGCGGGCGCCATTGGCGTAGCCGGCGTCGCCGATGATCGCCAGCGCCTCCCCATCGACCACGCGGGCGTTGGCGGTCCACAGCACGCCGTCGGCCGGGTCGACCACGCTGGGGTTCTCGGTGGGCGGCAGCCAGCCGGTCCAGCGGCAGGCCTGCTCCACGCGCAGCGGTGCGCGCGGCTCACAGTCGCCGCTGCGCTGCGGGATCTGGCCGGTGAGGCGCCACGCAATGCGGCCGCTGCGGTCGGCCATCACCAGGTTCTGGGCCGGGATGCCGGCCTCGTCGGCCACCGCCAGGCCCTCGTCGAGGCTGCCGGCGCGGGCGAGGTGGGCCAGACCGAAGTTGAGCGAACCCGGCAGCTGCGCCGTCCAGCGCAGGGCCAGGGCGCTGCCGTCCTCGAGGTCCACGGTGATCGGGCCCCAGCGCGTCTCGCGCACCTTCAGCTCCACCGGCTCGCCGCCCTTGACCGCGATCCACTCGCTGTCGGTGCGCAGCGCCGCTTCGCCCCCAGGCACGCGGTACTTCAGGCGCTCGTCGTCGGTGAACTCGACGCGGTAGAAGTCCAGCCAGTCGCCGTAGCTGTTGGTGAAGCCCCAGGCCACGTGGCCGTTGCTGCCGACGATGACGGCCGGGATGCCGGGCAGGGTGAAGCCCGAGACATCGACCTGGCCGCCCGGCGCCCGCGCGTCGGGGTAGCGCAGGCGGGCGCGGAACCAGATGTTGGGCGCGCGCAGGCCCAGGTGCATGTCGTTGGCGACGATGGCGCGGCCGTCGGCGGTGCGGCTGCCGGCGACGGCGAAGTTGTTGCTGCCCGGGGCGGCGGGCTCCGACACCGCGTAGTCGCCGTTCTCTCCGGGCATGGCCAGCTCGCGCAGGTCCACCTGCTCCGGGCCGGGCAGCACGGCGTTGCCGCGGGGCTCGCCCACCAGCGGCGCGTCCCACTCGCTGCCGTCCACCGCGATCAGCTCGTACAGCGCCGGCGGCACCACCTCGCGAATGCGCCACAGCGCCAGCTCGCGCGAGTTCGACTCGTCCTGCAGGTCGAAGAACATGGCGTAGCCGGCGAGCATGGTGTCTTCCAGCGTCCAGGGCTCGGGCTGGGCGCGCAGCAGCAGGTAGGGCCAGGGCCGCGCCTCGAGGGCCAGCAGGCCATCGTTGACGCCGTCGCGGTAGGCCTCGAGCGCGGCCAGGTGGCCGTCGGCGGCCTGGCCCAGGTGCTCGGCCAGGCGGGCGCGCAGGCGGTGGACGCGGATTTCCCTGTCGCGCTCGATGGCGACCGGCCCGAACAGGGCCGAGAGCTCGCCGGCGGCCGAGCGTCGCAGCAGGTCCATCTCGAAGTAGCGCTCCTGCGCGTGCACGAAGCCCAGGGCCCGCGCGGCATCGGCCTCGTTGGCCGCCTCGATGGTGGCGATGCCGCGTTCGTCGCGGCTGACCAGCACCGGCGCCGACAGGCCCGCGAGCCGCAGTTCGCCCTCGAGCGCGGGCAGGCTGGCGCGCATGGCCCAGAGGGCGGCGAACATCGCCAGCACGGCCAGGATGACGAGGACGGCCAAGAGGCGGACGGTGAGGCGAACGGCCTTGCGCATGCAGCGGCTCCGGACGGGGACGACAGCGCCCAAGGATGGCCGAAGCGGCGCCCGTCCGCCACGATTTTTGCCCGTTGCCGGCTGGTGACCGATTGCCTAAAGTCGCATTGGCCCGATCGGGCCGTCCACAGGGGAAAACATGAATCCGAGATCCATCCGCCGGGCGTGGCCTGCGGCCGCGCTGCTGGCCTGCGTCGCGCTTTCCGGTTGCGCCACCACCTATACCGACGCCACCAACCCGCTGAACCTGGCGGGCGGTTATTACGACGAGCCGGGCCCGGGCAAGCTGGTGACCGTGGGCTTCGCCGCCAACGGCTACACCAAGGCCGAAACCGTGCGCCGCTACGTGCTACGCCGCGCCTGCGAAGTAGTGCTGGAGGGCGGCAAGGGCCACTTCCTGGCCTACACCTCGCTCGAGCACGCCGCCGCCGGCCTGCCGGTGGGCGAGGACCTGGGCATCCAGGCCCTGGGTGGCAAGCCGTTCTCGCACATCTACGTGCTGCCGCTGGACGAACCCCGCAAGGGTTCGCTCAATGCCGCCGAGGTGCTTGAGCGCGTGACGGCCGAAATGGCCCAGAAGGAGGGTTGAGCATGCTGCGCAACGTCAAGATGCTGGCGGCGCTGCCGCTGCTGCTGCTCTCCGGCTGCATGGTGCTGCCGACCTACGTGGCCAAGCCCGACGAGCCGATGGCCACCGTGCAGGGCCTGAACTTCCCGTCGCCGGCCTTCTGCGCCGACGGCGTGGGTTACAAGGCCACGCCCGACAAGGAGGGCCGTTTCCAGGTGCCGGCCGGCAGCCGCGTCTCGCTGTATTCGAGCGTGCAGCTGTACGACTACAACGTCACCTACTCGTGCTATCCGGGCGCCAGCGCGGTGTTCGCCCCGCAGGGCAGCTACTTCGCCTCGATCGTGCTCAGTTCCACCGGCTGCCGCGTGGACCTGGTGCGCGCCGACGACGCCACCGACACCGGCCTGGCCACCGAGCCGACCAACAACGTGCCGATCTGCAACCCCTGGGCCAAGACCTCGCAAAAGCCCAAGGACGCCAAGGCCAAGTAAGCCTAGAAACTCGATCCGGGCTGCTTCAGGAACTCGAGCTCCTCGGCCGTGGATTCACGGCCGAGGAGGGCGTTGCGGTGCGGGTAGCGGCCGAAGCGGTCGATGATGGCCTTGTGGCGCAGCTCGAAGTCGAGGTTTTCCGCCGGGGCGTGTTCGCGGTAGAGCGCCTCGGCCAGCTCGTGGATGCGCGGCGACTCGCTGTGCATGTAGGGCAGCAGCAGGAAGCTGCGCTCCACCGGCGACAGCGCCGCCAGCGCCCCGGCGGCCACGGCTTCCTGGGCCAGGCCGAGCGCCAGCGGGTCGCAGGCGAAGGCCGCCGGCGTGCCGCGGTGGATGTTGCGCGGGAACTGGTCGAGCACGATCACCTCGGCGAGGCGGCCGTGCGGCCCGTCGCGCCAGCTTTGCAGCTCGCAGGCCGCAGCCTGCCGCAAGAGGCCTTCGAAGCGCCCGCGCACGAGCGCATCGAAGGCCGGGTCGACCTTCCACCATTGCGCGGGCGTGGTCTGCACGAACCAGAAGTCGAGCACGTCCGCGGGCTGCATGGTCATGCGGCCTGCGCGGCGATTTCGCGCTTGAGGCGCCGGTCGAGCAGCACGAAGCCGAAGGGCACCACCGAGCTGAGCAGGGCCAGCAGCCAGGCACCCACCGACCACTTGCGCAGGTGGCTGACCACCAGCGAGGCCAGCACGTAGGCCAGCCAGAGCACGCCGTGGGTCATGCCCACCGGCCAGACGAAATCGTGGCCGAACTGGTACTTGGCCGGCATGGCCACGAACAGCAGCACCAGCAGCGAGAGACCTTCGACGAGGCTGAGCAGGCGGAACGACTTGAGCATGGCTCAGTTGCCCTGCGGCGCGAACACGGCCTGGAGCTTGGCCTCGTCGAGGTACTTCTCGAAGCCGGCGATGTTGCCGGCCACGTTCTTGTGGTTCATCAGCTCCTGCATGGCGATCTGGCCCAGGTGCTGGAAGGGCAGCTTCATGGCCTCGGTGCCGCCGATGGTGGCCAGGGCCTTCATCTCATCGGCGCAGTCCTCGGTGACCAGGCGCATGAACAGCGCGGCCAGGTCGCGCGAGGTCTGCTCGTGGTCGGCCGGCGTGGCGCTGGAGTAGTCGGCGATTTCCGGATGGCCGGCCAGCGCGAGGAAGATCCACTTGCCCAGCAGCTTGCGGTCCTTGCCGGTGGTGTTGTCGGCGAAACAGGCCTGGCTGGCCTCCACCACCGGGTTGGCGGCGACCGGCGCGGACGCGAGGGAGACGGCCAGTGCGACGGCGGCGGCGAAGGTGGCGAAAGGCTTCATGCAGTGGTTCCCTGGTGCGTTGTTTTCGATGTGTGGCCACTTTGGCCGCGCGGGCGCGGGCTGTAAAGGCTCAGGCCTCGTGCCAGAAGGTGATCGAGGGCGGGCCCGACAGGAAGGCGCCCGCCGACTCGATGAAGGCGCGGATATGCGGCTGCTGCATGTGCGGCCCCAGGAACACCGCCTGGCTGGGCCAGCGCTCGACGAGGGTGAAGCGCGCCGGATCGTTGGCGTCCTGCAGGAAGCGGATGCCGTGGCAATCGGGCTCGGCGGCGAGCACGGCCTTCACCAGCGCGCCGATGGCGGCGCGGGCGCGCTCGACCTGGTCGGGCTGGGCGCGGTAATCGACGATGACGGTGGTCTCGCTCATGGCTCGCCTCCGGGGGCAGGGTTGGGTTTGCGGCGCAGCAGGCGGTGCAGGGTCGAACCCGCCAACGCCGCCGTGCCGAGCGCCAGTGTAAGCACGGTCAGCGCCATCCAGAGCGTGCCGCGCGCGCCCTGGAAGTTCAGGCCGAGGTTGCCGGCCAGGGCCAGCGACGCGGGCAGCCAGGCCAGGGCCAGCGCGAGCGCGCCCGCGGCGAACCGGCGCGCCACGCTGCCCGGGCGGGCGAGCAGGACGGCCGCCGCGGGCCAGGCGGCGAGCGTGGCCGCGGCCAGCAGGTTGCCCGCGGGCAGGCCGCCCGGCACCGTGCCCTCGACCCACTCGAAGCCCGCGCCAAGCAGGGCCACCCAGCCGAAGGGCAGCAGGATGAGCGCGGCGATGGCGAGCTTGCGCATCATCCGGACCTAGCTGGCGCTCGAGAGCTTCAGGCCGACGATGCCGGCCACCACCAGCAGGATGCTGGTGATGCGCAGCGTGGAGGCGGGTTCCTTGAACAGGATCATGCCCGCGATGGCGGCGCCCACGGCGCCGATGCCCACCCAGATGCCGTAGGCCGTGCCCAGCGGGATCTCGCGCATGGCCAGGCTCAGCAGGTAGAAGCTGCCGGCCATCGCCACGCCGGTGAGCAGGCTGGGCACCAGCCGGGTGAAACCTTCGGTGTACTTCAGGCCCACGGCCCAGCCCACTTCCAGCAGGCCGGCCAGCACCAGGAAAAACCAGTTCATCGATCGTCTCCCGAGGTGCAGGGCCGTCCCCGCGGTTGGATGACGCGCCCGGGTCGTCCCGGGGCCGGGATCAATCTAACCGTTCCCATTCACTCGCCCAGCCGGGCGATGTCGGAAACCAGCCCCTTGAATACCCGGATGTAAGGGTAGGCGGACCGGTCGATGACCTCGATCTCATAAAGCCCGCCGCTGCCAGGCGGAATGGTGACGAACACCACCTCGTCGGTACGGGTGAACGGACGCGTCTCGAGGCGGGCGCGGAATGGTTGCTCGTCGCGGCGCTCGATGCTGACCTGGTAACGCAGGGCCGACCAATCCTCCTGGCGGTGCTTGGGCAGGTGGATGATGAAGTGGGAGTCCTCCCAGACCTCGGCCATCGGCGCGATGGCCGTGCCGTCGATGACCTGCGGTGCGGGCGGTGCAACCCATCGGTCAACGGCGAGGGCCGGGCCCATCGCCAGCAGGAGGGCAAGTGCAAAGCTGAGTGTCCTCATATCAATCCCTGGATCAATCCGATCGTTCCCACACATGCTGGCACACGGCGCATTCGCAGAGCGACTCGCGGGTGGGGAAGGTGGCCGAGCCCGCGAGGAAGACCGCGATGGCCAGCAACTTGTTCGAGCCCGGCACCCGGCGGCGGATGTCCTCGCTGCCGCAGGCCGGGCAGTGCAGGGCGGCTTCGCCGACGTGCTGCTCCAGTTCGCGCTCCAGTTCGCCGCTGGTGTAGGCCGCTACCAGGGCCAGGGCCTCCTCGGCCTGCTCGTCGGGGACCTGCACGCGGACACCGCCCAGGGCCGTCGAGAGCGGATAGTTGGCGGTCACATGGTGCTCGTCGGCCACCGTGGCCGAAAACCCCGCCGATTCGAGCAGGGCGCGCACGATGTGGGCTTCGGAGGGTTCGAAATAGCGGGCGACGGTGGTGGGCATGGGGCCGGGCCGGTAACCGAGGGCCTCAAGGCGCGCTGACCCGGAGTTCCGCGATGACGGAATGCGCTGCGTGGAAAACCAGCGACAGCTGATCGCGCTCATAGCCGAGTTCTTCCTCGGGCGCCGTGTAGGAGCGGATGCCGTCGAACGTCAGGAAATAGAAGGTCGTGTGGCCCTGCGCCGGCGGGGGCGTGGAAGACGCCGGCGCCGCCGACTCAAGGAACTGGTTGGCCGCCGTGAGCAGCTCGCCGCTGACCTTGCGCACAGGCGCGAGCTCACGATGGAAAGCAAAGCGGCAAGGATGCGTTCATGGATTCCAGCCTCAGGCCAAGGCCTCTGCGTGCTGCTTGAAGCGATCGAGGATGGCCTGCCACCCCTCTCGCTGCTGTTCAATGGAATGGGTTTCTTCGGCGTCGAAGGTGACTGTTAGCAGGACCCCGGAATGGGCCGAAGCGAACTCGACCCTGGCCTTGCGACCACCGAACTCATACTCGATGAGGTTGTTCGGAACGATGTTGGTATACGTCCCCTCGAAGTCGAACCCAAAACTCCCGTCCTTGGCCTCCATTCGCGAGCAGAAGGCGCCGCCGATACGCAGGTCGACCGTGGCGCTCGTGGTATGCCAGTCGTCGGACGCCGCGTTCCATTGAACGATGTCCTTTGGGCTTGTGTATGCCTTCCAGACCAGGTCCATCGGAGCTTGTACGGTCGATTGAACTGTAATATTCATGGTCACCCCGACATTCTCATGGCAGCTGACGCCTGAGTTAAGCCGCGTGCCGAAGGCACGTCGGCTTAAATGATGAGTTAGGCCTCAAGCCTACCCAATGAACGACCAAGCTAATGCCAGAGCCGGCGATGCCGCAAGAAGGACCAGGACACCGCCGGCAGCGGCCCTGACACGACCGAGCCGGCCAGGACGGACTAGCAGCGACAGTCCGGTGAGGGCGAGCCCGACACAGAAGACTGGCTGAGCAACAAACGTCTCGAGGTAGCCGTGAGGGGAAGGGCTGAAGAAGTGGTACAGGCCAAAGCCGGAAAGCATCAGCGCCAGACCGCCAGCTAGCAGCCATGGATTGAAAAGCGTCGCTAGGCCCGGATCTTTCACTTGAGGTCTAACGCCTGAGTTAAGCCGCGTGCCGGAGGCACGTCGGCTTGAATGATTAGTTAGGCGCTATTCAAACACAAATGCCCTGAAGTAAATGCTTGCAGATACGAACACTACAAGAGCAATCGTCAAGATCGACAATGCTGTAAGTGCGATGAGGATTAGAGACGAAAGGGCAAACTGAGCAGCGGTCGCCCGCCGAAGTCCGGAGATCCCAAGAACCCATGCAACAGGAACGAACCAAGCCATGACCAGCAGAAGCGCACCAAGCCAATCAGGCATCTCATAATTGGAGTAGGGCGAGAACAGTGGGATCTCGGATCGAAACAGGAAATCGCAGATCAGCAGAACAGCCAAGGCAGCTGAAGCGGCCAGAAACCTTGGCCAAAGGCGGAACAGATTGAGCGTATCTTCGCCGCTGGATCTGTCGGCTTTCATCATTTCTGTTGAGCCTAACTCTCTTATCTTCCGGCAAAAGCCGGACTTCCCCGGATGCTGCATCCCCCGGTTAGCGCGGTCAAGCAGCGGTCTAGCAAGGCGAAAGCCGCTCTATGCTGCAATGAATCTGGATATCGCCGACATGCGTCGGCGAATTATCTCGGTAGTAATCCTGTGGGAATTTTTCTCACCCTGGCGCGAGGCCAGATGCGGGCGCGCTCATCATCGGTCAGGCGGCGACATGCATTGTCGCCCGGGTCTGGCTATTTGCCCGCCACCAACTCGGAGAGTGCGAAGTATGCGTGGCACGGGTCGCAGCGATACCGCCAACGATCGCGCACGGTGTAGGCGTAGCGGAACTGCAGGCCCTCGCGCTCCCACCCTTTCGAGTGCTCAGGCATCACATCGATGCCGCTCAGCCCCCATCCTTCCTCACAAACCCCGACTTGAGCTTCATCGCTCCAATCCCATCGATCTTGCAGTCGATGTCGTGGTCGCCGTCCACCAGGCGGATGTTGCGCACCTTGGTGCCCACCTTCACCACGGACGAGGAGCCTTTGATCTTCAGGTCCTTCACCACGATCACGGTGTCGCCATCGGCAAGCACGTTGCCATTGGCATCGCGCACGACGCGAACGTCCTCGGTGCTGGCGGCCGCCTCGCCCGGCGCCCACTCGTGGCCGCATTCGGGGCACACCAGCAGGGCGCCGTCGGCGTAGGCATAGGCCGAGCCGCAGGCGGGGCAGGGCGGCAGCTCGCTCACGCCGTCACTTCCACCCGGTCCACCTTGGTGAAGCCGCGCGGCAGGGCATTGCCGCGGCTGGCGCGGGTGCCTTCGTAGGCCTGCAGGTCGCGCCAGCTCAGCACCAGCTTCTGCTTGCCGCTGTAGATGGTCAGCTCGCCGCCCTGGCGGACGCTGGCGATGGCCACCACCTTTTCCTGGCCGGCCTTGAGCTTGGCCGGCGGAATCTGGATCAGCTTGTTGCCCTTGCCCTTGTCCAGCTCGGGCAGCTGCGCCAGCGGGAAGGCCAGCAGGTGGCCGGCGCTGGTGATCGACACCACCCAGTCGGTGGCCGGGTCGGTTACCGGCGCGGGCGCCAGCACCTCGCCCTCGCCCGGGTTGAGCAGGGCCTTGCCGGCCTTGTTGCGGCCAGTAAAGTTCTCGAAGCGGGTGACGAAGCCATAGCCGTGGCTCGAGGCCAGCACGTAGCGCAGGTCGTTCTCGCCTGCGGCCACGGCCACGAAGCCGGCCCCCGCCGGCGGGCTGAAGCGGCCGCTCAGCGGCTCGCCGTTGCCGCGCGCGCTGGGCAGCGAATGCGCCAGCGTCGAATAGCTGCGGCCGGTGGAATCAAGGAAGGCCACCTGCTGCGTGCTGCGACCGCGCACGGCCTGCAGCAGGCCGTCGCCGTCGCGGTAGCTCAGCGCGGCGGCGTCCACGTCGTGGCCCTTGGCCGCGCGCACCCAGCCCTTCTTCGACAGCACCACCGTCACCGGCTCGCTCGGCACCAGCTCGGTTTCGCTGATGGCCTGGGCGGCCTCGCGCTGCACCAGCGGCGAGCGGCGCTCGTCGCCGAACTTCCTCGCATCTGCCAGCAGCTCGTCCTTCACCTGCTTGCGCAGCTTGGCCTTGCTGCCCAGGGTGGCGATGATCTTCTCGCGCTCCTTGGCCAGTTCGTCCTGCTCGCCGCGGATCTTCATTTCCTCCAGCCGCGCCAGCTGCTTGAGCTTGGTCTCGAGGATGTACTCGGCCTGCTCCTCGCTCAGCCCGAAGCGCGCCATCAGCACGGGCTTGGGCTCGTCCTCGGTGCGGATGATGCGGATCACCTCGTCGAGGTTCAGGAAGGCCACCAGCAGGCCCTCGAGCAGGTGCAGCCGGCGCTCGACCTTGTCCAGGCGGTGCTTGAGGCGCCGCGCCACGGTGTCGGTGCGGAACAGCAGCCACTCGGACAGGAAGTCGCGCAGGTTCTTCACCTGCGGCCGGCCGTCGAGGCCGATGATGTTGAAGTTGACGCGGAAGCTCTTCTCCAGGTCCGTCGTGGCGAACAGGTGGCCCATCAGGCCCTCGAAGTCCACGCGGTTGCTGCGCGGCACCAGCACCAGGCGCACCGGGTTCTCGTGGTCGGACTCGTCGCGCAGGTCCTCCAGCCATGGCAGCTTCTTGGCGCGCATCTGCTGCGCCACCTGCTCCATGATCTTCGAGGGCGACACCTGGTAGGGCAGGTGGGTGATGACGATGTTCGCGCCTTCGCGCAGCCAGGTGGCGCGGGCGCGCACGCTGCCGCCGCCGGTTTCGTAGATGGCGCGCAGGTCTTCGGGCGCGGTGATGATCTCGGCGCCGGTGGGGTAGTCCGGGCCGCGCACGTGCTCGCACAGGTCGCGCACGGTGGCATCGGGGTCGTCGAGCAGGCGCACGGCCGCGCTGACCACTTCATTGAGGTTGTGCGGCGGGATGTCGGTGGCCATGCCCACCGCGATGCCGGTGGTGCCGTTGAGCAGCAGGTGCGGCAGGCGCGCCGGCAGCCAGCTCGGCTCCTGCAGGGTGCCGTCGAAGTTGGGCACCCAGTCCACCGTGCCCTGGCCCAGCTCGCCCAGCAGCACTTCGGCGATGGGCGTGAGCTTGGATTCGGTGTAGCGCATCGCCGCGAACGACTTGGGGTCGTCCGTGGAGCCGAAGTTGCCCTGGCCCTCGATCAGCGGGTAGCGGTAGGAGAAGGGCTGGGCCATCAGCACCAGCGCCTCGTAGCAGGCGCTGTCGCCGTGCGGGTGGAACTTGCCGATCACGTCGCCGACGGTGCGCGCGCTCTTCTTGGGCTTGGCGGTGGCGCCCAGGCCCAGCTCGCTCATGGCATAGACGATGCGGCGCTGCACGGGCTTGAGGCCGTCGCCCAGGAAGGGCAGGGCGCGGTCGAGCACCACGTACATCGAGTAATCGAGGTAGGCGCGCTCGGCGTATTCGCGCAGCGGGATCTGCTCGAAGCCGTGGAAGGCGGGGCGGGCGGGTTCGCTCATTCGGGGTCTTGCTCGGTGGATCGGGGGAAGACCCCGATTCTACCGGCCCCGGCGGCCCGGGGCGTGCCTTCCGCCACGGTGGCGGCCGGCCGGGGCTTGCTAGACTGGCCGGCCCCGATGATTCCCCACCTCGCCATCTCCCGCCGCCGGCTTGCCTTCATCCTGGGCGGCCTGGCGATGTTCGGTCCGTTCTCCATCGACACCGTGTTCCCGGCCTTCCAGCTGATGGCGCGGGACCTGGGCGTGGGCAAGGTGGCGATGCAGCAGACCATCAGCGTCTATCTGCTGGGCTACGCGGCGATGTCGCTCTTCCACGGGCCCATTTCCGACGCCATCGGCCGCAAGAAGGTGCTGCTGGCGGGCATCGCCATCTTCACCCTGGCCTCGGTGGGCGCGGCCCTGGCCACCGACATGACGACGATGCTGGCCTACCGCGCGCTGCAGGGCCTGAGCGCAGGCGTGGGCCTGATCGTGGGGCGCGCGGTGGTGCGCGACGCGCTCGACGGCGACGACGCGCAGCGGCTGATGAGCCAGATCTCGATGATCTTCGGCATCGCCCCGGCCATCGCGCCGGTGATCGGCGGCTGGATCCTGGGTTTCACCGACTGGCACGGCATCTTCTGGTTCCTGGCCGGTTTCGGCGTGCTGCTGGGCGTGCTCACGGCCTGGGGCCTGCCCGAGAGCCACCCGCCCGAGGCGCGCACGCCGCTGCGCGCCGGCACGATGCTGCGCGATTACTGGGCGATGGTGTCCAACCGCCGCTTCCGGCTGCTGGCGCTGGCCGGCACGGCCAACTTCGGCGCGCTGTTCCTCTACATCAGCTCGGCGCCCGACTTCGTGATGGGCCTGCTGGGCCTGGGCGAGCAGGATTTCGTCTGGTTCTTCGCACCCACCATCGGCGGCATGATGCTCGGCGCCTTCGTCAGCGGCCGCGCCGCCGGGCGCATCACCGGCAAGCGGCTGGTGGAGTGGGGCTTTGCCTGCTGCGGCGTGGCCGCGGTGTACAACCTGGGCTACAACGGGCTGGTGGATGCGCCGAGCCTTCCGTGGGCCATCCTGCCGACGGCGCTGGGCGCCTTCGGCATCGCGCTGGTGTTCCCCATCGTCACCCTGGCCATCCTCGACATGTACCCGCGCCAGCGCGGCGGCGCCTCCTCGATGCAGGCCTTCGTCGGCCTGCTCTCCAACGCCGCCATCGCCGGCCTGCTCTCGCCGCTGGTGAGCCACAGCGGCCTGCTGCTCGCCGCCGTCTCGGCCTGCTTCACCCTCGTCGCCTACGGCCTGTGGCGCTGGTACGCCACCCACAACCACCCCGCCCCCCTGTAGGAGCGCCTTCAGGCGCGAATCTTTTGATTTTGTTTTTGACTTTGCCTTTGCCTTCGGCAAAGAGAAGATTCGCGCCTGAAGGCGCTCCTACAGGGGGGATTCGTCGCTGAGCCAGCGGGCGTTCCAGAAAGGGTAGTCGCCGACGCGCTCCACCAAGCCTGCCCGCAGGGGTTGGCGACCAGATAGCGCGCGGCGTCGCGCAAAGCGTCCTCTCCACGCACTGCTCGGTCATGGAATCCACGGGCCCAGACCGGTCCCGTCTCCCCGCGCCATCGATTGAATCTGAAAGCCGTGGCGCCCTTGGCCGGGCCCACGCTGGCCGCCAGGTCTCGTGCTCCGATGCAGAGCAGGCCGTGGGAATGGTCCGGCATCAACACCCAGGCCAGGAGCTTTGCGTTTGGCCAGCTCTCCGCGTCAGCCAGAAACCTCGACATCTGCGCGGCCGGCTCCCAGTTCGCGAACAACCGACGGCGGCTGGAGGTCGTGAAGGTTATGAAGTAGGCGCAACCGGGCAGCGAGCGGCGCCCTCGTCGCAGGCTGGTTTGGCCGGGGGAGTCGAGGATGAAGGGCATGGCGCACTTTGGCGAGCCCGGCCCAACGGCGGCATCAGCAAGTGCCGCGATTGAATGTAGGAGCGCCTTCAGGCGCGAATCTTTTGCTCTTGCTTTTGACTTTGCCTTCGGCAAAGAAGTGATTCGCGCCTGAAGGCGCTCCTACAGGAGAAGAAATGAAAACGGCCGGCGGGGTGAGCCGCCGGCCGTGGGGTTCACGCGTTGACGCGGGCGATCAGCCCTTGGCGGCTTCCCAGCCGCAGGTCTTGCCCTGGTTCTGCTCCTGCAGCCACGACTGCAGCGGCTGGAAGTATTCCAGCACCGCCGAGGCGTCCATCTGCTCGCCGCCGGTCAGCTCCTTGAGCGTCTGCTGCCAGGGCTGGCTGGCGCCGCGCTGCATCATCGCCCAGAAGCGCTTGCCGGCCTCCGGGTTGTCGGCGAAGTTGCAGGTGTAGAGCGGGCCCTCGTGGCCGGAGGCATCGCACAGCGCCTTGTAGAACTGGAACTGCAGGATGTGCGAGAGGAAGTAGCGCGTGTACGGGGTGTTGCCCGGCACGTGGTACTTGGCGCCCGCGTCGAAGAACTCCTCGCCGCGCGCGCCGCCGGCCGGCGCCACGCCCTGGTACTTGGCCTTCAGTTCCCACCAGGCCTGGTTGTACTTGTCCGGGGTGATCGAACCGTCGAACACGCCCCAGCGCCACTGGTCGATCATCAGGCCGAAGGGCAGGAAGGCCACCTTGGCCAGGGCCATGCGCATCTGGCCGTTGATCACGGCCTGCTCGCTGACGGCCGGCTTGTCCACCAGGCCGATCGAGGCCAGGTACTCCGGGGTCATCGACAGCTCGATGGTGTCGCCGATGGCCTCGTGGAAGCCGTCGTGCGCGCCGGTCTGGAACACGGGCGCCTGGTCCTTGTAGGCCAGGTAGTAATAGATGTGGCCGAGCTCGTGGTAGATGGTGAACAGCTCTTCCTCGGTCGGCTTGATGCACATCTTCATGCGCACTTCCGAAGCGTCGGCGTTCATCTGCCAGGCGCTGGCGTGGCAGACCACGTCGCGGTCGCGCGGCTGCACCAGCATCGAGTCGCTCCAGAAGGTCTCCGGCAGCGCCGGCATGCCCAGGCCGGTGTAGAAGCTCTCGGCCAGCTTGGTCATGCGCGTGGCGATTTCCACGTCGGCCTGGCGCTCGAGCTCGACCTGCTGGGCGGCGGTGAGGTTGCGCATGCCGCCGGCCTTGCTGACCAGCCCGGCCAGGATGTCCTCGCGCTGCTGCTTGAGCGCGCCGCTCACGTCCAGGCTGCCCACGCCCTTGTACGGCTCGAGCAGCGGCCAGAGGTTGCCCCAGTCCTGCTGCCAGAGGTTGCCGGTGAGGTGGGCCGGGATCAGGCCGTTGATCGAGCCCTGCTCGCCGTACTTCTCCTCGAGCTTGCCGCGGGTGTAGCACTGCAGCTGCTCGTACAGCGGCTGCACCTGGCCCCAGAGGCGGTCGGCCTCGGCCTTGAACTCGTCGGCCGGCATGTCGTAGCCGGCGCGCCAGACGTCGCCGGTGTTGGCGAAGCCCATCTCCCGCGCGCCCTCGTTGGTCAGCTCGACGAAGCGCACGTAGTCCTCGCGGATCGGCTGGGCGATGGTGTGCCAGCCTTCCCAGGCGGCCTTCATCTCGTCGTAGCTGCTCTTTTCGGTGTTGGCCAGGATCTCGCTGATCTGGCCGATGTCCTTGCAGTCATTGCCCACGCACCACTTGCCCGAGCCGTAGGCGGCGCCCATGCGCGAGGTGATCTCGGTCAGCTCCTTGAGCTTGGCCGGGTCGCGCGGGGCGGGCAGGGACGAGCTGGTCTTGAGCAGGTGGATGGCGCGGGCGCTGTCGCCCTGAAGCGTGGCCGGGTCGTAGGCCTTGGCGCGGGCGATGAACTCGTTGTTCTTCGAGAGCCAGCGCTCGTTGGCGGCCGACTCGATGCGCTGGCTGTCCTTGGTGATGTAGGTGGCGCCCAGCCACGCGGCCGAGGTGGCCTCGGGCATCATTTCCTTGATGGTCTTGTTGACCTCGGCGACGAACTCGTCGGCGCTCTGCGCGGGCGCGGCCGGGCCGACGGCGTCTTCGGTGGACTTCGAGCAGCCGGCCAGGGCGACGAGGCCGGCGGTGATGGCGAGCGCCAGCAGGGCGCGTTGGGATTTCACGGGTGTGCTCCAGGAACGGGGTGGGAAACCGCCCGAAAGCGTATCAGGGCAGCCCCCGCTCCGCGAGGAAGGCCCGGGCGTCCTCGGCATCGTGCTCGAACCAGGCCCGGGCGGAGCCGAGGCGGAAGGTGTAGCCCCAGGCGTCCATGTCGGCCATCAGGCGGGTGCGGCCCACGCCCGGCAGGCGGTCGGCCAGCAGGATCTGCAGGCAGCAGGTGGCGTCTTCCTCGGCCACCGAGTCGGTGGCGTCGGTGTGCACGAGCGCGCGGCGCTCGGGCGGCATCACGATCAGGTGGCAGGCCTCGTGCAGCAGCGAGTGCACGGGCGTGTCGCCGCGGGCGTGCACGGTGGTGCCGACCAGGCCCGCCTCGCACTCGCCCCAGTAGCTGCCCGGGATGGCTTCGCCGTCGGGCACGCGCGCCAGCGCCAGGCCGTAGCCGGCCAGCAGCGCCGCGGGCGCCTCGAAGCCGATGTCGGCCACGCGCAGCACGTCGGGCCCGGAAACAACAACGGCACCGGCGGGCGCCGGTGCCGTCGGGACGTCACCGCTGGCCATGGTTCAGCCGTTGGCGGCGGTGGCCGGCTTTTCCGGCAGCGCGACCGAGATGTCGAGCAGCTCGCTGTCGCCGTCCTTGTGCAGGTCCACCTTCACCGCGTCCGCGTCGACGTTGATGTACTTGCGGATCACCTCCAGCAGCTCGCGCTGCAGCACCGGCAGGTAGTCCGGCGCGTTGCGCAGGCTGCGCTCCTGCTGGATCAGGATCTGCAGGCGGTTCTTGGCGGTGGAGGCGGTGTTCTTGTTGCGCTGGGTGAGGAAATCGAAAAGGCCCATGGCTCAACCCCCGAACATCTTGGAGAAGAAGCCCTTCTTCTCGACCGTGGTGAATCGCATCGGGCGGTCTTCGCCGAGGATGCGGGCGACGGCATCGGTGTAGGCCTGGCCGGCCGGGGACACCTCGTCCAGGATCACCGGCACGCCGGCATTGGAGCTTTGCAGCACTTCGGGCGACTCGGGGATCACGCCGACCACCTCGAGGCCCAGGATTTCCTGCACGTCGGCGATCGAGAGCATGTCGCCCGCTTCCACGCGCTTGGGGCTGTAGCGGGTGAGCAGCAGGTGCTCCTTCACGCGCTCGCCCTTCTCGGCCTTCTGGGTCTTGGACGCCAGCAGGCCCAGGATGCGGTCGGAGTCGCGCACCGAGCTCACTTCCGGGTTCACCACCACGACGGCGCGGTCGGCGAAGTACATCGCCAGGAACGCGCCCTTCTCGATGCCGGCCGGGCTGTCGCAGACGATGAAGTCGAAGCCTTCGTCGGCCAGGTCCTTGAGCACCTTCTCCACGCCTTCCTTGGTCAGCGCGTCCTTGTCGCGGGTCTGCGACGCGGCCAGCACGTGCAGGTTGTCGAAGCGCTTGTCCTTGATCAGGGCCTGCTTGAGGCTGGCCTCGCCGTTGACCACGTTGACGAAGTCGTAAACCACGCGGCGCTCGCAGCCCATGATCAGGTCGAGGTTGCGAAGGCCGACGTCGAAGTCGATGACGGCGGTCTTCTTGCCGGCCTTGGCCAGGCCGCAGGCGAGCGATGCGCTGGAGGTGGTCTTGCCGACGCCGCCCTTGCCCGAGGTCACCACGATGATTTCAGCCAATGTTCTTCTCCGTAACGTTGCGTGCGCCCTGGGGGCGTCTAAGTTGGGGGTCAGCCGAGCTGTTCGATGCGCAGCTTGTCATGCTCGAGCCAGATCTGCACGGGCTTGCCCAGCAGCTCCTTCGGGATTTCCTCGAGCACCTTGTAGTGGCCCGCCACGGCGACGAGCTCGGCGTGGAATTCACGGCAGAAGATCCGCGCCGAGGCCATGCCGCCGGCGCCGGCGAGGGCGCGGCCGCGCAGGGCGCCGTAGACGTGGATCGAACCGTCGGCGATGACTTCGGCGCCCGCGCCGACGGTGGCGCAGAGCGTGAGGTCGCGGTCCTGGGCATAAACCTGCTGGCCCGAGCGCACCGGGTGCAGGTGCACCAGGCCGGGCTCGGCGCGCGCCGCAGGGGCGGCCGGGGCCGGCGCGGGGGCCGGCTCCGGGGCGCGGGCGGCGGGGGCCGGCGCCGCCGGCAGTTCGCCGTCGCGCTCGTACTGGGCGCGGAACTTGGCCAGCAGCGGCAGGCCCACGGCCTGGCTCAGGGCCTCGACGGCGCTGGTGCCATAGGCCAGGGCCACCGGCAGCACGCCGGCGCCGCGCAGGGCCTCGAGCAGGGCCTGGGTCTGTTCGACGCTGGGGCACTGGCTCAGGCCGCCGAAGTCCACCACCACCGCGGCCCGGGCGAAGAGCTTGGGCGCGCGCTGCACGCGCTCGGCCATCTCGGCCGCCAGGCGGGCCGGGTCGAGGGTGCGTACGCGCAGGTTGGCGATGCCGACCTGGCCGAACTTCAGCTCGCCGGCCTGCTCGTAGTCGAGGTTCGCCGCCATGCTCAGGTCCCCGTCGCCAGCGCCGGCTGGCGGCCGGGCAGGGCGCGGTCGTGCAGCCAGGGCTGGTCGGGCAGCTGGCGGCCGTAGGTTTCGGCCACGAACGGGTAGCTGCACATTTCCTTGAGCAGCATCGAGGCGCGGATGCCGCTGCCGGGCATCACGTTCTGGCCCACTTCGCGGAAGCCGAAGCTGCCGTGGAAGAGCAGGGCCGGGTCGTTGCCGCTCTGCAGGAACACTTCGCAGGCCATCAGCGGCCAGCGCACCTCGGCGAAGCTCTGCACGTCGGCGTAGAAGGCGCGGCCGCGGCCGCCGCCGCGGCGGGGCCGGGCGATGACGATGCGGTCGATGTAGAGGAATTCCGGGTAGCGCTCCCGGAACCACTGGAAGTTGGGGCTGTCGTGCGGGGCGTCCTGGCTGAGCGCGACCAGGAAGCCGGTGACCAGGCCATCCTGCTCGGCGACCCGGAAATACTCGGCGTTTTCCCAGAAGAAGCGGGCCTTGGCCAGGTCCATGGGCAGGATGGACGGGCCAGCGGCGTTGTTCACGGCTACGACGGAATCCAGCTCGTGCTCGCGCACGTCGCGGATGGTGATCGGCATTGGACTACGGACTCCGATGAACTGGCGGCCGCCAGGGGGCGGGCGATCGGGTCGGGATTATCGCACGGCCGCGGCGGCCGGGGGCATGACTTCCGGGGGCGGGCGCCGGGGCCCGGCGGGGTTAGGATGCGGGGATGCTGAACCGCCTGTCCCATACCCAGCTGCTGCGCTACGCCGGCCTGTTCACCTGGGTGGTGCTGGGCATCCCGTTGCTGGTGTTCACCTGGTACCTCGGCCCCGACGAGGCCGACCTGGCCGCCGGCCAGGCGCCGCGCGTGGCGGTCGCCGTGGCGGCCTACCTGGCCTTCGGCCTGATCTACTGGAAGGTGACGCACTCGCTGGGCTTCCGCCAGCAGCGTGTGGGCGACCTGTTGCTGCTGGCCGCGCTGACCTTCTCGGCCATCCTGGTCAGCGCCGAGACCGGCACCGGCATGGGCGCGGTGCTGATGATGATCATCGCCGGCGTCATCCCCTGGCTGGTGAACATCAAGGTCGGCGTGGTGTGGCTGATGCTGCAGCACGCGGCGCTGATCCCGGTGTTCAGCCGCATGGAGGGCTACACGCCCGGCCTGGCGGTGATGCAGGCGCTGACCTACGTGGGCTATTCGAGCTTCGCGATGGTGATCGGCCTGATCGCCATGCAGCAGGCCCAGGCCCGTGAGGAGCAGCGCCGCCTGAACGCCGAGCTGCGCGCCACCCGCGCCCTGCTGGCCGAGAGCTCGCGCATCAGCGAGCGCGTGCGCATCTCCCGCGAGCTGCACGACCTGCTGGGCCACCACCTGACCGCGCTGAGCCTGAACCTGGAAGTGGCCGGCCACCTCACCGAGGGCAGGGCCCAGGAGCACGTGCGCCAGAGCCACACCCTGGCCAAGCTGCTGCTCACCGACGTGCGCGAGGCCGTCAGCGAGATGCGCCAGGACGGCGCGGTGGACCTCAGCGGCGCCATCCGCACCCTGGCCGAGGGCGTGCCGGCGCTCGACATCCGCCTGGACCTGCCCGAGCCGCTGCTGGTGGAGGACCCCGAGTGCGCGCACGTGATGCTGCGCTGCGCCCAGGAGATCATCACCAATGCCGTGCGCCACGCCGGCGCGTCCACGCTGTGGCTGAGCCTGAGCCGCGACGCCCGCGGCCTGCGCATCCAGGCCCGCGACGACGGCGCCGGCGCCGACGAGCTGGCCCCGGGCAACGGCCTGCGCGGCATGCGCGAGCGGCTGGCGGCCTGCGGCGGCCAGGTCGATATCATCACCGGGCGCGGCAAGGGCTTCGCGCTCGACATCCGACTTCCACTGGAGAAACCCGCATGATCCGCGTCTGCCTCGTCGACGACCAGACCCTGGTGCGCCAGGGCGTGAAGTCCCTGCTCGAGCTGGCCGACGGCATCGAGGTCGTCGCCGAGGCCGGCGATGGCCGGCAGGCGGTCGAGCTGATCCCGCAGGTCAAGCCCGACGTGGTGCTGATGGACATGCGCATGCCGGTGATGTCCGGCCTCGAGGCCCTGCAGGCCCTGGGCGGCAAGGGCCTGCTGCCGCCGACCATCATCCTGACCACCTTCGACGACGACCAGCTCGTGCTGGCCGGCATCCGCGCCGGCGCCAAGGGTTACCTGCTCAAGGACGTGTCGCTCGACCAGCTCGTCAGCGCCATCCAGACGGTCGCCGGCGGCGGCTCGCTGGTGCAGCCGGCCGTCACCCAGCGCCTGCTCTCGGGCCTGGAAGGGCTGCAGAACGAGTTTGTCAGCCTCGAGCAGCCCGACCCGCTGACCGACCGCGAGACCGAGATCCTGCGCCTGATGGCCGGCGGCTTTTCCAACAAGGAAATCGCCAACTCCCTGGGCGTGGCCGAGGGCACGGTGAAGAACCACGTGTCCAACATCCTGTCCAAGCTGGGCGTGCGCGACCGCACCCGGGCCGTGCTCAAGGCCTTCGAACTCAAGCTGGTCTGAACCGGTCCGGCCGGCCGGAAACCGCGCCGTGGCGGGCCTTGCGCCCCGGCGCAGCGGCCTTTGCGCGGCGCTAACAAATTCCCCCTGCCGGGGGCCGTCCTGACCTGATATCCTCTCCCGTTCCTGCGGCCGGGCACGACTTCCGGCTGGGGGCCGTTCCTGGAGAATTCCCGAATGACCCGAGTTATTGAGTGGCTTATTTCCCTGCTGATCGTCGCCGCGCTGTTCGTCGTGATCGGCCTGTTCCTGCCGGCTTCGCGCTCGGTGTCCCACTCGGTGGAGACCAACCGGCCGATGGCGACCGTGAACGACATCCTGTCGGGCTTCACGCGCTTCGCCGACTGGAACGCCCTGATCAACCATGACCCGCGCATGCAGCTCGAGGTCAGCGGCCCTGCCAACGGCGTCGGCGCCAAGCTCAACTTCCGCTCCAACGACCGCAGCGTCGGCGAGGGCAGCTGGGAGCTGGTCGAGTTCGTGCCGGGCGAGCGCCTGGTCTACGCGCTCGAGAACAACGCCCGCGGCGCGAACAAGAAGATGACCTTCGACTTCGAGCGCACCGGCCAGCGTCGCCAGAACGTCAAGATCACCCAGACCTACGAGATCGATTACGGCTTCGACCTGATCGGCCGTTTCGCCGGCATGTACGTCACCGACAACATCGGCGAGGACATCAAGCTCGGCCTGGGCAAGTTCAGCAACCTGCTGGCGACCATCCCGCGCTTCGACTACAGCCAGCACGAGGCCGAGTTCGCCTTCGTGGACGTGCCCGCCGCCAACGTGCTGTCGGCCAGCGCCACCGCCAAGCGCACCAACGACGACATCGCCGTGGCGATGACCAACCAGCTCAAGTGGATCCAGCAGACCATGGAGGCCAACGGCCTCGAGGCTGCCGGCCCGCTGCGCATCATCACCAACGAGTTCGGCGCCGAGGCCTATGGCTTCGACGTGGTCCAGCCGGTCCGCAAGGCCGGCACCGGCCCGGCCGAGGAAGCCACCGACGAGCCGGCCGAGACGGCCGAGGTCGCCGAGGGCGAGGAAGCCGTGGAAGGCGAGGGTGAGTACGACGCCCAGATCGCCCAGCCGCGCGTCGGCCTCAAGGACGCCCTGGACACCACGATGCCCGAGCGCCTGGACATCAAAATCGAGGGCGCCCGCGGTGCCACCAACCCGGTGTTCTACCTGCAGGTGCCGGCCCACCGCGCCGCGGTCACCACCTACGTCGGTCCGTCGCCGGGCCTGCCGCGCGTGCGTGACCTGGTCCGTGCCTGGGCCATGGTGAACGGTGCCGAGACCGCCGACCGTCCGTACGAGGACTACCGCATTGAAATCAAGGACATGCTGTCCGAGACGGCGGAGTTCCAGGTTTACTGGCCGGTGCGCGTGAACGGCGAAGTGCCGGCCCCGGCCGTGCAGCTGGTGCCCGAGCCGGTGAAGGAAGAGCGCGGCTCGCCGCCCTCGACCAGCGAAGCCCCGGCCGAGGGCGAGGAAGCCCCGGCCGAAGCGGAAGCCGAGTCCGCCGAGTAATCCCCAAGCAGGGCGGGCCAAGTGCCCGCCCTGCTGTTTTGGGAGCCCGAAATCCCCCGATACCGCGAGAAGACCCCGCCGATGATCGAGGCACACGCCCTGCACAAGCGCTACGGCCGCCTGCTGGCCGTGGACGGCATCAGTTTCAAGGTCGAACCCGGCGAAGTGCTCGGGTTCCTGGGCCCCAACGGGGCCGGCAAGTCCACCACGATGAAGATGATCGCGGGTTTCCTGGCGCCCAGCGCCGGCACCGCCCGCGTCTGCGGCCATGACGTGGTGGCCGAGCCCATGGCCGCCCGCCGCGCCCTGGGCTACCTGCCCGAGGGGGCGCCGGCCTACGGCGAGATGAGCCCGAAGGCTTTCCTGGGCTTCGTCGCCGACGTGCGCGGCCTGTCGGGCGAGCACCGCCGCCAGCGCCTGGACGCGGTGATCGGCCGGCTCTCGCTGCAGGGCGTTCTGCAGCAGCCCATCGACACGCTGTCGAAGGGCTTCAAGCGCCGCGTCGGCCTGGCCGCGGCGATCCTGCACGACCCGCCGGCGCTGGTGCTCGACGAGCCCACCGACGGCCTGGACCCGAACCAGAAGCACGAAGTGCGCACCCTGATCCGCGAACTCGCGCGCGACCGCACGGTGCTGCTGTCCACCCACATCCTCGAGGAAGTCGAGGCGGTGTGCAGCCGCGCCATGATCGTCGCCGAGGGCAAGGTGCTGGCCGACAGCACGCCGGCCGAACTGCTGGCGCGCTCGCGCTACCAGGGCGCGGTGTCGCTGCTGGCCGCCGACAGCATCGCCGCGCGCGCCGCGCTCGACGGCATGCCGGGCGTCAGCGGCTTCCAGCAGGAAGGCGCGGAAGGGCGCCTGTACGTGTTCCCGCAGGGCCGCCCGGTGTCGCCCGAGGCGGTGTCGGCGCGCCTGCGCGAGCGCGGCGTCGCCTACAGCGGCCTGCAGCCCGAGCGCGGGCGCCTGGACGAAGTCTTCCGCCGCATCACCACCCCGGAGGTGCAGGCATGAGCGCCGTGCTGTCGGTGTTCCGGCGCGAGTTCGGCGCCTACTTCGCCACGCCGCTGGCGGTGGTGTTCCTGGTGATCTTCCTGGTGCTCGCCGGCGCGTTCACCTTCTACCTGGGCAATTTCTTCGAGGCCGGCCAGGCCGACCTGCAGGCCTTCTTCAGCTTCCATCCCTGGCTGTACCTGCTGCTGGCGCCGGCGGTGGCGATGCGGCTGTGGGCCGAGGAGCGCAAGTCGGGCACGCTCGAGCTGCTGCTCACGCTGCCGCTCACGCCCTGGCAGGCGGTGCTGGGCAAGTTCCTGGCCGCCTGGGCCTTCCTGGGCCTGGCGCTGGCGCTGACCTTCCCGATGTGGATCACCGTGGCCTGGCTGGGTGAACCCGACCATGGCGTCATCGCCGCCGGCTACATCGGCAGCTGGCTGATGGCGGGCGCCTTCCTCGCGGTCGGCGGCGCGCTGTCGGCGGCCACGCGCAGCCAGGTGGTCGCCTTCATCCTCACCGTGGTGCTGTGCCTGCTGCTCTTGCTGGCCGGCTTCCCGATGGCGCTCGACCTGGTGCGCGGCTGGGCGCCGATGGCGCTGGTGGACGCGCTGGCGGGCCTGAGCTTCCTCACCCATTTCCAGGCCATCACCCGCGGCGTGCTCGACCTGCGCGACCTGGTGTTCTTCGCGCTGTGCATCGGGGCCTGGCTGTGGGCCACGGTGCTGGTGATCGACATGAAGAAGGCCGACTGAACGCCATGAAGACCAGTTCCCGACGTTCCGTTCCCCTGCTGGCGCTGGCCCTGCTGGCCATCGCCTTCGTCGCCCTGGTGTCGCTGTCGTCGGTGGCGCTGCGCGGCGCCCGCATCGACCTCACCGAGCAGGGCCTGTACACCCTGTCCGAGGGCACGCTGGCTATCCTCTCGAAGGTCGAGGACCCGGTCACGCTCAAGCTCTATTACTCCGAGCACGCCACCCGCAACCTGCAGGCCTTCCGCGGCTACGCCACGCGCGTGCGCGAGCTGCTGGAGGAGATCGCCGCGCGTTCCAACGGCAAGGTCACCGTGCAGGTCATCGACCCCGAGCCCTTCTCCGAGGCCGAGGACCAGGCCGCGGCCCTGGGCCTGCGCGCGCTGCGCGTGCCGGGCACGGGCGAGCAGCTTTACTTCGGCCTGGTGGCGAGCAACAGCACCGACGGCGAGTCGCTGATGCCCTTCATCCAGCCGGACAAGGAAGCCTTCCTCGAGTACGACGTGGCCAAGCTGGTCAGTTCGCTCGGCGGTGCCGGCCGGCCGGTGGTGGGACTGGTCAGCGGCCTGCCGATGGGGCCGGGCATGGATCCGTCCGGCCAGCAGACGCCGGGCTGGGTGCTCGACCGCCAGATCCGCGACCTGTTCGAGCTGCGCCGCTTCCAGGGCATGCCCACCTCCATCGCCAGCGACGTGGACCTGCTGATGGTGGTGCACCCGAAGGACGTGCCGGAGGCCACGCTGGTGGCCATCGACCAGTTCGTGATGCGCGGCGGCCGCCTGCTGGTCTTCGTCGACCCCGACGCCGAGGCCGACCTCTCGGCGCTCAACCCGCTCGACCCGCTGGCGGTGTCGCCGCCGCAGTCGTCCACGCTGGGCCCGCTGTTCCAGGCCTGGGGCATCCAGTTCGACCCGACCCGCGTGGTGCTCGACGAGCGCCACGCACTGCAGGTGCAGCCCGATCCGAACGGGCCGCCGGTGCGGCACCTGGCGGTGCTGGGCCTGGGCCGCGACACGCTCAACCAGGACGACGTGGTCACGGCCGACCTGGGCGCGCTCAACTTCTCCAGCGTCGGCGCGCTGGGCCTGGCGCGCGATTCGGGCCTGCGCATGGAGCCGCTGGTGCAGAGCTCGCGTCGCGCCGCGCTGGCCGACGCCGCGATGGTGCGCGAGGCCGTCGCCGACCCGGACCAGCTGCGCCAGGCCTTCGCGCCGGGCGAGGAGCCGCTGGTGCTGGCGGCCCGCTACACCGGCGAGCTGCGCACGGCCTTCCCGGGCCGCGGCGAGGGCCACCGCGAGGCCAGCGACGGCCCGGCCAACCTGCTGGTGGTGGCCGACACCGACCTGCTCACCGACCGGCTCTGGGTGCAGGTGCAGGAATTCCTGGGCCAGCCGGTGTACGACGCCTTCGCCAACAACGGCGATTTCGTCTTCAACGCCGTGGACAACCTGGTGGGCAATGCCGACCTGATCGCCGTGCGCACGCGCACGCCCTCGGCGCGACCCTTCACCCGCGTCGACGACATCCGCCGCGGCGCCGAGGCGCGCTACCGCAGCACCGAGCAGCGCCTGCAGGAGCAGCTCGAACAGCTCGAGCAGCAGCTGGGCGCGCTGCAGCAGCCCGGTGCCGACGGCCAGGCGCAGCCGGTGTCGGCGGCGCAGCAGGCCGAGATCGTGCGCTTCCAGGAAGAGCGCCTGCGCATGCGCAAGGAACTGCGCGACGTGCAGCATCGCCTCAACGCCGACATCGAGGCGCTGGGCAACCAGCTCAAGCTGGTGAACATCCTGGGCATGCCGCTGCTGGTGGTGCTGGTGGCGCTGCTGGTGGCCTGGCGGCGCTGGGCGCGTCGTCGCGCGGCGGTGGCCTGAGCCATGCGCGCGCGGCAGCTGCTGCCCTGGGCGGTCGTGACCCTGGCGCTGGCCGCCGCGGCCTGGTGGGCGCTGGGCCGCCAGGCCCGCGGCGATCTGCCCGAGGCCGGGCTGGCCCTGCCGGGCCTGGCGGATCGGCTGGACACGCTGGAGGGCATCGAGGTCTATGGCGCCGGCGAAACGCGGCTGGTGTCGCTGCGTCGCGTCGACGGGCGCTGGGAAGAGGCCGGGCACCCGGGCTGGCCCACCAACGAGCGCGAGATCAGCCGCGCGCTGTTCCGCCTGTCCGAGGCGCGGCGCCTGGAAGCCAAGACCAGCGACCCGGCGCTGCACGCGCGCCTGGGCGTCGAGGACCTGGCCTCGCCGCAGGCCCAGGGCGCCGAGCTGCGCCTGCTGGGCGGCGGCGAGCCGCTGCGGCTGGTCGTCGGCAGCAACCACCCGGGCCTGGGCGGCAGCTACGTGCGCCTGGCGGGCGAGCCGCAGTCCTGGCTGCTCGACGCCGACCTGTCGCCGGCGCGCAATCCCGTGGACTGGCTCGACCGCCGCATCATCGACCTGCCGCTGGCGCGCATCGAGCGCGTGCGGGTGGAGCCGGCGCAGGGGCGGCCGTTCACGCTCACCCGACGCGACCAATCTTTCCTCGTCGATGGCCTCGCGCCCGAGTCGGCCGACGACGCCGTCGCCACCGCCGCGGTGCCCGAGCAGCTGGCCCTCGACGGCGTCGCCGCCGACGACGGCACGCCGGCGCAGCGCCAGCACGTCTACCGCGCCGTCGACGGCGTGTCGCTCACGCTGGCCACCTGGGCGGGCGAGGGCGGCACCTGGGCGCGGCTGTCGGTGGCGCTGGACGAAGAGGCCGCGCTGGCCTGGTTCGCGCGCGCCGGCGACGAGGCCGCGCCGCCCGAGCAGCGCCTGGCCTCGCTGCGCGCGCAGGTGCTCGAGTGGCAGGCGCGCTTCGATGGCCAGCGTTTCCTGCTGCCCGGCCAGAAAGCCGCCAACCTGCTGCGCGAGCGCAGCGAGTTCCTCGGGGCGCGCTGATGCCGCCGCGGCCGTGGGCAGCGCGCCTGCTGGCCGCCGCCGGGGCGCTGGCCTGCGGGCTGGCGGTGGGCCTGGGTGCCTACGCCAGCCACGGCCTCGACGGTGAGTCGGCCAAACGCGCCGGCCTGGCCGCGCTGTTCGCCTTCGGCCACGGGCTCGCGCTGCAGCTGCTGTCGCGCGGCGAACCCGGGCGCCTGCGCCTGCTGGCCTGCGCGCTGCTGGCACTGGGCCTGGTGCTGTTCGCCGGCAGCCTGGCCGGCGCCGTATTCTTCGGCTGGCCCACGCGCCTGGCCCCGGCCGGGGGCTCGCTGCTGATGCTGGGCTGGCTGCTGGCCGCCGTCGACCACCTGCGCTCCTGAGGCTCGCCATGGCCCGATACGCCCGCGGATTCGACCTCGACCTCGCCGCGGCGCACCTGCGCCGCCGCGACCGCAAGCTGGCGCGCTGGATCGACCGCATCGGCCCGCTCGAAGTGGGCGAGCGCTGGCGCAAACGTTTCGACCCCACCGACGCGCTGGCCCGCGCCATCCTCTACCAGCAGCTCAGCGGCAAGGCCGCCGCGACCATCGTGCGCCGGGTCGAAGAAGCGATCGGTGCAACGAAGCTGCACGCCGACACGCTGGCGCGCATCGACGACGCCGGCCTGCGCGCCTGCGGCGTGTCGGGCAACAAGACCCTCGCCCTGCGCGACCTGGCCGCGCGCGCCGCCGCCGGGGAAGTGCCGTCCACGGCCGAGATGGCGCGTCTGCACGACCACGAAATCATCGAGCGGCTCACCGCCGTGCGCGGCATCGGCCGCTGGACGGTGGAGATGATGCTGATGTTCCAGCTCGGCCGCCCCGACGTGCTGCCGGTGGACGACCTGGGCGTGCGCAAGGGCGCGCAGCTGCTCGACAAGCTCGAGGAGATGCCCAAGCCGAAAGTGCTGGCCGAACGCGGCGAAGCCTGGGGCCCGTATCGCACGCTGGCCGGGCTCTACCTCTGGCGCATCGCCGATTCCGTCGCGCCGGCCAAGCCGCCGGTGAAGCGTTCGCAGGACTAGGCGCCGGCGCCCGCCGGGTGCCAGCACCAGTGCCAGGGTTCGTAGGTGATGCCGTGCGGGTTGCCGCGCGGGTAGCTGAGCGCGAAGCCGAAATCGCCCGCGTTCGACTGCAGCCAGGCGAAGGCCGGCGTGGCCTCGAAGCTTTCCTCGGCCGGCGGCTCGCCCGGCGTGCCGATGTCGATGGCGCGGCCGCCGTGGTGCTCGCTGTAGCCGGGCGCGGCGTTCACCGCGAGGATGTCGTCCACGCCGAGGCCGCGGGCGAGTTTCCGCTCGAAGATGCCCAGCTGGTAGTCGTGGCTGCGGTAGCCGGAGATCGCCTCGAGCGCGATGCCGTCGGCACGCGCTGCGGACTGCAGTCGGCGCCAGGCGCGCGCGGCCGGCGCGAGCAGCCACAGCGGGCGCTGGTAGCGGTCGGCCCCGGCGAACTCCAGCCGCGCGGGTTCGGCGACCAGCGCGAGGCCGGTGCGCTCGCCATAGCTTTCGTCCAGGCCAAGCCGTTCCAGGCGTTCCAGCAGCCCGTCCAGCGGCAGGTGCAGGGCCTCGCCGGCGCGCTCCTCGCGTTCGTCGATGGCGGACAGCACCTCGGCCACGCCCGGCTCGCGGTGGAGGCTCGGGACCAGCGCGCGCAGGTGCGCGCCGTCGAAGGTGGCCAGGAATCGGCCGTCGCGCTTGCGGCGCAGGCACCAGGGCGCCTGCGCCAGCGCGCGGGCATCGGCGTTGGCACGCGCGCGCGGCCGCAGCAGGTGCGCGGGCACCGCTTCGACGAGGGCGCTGTTGACCAGGTGCCAGGGCAGGACGTGCATGCGCGCAGCTTAGCCCGAGGGCCTCAGTGCCGGCCAATCCAGTCGGCGATGTCGGCGGCGACCTTCGGATCCACCCGCGACTCGCGGCGGTACTCCTCGGGGTTGGGCTTGCCGGCGCCGGGCAGGAAGAAGTGGTTGAGCGCGGGGTAGGTGATGAAGCTGGCGTCCGGGTGGCCGGCCAGGCCTTCGCGCCACAGGCGCAGGTCGGTGTGCACCGTAACCTGGTAGTCGCGCTCGCCCTGGAGCAGCAGCATGGGTTTGCCCTGCGCCAGCGCTTCCTGCGCCGGACGGGTGCCGGCGTGGTCGCGCCAGTAGGCCACCGGGATGCCCAGCGGCGTGCGCCGGGGTGCCGGCGCCTCGCCGCGCAGGTGCGCGGCCAGTTCGTCGCGCTGGCGCTCGGACTCCTCCATCGAGGCGCGCTCGAGTTCGGTGACCAGGCCGTCGCGCTGGGCCAGGTAGCGGATCTGTTCGGGAATGGCCTCGTACATCGGCCGCGCCAGCCCCGCCAGCAGCACCAGCCCGCCCAGCTCCGCGTCGCGGGCGGCGATGCGCGGCGCGATGTAGCCGCCGAGGCTGTGCGCCACCACGTACACGCGGCGGTCGTCGACCTCGCGCAGCGCACGCAGCAGGCGCACCGCGCGCAGCGCGTCGCGCACCTGCACGTCCTCGGCGGTGGCCTCGGGCGAGAGCGTCGAGGCGCGCAGCCAGGTGCGCTTGTCGTAGCGCAGCACCACCACGCCGCGTTCGGCCAGGCCGTAGGCCAGGTTGAGGAAGGGTTTGTTGGGGCCGATGCTGCCGTCGCGGTCGGCCGGGCCGGAGCCGTGCACGAGCACCACCGCGGGGAAGGGGCCTTGCCCGCGCGGCAGCGACAGCGTGCCGCCGAGGTCGCCCACCGGGAAATCGCGCTCGGAGAACAGCGCGGTCGACACCGGCGGCGGCGCGTCCAGCGGCGCCGGCGGCAGCGGTACGCGCAGGTCGGCCGGCACCAGCCACAGGCCGTCGATGCGGCCGCGGCGGTTGAAGCGAAAGCGCGCCTCGACGGCCTTTTCCTCGAACTCCAGCCGCACCAGCACGCCGGGCCGGCCGCCGAGGCGGTCGGTGCGGCCGGGGCGGCGCAGCACCAGCGGGCCCAGGCGCGGCGGCAGGGCTTCCCAGGTCGATTTCAGTTTGTCCGGCGGGTAGTCCTCGCGGGCCTGGCCGTCGAGCAGCGCAAACGCGCCTTCGTAGTCGCCGGCGACGAGGCGGTCGAGGAACTGGCCGGCGCCGCGCAGGTTCGCCGCATCGTCGCCCGTCGCGGCGCCGCCGGGGCTGGCGGGCAGGGCGAGCAGCAGGGCGAGCAGCAGGAGCAGGGCGCGCTTCACCGCCCCAGCTTAGCGGCTCAGGCGGCGTGCCGGCGAAGGATGTCGAGCACCGCCTGCGGGTGCTCGAAGCTCAGCAGCCAGACGCGGCCGTCGGCGTGCGGCAGGGCCAGCACCTTCGAAGGGTCGGTGACCAGGCAAAAGGCCTTGCGGCGGTCGCGCAGGCGGAAGTGGCCGGCCCAGTAGCCGGGCAGGGCCAGGCCGTTGGTCTTGAGCAGGGGCTTGAACTGGGTGTGCTCGCGGGTGTCGACCACGCGGGCCTGGGCCAGGTCGAATTCCGACAGCGCCGACTGCCGGCTGTAGTAGGTGGCCTTCACCCGGATGTGCTTGCCGTCGAAGGCCACCTCGCGCCGCCACATCGGCAGCAGCACGGCCAGGATGGCCGCCGCCACCAGCGCCTGCATCGCCAGCAGGCCCACCGGGTCGGCGCCGGATTTGCGCGCGGCGACGATGCCGATGCCCGCCACCGCCAGCGGCACCAGGGTTCCGAAGCCCACGGCGAACCAGACGGCGGCCTTGCCGACCGGGCCGATGGCGAAATTGCGGTAGCTCATGCGTCCTTGTCCTTTTCGGCCTGCTTCAGGCGACCGGCCTTGCGCAGCGCCTCGCGCAGCACGTATTCGATCTGGGCATTGACCGAGCGCAGCTCGTCATCGGCCCAGCGCTGGACGGCGTCCAGCACCTGGGCGTTGATGCGCAGCGGGTAGGCCTTTTTCTCGGCCATGGCTCAGGCCTTGCTGGCCTTCACGGTCGAGATGGCCATCACGGTGGTGACCAAGGTGACCAGGCCCACGCCCACCACGGTGAGCAGCAGGCCGTGTTCGCGCGGCGTCACCATCAGGGCGACGCCCAGCGCCACCAGCAGCGCGTCCACCACCAGCAGCAGGCGGGCGGTGGCGGTGCGCGCCCGGGCGGGGTCCTTCGCGGAGCGGATCGAGACCGGGTCCCACTTGCCGGTGAGCAGCATCAGGCCAATCGCGATGCCCGGCAGTGCGCTGAAGATGACGAGGATCCCGGCCAGCATCATGTCGTTCATGCCGGCCACCTCAGTACACGCTGCCGGCGTTCACCACCGGCTGCGTACCGCGCTCGCCGCACAGCACCACGAGCAGGTTCGAGACCATCTGCGCGCGGCGCTCGGGGTCGAGTTCGACCACCTGGCGGGCCGAGAGCTGCTCGAGCGCCATCTCGACCATGCTCACCGCGCCTTCGACGATGCGGGTGCGGGCGGCGATGATCGCGCTGGCCTGCTGGCGCTGCAGCATGGCCTGGGCGATTTCCGGCGCGTAGGCCAGGTGGCTGATGCGCGCCTCGATCACGTTCACGCCGGCCTGGGCCAGGCGCTCCTGGATCTCCTCGGTCAGGTGCTTGGAGATCTCGGCGGCGTGGCTGCGCAGGGCGATGCCGCCGTCGTCGTGCTGGTCGTAGGGATAGGCGCTGGCCATGGCGCGCAGCGCGGCTTCGGACTGGATGTGCACGAAGCTCTCGTAGTCGTCGACGTTGTAGACGGCCTCGGCCGAGTCCACCACCTGCCAGACGATGACCGAGGCGATCTCGATCGGGCTGCCGTCGAGCTCGTTGACCTTGAGCTTGCCCGACTCGAAGTTGCGCACGCGCAGGCTGACCTTCTTGGCCGCGAAGAAGGGGTTGTTCCAGCGCAGGCCCTGGTCCTTCACCGTGCCCACGTACTTGCCGAACAGGCTGAGTACGGCGGCCTGGTTGGGCTCGACCATGTAGAAGCCGCCGAGCGACACCATCGCCACCAGGGTCAGCAGGCCCGACGCCAGCAGGGCCCAGCCGCTGCCGCCTTCGCCGGGCAGGTTGCTGGCGAACAGGTAGACCGCCAGGCCCTGCACGAGCAGCAGGACCAGCAGCATCGGGATACCGGGGGTGGAGCGGATGGCTTGTTCTTTCATGGCGCGACTCCTCGGGAATGAGGAGATGATATCTAAGTGATATCAAAAATCAAGGGGTCGGCGATGGAACCAGCCGGTAGCGCAGGAAGGGCGAGGGCAGCTGCTCGCTGCCGATGACGATTTCCCGGCCGTCGGCCCCGAAGGCCAGGCCCTCGGCCTGGGGCAGCCAGGGCAGCACCAGGTGCCGGTGCGGGGCGTCCGGGGCCAGGGCCGGGGCCCAGGCGCCGCCGCGCTCGCGCACGTAGAAGTGCACCGAGCGGTAGTTGAGCACCGCCAGCACGCGGCCGTTGGGGCTCAGGTCGGCCGCGGTGACCTGGGCGCGGTAGCGGCCGTAGAGCGGGGTGGCGGCCAGGTCGCCGGCGTCGGGCTGCTCGATGTGGGGCAGGGTGCCGACGAGTTCGGCCACGTGTGGCTGGCCGTCAGCGCGGGGGTCGAGCGGCACGCGGAAGAGTTCGGCCGGCACGCGCTTTTTGGACACCAGCAGCACCTCGCCGGCGATGGGGTCCACCGCCGCGGCCTCGCAGTCGCGCGGGCCGTCGGGCCAGCGGAAGGACTGCACCGAGGCGACCTCGGCGGGTTTGTCGAGCGCGCCGGGTTCCTCGAGCACGATCAGCTGCAGCTGCCGGCGCAGGCCGCCGTTGTCGCCCACGTCGGCGATCAGCAGCCAGCGCTTGCCGTCGCGCTCGAAGCTGGCCAGGTCTTCCCAGTCGAGGTTGTCGGCGCCGCGCAGGGGCACGCTCCCCACGCGCTTGCCCTTGCCGTCCACCAGGTGCAGCTCGGCCGGGCTGCCGCTGTCGTTGATGGCCCAGTAGTGGCCCGGGAAATTGCGCGAGGCCGCCAGGCCGCTGATCTCGGCAATGGCGCGGTCGGTGACCAGGCCGGTGATCTCGGGTTCGCTCCAGCGCGCGGCGAGCGCGGGCGCGGGCAGCAGCATCAGCAGGGCGGGGAGCAGGAATCGGGTCATGGCGGGGCGTGGAGGCTATCGGGCAAGGATGACAGAAAGGCAGCGCCCGGGCAGCGGCGCGGCAGCCGCGTGCGCTCGGTACAATCAGCGCTTTCCACGCAGGCCGCGCCGACATGTCCGACCCCGTCACCCTCGGAACCCCGCTTTCGCCCTCGGCCCGCCGCGTGCTGATGCTCGGCTCGGGCGAGCTGGGCAAGGAAGTGGTGATCGAGCTGCAGCGCCTGGGCGTCGAGGTCATCGCCGCCGACCGCTACGACAACGCGCCGGCCATGCAGGTGGCGCACCGCGCGCACACGCTCAACATGCTCGACCCGGCCGCGCTGCGCGACCTCATCGCGCACGAGAAGCCCGACCTGGTGGTGCCCGAGATCGAGGCCATCCACACCCAGACCCTGGTCGAGCTCGAGGCCTCGCGCGGCCAGCGCGTGGTGCCGACGGCGCGCGCGGCGCGGCTGACGATGGACCGCGAGGGCATCCGCCGGCTGGCGGCCGAGACCCTGGGCCTGCCGACCTCGCCCTACCGTTTCGTCGACACGCTCGACGAATACCGCGAGGCGGTGAAGGCCATCGGCCTGCCCTGCGTGGTCAAGCCGGTGATGTCGAGCTCGGGCAAGGGCCAGAGCACGCTGCGCAGCGAGGCCGACATCGACGCGGCCTGGGACTACGCGCAGTCGGGCGGCCGCGCCGGCCAGGGCCGCTGCATCGTCGAGGGCTTCATCGACTTCGACTACGAGATCACCCTGCTGACGGTGCGCCACCGCGACGGCACCTCGTTCTGCGACCCGATCGGCCACCTGCAGAAGGACGGCGACTACCGCGAGAGCTGGATGCCGCAGCCGATGTCGGACGCGGCGCTGCGCGAGTCACAGCGCATCGCCCGCGCGGTCACCGACGACCTGGGCGGCTGGGGGCTGTTCGGCGTGGAGCTGTTCGTGAAGGGCGACCAGGTGTGGTTCAGCGAAGTTTCGCCGCGGCCGCACGACACCGGCCTGGTGACGCTGATCTCGCAGGAGCTGAGCGAGTTCGCGCTGCATGCCCGCGCCATCCTCGGCCTGCCGATCCCGAACATCCGCGCGCTGGGGCCCTCGGCCTCGTGCGCGGTGCTGGCCAGCGGCCACGGCGTGCCGGAATTCAGCGGCGTGGACGCCGCGCTGGCCGAACCCGACACCCAGCTGCGCCTGTTCGGCAAGCCGCGCGTGGAAGGCCACCGCCGCGTCGCCGTCACCCTGGCCCGCGACACCGACATCGACACCGCCCGCGCCAAGGCGCGCCGCGCCGCCGAAGCCCTGCAGGTGAAGTTGTCCTGATCGCCGTTGTAGGAGCGCGGTTAGTCGGCGAGGTCGAGCCAGACCATGTGGTGGTCGGTGGCGTCGAGCCACTCGGCGCCGGGTTGGCCGGGGGCGGGCCAGAACACGCCCGAGTCCTTCACCGTGAAGCCCACCGAGGGCAGCACGTAGTCCACCCGGTAGTTGCCGTTGCGGCCGAACTGCGCGGTGTCGTGCGCGGGCGAGGAGCGGTGGCCGTCGTTGCCCGGGTTGTCGGCGGCGGCCAGTGCGCCTTCGCTGCGCGGGCTGGCGTGGCGCAGCACGCGCGGGTGCTCGAGCAGCTGCTGGATGGTGCCCGGCAGGCTGCCGCCGTCGGCCGGGTCGGCGTTGTAGTCGCCGACGATCACGAAGCGCTCGCCGGCGGGCAGGCCGCCGCAGCGGCCCTGGTCATCGCACAGCCAGGGCTTGTCGCCGTCCGAGACGTACTCCGCCCAGAGGCGGATCTCGTCGTGGTTGCGCGCGGCGTTGCGGCGCTCGGGGCCGTCGAACACCGGCGGGGTGGGGTGCGCGGCGAGCAGGTGCACCACGCCCATCGGCGTGCGCACGGGCAGGTCCCAGTGCGACTTCGAGCTCAGGCGCAGCTGCGACCAGATTTCGGGCGCGTACCAGGGGCCGCCCGTGTCCGGATCCACCGGCGCCAGCGCGCCGGGCAGGGCGCTCCAGCGCAGCCGCTGGAAAGTGCGTGCGGCTTCGGCGTCGATCGGATGCATCGACAGCACCAGCATGCCGTACTGGCCCGGGTGCAGGCCGTAGCCCCAGGCGTCGTTGCCGCGTTCGCGGCCCTCGGTGGCCACGACGCCGTTGCGGTCGAGGTCCAGGCCACTGGGCACGCCGGTGTTCACCGGCGCGAAATAACGGTGCGGGTAGGCGATGGCCTGCTCGCCGAACTGGCCCACGCCCAGGTAGTCGCGCGCGAACAGGTCGGCGGCGCGGCCCTCGGGGTCGTAGTCGAATTCGTTGAGCAGCAGCACGTCCGGGCGCTGGCGCTGGATGACGGCGGCGATCTTGCGGGCGCGCTCGTCGCCGGCCTCGAGCCGCGCCACCAGGCCGCCGGCCTCGGTGGAGTAGAGCGAGGTGTTGAAGGTGGCCACGCGCAGGCTCATCGGGTCGGCCCCGGGCGCGGGCGGCGTGGACTGGCAGGCCGCGAGCGCGGCGGCGAGGGCCGTGGCGGCCAGGAGACGAAGGATTCGCATGGTCGGCGATTGTGCCCCAAGCCGGTGACGGTTTGTCTCACGGCGCCGGGTCGGGCATCGGCCGCCAGTGGGCGCCGTCGAGGTATTCGAGCGGGCGGAAGCGGCGCTTGTATTCCATCTTCGGGTGCCCGGCCAGCCAGAAACCCAGGTACACGTAGCCGCGCTGCTCGCGCCGTGCCCGCGCCACCTGCTGCAGGATGGCGTAGGTGCCCAGGCTCCGGTCCGCCAGCGCGGGCTCGAAGAAGGTGTACACGGCCGACAGGCCCTGGGGCAGCACGTCGGTGACGGCCAGCGCCACCAGCTCGCCGCCCAGGCGGAACTCCATGAACTCGGTCGGGCTCCAGCGGCAGGCGAGGAAGGCGTCGAAGTTTTCGGGCGCCGGGTCGTCCATGCCGCCGCCGGCGTGGCGTGTATCGAGGTAGCGGCGGTAGAGCGCGAAGTTCTCGTCGGTGCGGCGCGCCGGCGCGATGTGCAGCTCGAGGTCCGCGTTGCGGGCCAGGCAGCGCTTGTGGCTGCGGCCGGGCTCGAAGCGATCCACCGGGATGCGCACCGAGATGCAGGCGCGGCAGCCGGCGCAGTAGGGCCGGTAGACGTGGCCGCCGCTGCGGCGGAATCCCATCGTCAGCGCCTGGCCGTAAACCGAGGGCAGGTGCGGGTCGGCCGGGTCGATGATCAGGTCGCGCGCCAGCCGGTCCGGCCAATAGCCGCAGGCATGCTCGAGACTCTGGAACAGCCTCACCGAATGCTGGCCACTTCCGCCCATGCCGCGACTCTACCCGAAAGCCAAAATGGGGTCAGAGAACATTAACGTTTCAAACGACGATTGAAACGTTAATGTTCTCTGACCCCATTTTCTTAGAGGACGGTGCCGAGGCGCTGGCCGACGCGGGTGGGGGTTTCGGTGGCGAAGGGGTCGAGCTGCACGGCGTCGCGGGGGAAGAGCAGGATCACCGTCGAGCCGTAGTTGAAGCGGGCCATCTCGGCGAATCGGCCCAGGGTGATGCCCTGGCCGCGCCAGTCGCGGCGCACCGGCTTGTGGGCGTAGGGCGGGATTTCCTCGCCGTTCCACACCGACTCCACGCCCGATACCAGCAGCGCGCCCACCATCACCGAGCACATCGGACCGAATTCGGTCTCGAAGTGGCACACCAGGCGCTCGTTGCGCGCGAACAGGCGCGGGATGGCCTGCACGCCCCAGGGCGCCACCGTGAACAGCCGGCCCGGCACGTGCAGGGTTTCCACCAGGGTGCCGGCCCAGGGCATGTGCACCCGGTGGTAGTCGCGCGGCGAGAGGTAGATGTTGGCGAACCAGCCGTCGGCGTAGGGCGCGGCCATTGCCTCGTCGCCCAGCAGCTCGGCGGCGGTGAAGGACTGGCCCTTGGCCTGGAAGATGCGGCCCGCTTCGATGCGACCGGCCTGGCTGATCTTGCCGTCGGCCGGCATCAGCAGCGTGCGCGGGTCGGCATCGGCCACGCGCGCGCCTTCGCGCAGCGCGCGGGTGAAGAAGGCATTGAAGTGCGGGTAGTTGCGCGGCTCCGGGTCGGCCGCCTCGGCCATGTCCACCTTGAACTTGCGGATCACCAGGCCGATCAGCCAGTCCTTGAACCACGCGGCGCGCGAGCGCGCCACGCCGTAGGCCAGGCGCGAGAGCAGCCGGTGCGGCAGCAGGTATTGCAGCGCGACCTTCGGGCTCACGGCGCCACCTCGGCCAGGCGGGCGAGGTCGGCGGCGATGTCGGCCGGCACGAAGGGCGGGCGGATCAGGCCCACCTGCAGCCCGCGCGGGTCGAGAACGACCAGGGCGCTGGAGTGGTCCATGGTGTAGTCGCCGCCTTCCTGCGGCACCTTCATGTACACCAGGCCCAGCGAGGTGGCGAACTGCTCCAGCGCCGGCTCCTGCGCCGTGGCGGCGAGCGTGGCCGGGTGGAAGTAGGCGGCGTATTCGCCGGTCTTCTCCGGCGTGTCGCGCTCCGGGTCCACCGACACGAACAGCACGCGCGGGCGGCGCGCCTCGGGCAGAGCGTCCCAGGCCTTCTGGGCCTGCGAGAGTTCGGTCAGCGTGGTCGGGCAGACGTCGGGGCAGTGGGTGAAGCCCAGGAACACCACCGTCCAGCGCCCGGCCAGCTCGGCCGGCTCGAGCGCGCTGCCGTCGGACTGCTGCAGCGAGAACGGGGCGATGGCGCGCGGCGACGGGAACAGGCGCACGGCCTTGAGGCTGGCCGGGTCCACGGCCGGCGCGGCGGCCGCGGACGAGCCGCCGGGAGCGAAGGCGACCTGGGCGGCCCAGAGGCCGAGGCCGGCCGCGAGCGCGGCGAGCAGGATGAGCAGGGTGGTGCGGTTGAACACGGCGGTTCCCGGGGTCCGAGGAGGCCGTCAATTATAAGCGCGGCGCGGCTATACTCCGGGCATTGCCTTGGATTTCAACGTCATGCCGGCGGAACTTGCCACCATCATCGATTTCATCCGCTACGGCGCCAGCCGGTTCAATGCCGCCGGGCTGAGCTTCGGCCACAGCATGGACAACGCGCTCGACGAGTCCACCCAACTGGTGCTGCACGCCCTGCACCTGCCGCACGACCTGGGTCCGGCCTACGGCCAGGCGCGGCTGACCGCGGAAGAGAAGCAGGACGTGCTGTCGCTGTTCACCCGCCGCATCAACGAGCGCATCCCGGCCTGCTACCTGACCGGCGAGGCCTGGTTCGCCGGCCTGAGCTTCAAGTCCGACCCGCGCGCCCTGGTGCCGCGCTCGCCGATCGCCGAGCTCATCGAGGCCGGCTTCGAGCCCTGGCTGGGCGGCCGCGAGGTCGGCCGTGCGCTCGACCTGTGCACCGGCTCGGGCTGCATCGGCATCGCCACCGCGCACTACCACCCGCACTGGCAGGTGGACTGCGTGGACATCAGCGCCGACGCGCTGGCGCTGGCGCGCGAGAACGTCGAGCGCCTGCACGCCGACAACGTGCGCCTGGTCGAGTCCGACCTGTTCCACAACCTCGACGGCGAGGTCTACGACCTGATCGTCACCAATCCGCCCTACGTCACCCACGCCGAGACCGACGCGCTGCCGGCCGAGTACCGGCACGAGCCCGAGCTGGGCCTGCGCGCCGGCGACGACGGCCTGGACCTGGCGCTGGAGATCCTGCGCGATGCGCCGCGGCACCTGTCCGAAGGCGGCCTGCTGATCTGCGAGGTGGGCGAGAGCGAGCGCGCGCTGGTGAAGCTGCTGCCCGAGGTGCCCTTCGCCTGGGTCGAGTTCAAGGTCGGGCAGATGGGCATCTTCGCCATCGGCCGCGAGGACCTGGTCGAGCACCACGCCCGCATCAAGGCGCTGGCCGATGCCCGCCGGGCCTGAGCGGCCATGAGCGACAACAGCTTCGGCCGCCTGCTGCGGGTCACCACCTTCGGCGAAAGCCACGGTCCGGCCATCGGCTGCGTCATCGACGGCCTGCCGCCGGGCATCGCCATCGCGCCGGAAGACTTCGCGCACGACCTGTCGCGCCGCGCCACCGGCAAGAGCCGCCACACCTCCCAGCGCCGCGAGGCCGACGAGGTCGAGATCCTCAGCGGCGTGTACGAGGGCCTGAGCACCGGCGCGCCGGTGGCCCTGCTGGTGCGCAACACCGACGCACGCAGCAAGGACTACGCCAATATCGCCGCGCAGTTCCGCCCCGGCCATGCCGACTACACCTACTGGCAGAAGTACGGCATCCGCGACCCGCGCGGCGGCGGCCGCAGCTCGGCCCGCGAGACGACGATGCGCGTGGCGGCCGGCGTCATCGCCAAGAAGTGGCTGGCCGCACGCGGCGTGTCCGTGCGCGCCTGCGTCTCGCAGGTGGCCGACGTGCTGCCGCGGGCCTTCGACTGGACGGCGGTGGAGGACAACCCCTTCTTCTGGCCCGACGCCGCCCAGGTGCCCGAGCTCGAGGCCTTCATGGATGCGCTGCGCAAGAGCGGCGATTCGGCCGGCGCGCGCGTGCTCGTGCAGGCCCTGGGCGTGCCGCCGGGTTGGGGCGAGCCGGTGTACGGCAAGCTCGACGCCGACATCGCCGCGGCGATGATGTCGATCAACGCGGTCAAGGGCGTGGAGATCGGGGCGGGTTTCGCCTCGGTCACGCAGAAGGGCAGCGAGCACCGCGACCTGATGACGCCCGAAGGCTTCGCCAGCAACAACGCCGGCGGCATCCTGGGCGGCATTTCCAGCGGCCAGGCCATCGAGGTGTCGGTGGCCTTCAAGCCCACCTCCAGCCTGCGCCTGCCGGGCGCCACGCTCGATACCTCGGGCGCGGCGGTGGAGGTCGTCACCACCGGCCGCCACGACCCCTGCGTGGGCCTGCGCGCGCCGCCGATCTGCGAAGCGATGCTGGCCCTGGTCCTGATGGACCAGGCCCTGCGCCACCGCGCCCAGTGCGCCGACGTGGGCCCCGTCCACCCGCGCGTTTGAACAACCCCCCCCAGTTCCCAGGAAGTCATGAGCAAGACCTTTACAGTTGCAGTCGTGGGTGCCACCGGTGCGGTGGGCGAGGCGATGTTGTCGATCCTGGCGGAGCGGCAGTTCCCGGTCGGGAAACTGCACGTGCTGGCCAGCGAGCGCTCGGCCGGCGAGAAGGTCAGCTATGGCGCCCAGAAACTCGTGGTGCAGGACCTGGCCCGGTTCGACCCCGCCGGCGTCGACATCGCCCTGTTCTCGGCCGGCGGCTCGGTGTCCAAGGAGTACGCGCCGAAATTCGCCGCGGCCGGCGCCGTCGTCATCGACAACAGCTCGGCCTTCCGCTACGACGACGACGTGCCGCTGGTGGTGGCCGAAGTGAACCCGGAAGCGGCCGCGAACCGGCCGCGCGGCATCATCGCCAACCCCAACTGCTCGACCATGCAGATGCTGGTCGCGCTGGCGCCGATCCACCGCGCCGCGGGCATCGAGCGCATCAACGTGGCCACCTACCAGTCGGTGTCCGGCGCCGGCCGCACCGCCATGGAGGAACTGGGCCGGCAGACCGCCGCCATGCTCAACTTCCAGCCGCACGAGCCGGCCAAGTTCCCGGTGCAGATCGCCTTCAACCTCATCCCGCACATCGACGAGTTCCTGGACAACGGCTACACCAAGGAAGAGATGAAGATGGTCTGGGAGACCCGCAAGATCCTCGGCGACGAGTCGATCCAGGTGAACCCCACCGCGGTGCGCGTGCCGGTGTTCTTCGGACACTCCGAAGCGGTGCACCTCGAAACCCGCCGCAAGCTCACCGCCGACGAGGCCCGTGAACTGCTCGAGTCGGCCCCGGGCGTCGAGGTCGTGGACGAGCGCGGCCCGGGCGGCTATCCCACGCCCGTGACGCACGCCGCAGGTTCGGACCCGGTCTACGTGGGCCGCATCCGCGAGGATCTCTCGCATCCGCGCGGCCTGGACCTGTGGATCGTGGCCGACAACATCCGCAAGGGCGCCGCCCTGAATGCGGTGCAGGTCGCGGAACTCGTGGTCAAGGCACGTTCCTGACCGGTATATTCCGGGGCAGTACCGCCGCCGGCGCCGCAGGGGAGCGCCGGCGGTGGCCAGGATGCGGCATCCGGTTCGTGGGGAGACACAACGCGTGAAAATCAGGCATCTGCAGCTTCCGTTGGCCCTGGCCCTCGCCCTGGGCGCCAACAGCGCGCACGCGCTCGGCCTGGGCGCGATCGAGGTCAAGTCCGGCCTCAACCAGCCGCTGGTCGCGGAAATCCCCATCCTGTCGGCCGCGCCCGGCGAGCTCGAGGAGCTCGAGGTGCGCCTGGCCTCGCCCGAGGCCTTCGCCCGGGTCGGGCTCGAGCGCCCGGTCGGCCTGACCGCCAACCTGCAGATGGAGGTGGGCCGCAACGCCGCCGGCCAGCCGGTGATCCGCGTCACCACCACCAACCGCTTCAACGAACCCTTCCTGACCTTCCTGCTCGAGGCCAACTGGGGCCGCGGCAGCGTGGTGCGCGAGTACAGCGCCCTGGTCGATCCGCCCTACATCGCCCCCGCGGTGATCCGCCCGCTGGAGACCCCGCAGGTGGCCGCCGCCCCGGCGCTGCCACCGCCGGCGCCCGCTGCGCCGACCGTGGCCGAGCCGGTGGCCATGCCCGAGCCCGAACCGCTGCCCGAGGTGGCGGAAATCCCGGCCGAGCCGCTGCCGCCCGCGCCCGAGCCGCCGACGCGGCCG
>Ga0208242_100173_pt1 | contig 78158 bp, 67 predicted proteins | sample SubbioAug_CSW13A_FD_184825 | JGI IMG/M metagenome (GOLD analysis project Ga0208242, IMG submission 184825) | Serpentinite rock and fluid subsurface biosphere microbial communities from McLaughlin Reserve, California, USA - CR12Aug_CSW13A (SPAdes) | ecosystem: Environmental > Terrestrial > Deep... | reverse complement strand
ACATTTCCATGGTGATCACCCTCTTTGCCCCTCTGCCCAATATTTGAGCAAGGCAAGTTAAACACCTGGGTCAGTTTTCAGTCGGCACAGTGGCCTGGGGTGGGTCAGTTTTCGCTCGGCGGCAACACATGAGATCGTGCGGCAATCAAAGAATGCAATTATCCGGGATAGGCCGGCTGCACGAATACAAACGGGACGTCAGGATTTGAAGTGCGAGCAGGCGATCTGAGCGAAAGCTTCGCTGTGTTCGGACACAAAGTGCCCGGCTTGTGGCAACAGCACGGGCTCAGGACAATGGCGAATGAGTTGGTGCAGCTTGCGCATCACTGGCTCGCCCAGCACCGGGTCTTGTTGGCCAATGACCATGAGGCTTTGGCCCTGCCATTGGTGTTGCCAAAACGCACGGGCGAGTTGGGAAATGACAGCACCATCGTCCTGGGGATGCTCAGGCACCAGGGCCGGAAAGGTGCGCACCGCGGCACGGTGTCCGGGGTCGGGAAACGGAGCACTGTACGCAGCACATTCTTTTTCGCTCAGGTGCGGGTTGCCGCGTGCAAGCAGGCGGGCAATGTCAAAGACCGGTTTTTCCGCGCACATCTTGCGCCAGGCCAGAAAGCCGGGCGACAAGGGTGCGTCGCCCGTGGCCAGCGTGGTGTTCATCACCAGCAGACCCCGGTAGCGTTGCGGTGCGGCCATGGGCAACGTCAGTCCCAGCAAACCGCCCCAGTCCTGTACCACCAGCACCACGTTGCGCAGATCCAGCCGCTCAATCAGTTCCAGCAACACCTGGCGGTGCCAACTGAAGGTGTGAGCGGATTCCTTTTTGGGTTTGTCGCTCTTGCCAAAGCCGATCAAATCAGGGGCCACCACCCGACCGCCTGCTGCAGTGAAAACCGGAATCATCTTGCGGTACAGGTAACTCCAGGCGGGGTTGCCGTGCAGGCAAAGCCAGGTCAGGGTGTCGTCACCAAGCGGTGCCGAGGGCCTTTCGTCCAGGTAATGCAGGCGCAGGCCATTCAGCGATGGCAGGTCGCTGATGTAATGGGGTGCCCACGGGTAGCCTGGCAGGAGATCAAACCGTGCCTGGGGCGTGCGCAAGGCGTCTTCGCGCAGCGGGTGTGCGTTGCGGCGGTGTTCCTCGCGCCGTTGCCGAAAAAAATCGGCCAGTAGACCGGCACAATCAGCCGCCAGCACGCCGCCCTGCACCGCCGTGTGGTGGTTCAGGCGGGTTTCTCCGAACAGGTTCAACACCGAGCCAGCGGCGCCCGTTTTCGGGTCAGTCGCACCGAACACCACGCGCTTCATGCGCGCATGCAACAGCGCGCCGCTGCACATGGCACACGGCTCCAGTGTCACAAACAGTTCGCAGTCGTCCAGCCGGTAGTTACCCAGAACCTTGGCGGCAGCGCGCAAGGCCTCGATTTCGGCGTGTGCCGTGGGGTCGTGCCCGGCAATGGGCGCATTGCGCCCCCATGCAATCACGCGGCCCTGATGCACCACGACGGCGCCCACCGGCACCTCCCCTTGCGCCGCCGCCGCGTGCGCCTGGGCCAAAGCCAGGCGCATGAAGTGTGCATCCCTGGTTGCGTCGTCGCAAGGTTCTTGGTCGGGGTCGGCGTTGCAGGGCATGCTGGTCGGTGTCACAGTCGCACGCTTCAAGGCTCATCGGCTGGGAGGCGGGCTGGCTGCATGACACTTTCAAGTGCGTCTTTGTAATGCTGCTGTACTTGCTGCGGCGATTTCACGATGGGTGCGCCCTCCGTCGCCGAAGGGCTTAGCCGCATGTGGCTGGCGTCGCGAGCCAGCCACATCACCACCCCCAGCGCCAACAACAACCCCACCAGATTCAACAGCATCCGCATGTCAAGCATCCTTGCCCGTCAGACCCAGGCGATCCATCCAATCGGACAGCGCCTCTGGCCGGGCATGCGGAAAATGGCCATGCGGATTGACCCTGGCGCTGTGGCCCAGCAGGCACCATGACTCAGCTGGGCCCACCAGATACAGAGACAGATGAGACAAAAACGGAAAACCCTCATCGTCGTTCGAACCCAGGCTCCGAAAAGGATGCCTGCGCATGATGCTGCAGGCATGAAACAAATCTTTGTCGGCAAAAGCGGGGGGCATGTAAATGTGGCTTCTCTGTTGGCGCCCGACTGTAAAGGGAGATCAGCCGCCGCAACGACGCGCACGCGCCGACGAGGCCGTATCCGATGGCACAAGTCAGTTTTCCAAAAGCCACCGTCCAAGATGCTGATGTTGGGTCTGACCCAACAAGCTGCGCACCAGCACGAAGGCCGTTATGTCCCAGACCAATGGCTCGACTGGCTGGGCTATAACCCGCTGCCGATCATAAAGCAGCGTCACATGCGGGGTGAAGCCGTGGACCCGGCGCGTTGGCCAGGTATGCGCATCCAGATGCTGGCCCAGCGCGCACCATAAATCTGAAAGCGCCGAAGGCACCACGCCAGGCAACAGTACCACCGGTCGCTTGCGTTGCGCCCGATGGCCCAGGCTGGCGATCCGGTCAAAGGTGAGCGCGAAACGGGCACCTTTGGTGCGGCTTGCGGCTTCACAAGCTGCGTCGATGCTGACCTGAGGTAGCCCGACGAAATCTCCAAGGTGATGCCAGGTGAGGTGCAGGCGATCAGCCGCCACCACGTGCCCGGTGAGACTCAGTGCCTGGCGCAAATACTGGGCGTGGCTGGCCGTGCGCTCGGCGGTGGCCGCATCCGGGAATACGCCGAAAAACAGCCTGTCGGTTGGCCGAAAGACGGCTGCTGGCGGCTCGACTGGATCTACCTTTGAGGGCATGGCGGCAAGGCGAAAGATGCCGATTATCTGAATCGACCCTGATAGCGAAAACCCGCTTGCAGGTGCATTCGGTTGACGTTCAGCTCATCACTCCCACTCTATTGTCGCTGGCGGTTTGCTCGACACATCGTAGGTGACGCGGTTGATGCCACGCACCTCATTAATGATGCGACCGCTGACCTTTTTGAGCAGTGCGTAGGGCAGCTCGGCCCAGTCGGCGGTCATGAAGTCGCTGGTTTGCACAGCGCGCAATGCCACTACATAGTCGTAGGTACGGCCATCGCCCATGACGCCCACGCTTTTCACCGGCAAGAAAACGGTGAAAGCCTGGCTGGTCAGCTCGTACCAGCTCTTGCCACTATTGTGGTCAATGGTGGAGCGCAGTTCCTCGATGAAAATAGCGTCTGCACGTCGAAGCAGATCGGCAAATTCTTGCTTCACTTCACCCAAAATGCGCACGCCCAGACCAGGGCCGGGGAACGGATGGCGGTAGACCATGTCATGTGGTAGGCCCAGGGCCACGCCCAGTTCGCGCACCTCATCCTTGAACAAATCGCGCAGCGGCTCGAGCAGTTTCAGACCCAGCTGCTCGGGCAGGCCACCTACGTTGTGGTGGCTTTTAATGGTGACGGCCTTCTTGCTCTTGGCGCCGCCGGATTCGATCACATCGGGATAAATGGTGCCTTGCGCCAACCACTTGGCACCTTTTGTTGATGCACCACTTGAAATAAGTTTGGCGGCTTCAGCCTTGAAAACTTCGACGAATTCTCGGCCAATGATCTTGCGCTTGGCTTCTGGTTCGCTCACGCCGGCCAGGTGGCCGAGGAACTGATCGGCCGCGTCCACGCGGATCACCTTGGCGTGCAGCTTGCCGACAAACATGTCCATCACCATGTCGCCTTCGTGGAGGCGCAGCAGACCGTGGTCAACAAACACGCAGGTGAGTTGGTCGCCAATGGCTCGATGGATCAATGCGGCAGCCACCGAGGAGTCGACCCCGCCGGAAAGGCCGAGAATCACCTCCTCGTCGCCCACCTGCTGGCGAATTTTCTGCACGGCTTCTTCGATGTGGTCGCGCATGACCCAGTCGGGACGCGTTTGGCAGATGTCGAGCACGAATCGCTCCAGCAGCGCCCTGCCCTGCACCGTGTGCGTGACTTCGGGATGGAACTGCACTGCGTAGTACCCGCGTGCTTCGTCGGCCATGCCCGCGATGGGGCAGCTGTCGGTGCTGGCCATGAGCTTGAAGCCCGGCGGCATTTCGGTGACCTTGTCGCCGTGACTCATCCAGACCTTGAGCATGCCGTGGCCCTCTGGCGTGTGGAAGTCGGCAATGTCCTTGAGCAGCGGTGTGTGGCCGCGCGCTCGCACTTCGGCATAGCCGAATTCGCGCGTGTGACCGGCCTCCACCTTGCCGCCCAGTTGCTGCGCCATGGTTTGCATGCCGTAGCAGATACCCAGCACCGGTAGCCCCAGCTCGAATACTGCGTCGGGGGCCTTGTCGTCCACTTCGTACACGCTGGCGTGGCTGCCCGAAAGAATCACGCCTTTGAGCTGACCATCGGCGGCAAACTCGCGCACCCAGGTGTCGCTCACGTCGCAGGGATGTACCTCACAGTACACATGTGCTTCTCGCACGCGACGGGCAATGAGCTGGGTGACTTGTGAGCCGAAATCGAGGATGAGGATTTTCTGGTGCTGCATGGCGTTGTCTGGCTGGGCTGTTCAGAAAGCAAAAAGGCCGTCCATCAGGACGGCCACTGGCACATAGGCGCTCATTCTGCGCGGTAGTTGGGTGCTTCTTTGGTGATCTGCACGTCGTGCACATGGCTTTCGCGAATGCCAGCCGATGTAATTTCGACAAACTCCGCCTTGTGGCGCATGTGCTCGATGCTCGGGCAACCGCAGTAGCCCATGGCCGCGCGCAGACCTCCGGCCATCTGGAAAATGATGGATACGACCGACCCTTTGTACGGTACGCGGCCTTCAATGCCTTCGGGCACCAACTTGTCGGCATTGGGGTTGCCGGTGCTGCTTTCCTGGAAGTAGCGGTCTGCGCTGCCCTGCTGCATGGCGCCAATGGAGCCCATGCCGCGGTAACTCTTGTAGCTGCGGCCTTGGTACAACACGATCTCGCCCGGAGCTTCTTCGGTGCCGGCAAACATGCCGCCCATCATCACCGTATTGGCGCCAGCGGCGATCGCTTTGGCAATGTCACCGCTGTAGCGGATGCCGCCGTCAGCAATCATGGGTACGCCCGTGCCTTGCAAGGCGGTGGCTACGCTGTCGATCGCCATGATCTGGGGCACGCCCACGCCCGCGACGATACGGGTGGTGCAAATGGATCCTGGGCCGATACCCACCTTGACCGCATCGGCGCCCGCCTCGACCAGTGCCAACGCAGCTCCACCGGTGGCGATGTTGCCACCAATGACCTCCACCTGCGGGTAGTTGTGCTTGACCCAGCGCACGCGGTCCAACACACCCTTGCTGTGGCCATGGGCTGTATCCACCACGATCGCGTCCACACCGGCCTTGACCAGCGCCTCCACCCGCTCTTCGGTGCCCTCGCCCACACCGACCGCAGCGCCCACGCGCAAACGGCCAGCCGCATCGCGTGCGGCGTTGGGGAAATTCAGCTGTTTGGTGATGTCCTTCACCGTGATCAGGCCCTTGAGTTCAAAGGCGTCGTTCACCAGCAGCAGGCGCTCCAGCTTGTGCTTGTTCAACAAGGTCTTGGCCTCGGCTGGCGTGGTGCCGTCGGGCATGGTGATCAGGCGCTCCCGCGGCGTCATGATCTCGCTCACCGGCAGGTCGTAACGCGTTTCAAAGCGCAGATCGCGCCCGGTGACAATGCCGACCACGCGACCAGCGTCCACCACTGGGAAGCCAGACACGCCTAAGTCATCAGACAACTTCATGACCTGGCGGATCGTGGTCTGGGGGCTGATCACAACGGGATCGCGCAGCACACCCGACTCGTAGCGCTTGACCTTGGCGACGTGCGCGGCCTGGTCTTGGGGCGTGAGGTTTTTGTGAACGATGCCGATACCACCTTCCTGGGCGATGGCGATCGCCAGGCGCGCTTCGGTCACGGTGTCCATCGCGGCTGACACCAAGGGCAGGTTCAGCTTGATGTTGCGTGAAAACTGGGTGGCGAGGGAGGTGTCCTTGGGAAGGACTTGGGAGTACGCGGGCACCAACAAGACATCGTCGAAGGTGAGCGCTTTGCCGAGTAGGCGCATGGGTAAAGCTCCAAAAGCAGTATTGTAGCCGGGGCATTTACGCGTCAAAGTCGCTCCCTGGTGAGCCGGGTGTGCGAGTGCGGAAACAGATCAGCGGAGCGTAAATGCAACTTGTTCATTGAGGCGCAACAAAGTGGAGCTCGCTTGTCACCCCAGCGCTAAACTCCCCGCATGGCTGACAAAACCTCATCTTCCGTGCAGTGGCGACGTTGGGCGCTTGCTGTTTTGACTGCATTTGCCTGCGGTGCCGCCTTGGCCCAATGGCAGTGGGTTGACGCCACCGGGCGCAAGGTGTTCAGCGACACACCACCACCGGCCAGCGTGCCGGACAAAAACATCCTCAAACGTCCTGGCTCGCGCACTCCGGCGCTCAGCACGGCGGCACCGCCCTCAGGCACTGAGGCTGCAGCAACAAGCACGGGCGCCGCGCCCAAGCTGACCGGGCGCGACGAGCAGTTGGAGGCGCTCAAGAAGCAGGCAGAGCTAATCGATCAGGGCAAAAAGAAGGCCGTGGAAGAACACCAGACCAAGACACGCGCCGAAAACTGCGATCGGGCCAAGCGTGCGAAAACCACACTGGACTCTGGGATTCGCATCGCCACCACCAATGCCAGGGGTGAGCGCGAGATCATGGACGACACCGGTCGAGCGGCTGAGGCCAAACGCCTCGATGAGGTGATTCGATCAGAATGCGGCTCCAGCGTGAACTGAAAGCGGTGGTGTTGGGAAGTCTTGCCCGCTGGCTGTGGCCCCGGTCTGGCCCAACCGTGCATCGGTCAGATCAATAACCCGCTTTTGAGCCGGGCCGGCGGTGGGTGAACAAGCCGGCTCCTCTGGCGCCCTGTCCCACGAAACGTTCGCGGCGTGCCGCCTTGGGGTCAACGCGCAAATCACGGTAAATTTCGATCCGGTCACCCGCTCTGAGCACGGTGCTCCCACTGGCCTTGCGGCCCCACACGCCCATGGTGACGGACTGGTCTTTGATTTCAGGGAATAGGAGCGGCCAGCCCGCCTGCTCCAGCGCTTGCCACAGGGTGGTGCCGAAGTCCACGTCAAGCGCCGTCTCGTGCACGGTTCGCGGTGCGCTGGCATAGACCAGCACGACATGCAGGAGCTGACTCATCGGAGGGGGCATCAAACGCCACCGTAAACCTGATCGGCGCGTTTTACAAAAGCTTCCACCAAACTGCCTGCGATCTTCTCAAACACGGGCCCCACCAGTTTGGCTAGCGTGGCGCTGTTGAAGCCGTAGCTCAGCGTGAACTCCACCTTGCAGGCGCGCTGGCTGCCATCGCCCAAAGGGGTGAACACCCAGCACCCATCCAGATGCGAAAACGGCCCATCAACCAATTCCATGCTCACCATTCGGTCAGCCTCGTGGACATTGCGAGTGGTGAAACTGTGGCGCAAGCCGCTGATCGCCATTCCCACCTTGGCTACCATGGTGTGGTCAGCCTGCTCGAGCACCTCACCGTGCTCGCACCAAGGCAAAAACTGGGGGTAATGTTCGATGTCGGTCACCAGCGCAAACATTTCGTGTGCGCTGTGCCAAAGCAAAACAGATTTGTGAATGGTTTTCATACAATGGGACTGCGTGCTCGCGGGCTGGCAACCAGCCGGTCAGCCGGCTGGCCTCAGAGCTGTCGAGGCCATGTCGATACGACAGGCACCTACGCCAGAGCACCCAACCCCATTGTATGGGCCTTGCATGTTTCACCTTGCGGCCCCACCTGAATCCCCATGGCCACCAATTCCAGCAAATCCGCTCCCGTCAAAGGCGTAGACAGCCGCATCGCTGACAACAAAAAAGCTTTCTTTAACTACGCGATTGAGGAGCGCTTTGAGGCCGGCATGGTGCTTGAAGGCTGGGAGGTCAAGGCCTTGCGCGAAGGCAAGGTGCAGCTCACCGACGGTTATGTTGTCATCCGAGAGGGCGAGTTGTTCCTGATCGGGTGCCAGATCAACCCGCTCAACACCGCGTCCAGCCACATCTCGCCAGACGCCGTTCGCACCAAGAAGTTGCTCCTGCACAAGGACCAGATCCGGCGCCTGATCGGCAAAATCGAGCAAAAGGGCTTTACGCTCGTGCCGCTGAACCTGCACTGGAAAAATGGCAAGGTAAAGTGCGAAATGGCCCTGGCCAAAGGCAAGGCCGAACATGACAAACGCGACACCATCAAAGACCGGGAAGGCAAGCGTGAAGTGGAGCGCGCCATGAAAAGCCGGCAGCGCTAGGCGGCAAGAAGCTCAGCCCCCCAGGGTCCTTAGCGGGTGAGCGTGTGCCGGCCAGGGGCTTTCAAAGAATGCGTTCACCTGCTCGGGCGTCACATGCTCCACCCGGGCCGGATTCCAGCGGGGCTGGTGGTCTTTGTCTACCGCCAGTGCGCGAATGCCTTCCACCGTTTCGCTGGCCGGTCCCGGCCGCAAGTGAAAGCACTGACGCACAAGACCGCGTTCCATGCGCAAATCGTCGGCCAGTCCCATGCCACGCGCCCGGCGAATCTGCTCCAGCACCACGTGCAACATCAGCGGCGAGCGTTTACCCAGGGTAGCCAGGGTGGCCCGGGCCCAGTCAGATTCCGCTGCAGCCAGTGCGGCCACGATCGCAGGAACCGTGGGCAATCCAAAAATGCGGTTCACTTCAGCCACGGGCCAGACGCTTGGCACGGGGGTGGTGGTTAGGTGACTGGCACACCACCGCTCCACCGATGCTCCATTTTCAAACGGTGTTTGCGCCAGCGAGTTCCACAATCCAGGCAGGCGCCCCGAGTCCATGAATCCATCAGCCAAGCCGGCCGCCATGGCGTCTCGCCCGCCGAGCACCAGCCCCGTGAGGGCCAGATATTCGCCCAGGCGCCCGGCACATCGGCTGAGAAAATAGCCACCACCCACATCAGGGAACAAACCAATACCGGTTTCGGGCATGGCCAGTTGGCTGCGCTCGGTGACGATGCGCAGGCTGGCACCCTGGCTGATCCCCATACCACCGCCCATGACGACGCCGTCCATCAGCGCAATATAAGGTTTTGCGTAGGTGTGAATCAAGTGGTTGAGCGCATATTCCTCGGTGAAGAAATCTTCAAGTTCTGGGTTGCCGTTCAGGGCGGCCCGGTGAAAAAATCGGATGTCACCGCCTGCGGAAAATACCCCGAATGGCCCTTCTTTGTTGACACCGCGCACCACCACGGCCAGCACCTGGTCGTTGTCGCGCCACTCCAGCAGTGCCATGGTAATGGCCCGGATCATGCCCAGTGACAAGGCATTGAGTGCCTGGGGACGGTTCAGGGTGATGGTGCCAACACGGCCGCGTAACTCGGTGATCACGTGGTTTTCTTCTCGGGAGGTGGTCATGGTCATGGTCCTTTGGCTAGGTTGCGCAATGGCAGGTCAGGTTCGCGTTGGCGACTGATTCAAGGATTGGGTACGGGATGCACCGGTGCGGGAACGCCAGCCCAGCAACTCGTTCACGAGCAAGGCACCGAGGACAAGACAACCGCCCAACAGCACCTCGGTCACCGGTTTTTCATCCGCCCACACCCAGGCCAGGAGAATGCCGAAAATGACCTCCAGCAAGGCGAGGAGTGAAATTTCAGGTGCTTTGAGGACACGGGCACACACCACCGACAAGGCGCATGGAATAGCCAACTGGAAAAGACCCAGAAGCGCCAGCCAACCCACATCGGAGGCGGTTGCCGCAAATGGAAGTGCAAGCGGCAACGTCAGCAGCGACGATATCACCGCACCCAGGAGCACCGAGGGCACAAGATCGATTTTTTCGCCCTGAGACTGACTGCGCTGCACGACGGTCCAGTTGATGGCACCTGCCACCGGCACACAAAGCGCGACCAGAGACCCCACTACAAGGGCCGTGGCATCGGCCGATGCGTCGTTAAAAGCAGCCACCATCTGGCTACCGTACATGTACACAATGCCAGCTCCAGCGGCCATGATGGCCAGCCAGGTCCGCACAGGGAGGCGCTGGCCAATCGTGAACCGGGCCACCAGCGCGGTGAACAGTGGCCCTGCAGCAAGAATGATCAGCACATTGGCCACGCTGGTGAAGGTCAGCGCCAGCATGAAGGCCGTGAACATCACGGACCAACAGGCGCCGGACAGCCAAAATGCACGGGATTCCGGCAACACGCCCCAGTGGCGGTGCATCACCTTGCCCACCATGGATCGCCCGGACACCGGCTGGCGCTGATATGCGCCGCTGGTGTGGCGCCAAACCGGAAGGATGAACAAGAGGGATAGCGCCGTGAACGCACTGCGCCAAAACGTCACTTCAAACCGGGCCGCGGAATCCAGTTGCCGCGACACCACCCCGGCGGTGGACCACAGGAGCGTCACCACAACCATCAAGACCACAGCCTGTGCGTGGCTCAGCTGGCGGGAAGGAGGCATGGGTTTGCTCTCAAGAAAAGCCAGGCGCCAGCGAACAAGCGCCACGAAACGCGACGCCCAAGACGGACGGCGCGGTCCCCATCGACGCTTATTTGTTGCGCTTGCGGTCGCTTTCCTTCAGGAAGCGCTTGCGAAGACGAACCGACTTGGGTGTGATTTCCACCAACTCATCGTCTTCAATGAACTCAACACCATACTCCAGGTTGAGATCGATCGGTGGTGTGATCTTGATCGCGTCTTCTTTACCCGACACGCGGAAGTTGGTCAGCTGCTTGGTGCGCGTGGCATTCACCACCAGGTCGTTGTCGCGGTTGTGGATGCCAACGATCATGCCTTCGTACACCGGGTCGCCAGCCTTCACGAACATACGGCCGCGATCGTCCAGTTTGCCCAGCGCGTAGGTGAAGATTTCACCGTCGTCCATGGAGATCAGAACGCCGTTCTTGCGGCTGGCAATGTCACCTTTGTGCGGCTCGTAGCTGTCGAAGATGTTGGAGATCAGGCCGGAACCACGGGTCAGGTTCAGAAATTCGTTGGTGAAACCAATCAGACCACGGGCCGGAATGCGATATTCCAGACGCACACGACCACGGCCGTCCGGCTCCATGTTCACCAGCTCGCCCTTGCGCTCGCCCAGGGCTTGCATCACCCCCCCCTGGTGTTGCTCTTCGATGTCGGCGGTCACCAGTTCGATGGGTTCGTGGCGCTCGCCGTTGACATCACGGAACACCACGCGGGGCTTGGACACAGCCAGCTCGTAGCCTTCTCGACGCATGTTTTCCAGCAAGATGGTCAGGTGCAGTTCGCCGCGGCCCATCACTTCGAAGATGCCCTCTTCGTCGGTTTCCTTCACGCGCAACGCCACGTTGGACTGCAATTCCTTCTGCAGACGGTCCCAGATCTGGCGACTGGTGACGAACTTGCCTTCGCGACCAGCCAGCGGGCTGGTGTTGACGCAGAAGTTCATGGTCAGGGTCGGCTCGTCAACCTTCAACATGGGCAGCGGGGCCGGGTTGAGCGGGTCGGTGATGGTTACGCCAATGCCGATGTCGGCAATGCCGTTGATCAGCACGATTTCTCCAGGACCAGCTTCGGTGGCCTGGACACGGTCCAGGCCCTGGAAGGTCAGCACCTGGTTGATACGCCCTTTGATGGACCTGCCATCAGGACCCTCCATCACCAGCACGTCCGTGTTGGGTTTGATCGTGCCCTGGCTGATACGGCCCACACCGATGCGGCCCACGAAGGACGAAAAGTCGAGAGCGGAAATCTGCAGCTGAAGGGGCGCCTCTGCGTCACCACTCTGTGCAGGAACGTGTTTCAGCACAGTCTCGAACAGGGCCGACATGTCAGGTCCCCACTGTTCTCCTGGAGCACCCTCTTCCAGCGACGACCAGCCGTTGATGCCGGAAGCGTAGACCACCGGGAAGTCCAACTGCTCATCGGTTGCACCGAGCTTGTCGAACAGGTCGAACGCCGCGTTGACCACCTTGTCGGGGTTGGCGCCGGGTTTGTCCACCTTGTTGACCACCACGATCGGCTTCAGGCCCAGGGCCAGCGCCTTTTTGGTCACAAAGCGGGTTTGTGGCATCGGACCTTCCTGCGCGTCGATCAGCAGCACCACGCCGTCCACCATGGACAGGGCGCGCTCGACCTCGCCACCGAAGTCCGCGTGACCGGGGGTGTCCACGATGTTGATGTGGGTGCCCTGCCAGCTCACCGCACAGTTCTTGGCCAGAATCGTGATGCCGCGCTCTTTTTCAATGGCGTTGTTGTCCATCACCGTGTCCACGACTTTTTCGTGTTCGGCGAAGGTGCCCGACTGGCGAAGCAGCTGGTCCACCATGGTGGTTTTGCCATGGTCAACGTGGGCAATGATGGCGATGTTGCGGATTTGTTTGCTCATGATGTGAGTTCCGGTGAGGTTTCCAGGATTTGCTGTATTTCGATGGGGCTCAGCAGCCGCCCCGGGATCAGTTCGCCGCCCTCGGTGTGGGCACTGCCCAGCAACACGCGGTCGGTTGTGGTTTCGTCGGAAGGGCCTGGAGCAGGTCCGAAAACCGCTACCCTCGCTTCGTTGGGCCAGGCACCCCGTCGGCGCACCCCGCTCAGAAAACGCCCCGCGCATTCTGCCCCGAGCAACACCGGCGTGTAGCCTTCGAGCAAGCTCTGCACCGGCAGCAACCGGCCCAGACGCTGTTCTTCGGTGGCGGCTTCCAGCGCTTCGAGCGTGGTGCACTGGCTGGCGTCAAATGGCCCTGTCGCTACCCGGCGCAACATGGTCAGGTGACCACCGCAGCCCAGGGCCTCGCCAATGTCTTCGCCCAGCGTGCGGATGTAGGTGCCTTTGCTGCACCGCACCCGCAAATGCAGGGTGGGATTTTCGCCCGTGAGTTGCATGTTCAGCAACTCCAGATCGTGAATCACCACGTGCCGTGCTGCGCGCTCCACCGTTTCACCATCGCGCGCATATTCATAAAGGGCTTTGCCGTCTTTTTTGAGCGCGCTGTACATCGGGGGCACCTGGGCGATGGGTCCCATGAAGCTGTCGAGCACCTCGACCACTTGCCCTGGTGTGCAGGTCACCGAACGGGTTCCAATCACCTCGCCCTCGGCGTCGCCCGTGGCCGTTTTCTGGCCCAGACGCACCGTGGTTTCGTAGGTTTTGTCGGCGTCCAGGTGGATCTGGCTGAACTTGGTGGCCGCACCAAAGCACAGGGGCAGCACGCCCGTGGCCAAAGGATCCAGCGTACCGGTATGCCCAGCTTTTTCAGCGCGCAGCAACCACTTGGCCTTTTGCAAAGCCTGGTTACTGGAAAGACCCAGCGGTTTATCGAGCAGCAACACCCCATGCACAGGGCGCCGCTGCACCCGAGTGCGTGGCGCGTGCATGGTCAGTCCTCCTGGGCGCGAGAAGAAACGGCCTTGGCAATCAGGGCATTCATGTCGGCCGCACGCTCGGTGGTGCGGTCAAACACGAAGTGCAAGGTCGGCACCGTGTGGATGTGCAGGCGCTTGAACAGACCGCTGCGCAGAAAGCCGGCTGCGGTGTTCAGTCCCTGCAAGGTCTCCTGTGGGTCGCCTGTGAGCAGACTGAAAAACACCTTGGCATGCGCGTAATCGGGCGTAACCTCGACCGCATTGATCGTGACCATGCCTACCCGCGGATCTTTGAGTTCGCGCGCGATCAGTTCGGTCAGATCACGCTGGATCTGATCGGCCACGCGAAAACCGCGGTTGGGGGTGGATGACTTTTTGCGCGTTGCCATGGTGCTTGTGTCGCCTGTGCGCGCTTACAGCGTGCGGGCCACTTCCTTGACTTCAAAGAACTCCAGTTGATCACCTTCTTTGATGTCGTTGTAGTTCTTGAGCTTGATACCGCACTCGAAGCCTTCTTTGACTTCGCGCACATCGTCCTTCAAGCGCTTGAGTGTGTCGATTTCGCCGGTGTAGATCACCACGTTGTCGCGCAGCAAGCGGAAGTGTGCGTTGCGGTTGACCTGGCCCGACGTGACCATACAGCCCGCCACAGTACCAATCTTGGTGGCCACAAACACCGTGCGAATTTCGGCAGAACCGATGACTTCCTCGCGTTTCTCAGGTGCCAGCATGCCGGACATGGCCGCCTTCAACTCATCCACCGCGTCGTAAATGATGTTGTAGTAGCGCAGATCCACGTCGTTGCCCTCGGCCAGCTTGCGTGCGCCCACATCGGCGCGCACGTTGAAACCGATCACAACCGCCTTCGAGGCGATGGCCAGGTTGACGTCGCTCTCGCTGATACCGCCGACACCGGCAAACACCACCTGAATCTTGACCTCGTCGGTCGACAGCTTGAGCAGCGAAGATGCCAGCGCTTCTTGCGAGCCCTGCACATCGGCCTTGACGATGATGGGCAACACTTTGACTTCACCAGCCGAAATGTCGGTGAACATGTTCTCCAGCTTGGCGGCCTGTTGGCGAGCCAGCTTGGTGTTGCGGAACTTGCCTGCACGGTAGGTGGCGATTTCGCGAGCGCGGCGCTCGTCGGTCATCACCATGAAGTCGTCACCGGCCTGTGGCACTTCCGACAGACCCTGGATCTCCACCGGGATCGAAGGACCTGCAGATTTGATGGGCTTGCCGTTTTCGTCCAACATGGCGCGCACCCGGCCCGAGGTCTGACCCACCAGCACCACGTCACCGGTCTTGAGCGTACCGCTCTGCACCAGCACGGTGGCCACCGAGCCACGTCCTTTGTCCAGACGCGCTTCAATCACCAGGCCCTTGGCCATGGCCTCCACAGGCGCCTTGAGTTCCAGTACCTCCGCCTGCAGCAACACCTGCTCCAGCAGAGCGTCGATGCCCGCACCCGTCTTGGCCGACACGCCCACGAAGGGCACGTCGCCACCGAACTCTTCGGGCACAACTTCTTCGGCCACGAGCTCGGAGCGAACTTTCTCCAGGTTGATTCCCGGCTTGTCGATCTTGGTCAGCGCGACCACGATCGGGACGCCCGCCGCCTTGGCGTGTTTGATGGCTTCCCTGGTCTGCGGCATCACACCGTCGTCGGCTGCGCAGACGAGGATAACGATGTCGGTAGCCTGTGCACCGCGGGCACGCATGGCCGTAAACGCCTCGTGACCGGGTGTGTCCAGGAACGAGACCATGCCGCGCGGCGTTTCGACGTGGTAAGCGCCAATGTGCTGCGTGATACCGCCAGCTTCCCCGGCAGCGACCTTGGCTCGACGAATATAGTCCAGCAAGGAAGTCTTGCCGTGGTCAACGTGACCCATGACGGTCACAACAGGCGCACGCGGCAGCAGTTCAGCTTGCTGCTGGGTCGAGTCATCATCGGTGAAGGCTTCCGGATCGTCCAGCGCGGCGACCACCGCCTTGTGGCCCAGTTCCTCCACCACGATCATGGCGGTGTCTTGGTCCAGCGGCTGGTTGATGGTGACCATCTGACCCAGCTTCATCAGTTGCTTGATGACCTCGGACGACTTCAAGCTCATCTTGTGCGCCAGTTCCGCGACCGTGATGGTCTCGGGCACATGCACTTCGATGACCTTAACTTCGGTCGGTGCCACAAAATTGCCCTGGCCGTGATCGCCGCGCGAATCACGGTCCCCGCGGCGACCGCCTCCACCACCACGGGGGCCTCCGCGCCAGTTGGAACGACCGGCGCTGGTGTCGCCACGGGTCTTGATTTCCTTCTTCTTGGCAGCGTCGTCTTTCCAGGTGGAAGACAGGTTTTCAGACTTGACTTCCTTCTTGCCTGCCGCACCCGGCGCTGCTGTGGTGCCAGCAACGGCGACTGGCTTGACGGGCGTTCCAGCCGGCTTGTGCAGCGTCCCTTTGATGCCGGCTTTGGGATCTGGTGTTGGCTCTGGCTTCTTGGCCACCATGGTCTTGGCGGGAGCCGCCATCATGGCGCGGATGTTCGCAGCTTCAGCCTCGGCTTTGCGGCGGCGCTCGACGAGATCTTGCGCACGCAGTTCTTCGGCGCGCTTCACTTCGGCGTTCTTGTCGGCCAGCACACGTGCGGCGGACTCGCGCTCAAGCGTGTCCGTTTTGACCTGAGCGCGCTTGGCAGCGTCGGCGGCCAGCGTTTCCTCGGTAGGGGCGCTCGGCGCTTCGGTAACGGCTGCAGCCCTGGCCACCGCAGCAGCCTCGGCAGCGGCAGCCGCCTGTGCAGCTTCAGCTGCTGCACGGGCTGCTTCAGCTTCAGCTCGACGGCTTTCTTCCGCTTCGCGATCGCGCCGTTTTTGCGCCAATTCTTCTTCCTGGCGACGCAGCAACTCAGCCTGTCGGCGGGCATCTTCCTCGCGCCGGGCCAGCTCAGCCGTGTCCACCACGAAAACGGGTTCCACCGCTTCGACCTGGTCTGCGGCAACCTCAGGCACCACAACTTCGTCGTCGCGCTTGATGAAGGTGCGCTTTTTGCGAACTTCCACCTGAATGGTGCGCGCGCGCCCGGTGGCGTCAGCCTGCTTGATCTCCGAGGTGGACTTCTTCACCAAGGTGATCTTTTTGCGCTCGGCACTGGCCGTGCCATGGCTGGCCTTGAGGTGGCCCAGCAGCATTTGTTTGTCGGCTTCTGATAGCGGATCGGCTCCAGATGTCTTGGGCACCCCGGATGCGGAGAGTTGCTCCAGCAAAAGGGAGGTGGGTTTGTTGAGCTCGGCAGCCAATTCGGCGACGGTGGTACTGGTCATAGGTTCTTTTCTCCGCTGGGGCCTCCGCTGGTCAGGTCGTGGGTTGCGCTTCGTCACTGGCGAACCAGTGAGCGCGGGCCAGCATGATCAGCGCGGTAGCCTCTTCAGGCGTTTGTCCGGTGATGTCGGTCAACTCGTCGGTGGCCAGGTCGGCCAACTCGTCGCGGGTGTGAATCCCGCCGTCGGCCAGTTTGGCTACCAGCTCCAAGGTCACGCCGTCGAGATCACGCAGGTCTTGTGAAACCTCTTCAACGCTTTCTTCCCGGGCGAGTTCCATGGTGAGCAAGACATCCTTGGCACGGGTGCGGAGCTCATTGACGGTGTCCTCATCGAACGATTCAATTTCAAGCATTTCCTGGATGGGGACGTACGCCACTTCTTCGAGGCTGGTGAAACCTTCCTCGATCAGGATGTCTGCAATTTCTTGATCCACGTCCAGCTTGGCCATGAAAATCTTGCGAATGCCGTCGGCCTCTTCGGCCTGCTTTTGTGCCGACTCGTCGGCGGTCATGATATTGATGCGCCAGCCGGTCAACTCCGATGCCAGCCGCACGTTCTGACCGCCACGGCCAATGGCAATCGCCAGGTTTTCCTCGTCCACCACCACGTCCATGGCGTGGCGCTCTTCGTCCACCACGATGGACTGGACATTGGCAGGGGCCAAAGCACCGATGACGAACTGGGCCGGATCTTCGCTCCACAGCACAATGTCAACGCGCTCGCCAGCGAGCTCGTTGGTGACACCGTTCACGCGTGAACCGCGGACACCCACACAGGTGCCAATCGGGTCAATGCGCTTGTCCAGGGTGTGAACGGCAATCTTGGCACGTGAACCAGGGTCGCGGGCGCAGGTCTTGATCTCCAGCAGACCCTGCTCAATTTCGGGCACTTCCAGGCGGAACAACTCAATCATGAATTCAGGCGCGGAACGCGACAACAAAATGGGGGCGCCGCGCAGCGTCAGGTCCACCTCCATGATCATGGCGCGCACGCGGTCGCCGGTGCGGAAGTTTTCCTTCGGGATCATTTCGCTGCGACGCAGGCGACCCTCCACACGGCCACTCTCGACAATGAGATCGCCCTTGTCCATGCGCTTGACGGTGCCGACAAAAATCCTGTCGCCACGCGACATGAAGTCGTTCAACAGCATCTCGCGCTCAGCATCCCGGATTTTTTGCAAGATCACCTGCTTGGCAGCCATTGCACCAATGCGACCGATTGGCACGCTTTCCACCGGCTTTTCAATGAAGTCGCCCTCTTCAATATCAGCAATCTCGTCGCGCGCATCGGAGAGCAACTCCTCAGCCTCGGGATTTTGCAGGCCTGCTTCATCGGGCACCACAAGCCAGCGGCGAAAGGTCTCATATGAGCCATCGTCGGGGTTCATGGCAACCCGGATGTCCACATCGCCCTTATAAAGTTTCTTGGTGGCCGAGGCCAGCGCCAACTCCACCGCACCAAGCACCACGTCGCGTTCGACGTTCTTCTCGCGGGAGATGGCATCAATCAGCATCAACATTTCGCGGTTCATTACTCGCCCACCTTTCCGGATATCTTTTTCAGAATCAACACAATTATTCGCATTCGCATTCGTTTGCGCGCAGCGCACAAGTCAATCGGCATCAGCAACGCCCGGAGCCCGCCGCCCCTTGAAACTCACAATAGGGGCCAGTCGCGCCTGCTGGACATCTTCCAGCGTGAAAACCAGTGCCTGCAACGGCGGCGGTACGCGCCTCTTGCTCACGCGCACCCCAGGCTTTACCTCCGGCGCATCACTCCAGACCACCTGCCACTGCACACCGTCTTCAGCACGCTCAAGCGTGCCGCGAAATTTTTTCCGATTGGCCGAGACATCGGAAGCCGTAACACCAATCGGCGCCTTCAAGACGAGGTCCACCACATGACCCTCGAACCGCACATAGTCGATTTCATGCCTCAGCGGACGATCAATACCCGGCGAGCCCACCTCAAGGCGGCGGTACTCAAGCCCCTCCACCTCCAGCAAATACTGCAACTGGCGTGTGATTTTTTCACAATCCTCAACGGTCACAAAGCGCTCGGGCAGAGGCTCTTCGCCAGCTTGAGGCGGCTGCCATGGCCAGTCGATGGTCACACGCAATAAACCACCGCTAGAGCGATCAAGCTCCACCAGGTCAAAACCCAGTCCGGTGACGGTTTGTTCTACGATTTCTTGCCAGGCCATTGTGTATGGTGTCTGCCCTAAGGGTTTGCGCGGGGGTAAAAGCGTTCGGCCAAAAAAAATGGGCCGGTAGTAACCCGCCCATTTGGTCGTGAAGCTCGCATTATAACCCCGTAAAGGGGCTGCTTGCAAGATTCAAGGCGTTCAAACACAGCGCCTTGCCCGGCACCCTCCGGGACGCAGCAGCGCAACATGAACCGCTGCATACCTCGGATCGCGTGATGCGAACCGAAGGGGCAATCGAACGCAAGGCCGCGTTAACCGATCAGATTCCCAAAAACCACTGAATGATGTTCTTGGCCATGAATCCCAACATGCCAAACGAGAGCACCAAAAACAAAATGAAGGTGCCGAACTTGCCAGCTTTGGATTCCAGCGCCAGATTCAAGACGATGAACAACATGTACAAAATAAAGGCACCCACACCAAAGGTGAGGCCGAATTGGGCAATCTGTCCTTCCGTGTAGCCAAACAGGGTTGCTTCCATGATTCAGCCTCCACCTGTCGACTCAATGCCGCCAGGCAGAGAAACGGGCCTCTGCGTGAGGTCGCAGTAGGCGTGCCAACTGGCATGGGCAATGAGGGGAATGACCACAACCAGGCCGAGCAGCGCGGTGAACATGCCCAGACCCACCAGCAGCCCGATCAACACGGCCCAAAATGCCATGGGTGCAGGGTGGTTGGCCACGGCGCGCCAACTCTCGGTAACCGCCATGCTGATGGGTACGGAGGTATCAACCAGCATGGGGATGGCTACGACGCTGGATGCAAACACCGGGGCCGCCAGCAAGGCGCCCAGCAGCAACCAGACCTCAAAGAGGCCGATTTCGCGCACCAGCACCACATGGCGCAGGAAATCGATGGGTTTGTGGATGGGCTCGGGCGACCACAGGGTGATCAAACCCGCCGAGGTGAGCACCCAGCCGGTGCCGGCAAGCCCCAGCAACAAACCGAAGCGAACGAGGCGACCGTCGCCCGAGCGCCAGAGGGCGATCACTTCGGGCATGCCCACGCAACGCCCGCTGTTGCACGCCCGGCTCACGTGGTAGAGGCCGGTGGCCAGGATGGGCGCTACGATCAAAAAGCCAGAGAAGGCGCCAGCCAACAGCCAGAACTGGTCGCGCGCGCCCCACAACAGCAACCAGCCTCCGCCAGCCAGCAACATGCCGTGCCACAGCCCCGGCGCAGGGTTGCGGCGCAGATCGGCCCAACCCAGCGCCAGCCAGCGCAAGGGCGAGCGCAGGGAAACGGGGACGGGCATGTTGGGCGCAGAAGTGGGGTGGTCGTTCATTCGAATTTCCATGGGGCACGGCGGCCAGGCGGAACCCGCTTTTATAGTGGTTCGGCGCAGGCTGGGGGTTGATAAAAGTCAAGTATGCCGCGACGCCGGCACAGCCCTTGCTGATGCGAGGCAACGCGTGAATGCGTGCAACAGCAACGTGGACCGAAACGGGTGGACGCCAGCGCGTGCACCCGGCAGTTCAAGCAGCCGCCTGCACCAGCGTGCGTGTGTAGGGATGGGCAGGCCGCTCAAGCACCTGCTGCACCGCGCCGTACTCCACCACATGCCCATCTTTCATGACAAGCACATCGTGCGCCATGGCGCGGATCACGTCCACGTCATGCGTGATCAGCAAATAACTCAGCCCGCGCTCGCGCTGCAGTCGCTGCAGCAGGGCGAGCACCTGTTTTTGCACCGTCACGTCCAACGCGCTGGTGGGCTCGTCCAGCACCAGCACCTGCGGACCCACGATGAGCGCGCGGGCAATGGCCAGGCGTTGCCGCTGCCCGCCTGAAAACTCGTGTGGATAGCGCTGCAACCAGTCGCCGGCCTGGCTGGGGTCTTGTACCAGACCCACTTCGGCCAGTGCGGCCACCACGCGCTGGCGCCGCTGCTCTTGCCGCAGATTCGGCTCGTGAACCAGAAGGCCTTCGCCCACGATCTGTTCGATGGTCATGCGGGGCGAGAGGGAAGAGAACGGGTCCTGAAACACGACCTGAATGCGCTGGCGCAGCGCCCGGCTCTGCCCATTTCGCTGGGCCTCGGTCCAGTCGGTACCGGTGACTTGCAGGCTGCCCTGGTGCGGCAGCAGACCCAGTGCTGCCAGCGCCAGCGTCGATTTGCCTGAGCCAGACTCACCCATGACGCCCAGCGTTTGACCGGGCGCCAGGTCCAGGTCAGCGCCTTGCACGGCCACATAGGCGCCCTTTTTGAACCAGCCTTTCAGCCCGGACAACGGCACGGCATAGCTCACCCGCATCTGCCTGGCCTGCAGCACCGGCGGCGCGACGGAGGCGGCAGCGGCTTCCACCACATCCCGCTCAGGCTTGCTGGCCAGCAACATCTGGGTATAGGGGTGTTGCGGCGCCGCAAACACGGCGGCCACCGCGCCCTGCTCCACCAGCATGCCGCGCTCCATCACCGCCACGCGATCGGCAAAGCGCCGGACCAGGTTCAAGTCGTGCGTGATCAGCAGCACGGCCATGCCGTGCTGGCGTTGCAAGTCGGCCAGCAGATCCAGCATCTGGCCGCGCAGACTCACGTCGAGCGCCGTGGTGGGCTCGTCGGCCAGCAGCAGTTTGGGTTGGCTCGCCAGCGCCATGGCGATCATGGCGCGTTGGCGCTGGCCGCCGCTGAGTTGGTGCGGGTAAGCGCCCGCGCGGCGTGCTGGCTCTGCAATGCCGGTGGAGGCCAGCAGTTCCACCGTGCCGGCCAGTGCCTGGCGCGGTGTGAAGCCCTTTTTGAGTTGCAGCACCTCACCGATCTGGTCGCCCACGGTGTAGAGCGGGTTGAGCGCCGTCATGGGTTCCTGGAAGATGATGGCCACCTCGTCACCGCGCACGCCGCGCAACTGGTGTTCGCTCATCTGCAGCAGGTCGCGCCCCTGCAACAGGGCCGAGCCGCCGACTTGCGCGTTGTGCACCAGTCGCAGCAGAGAAAGCGCAGACACCGTTTTGCCTGACCCGGACTCGCCGACCAAGGCCAGCTTTTCACCCGCAGCAATGGAAAAGTCGATGTTGCGAACCACGGTTTGCCCGCCGAAGGACACGTTCAAGCCGCGGACCTGCAATAGCGGTGCCTGGGCTGTCGTGCTTGTGGGAGCGCTCATTTGTCGGCCTTTCGAGGGTCCAGTGCATCGCGCAGCGCGTCGCCCATGAAGGTGAGCAACAGCAGCGTGACCACCAGGACGGCAAAGGTGGACATCGAAATCCACCAGGCGTCGATGTTGTTTTTGCCCTGGCTCAGGAGCTCACCCAGCGACGGCGTGCCCGGCGGCACGCCCAAACCCAGAAAGTCCAGCGATGTGAGCGCCAAAATGGCAGCGCTCATGCGAAACGGCAGAAAGGTGACCACCGGCGTGAGGCTGTTGGGCAGCACATGGCGCCAGATGATCTGCCAGTTGGACAGGCCCATGGCCCGCGCTGCGCGCACGTAGTCGAGTTGTCGGTTGCGCAAAAATTCGGCACGCACGTAATCGCTCAGGCCCATCCAACCAAACAGACTGAGCAAAATCAGCAGCAAGCTGATGCTGGGCGCAAACACAGCAGAAAAAATGATGAGCAGGTACAGCTCGGGCATGGAGCCCCAGATTTCAATGAACCGCTGGAAGGCCAGGTCTGTCTTGCCGCCAAAAAACCCCTGGATGGCGCCGGTGACCACACCCAGCAGCACCCCAATGAAGGTGAGCGCCAGGGCAAACAGCACGCTGACGCGAAAACCATAGATCAGCTGCGCCAGCAGGTCGCGGCCCCGGTCGTCGGTGCCCAGCCAGTTGTCACTTGTGGGCGCTGATGGGTTGGGCTCTTTGGCGAAGTAATTGAGCGTCTTGGGGCCATAGGGGTTGGGTGCGTACAAGGCCCAGTTGTCGCCTCGGGTGATTTGTTCCCGGATGTAAGGGTCCAGGTAGTCGGTGGCGGTTTCAAAATCACCACCAAACGTGGTTTCCGGGTAGTCCTGAACGATGGGAAAGTAGGCCTTTCCCTCGTAGTGCACCACGAGCGGTCGGTCGTTGGACAGCAACTCGGCAAACAGGCTGGCGGCCACCAGCACGCAGAAAATCAACAGGCTCCAATAGCCCAGGCGGTTGCGCTTGAAGCGCTGCCAGGCGCGGCGAGAAGGCGATGCAGAACGTGTCGGGGCCATCAGTCGAACTTCACCCGGGGGTCGACCCAAACATAGCAGAGGTCGGAGATCAGTTTCGTCACCAGCCCGATCATGGTGAACAGAAATAGCGTGCCCAGCACCACGGGGTAGTCGCGCCGTATGACGCTTTCAAAGCTCAGCAGGCCCAGCCCGTCGAGCGAAAACAGGGTTTCGATCAGCAGCGAACCCGCAAAAAAAGCACCGATAAACGCACTGGGAAAGCCAGTGACGATGGGAATGAGTGCATTGCGAAAAATGTGTTTCCACAGCACCTGGCGCTCGCTCAAGCCTTTGGCCCGCGCCGTCATCACGTACTGCTTGCGAATCTCTTCCAGAAAGGCGTTTTTGGTCAGCATGGTGGTGACGGCAAAACTGCCCAGCACCATGGCGGTGATGGGCAGGGTGATGTGCCACAGGTAGTCCACGATGCGAGCCGCCCAGCTGAGCTCTTCCCAGTTGGAGGATGTCAGCCCGCGCAGCGGAAACCACTGCAACTGGCCACCAAAAATCACCAGCAAGGCCACGCCCAGCACAAAACCGGGAATGGCGTAGCCGATCAGCACCAGCAGGGTGGTAACCAGGTCAAACCGCGAACCCGCTCGCACCGCCTTGGCCACGCCCAGCGGCACGGCCACCAGGTAACTGATGAAAAAGGTCCACAAGCCCAGGCTGATGGACACGGGCAGCTTCTCCACAATCAGCTCGGACACCGCCTTGTTTTGAAAAAAACTGGTGCCCAGGTCCAACCTCGCAAACTGGCCGACCATCTGGAAAAAACGCTCGTGCGCTGGTTTGTCAAAGCCATACAGAGCCTTGATCTGCTCCAGCCGCTGCGGGTCAACGCCTTGGGCGCCCCGATAGACCGACCCGCCTTCGGCCGAACCGCCCTGCCCGGTTCGCGCTTCGGCCAGGTACTGTTCGACCGGGCCACCGGGCACAAACTGGATCACCACAAACGTGAGCAGCAAAACCCCGAACAGCGTTGGGATCATCAACAAGAGGCGTTTGAGAATGTAGAGCCACATGATCAGGTTGTAACCGATACAGGGCTTGAACCCAGATGCGCGCGCAGCGCGTCATGTCCACCGGTTAAGCCGAGGAACCAACAAGGCTGGGCTGCTGGCGCGGCCCCCTTGTGTGGGTGGCGCGCGAAGCGCGGCGCAAGGTTGATCATCACCGTGCCCACCAGGTGTCGATGGCCCAGGTTTCTCCGGCGGCGTAGGGCGGCATCTCGGCCGGCCGGGCGAGCCGCCAAGCGTTGTAAACCATGCGATGGGTGGTGGACGACCATTGCGGCACCAGGTAATGGCTGTGGCTGATCACGCGATCCAGCGCCCGGCAGGCGGCCAAAAAATCGGGCTTCGATGGCGCATTCGACATGCGGGCAATCAAGGCGTCCACCGCTGGGCTGGCCACACCGGCAAAGTTGCCTGAGTCTTCCGTTTTGGCCGCCTGGCTGCCAAACAGATCGGCGTATTCTGCGCCTGGGTTGTGGGTGCCGCCGTAGGCAATCGAGATGATGTCGAAATCAAACGTGCGCAAGCGCTGCTGGTACAGCGCAAAGTCGACCGGACGGAACTTGAGTTCGATGCCCAGCTTCTCCAGGTTGCGCGCCCAGGGCGTCACCACGCGCGCGCCGGTTTCGTTGCTGTCCAGGTACTCCAGCACCATCACCTCTCCCCGGGCATTGCGCAGCTGACCGCCCTGCACCGTCCAGCCGGCCTCGCGCAACAAGGCTTGCGCCCGACGCAGGTTGGCGCGCAGCGAGCTGTCGCCGTCGGTACGGGGCGGCACCAGCATGGGGCCAAAAGCGGCTGGTGGCAGTTGACCACGCCAGGGTTCCAGCAGCGCCAATTCGTCGGCGCCGGGCGTGCCTGTGGGTGAGCAGTCGGTGTTGCCAAACAGGCCCTGCACACGCTGGTAGGCGTTGTAAAACATCTGGCGGTTCATCCACTCGTAGTCCATGGCCAGACCCAGCGCCTCGCGCACGCGAACATCGGTCAGCGGCGCACGGCGCGTGTTCAGCACATAACTTTGAAAACCCGTGGGCAGGCGGTGCTTGAGCTCGGCCTTCACGAGTTCACCGGTGTCAAACCGTTTGCCGTTGACGCGGCGCGCCCAGTCACCGGCCGAAAAGAAACGCATCAAGTCAAACTCGCCCGCCTTCAGCGCCTCCAGCTTGGCGGTGTTGTCTTTGTAGATCTTGACCAGGATCCGGTCGAAATTGGCACTGCCTCGGCGCACGGGCAGGTCGCGCGCCCAGTAGGCCGGATCGCGCACATAGGTGATGTCTTTGCCAAACCGCACCGGGCCGATTTTGTATGGTCCGCTGCCAATGGGTGGCTCCATCACGACCTGGTCAAAGGATTTGCGCTGGCCCGTTTTGGGGTCAATGGCATTGCCCCAGGCCCGGCTGAACACCGGCAGACCGCCCACCGTCAGGGGCAGTTCGCGGTTGGGCTTTTTGAAACGGTAACGCACCGTGCGCTCGTCGAGCACATCCACTCCGGCCACGTCTTCCAGAATGGTTTTGAAAGCGGGCGAGGTGTGGGGCCCCATGAGCGTGTCGAAACTGTGTTTCACGTCTGCGGCCAATACCGGTTCGCCGTTGTGAAAGCGCGCAGCGCTGCGCAGTCGGAACGTGACCGACAAGCCGTCTGGTGCCGCCGACACGTCTTCGGCCAGCAAACCGTACCCGGCACCGGTTTCGTCCAGCGCGCCCACCAGCAAGGTATCAAACATCAGGTTGGACAGGTAGGCCGGCGCGCTGCCCCGCAGGGTAAACGGGTTGTACTTGTCGAAGGTGGATACCCGCAGGTTGCTCACCAGCTTCAGGGCGCCGCCTTTGGGCGCGGCAGGGTTCACATATTCAAAGTGGGGGAACCCGGCCGGGTACTTCAGGTCGCCCCACAGCGCGTAGCCGTGTGCGGCCCATGCCGCGGGGCATACCATGGTCAGCCACGCAACGACCGCCAAGGTGGTCCGGGAGCGGAGGAAGTGGCGGGTGATGCGCATGCGACAATTCTGCTGGAATTTTCTTTGGAGATTGAACAATGGGTTTTCTCGCAGGCAAAAAATTGCTGATCACGGGCGTACTGTCCAACCGCTCGATCGCCTATGGCATCGCCAAGGCCTGCCACCAGCAGGGCGCCGAACTGGCGTTCAGCTATGTGGGTGAGCGTTTCAAAGACCGCATCACCGAATTCGCTGCCGACTTCGATTCGAAACTGATCTTTGACTGCGACGTGGGTTCTGACGAACAGATCGAAACAATGTTCGCTGACCTGTCGCTGGTCTGGCCCCAATTTGACGGCTTTGTACACAGCATCGGCTTTGCGCCGCGGGAAGCCATTGCCGGGGATTTTCTGGATGGCCTCTCGCGCGAGAGCTTTCGCATTGCGCACGACATCAGCGCTTACAGTTTTCCGGCCATGGCCAAGGCTGCGCTGCCGATGCTGAACAACAAGTCGGCCCTGCTGACCCTGACGTACCTGGGCGCTTTGCGCACGGTGCCCAACTACAACACCATGGGCCTGGCCAAAGCCAGTCTGGAAGCGTCGGTGCGTTACCTGGCTGAGTCACTCGGCCCGAAGGGTATGCGCGTCAACGGCATCAGCGCCGGCCCCATCAAGACCCTGGCCGCCAGTGGTATCAAAGACTTTGGCAAGCTGCTGGGCATGGTGGCCAGTGCGTCACCGCTGCGACGCAACGTGACCATTGAAGACGTGGGCAACGTGGCCGCTTTTCTGATGTCCGATCTGGCGGGCGGCGTCACGGCAGAAATCACCTATGTGGACGGTGGTTTCAGCCACACCGCGGGCGTAAGCCGCGACAGCGACGCGGTGGCCTGATTCCCACATTGAACGCAGCCCTGAAACTCATCTTGGCTGCACACCATGTTGCGGCAAAGGCCGCTTCAACGAGGCCACAACGAAGCTGCAAGGGCTTGCGCCTGTTGTGCGTCGCCGGGCTTGCCCTGGCGCTGGTTTGGCCTGCAGCCTTGAGCTGGGCCAACCCCACTCCGCCGCCTGCGCTCATGTTGTCGGGTGTGTACCGGCTGGGCATACCGCTCGAAGCCTACTGGGTGAGCGAAAAATACGACGGATTGCGCGGCTACTGGGACGGCCAGCGCTTGCTGACCCGCGGTGGTCAGCCCGTGCAGGCACCCAGCTGGTTCACCGCCGGGTGGCCAACGGTGGCCATGGACGGCGAGCTGTGGGCGGGTCGGGGCCGGTTTGAACAAGCGCTGTCCACCGTGCGCCAGCAGACACCCGACAACGAGAGCTGGCGTGCCATCCGCTTTATGGTGTTTGACCTGCCTGCGCACACCGGCACTTTCACCCAACGCATCAGTGGCTACCAGCAACTGGTGGGCCAGGTGGCCCAGCCTTGGGTGCAAGCGGTGCAACAGGAACAAGTCAGCACCCACGCCGAGCTGATGAAACGCCTGGACCGCATGGTGCGCGACGGCGGAGAGGGACTGATGCTGCACCGTGGCGACGCGCTTTACCGCGCGGTACGCAGCGACGACTTGCTCAAAGTCAAGACCCACGAGGACGCGGAAGCGCGTGTGACCGGCCACCTGCCCGGGCAAGGGAAATACGCCAACAGCCTGGGTTCGCTGCAGGTACAAACACCCGATGGCCGTCAGTTTCGGCTGGGTTCTGGCTTGACCGATGCGCAGCGCCACAACCCACCGGCAGTGGGGTCCTGGGTGACCTACCGTTTTCGAGGTCTGTACGCCAGCGGCCTACCCCGTTTTGCCAGCTTCGTTCGCGTGCGGGATGACATGAACGCGCTCACACCCGACATCACCTCAACACCCCGCCAGCCTTGACGCTTGACCGCCATGACCCACCGGGTTTGAGGACGCAAAAAAACCCCTGAAGCCACTGGCGGGGCACTTCAGGGGCCTTGGCCGCACGTCAACCGGGGTCAGGCGCTCGCTTTACGCAAGATCTCATACAGCTCGTCTTTGAGCAGCAGCTTTTCCTTCTTCAACTGCTCAATCTGAAACCGTGAACCAGCTTCAATGCCAGCCTCCATGTTCTTGATGGTCTGATCCATTGCGTTGTGCTTGTCAAACAGACGGGTGAAGTGGTGGTCGTGGCCCTTGAGTTGGGTGATCAGTTCGCGGTATTCTGGAAACATCCATGCTCCTTTCAGTACAGGTAAGAATCTGACAGGTTACCCCGCTTTGACGCAATCGGCAAAGTAACGCTTGCGGCCATCTTCGTCCTTCACCTCGACCAGGCCGTGGATGTCGGTCTCGAAGCCGGGACACTGGGCGTTGAATTCGCGAGCGAACCTGAGGTAGTCCACGATTTTCTTGTTGAACACCTCGCCGGGGATCAACAACGGAATACCCGGCGGGTAAGGCGTGACCAGGCTGGTGGTGATGCGACCTTCCAGCTCGTCAATCGGCACCCGCTCGGTAGTGCGCTGTGCAATATGCGCAAACGCATCGGTTGGCTTCATGGCGGGCGTCAGGTCGCTCAGGTACATCTCGGTCGTGAGCCGCGCAATATCGTACTTCGCGTACAGCGTGTGCACGTGCTGACACAAATCGCGCAGACCCATTTGCTCGTAACGCGGGTATTTTTGGCAGAACTCCGGCAGGATGCGCCACATGGGCTGGTTCTTGGCGTAGTCGTCCTTGAATTGCTGCAAGGCGGTCAGCAACGTGTTCCAGCGGCCCTTGGTGATGCCGATGGTGAACAGGATGAAGAAACTGTAGAGGCCTGTTTTTTCAACGACCACACCATGCTCGGCGAGAAATTTGGTCACGATGGAAGCCGGAATGCCGGTCTGTGCAAACTGCCCGTCCAGATTCAGGCCTGGGGTGACGATGGTGGCCTTGATCGGGTCCAGCATGTTGAAGCCTGGCGCCATATCGCCAAAGCCATGCCAGTCGTTGTCGGTGGGTTGCCAGTCGGGCTTGCGGTTGAGCACCCAGTCGCTGGCCTCGCCCATCCCCTCTTCTTCCTGGGTCTCCGGGCCCCACACCTGAAACCACCAGTCGTCCTGGCCGAACTCGGCTTCAACCTTGCGCATGGCGCGGCGGAAGTTCAGCGCTTCCATGATGCTTTCCTCCACCAAGGCGCGACCGCCGGGAGGCTCCATCATGGCGGCAGCCACATCGCAGCTGGCGATGATGGCGTACTGCGGGCTGGTGCTGGTGTGCATCAGGTACGCCTCGTTGAAAAGGTGGCGGTCGAGCTTCACGTTTTGTGAGTCTTGCACCAGCACATGGCTGGCCTGGCTGATGCCGGCGAGCAGTTTGTGGATGGACTGCGTGGCGTACACCACCGACTCCTTCGGACGCACCCGCTTTTTGCCCATGGCGTGGAAGTTGCCGTAGAACGGGTGAAAGGCCGCGTGGGGCAGCCAGGCTTCGTCAAAGTGCAGGTTGGCCACGTAGCCGTCGAGCATCTGCTTGATGGCTTCGGTGTTGTAGAGCACGCCGTCGTAGGTGGACTGCGTGAGCGTGAGCACGCGGGGCTTGACCGTGTCGGGGTCCACACCGGCCAGCAGCGGGTTGGCGCGGATCTTGGCCTTGATGGAGTCGATCTCGAACTCGCTCTGCGGGATCGGGCCGATGATGCCGTAGTGGTTGCGCGTGGGCTTCAAGAAGACGGGGATCGCGCCCGTCATGATGATGCTGTGCAGGATGGACTTGTGGCAGTTGCGGTCCACCACCACCACATCGCCCGGCGCCACCGTATGGTGCCAGACCATCTTGTTGCTGGTGCTGGTGCCGTTGGTGACAAAGAAGCAGTGGTCAGCGTTGAAGATGCGCGCGGCGTTGCGCTCGCTCGCGCCAATGGCGCCGTTGTGGTCCAGCAGCTGGCCCAGCTCTTCCACCGCGTTGCAAACGTCGGCGCGCAGCATGTTCTCGCCGAAGAACTGGTGGAACATCTGACCCACCGGGCTCTTCAGAAACGCCACACCACCCGAGTGGCCCGGGCAGTGCCAGGAATACGAGCCATCTTCGGCGTAGTCCAGCAGCGCCTTGAAGAATGGCGGCTGAATGCCTTCCAGGTAACTCTTGGCTTCACGGATGATGTGGCGCGCCACAAACTCGGGCGTGTCCTCAAACATGTGGATGAAGCCGTGCAGCTCGCGCAAAATGTCGTTGGGTAAATGCCGGCTGGTCTTGGTCTCGCCGTAGATGTAGATCGGTACATCAGCGTTTTTCCAGCGCACCTCTTGAATGAACTTGCGCAAGTTCAGCACCACCGGATCCAGATCGGGGCCGTGGCTGAACTCTTCGTCATCGATCGACAAAATGAACGCGCTGGCGCGGGACTGCTGTTGGGCAAACTGGGAAAGGTCACCGTAACTGGTCACGCCCACCACCTCAAAACCCTCTGTTTCAATGGCCTGGGCCAATGCCCGAATGCCCAGACCCGACGTGTTTTCTGAGCGGAAATCCTCGTCAATGATCACGATAGGGAAGCGAAATTTCATGGCAATCTCCAGCCTTGCTAGGGGCACTCGGGTAAGAAAAAAGGTCAATCAGAAACACAAAGCAGCCAAAAGCGGCAAAGCAGCCGCGAAGTGTACGGAAATCGAGACCGTGCACCCGATCCCACATGGGTTTTGTCGCAGAATGTGGCGCAAGCCTGACATTCCACCCGGGGTATGTTCGGGTAGCGGCCACTTATTCTCTTTCCGTAAGCAGGAGTATTTATGTCAGATTCAACGCTTTGGTGGCTGCTGGCCGGCTCGGCCATTGCCCTGGAGCTTTTCACGGGCACGTTTTATCTGTTGATGCTGGCTGTGGGCATGGCAGCCGCCGCTCTGGCTGCCCACGCCGGTGCCGGCACTGCATTGCAGCTGGTCTGCGCGGCCTTGGTGGGCTCAGCCGCTGTCGTCGGCTGGTACATCCGTAAAAAGCGAACCCCGGCAGACCCATCGGTGCGCGCCCTGCGCAGCGTCAACCTGGATGTGGGTGAAATCATTCTGGTGGACGAATGGTTGCCCGATGGCACGGCCAGCGTGAAATACCGTGGTGCTCAGTGGAGCGTGGTCCAGCGCCCTGGCCACGCAAGGGAGCCCGGCGCTCACCGCGTCGTCGAACTGCAGGGGAACCGTCTGGTGGTCGAAAAAGTCTGATTCCCAGCGCTGCAACCGCCACCAGACACGAAACTCGGCTACCCTGCCCTTCTTTCAACCTCCAAAAAGAAACCGCACGCCATGGAAATTGCCATCCTCCTGTTTGTTATTGCCGCGATCTTCATCACCCGATCCATCAAGGTCGTGCCCCAGCAAAACTCGTGGGTGATTGAGCGCCTGGGCAAGTACCATGGCTCGCTGGCACCAGGGCTCAATTTCCTCGTGCCCTTTATCGATCGGGTGGCATACAAGCACAGCCTGAAGGAAATCCCGCTGGACGTTCCCAGCCAGGTTTGCATCACGCGCGACAACACCCAACTGCAGGTGGACGGTATTCTGTACTTCCAGGTGACCGACCCCATGCGGGCCAGCTACGGTTCGTCCAACTACATCATGGCGGTTACGCAACTGGCACAAACCTCGTTGCGTTCGGTCATTGGCAAGCTTGAACTCGACAAGACTTTTGAAGAGCGTGCCATCATCAACTCTCAAGTGGTTAACGCGATCGACGAAGCTGCTTTGAACTGGGGCGTGAAGGTGCTTCGCTACGAAATCAAAGATCTCACCCCTCCCAAAGAAATCCTGCTCGCCATGCAGGCCCAAATCACCGCCGAGCGAGAGAAACGTGCGCTGATTGCAGCCTCCGAAGGCCGACGCCAGGAACAGATCAACATCGCCACCGGCGAACGCGAAGCCTTCATTGCCCGCTCTGAAGGAGAGAAGCAGGCCGCCATCAACAACGCCCAGGGCGAAGCCGCCGCCATCACCGAGGTGGCCAACGCCACCGCCCTGGCCATTGAGCGGGTAGCGGCCGCCATTCGCCAACCCGGCGGCGAGATGGCCGTACAACTCAAAGTGGCTGAACGCGCCGTGGACGCATACGGCAAAGTGGCTGCGGACTCCAACACCACGCTCATCGTGCCCAGCAACATGACCGAAGTTTCTGCACTGATCACCTCAGCCATGAAGATGATCGGCACCGGCAAGGCCACCTGAAGCGATCACGTCCAAGCACCATGAGCCGCAATGTTTTGGGTGAAGAGCTGCAGCCCTGCTCGTACGACCCCCTGACCGGGTATTTTCGCGACGGCTGCTGCCGCACCGACGAAAGCGACTTGGGCACGCATGTGGTGTGCGCCCGTGTAACCCAGGCCTTTCTGGATCACTCGCTCAGCCGAGGCAACGACCTGATGACGCCCAGACCAGAATGGCGGTTTGCCGGACTAAAGCCCGGCGACCGCTGGTGTCTGTGTGTGCTGCGCTGGCTCGAAGCCCTTCAGGCAGGCGTGGCACCGCCTGTGGTTCTGAACAGCACCCATGAAAAGGCACTGAAGCATGTTCCGCTGGACGTGCTCCGGCAGCACGCGTGGCAGAAGACAGTCGACGGGCCCCCCGTGCACTGAAAATTCCCATTTTCGGGTATCTCGCAGGTTGAGACCCCAAAAAAACCGCCGCTTCGACTGATATAATATAAGGCTGTCTGGAGAGGTGGATGAGCGGTTTAAGTCGCACGCCTGGAAAGCGTGTGTGGGTTTATCCCCACCGCGGGTTCGAATCCCGCCCTCTCCGCCAAAAATGAGTCCCAGAGCGTCCCAGGACGTCTCGCAAGACACCCTGAAAGCCCCGGTTTACCTCGTGTCCGGGGCTTTTTTGTTTCCAGGCGTCCCGTAACGGTTCTTGCCATCCCCGGATTTTTGGGGGTATCTTTGGGGGCCCGTACCCCACCAGCTGGGGGTATTTCTCCTTCGGGTACGGTTGGGAGCACGAAATGGCGCTGACCAACACCGAAGTCCTGAAGGCAAAACCCGGCCCATCACCCATCAAGATGGCTGACGGCAGGGGCCTGTACCTGCTGATCACCCCGACAGGTTCCAAGCTCTGGCGCTGGAAGTACCGTTTTCTGGGGAAAGAGAAACTGATGGCTGTCGGCGCCTACCCAGACGTGTCACTCGCCCAGGCCAGGGACAAGGTGGACGAGGCCCGCAAGCAGCTCGCAGCGGGCTCCGACCCGATGGCGGCCCGCAAGTCCGAGAAGATCGCCCGCCGTCTGGCTGTCGAAGACACATTCGCGGCCGTAGCAAAAAAATGGTGGGAAAGCTGGAAAGCCGCACGCAGCGACAGCCACACGGTCTATGTGTGGCGCCGCCTGGAGGCGGATGTCTTTCCGGCCATTGGATTGCGCCCTGTGGCAGAAATCGAGGCTCCCGAGTTGGTCGCGATGATGAAGGCCATCGAAAAACGTGGCGCCCTCGACATCGCCAAACGCTCGTTGCAGACCTGCTCCCAGATCTTTCGCTACGCCATCGCCCATGGACTGGCGAAACGCAACCCGGCCGTGGAGATACGCCCCAGCGACGTACTCGCCTCGCGCAAAAAGGAAAATTACGCGCGGCTGGACAGCAAGGAACTGCCCGAGCTGCTGCGCAAGATCGAGGTCTACAACGGCAGCACTGTCACCCGCGTGGCTATCAAGCTGATGGCCATGACCTTTGTGCGAACCAGCGAGCTGATCGGCGCGAGATGGGAAGAATTTGACCTCGACGGTGGACGCTGGGACATACCGGCGTCACGCATGAAGATGAAGACGCCGCACGTGGTGCCCCTATCCACACAGGCGGTGACCCTGCTTCGAAGCCTACACACCCTGACCGGTCACAGCCCCCTACTCTTCCCCGGCGAGCGTGACCATCAGAGGTCGATGAGCAACAACACCATCCTGGGCGCGCTAGGTCGCATGGGCTATGCGGGCCGCATGACAGGTCACGGCTTCCGGGGCATCGCCTCTACGCTGCTGCACGAACAGGGCTGGCCACATGAGCACATCGAACTACAACTGGCGCACCAGGAACGCAACCAGGTCAGCGCTTCGTACAACCACGCGATGTACCTGCAGCCGCGAGCCCAGATGATGCAGGCCTGGAGCAACTACCTGGATGCCTGCGTGGCTGGCAATGTGGTGCCATTCAGGGGTAAACGGGCTTAGCAGCGTGCTCGTCGGGAAGGTATCGGGCCAACGCCTCGACAAAATTTGTTACAACGTTCTTCGCGCGCCACAATAGGGCCGAAAAGGAGAACGTGCATGACAAGGGAGTCAGGTCAATCGACAGAGGCAGGTACGCCTGAAAATTCTGTTGTTGCAGAAGTGCCACCGCCCACAGTTCGATTGCAGGTCAGTGCTGCGAAGAAGCTGAATCTCGCAGCGTTCCAGAACGCGGTGCCCGCGTTGCACGAACTGGTGATCGTCAATGAGACCTCGTCTCCGATCAACGAGCTGACCGTTGAACTGATTTCCGAACCACCGTTCGTAAAGCCTCGCGTCTGGAACGTCGAGTCGGTGGGAGCAGGCGAGAGCTATCACCTGCGTGATCTCGACGTGCAGTTGGATGGTGCCCTTCTTTCGCGCTTGACGGAAGCTGAATCAGCTTCGCTGCATTTCGAATTGCGCAGTCGCAAGCAATCGGACGAAGTCCTCGCAAAGAACGATTCCACCGTAGAACTGCTGGCTCGCAATCAATGGGGCGGCATCGGTCATCTGCCAGAAATGGTTGCGGCATTCGTTCAGCCGAACGACCAGGCTATCGACCGTCTGCTCAAGGGTGCCGCTTTGGCGTTGCAGACGGGTGGAAAGTCCGGTTCGATCGACGGCTATGCCCATGGCTCAAAACGGGCATGGGAGTTGGCGTCTGGTATTTGGGCTGCTGTGCTCCAGCGCAAGCTCAACTACGCACTGCCACCCGCCAGTTTCGAACACACAGGGCAGAAGGTTCGCAGTCCTTCACAGGTACTCGACGGCGGCTTGGCCACATGCCTTGATCTTGCGCTGCTGTTCGCTGCGTGCCTGGAGCAGGCACACCTCAACCCCTTGCTGGTATTCACCCGTGGTCACGCATTTGTCGGTGTGTGGCTTCGGGAAGAGGAGTTCTCTACCTCTGTGGTCGATGACATCACCGCGGTGAGAAAGCGCTTGAAGCTGCAGGAGATGCTGGTCTTCGAAACAACCCTCGCGGCACAGGGCCAAGCTGTGAGTTTCAGCCAGGCCATCGCCAACGCAAACCGTCAGTTGTCGGAGGAGGAAGAAGACAAGTTTGAACTGGTCATCGACGTGAAGCGCGCGCGCATGTCGCGGATCAAGCCGCTGGCTCAGGCGCACGCTGTCGCAGAGACTGTACCAGTCGAGGTGGAACCGGAGGGAACGATCGGCATTGAGGATGCCCCGGACCTCCCCGACGAGGCCATCACCGATACGCCGACATCTGAACTCGATCCCAAAGACAGACTGGCCCGGTGGCAACGCAAACTGCTCGATCTGTCGCTAAGAAACACACTGCTGAACTTCAAGCAGGGGAAGAAGGCGTTGCTGCTGGACGTGGCGGCGCCAGCGCTGGAAGACACCCTGGCAGAAGGGCAAACGATCAAGCTCCTGCCCAGCCCTGCATTGATGCAGGGCCAAGACCCTCGAAGCCAGCAACTGCATGAAGCCAGAAGCCTGGAGGACCTTCGCAAAGCGCATGCAAAAGACGCCCTGAAGCGCCGTGAGGTCTTCATCCGGCTGGAAGATCAAGAACTGGAAGGACGCCTGGTTGATCTATATCGAGGTGCCCGCAACGCGATGCAAGAAGGCGGCTCCAACACACTCTTCATCGCGCTCGGTTTCCTGATCTGGACCCGTCCTGACAAGCCTGACTCTCGGGTCAAAGCGCCTTTGATCCTGCTGCCGATCACGCTGAACCGCAAAAGCGCACGGTCGGGGTTCACGCTACAAGAGCATGAAGATGAGGCGCGGTTCAATCCGACGCTGGTCGAGATGCTTCGGCAGGACTTCCAACTGGAGTTGGGCATTGCCGCTGGCGACCTGCCGCGTGATGAGTCCGGTCTGGACATCGCGGGCATCTGGAAGCGCGTTCGCAGCGCCATCAAAGACATCCGGGGCTGGGAGGTCAGCGAAGACGTCGTGTTGTCGATGTTCTCCTTTGCCAAGTACCTGATGTGGAAGGACTTGTCAGATCGCACAGACGACTTGCGCAAGTCCCCGGTGGTGGCGCACCTGATCGACACGCCGCGCGAACCCTACCCATCCACAACGCCCTTCCCCGAGACCCGTAGGTTGGACGCCGATTACCCGCCACAGCAGGTATTCAGCCCACTCCCCGCAGACTCGTCCCAGCTGTCAGCCGTCATGGCCGCAGCCAGAGGCAAAGACTTCGTGTTGATCGGTCCGCCTGGCACCGGCAAGAGCCAGACCATTGCCAACCTGATCGCACAGTGCCTGGCTGAAAACAAGCGCGTGCTTTTCGTGGCCGAAAAGATCGCTGCGCTGGATGTCGTCTTCCGCCGCCTGCGCGAGGTGGGGCTGGGGGAGTTCTGCCTCGAATTGCATTCAAACAAGAGTCGCAAGCTCGACGTGTTGAGCCAGCTCCAAAAATCCTGGGAGTCCAAAGGTGAAGTGGACGCAGCCACCTGGGAAGCCAAGGCCCGGCAACTGGGTCAAGTGCGCGAGCAACTGTCTACCTATGTTGAACGCCTACACCACCGCCATATCAACGGGTGGACGATCTTTAAGGCCATCGGGTGCGTCGTCGGCGGCCATGCGCTGCCGGACCTGCGATTCAGCTGGACCTCTCCCCGGGCGCACGACGAAGCTGCCCTGACCGCGCTGCGCGATCTTGCGGGCCGCTTGCAGGCCAACGCGGCAGCGGTCGGTCGTGACCAGCTGTTGACTGGCGCGCTGGTGCCCGTGCACGTCACCGATTGGTCCGCGAAGTGGCAGCAGGAAATGGTCAGGTCTGCTCAAACGCTGCGAACCACCAGCCACGGCTTCCTGGCTGCTGCGCAGGGCCTGGAGCGATTGCTCGGCATGGAATGGCCGGCGCTGCACCGGCAGACCCGGTCCGCCATCGGTGTGCTCGCCAAGGTCTTACCGCAGGCATCGACCCATGGCTGGAGCTTCTGCGCGCTGCCGGACAGCGATACCGTGTGTGCGGCGCTGAAGGCCGGCAACGACCTGCTCGGTCAATACGCTGTGCTCTCTTCGAAGATGTCCGCCCCGTGGCCGACCGAGCTGCAGACCCGCCTGGCCCAGGCGCTCGACCTGCTCGACAAGCGCCGCCGCCTGCACACGGAACTCAGAACGCCATGGCCCCCTGCCGCCAGCGACGAGATCGAGCGCGGGGTGCAGTGGATCGAAGAGATGGGCCAACTGCGCGCAAGCCTCTCCGTCAAATACGGTGCTGGCGTGGGTCAGCTCAATGTGGCGCAACTTCAGCGCGATTGGGCCAAGGCCAACAAGTCGTTCTGGCCCATGTCGTGGTTGGGCAAGCGCAAGGTGCGTGGTGCGCTGGAGGCCGTCATCGAAGGCACCGGGGAACCACGCGTCGCCGACGATCTGTCCGCGCTCGTACGCATCAAGAGCCTGCGCGAAGAGGTCCAGCAACTGAACCCCGGCGCCGCCGCCGAAGGCTTGTGGTCGGGGGTCAAGACCCGAACCGATCACGCCCGCAGCGCCTTGAAGGCCAACGCCGCACTGCACGCCGCGCGGATGCACAAACCCTTTTCCCTGGACGGTCTGGAGGCCGCCACCGAAGGCTATTGTGGTGAACGCTGGACCCGCGAGGCCCAAGGCCTGAAAGCCCTGTGCGACCTGGATCACCACCTGGCCGAGTGCGCATCGCTTGCTGAAGCCAGCCAAGGACTTTGGCGAGGTCACGACACCGACAGCGCGATGCTGCGGGCCGCGCTCGCGTTTGAACGCGAAAGCCTGGTCCTGCAGCAGAGGGGCATGCTACAAACACAGCACCCGGATGTGGCCGAAGGGCGATGCGGACCCGCCTTGCAGCAACAGCATGCGCTCTTGCAGACGCGCGGCTCGGTCGAAACCCGGCTGCTGTCCATGAGCGGCCTGGCTGCCGAATGCCCAGGTGTCTGGAATGCACTGGATACCGACCGCGATGGCGTTGAGCGCGCGCTGAAGTTCCACGCTTCTCTGAAGGCTGGCCTGTCGGGCCTCGGGCTGGAGTCCTCTTCGATTGCGCAAGCACGGCGAAGCCTGCATAAGGTGCTGGGCACCCGCCGCGCGGAACTGAGCGACACGGCCTCGATCGGCCAGGCCTGTCACCAGGTGCTGGCGCAGTTGGTAGAGATCAACGCGGCAATGGACCAGTTTTGCCACACCGCCGCTCAACCAGAAAACGTGCGCCGCGCATTCGCCGACCTTGCGCCATCCGACTTGGCGGAAGCGGCAGCGCGGTTGGAGGGCGGTCACCAAGGACTGCACGCGTGGTGCGCCTGGCGCCACGCACAGGCCGACGCACGCAATGCGAATCTGACCACACTGGTGAACGCCATCGAGGCGGGTGGCCTGACCCCTGCGCAAGTGCCCACCGCATTCGAGGTGAACTACGCCCGCTGGTGGCTGGCCGAAGCGGTGGACGAGGACGAGGTGCTCAAGCGGTTTGTCTCAGCAGAGCACGAACTTCGCATCAAAGAGTTCCGCGCCCTGGATGACGAGTTCACCAAGGTCTCCCGCGAGTGGATCCGGGCCAAGCTGTGCGCCAGCCTGCCGGCGACCGACAGCATCCAGCGCAACAGCGAGTGGGGCATCCTGCGCCACGAGATCACCAAGAAGAAGCAGCACAAACCGCTGCGTCAACTGCTGCAAGAGATTCCGTCGGTGGTGTTGCGACTGACCCCGTGCCTGTTGATGAGCCCGCTGTCGATCGCGCAGTACCTTTCGGCCGAGGCCAGCAACTTCGACCTGGTGGTGTTCGACGAGGCCTCGCAAATCCCGGTGTGGGACGCCATCGGTGCCATGGCCCGTGGCAAACAGGTGGTGATGGTGGGCGACCCGAAACAACTGCCCCCCACCAACTTCTTCGGCCGCAGCGACAGCACCGACGGTGACGACGACGTCGTGGAAGGCGACCTGGAGAGCATCCTCGACGAATGCCTGGGTGCCAGCCTGCCCACGCGCAACCTGTCGTGGCACTACCGCTCGCGCCACGAAAGCCTGATCGCCTTCAGCAACCACCGCTACTACGGGGGTGGCCTCGTCACCTTCCCGTCGCCCGTCACCGACGACCGGGCCGTCAGCTTCCACCCGGTGAAGGGGCGCTACGAAAAGGGCGGCCCCCGCATCAACCAACCCGAGGCCCAGGCTCTGGTAGCCGATCTGGTGAGCCGGCTCAAGCGCCCGGGCTTTCGGGAATCGGGCCTGACCATCGGCGTGGTGACCTTCAACTCGGAGCAGCAAGGACTGATCGAAGACTTGCTTGACGATGAGCGCCGCAAAGACCCCGGCTTGGAACCTTATTTCTCTGAAATGGAGCTGGAACCGGTGTTCGTGAAGAACCTGGAGAGCGTGCAGGGTGACGAGCGCGACATCATGTATTTCTCGATCACCTACGGGCCGGACATGGCCGGTGCCGTGTCGATGAACTTCGGCCCGTTGAACCGCGACGGCGGCGAGCGGCGCCTGAACGTGGCCGTGACGCGCGCCCGGCACGAACTGCGTGTGTTCTCGAGCCTGCGTGGCGAACAGATGGACCTGTCGCGCACCAAGGCCACCGGCGTGCGCGACCTGAAACACTTCCTGGAGTTTGCAGAATTCGGGCCACGCGCTCTGGCCGAAGCACACCATGGCAGCCAGGGCGACTTCGAGAGCCCTTTCGAAGCCGGGGTGGCCGCAGCGCTGGGTCGCAAAGGCTGGCAGGTGCACACCCAGATCGGCGCATCGTCATTCCGCCTGGACCTGGGCGTGGTGCACCCTGACTTCGCGGGCAGGTATCTCGCGGGGGTGGAATGCGACGGTGCCACCTACCACCGATCGGCCACCGCGCGCGACCGGGACAAACTTCGTGAGCAGGTGCTGCGAGGCCTGGGCTGGGAGATCGTGCGCATCTGGTCCACCGACTGGTGGGTGAACCCGGGCGGTACGCTGGAACGCGTGCATGGCGCGCTAACAGCGTTGCTCGAAAAGGACCGGGAACGCCAAGCCGCCGAAGCCGAGGCTCCGCCCGAAGAAGCGGACTCCGCACCGAACGACGACGAAGCAACTCCCAGTCTTCAGGCGATCAACGAGGCCGATGCAGCCATCGCGCGTGCGACAGCAGGTCTGCCACCATTGGCCGGCGATGCCCATGAAGAAGCGGACGAGCCTGCCGAAGCGGTCTACGCCCGGGCGGCACCCACGCCGTCAATACCCGTCACTGGGAGAGCCGACACCCAAAGGGATCGCCGCTTCCAAGCATCGCAGCCCACCGACGCGGTGCCACCCGGCGCCATCTCTGCCGACCTGTTCTACGAGACCAGCTATGACACGGTGTTGCAGCCGATGGTGGAGTGGGTCGTGCAACACGAAGGGCCGGTGCTGGATGCGGTGCTGGCGCGGCGCATCGCACGGGCACATGGCTTCCAGCGCACGGGAAGTCGGATTCAGGAACGGGTGGAGCAGATCGCGCGGCGCTTGTTTGATGCGACAGAGGAAGCTGGCGGCACGTTCTATTGGCCGCGAGGAGTCGACACTCTGGCCGAGTTCGCTTTCCGCTGGCCCTCAGATGAGGACAACGTGCGCGGCGTCGAAGAAATCTGCGAGCCGGAGTTGGTGTCGCTGGCGCAGTGGGTTCTCGGCAAGGGAATGACAGGAGAAGAGGCCCTCGTCGGCATGGCGCGCGAGATTGGGCTGCTGAAGCTCAGGGCGGCGAGCAGGGGTCGGTTGGAATCAGCACTGTTGGCGGCAAGTGCATAGATAAGGAACCCTAGTCAATCCCATTACAATAGATCGCTCAAACACAATACAGGGACAGATATGAATAAAATAGAAATTAGCTTCACCAATTGTTATGGCATTCGATCTCTATCGCATGAGTTCGAATTTGGAAATGCGATGCCAGGCAACAAGACGTTCGCAATATACGCGCCAAATGGGCTTATGAAAACCTCCTTCACAAGGACATTTGAGAAGCTGGCCCAAGGAAGAACCCCAGAAGAAGAGCGATACAACAGGCCATCCACCTGTCAAGTATTGATTGATGGGAATCCAATTTCAAGCGATAGAATCTACGTCCTCAAATCGGATATTGACATACAAGAGGATAGTCCTGCGATCACGAATATTCTTGTCAATCCAGAACACAAAGCTCGCTACGACTCTTTATTGATTGATCTTGATAAACAAAAAACAAAATTAATTAATTCTCTGCAAAAGAAATCCGGTGTAGCAAAAAAAGACATAGAAAAGAAGCTGATTGAAGATGCTGGAATCAATGATTTCTCAAGCTGCATTGCAATGTTGAAAGAGGGTGCAATCGAGGAGGATTTCATCGAATTAAATTACAGTACGCTATTCGACCCAAAAGCGCAGGAGGTACTAAAAAGCGCCGAGTTCATTGCCAGCGCCAAGGAGTTTAATGCACGCTATCAAGAGCTATTCAACCAAGAAGGGACAATATACTCAAAAGGTGTATTTAATCCCGCCAAGGCAGAAGCATCGTTTTCAACGCTGGATAGACAGGGGTTCTTCGCTGGAGGACATCTGGTGCAAATGCGTGGGAGTAAGTCAGCCATTGGGAAAACCGAACTTGAAGTGCTGCTCAACAAAATCCATGCAACCATAGACAGCGATGAACATCTAAAGAAAATAAGAACTGGACTAGCAAAAAACGCTCAGACACAAGAACTGACAGAGCTACTCGAAAAATTGACATCAGACCAGATTGACAGACTCCTTGAGAAACTGAGACCTGAAAATCAGGATGGCTTTCGAAGATGTCTTTGGTCTCAGTACATTCAAGGCAACTCAGACGCGACCTATTACCTGGAGTTGCACGAACAAACCAAAGACGAGATCAATGCGATAGAAGCTCAAGCAGCCCAAGCTGCTCCCAGATGGACCGAAGCCGTCGATCTGTTTAATGATCGTTTCGTGGATATGCCTTTTACCTTGTCCATATTCAATCAGACCCAAGCCGCACTTGGAAAGGAAAAAGCAAGACTGAAGTTTACCTTCAGAGACGGCGAAGATACTGTCGAATGGTCTCGGTCTGAGATGAAAACCTTGAGTCAAGGCGAGAAACGCGCGCTATATCTATTGAACTTTATTTTTGAAACCAAATCCAGATCACAATCAACAGATGAAACCCTGTTTATCATCGATGATGTGGCTGATTCGTTTGACTACAAAAACAAGCACGCCATTGTTCAATATCTAGAAGATTTGGATAACAGCCCAAGGTTCTATCAAATTATCCTGACGCACAATTTCGATTTCTTTAGAACTCTTGCCAATAATTTCGTTCACCGTAAAAGATGCTTAATGGCAAATCGCCAGATCGACGGCATTTCACTGTCGATCGCAGACGGAATAAGCAACTACTTTATCGGCATTCTAAAGAAAAAAATCCATATAGATCCGCGCGCAATGTGCGCAACCATTCCATTCACCAGGAATCTTATTGAGTACACAAAAGGCGAAGAAAACCAGCACTACCTTCGCTTGACCAGCCTGCTTCATTTGAAGCAGGACACGAGCGAGATCACTGTAAAAGACTACCTAGATATCTACAACGAAATTTTTGAAACGAACCATCCGGGTGATGACAGGTCAATAAAACAAGTGCTGGAAGAGCAGGCTCTCGAAATATCAATCGAGGAAGATCGCTCAGGCTTGAACTTGGAAGACAAAGTTCTGCTTTCTATGGCTATTCGCATGAAATCAGAAGAATTTTTAATTCAAAGAATTAGAATTCTAAAGAATGACCCAGGCTACTGGTGTAACTCCAAGAGTCAGTTTGGCGCACTAATGAAAGAGTTCTCGAAATTGGATCCAACTTCCTCTGCATTGCGTACACTGGAAAAAGTCAGCATCACAGTAAGCTCAAATATTCACCTAAACTCATTCATGTACGAGCCGATTCTTGATTTAACGGTTGATCACCTGATAAGTTTATACACAGAGGTGAGTGGCCTTTAAAGCACCAAGTAGATATGACTTGCCCCTCGAATTTGGGTAAATCTATTCACCACTAAAGAGGCCGGCATATTCATCATCTATGCTGAGGAATACACAAGGCCCCGCCTTTTTCGAGCACATGCGCTCAAGTTTCCAGGGGTCGAGCCACCACCCCCAAATCCCGCCAAGCCGCCGGATGGCAGGTGAAGATCAGCACCTGATGCCGCTGCGCCGCGTCGTACAGCACCCGCTTCATCTGTCCCAGCCGGTCGTCGTCGGTGTTGACCAGCGCGTCGTCCAGGATCAGCAGCGTCGGCCGGCCGGCTTCCTGCAGCAGGTCGGCATACGCCAGCCGCGCCACGATGCCCATCTGCTCGCGTGTGCCCACGCTCAGTTCCTCAAACCCACCACTCTCCTGCCCGCGCGGGCCGATGCGGGTGATGGCGCCGGGCGAGAGGTCGTCGGCCACCTCGATGCGCGCGCCCGGGAACAGGATGCCCAGATAATGGTCCAGGTGCTTTTGCAGCGGCGCGCGCAGGCGGCGTGCCAGGGCTGAGCGCTTCTCACGCAACAGGCCCAGCAGGTGGACCAACGCGGCGGCGCGGCGGGCCAGTTCACCGGCGCGGCGGGTGGCGGCTTCCAGCTCGCGCTGGCGCTCGGCGCCCTGTTCTTCCAGGCCCAGCGCGCCCTTGGTTTCGAGATCCACTTCCAGCCGCATGATGTCTTGCCGACGGCGTTCGTGGCCTTCTTCCAGTTGCTGTGCGCTGCGCGCGAAGCGATCAACGTCCTGTCGCAGCAGGGCCAGATTCACACTCTTGAGCTCAGCGGTGGTGGTCTCCACACGCTGCTGGGCCGTGGCCTCTTGGGCCAGTGCATCGCTCAACGACTGCCGCGCGGCGGCGACACGCTGTGCGCGTTGGGCATCATTGACCGTGGCCTGGGCTGCGGCCAGTTCCTGGCTCGCGGTGGCGTGGTCGCTCTGGGCTTTGCCGACGGCCACACGGGCCTGGTTGAGCGAGGTGGCTGCGGCTTGCAGTGCTGCGGCGGTGTGTTCGGCCTGTGCCCGCGCCGTGGCCAGGACCGGCAGATCGTCGTCACCCGGCGCCGGTTGCGGCAAGGCGGCGAGGGCCGCGCGCAGCTCTTCCTCGCGCACGGTGCGGGATGCCAGCTCGGCTTCCAGCGTGTCCACGCCCTTGGGAGCCAAGGCTTCCAACACCTTCTGGCTGGCTTTGGCTTCATGCTGACGCTGTGTGGCCTGGCGTGCGCGCTCTTCGGCTTCGGCCAGATTGGAAACGGCCAGCCTCTGCAGCAAAGTGCTCAGCTCGCCCGAGATGTCATCGCGCTGCGCTGTGAGCGCCGGGATGTCGGCGCCGCCGGGCTGCACGGCGATGCGACCGACGCCGTCGATCTGAATCTCCGTGCGGCTCACCACCGTGCGACGTGATTGGCCCTTCAGGTCTTCGGCGCCCAGGCGCAGCGATTGGCCTTCGAGCAGTTCGAATTCCAGCGTGGTGGCTGCGGCGTCCAGGCGCACACCCACGTCGCGCAGCGACTCTGACAGCTGCTTGAGCTTCTTCAAGTCCGCAGCGGGGATGGCCAGGGCTTCGGCCTCGGCTTGCAGGCGGGCCAAGCGGGTGCGTTCGTCGCGCGCACGGGTGAGCGCGTCAGTCACGGCCGCGAGCGTGGTTTCCAGTTCGGCTGCGGCGCGGGTCGTATCGGCGCGCGTGGCGGCTACACGCACTCGCTCCAGCATCTGGCGGGCCTGCGCGTCGGCGGCCAGGGCCTCGCTGTGCCGTCGCTCCCAGGATTGCACCTCGGTTAGTGCGGTGGCTTCCGCCGCAGCCCACTTTTCCTGCGCTTGCTGGCGCGTGGTCACGGCCGCATCGTCGCGGGCAAAGGCCTCCAGTTCCGAACGGTGGGAGGCAGTCTGCGCGCGCCACTGCTGCAGGGCGGCCTGCTCAGCCTGTTGTTGTGCTTCGAGCCCCTGCGCCGCCTCCAGCCGGGCCTGCGCCAGCCGGTGCTGCTCGCGGATGCCAACCCAGGGCCGTTCCTGCTCGTCGCGCTGATGCTCTAGGCGCAGGGTGGCGAGTCGGTCAACGCTGCCCTGGTAGGCCACGATGTCGCGGTCGAGCGCGGCCAGCGCGTCCGTCAGCTCAGCTTTGCGCTGCAAGGCGGCGGCGTAGTCGCCTTTGGGGTTGCCAGCGGCGGGCGTCAGCAGCTCGTTGCGCTCGGTTTCCACGGCCCGCAACACGACGTCTCCACTGGAGGAGGTTAGGTCACCCAGCGACTCGCCCAGCACCTGCCGCAGGTGGTCTGCCGCGAAGGTCACGGCGTCGGCCAGTTCGTGCGAGGTACCTTGTCGAATCCAGAGCAGGCCGGGGATGCCCATGTGCTCGGGCGCGCTGGCGCCTTTGCCCGGGAACTTGAAGCCCAGCAACTGGGCCAGATGGTCTTCAGCAGCGACACCGTCCAGCGAGGGTTGCCCTTCGATGGTCAGGTCACAGCGCTTCTTGCCCAAGAACACCTTGGTGAGGTGGTACCGCTTCTCGCCCATGTCGAACTCCACATCGACCATAGGCGTGGCAGAAGAATCGCCCCAGGGGCGCAGGTGCTCCACGCTGCCCGAGCGGTGCCGCTCAAAGAAGGCCGCACGAATGGCTTCGGCCACGGTGGACTTGCCGGACTCGTTGGGCGCGGCGAACAGGTTGAGCCCGTCGGCGAAGCCATCAATCACCAAGGGTTCGCGGAAGCGTTTGAAATGCTCGATGCGCAGTTTTCGCAGCTTCATGGAGCGGCTCCCTGGTTCTTGGCCTGCGATGGTTTGGCCTGATCATCCAGCAGCCAGGCCAGTATCAAGAGCGCATCGCGTGCGATGGTGCCCTGCGCCTCCGATTGCTCGGCGCGCAGTTGTTGCAACACCTCACCGACGTAGCCATCGGCATGAATGGCCTCCATGTCTGCCTGTGTGGGCTCCAGACTGAGGTCTTGTGAATCCAGCAGCATGGCCCTGGACCGGGCTCGGGCGGCCTCCACACCGCTGTCCAACTGCCGCTGCCCGACCAAGTCGCACACGCCGGACAAGCGCAGTTGCACCACATCGTCGGCGCCGATCTGTTCCAGCTTGCGCAGTGTTTCCTCCACATCGCTGGAGACGGCCAGGTTCGATTCCAGTTGCTGCCAACGGTACCGGCCAACCCCGACCACCTCAACAGATGGTGTAGCGCTGGGCCCTTCCATCGACACCAGCACCGCTTGCCCTGAGTCGTTGGCTTTGAAACGGTCGGTTTCTGGCGTGCCGGCGTACCACGTCCGCTCGTCCATGCGTCGGCAACCGTGCCAGTCGCCAAGGGCCAGATAGTCCAGCCGCGCTTTAGCGGCGCGGTCTGCCGCAATCGGGTTCGCAGAGTCCACCCCCTCGGGCAGCACGCCCTGCACGCACCCGTGAGCCAGTCCGATGCGGAAAAGGCCTTCAGTCGTTGGCGCTGCGTCGAACCACTCGGTCAGATCGCCATAGGTGTGACGTTGAACCAGCGGCGCCGGCAGCAGCGCAAAGCGGTCTTGCACAACATGGACGCGCGGCTCCAGACAGGTGGTGACGTTGGAGGGGATGACACCCAGGCGGTGCGCGCGGGTCCAGACCGACTCGGCCAATGCGGCATCGTGGTTGCCCGGCATGAGAACCCAAGGCCCCGTGTAACCCTGCATGGCGTTGAACAGGCGGCGAATGGTCTTGTCTGAGACCGTCTGCGCGTCGAACACGTCGCCGGCGACGAGAACGGCATCGACGCTGTGCTCGATGGCCAATGTGGCCAATCGCTCGACGGCGAGAAAGCGGGCCTCGAACAAGGCCGCAGCATCGTCGGGCTCGAACTGCGAGTAGATCCGACCGATCTGCCAGTCGGCTGAATGCAGCAATCTAAGTGCCATAACTCCCTCGGTGGTTTTTTTCGCCAAGCAGCCTTGATTCTGCATGACCAAGCGAGCACCGGACGTCGGCCTTGCCAGACGCTTTCAGCAGGCGTTGTCAATCTGATTGACAGCCTGGCCCTCAACTTGTGAAATCGTCGGCAATCAGCCTATCCTGTACTCATCCATAGAGGCAGTCTGGGTCCGTTTCGAGCACTTTGACATGCTGGATTTGCCTCTGAATCCAGCAGCCGACAAGGCCTCTGAACAGCAACTGATCAAGGACACTGGTGCCTACCGGTCACCGGGCACAAGCTCACGCAAGGCCAGGCCCTTTGCTCAGGACAGCCGTGCGCTGTGTGCCCAGGGCTGCTACGAACGTGGCAATGAAACCCAGAACCGGGGGTCTGGTGGTATTTTTGGTGGTACCTCAAACCTCAGATCACAGAAAACTGAGGTTTTATAAGGCCTGTAGCCCATGATGGGAACGACGCCCTCGCCAAAATGAGTCCCAGAGCGTCTCAAGACGTCTCGCAAGACAGCCTGAAAGCCCCGGTTTACCTCGTGTTCCGGGGTTTTTTTGTTTCCGGATGTCCCGTAACGGTTCTTGCCAGCCCAGGTTTTTTGGGGGTATCGTTTGCGGTATCTGCCTTGCTATCTGGGGGCATTTCACTTTCCGGAGGCGGTCAGGAGCACAAAGTGCCGCTGACCAACGTCGAGATCCAGAATGCAAAACAGAGCCCGACACCCGCCAAGTTGACCGATGGCCGGGGGTTATACCTGTTGGTCACTCCAGCCGGTTCCAAGCTTTGGCGATGGAGGTTCCGGTTTGAGGGCGAGGAAAAGCTGATGGCTGTTGGGTCCTACCCAGATGTCTCACTTGAACAGGCCTGTGACAAGGTGGACGAGGTCCGAAAACTCTTTGCCACGGGTACCGACCCGATGACCACACGCAAGACCGAAAAGATCGCCCGGCGGCTTGCCGTGGAAGACACGTTCGATGCTGTAGCAAAGAAATGGTGGGAAAGCTGGAAGGCTGCGCACAGCGACAGTCATACGTTCTTCTGTGGGGCTCTTGTTCATCGGCTCGCGATTCATGCTCCACGCTTCCTTCTCACGCTCGGTCTCCCACACGCAGTTGCGCTTCACTTTACTCACTGTGACCAACTCGCAGCGGGACTTGCACCCGCAGGTGTGCGCCCATGCTGCGCGCACCAGCAAAAGACCCGCCAAAGCGGGTCTGGGAAGGCGCGATGTCTGACACCCCAAGGCATCGTGGAACCGGCTTTGCCGGGCCACAGCTGTCACCCCTCCTGGGGGCGCACCGCAGGCGCGGCGCGGGGGGAGCCTGTCACCCCATGTGCAAACCGCCGTTGACCGAGAAATCAGCGCCGGTGGCGTAGCCACCTTCCTCTGACGCCAGCCAGGCGATGATGGACGCGATTTCGCTGGGCTTGCCCAGGCGTTTGACCGGCACCGTGGCCACGATTTTCTCCAGCACATCGGGACGAATGGCATTCACCATGTCGGTGCCAATGTAGCCCGGACTCACGGTATTGACCGTCACCCCCTTGGTGGCCAGTTCTTGCGCCAGGGCCATCGAGAAACCGTGCATGCCGGCCTTGGCAGCCGAGTAGTTGGTCTGACCAGCCTGGCCCTTTTCACCGTTCACCGACGAGATGTTGATGATGCGGCCCCAGCCTTTTTCAACCATGTCGGCCACGACCTGCTTGGTCACGTTGAACATGGAGTCGAGGTTGGTGTTCATCACGGCATCCCAGTCGTCGCGGGACATTTTGAGGAACATGCGGTCTTTGGTGATGCCGGCGTTGTTCACCAGCACGTCGATGCTGCCGTGCTCAGCCCTGGTCTTGGTGAAGGCCTCCACGGTGGAATCCCAGTCACCCACGTTACCGACCGACGCGTAGAACGTGTAGCCGAGTACTTTTTGTTCGTCAATCCATTTTTTGTGGTCTCGTGTGGGGCCACATCCCGCGATGACCTTGAAACCTTCGGTGTGAAGGCGCTGGCAGATCGCGGTACCAATGCCGCCCATGCCGCCGGTGACGTACGCTACTTTTTGACTCATCTTGTGTGCTCCACTAGGTGGTGCCGAAATGGCATTAAAAAAACGATGTTAGCCAGGGATGCGCCGGCTCAGGCCAGCGCGGAACCGGCTTTGCCGGGCCGCTGCTGGCGCCCCCTTGAGGGGGTGACGCCGCAGGCGGCGCGGGGGAGATTCAAATTCAGCGCTCCAGCGCCAGCGAAACGCCCATGCCGCCACCAATGCACAAGGCCGCCAGGCCTTTCTTGGCGTTGGTGCGCTGCATTTCGTGGAGCAACGTCACCAGAATGCGGCAACCAGACGCACCGATGGGGTGACCGATGGCGATGGCGCCACCGTTGACGTTGACCTTGGCCGGATCGATGTCCAGCACCTTGTTGACGGCGCAGGCCTGAGCGGCAAAGGCTTCGTTGAGTTCAAACAGGTCCACGTCAGAGGCCTTCCAGCCCGCGCGGGCCAGGGCTTTCTGCGACGCGGGCACCGGGCCCATGCCCATGGTGGCGGGGTCCAGACCGCTGGTGCCGAACGACGCAATGCGCGCCAGTGGCGTGAGGCCCAGGGCAGCGGCTTTCTTGGCGGTCATGACCATCACGGCAGCGGCGCCGTCGTTGATGCCTGAAGCGTTGCCCGCGGTCACCGAGCCGGCCTTGTCAAAGGCGGGACGCAGACCAGCCAGCACTTCAGCGGTGGTCTTGGCGTTGATGAACTCGTCGCTGTTGAACAGCACCGGGTCGCCCTTGCGCTGCGGAATGCTCACGCCAACGATCTCGTCCTTGAACTTGCCGGCGGCCTGCGCGGCGGCGGCTTTCGCCTGGCTGCCAGCGGCCAAGGCGTCCTGCATCTCGCGGGTGATGCCGTGAGCCTTGGCCACGTTTTCTGCGGTGATGCCCATGTGGTACTGGTTGTACACATCCCACAGACCGTCCACGATCATGGTGTCGACCATCTTCCAGTCGCCCATGCGCTGGCCGTCGCGGCTACCGTTCAACACATGCGGGCTGGCACTCATGTTTTCCTGGCCACCGGCGATCACGATCTCGCTGTCACCCCAAGCCACAGCCTGGGCGGCGAGCATCACGGCCTTCAGGCCGGAACCGCAGACGGCGTTGATGGTCAGCGCCGGGGTTTCCTTGGCCACACCGGCTTTCATCATGGCCTGGCGGGCCGGATTCTGGCCACAGCCAGCGGCCAGCACCTGGCCCATGATGACCTCGCCCACGGTGTCCACGGGCAAGCCGGTGCGTGCCAGCAATTCCTTGATGACGATGCTGCCCAACTCGGCAGCAGCGGTCTTGGCGAGCGAGCCGCCGAATTTGCCCACGGCGGTGCGGGCTGCTGAAACGATGACGATGTCTTCCATATTTTTTCCTCGTTGGTTTGCAAATTTTTCCGTTCGCCCTGAGCCTGTCGAAGGGCTCGAACGGATCTTGGCCAGGGCCTAGACAGGCTCAGCCCGAGCGGCGTCACGTCAAGCTTTTGCCTTGACGTAGCGCCCTGGCGCCGGCTCGATGGCGGCGTAGGTCTTGCCTTTGCCGTAGGTCTTGGGCGCAGCGATTTGCTTGCCCGCCTGTGGCTTGAGCCAGGCGGCCCAGTCGGTCCACCAGCTGCCTTTGTGCTCGGTGGCACCGTCAATCCATTCGTTCACGTCGGCCGGGAACTTGGTGGCGTTGCTCACCCAGTGGCTGCGCTTGCCGGCGGCGGGTGGGTTGATGACACCCGCAATGTGGCCGGACGCACCCATGACGAAGCGCTTCTTTCCCGGGAACACCTGGGTGCTGGCATAGGCACCACCGATCGGCACGATGTGGTCTTCTCGTGAGCCGTAGATGTAAACCGGGATCTTGACTTGGCGGAAGTCGATCTTTTCGCCGCATACCTCGGTTTTGCCAGGCTTGACGAGGTTGTTTTCCAGATAGGTCTGGCGCAGGTACCAAGCGTAATACGGGCCGGGCAGGTTGGTTGCGTCGGAGTTCCAGTACAACAGGTCAAACGGCGGTGGGGACTCGCCTTTCAGGTAGTTGCCCACCACATAGTTCCATACCAGGTCGTTGGGGCGCAAAAAGCTGAAGGTGGTGGCCAGGTCGCGGCCGGGCATCAAACCGCCCTGTGCAAACTGCATCTCGCGCATCTTGACGAAGTTTTCATCGATGAACACATCGAGAATGCCGGTGTCGGTGAAGTCAATCAGCGTGGTGAGGAAGGTGGCGCAATTCACCGGCTCCTCACCGCGCGCAGCCAGCACGGCCAACGCGTTGCTCAGCATGGTGCCCCCCACGCAGAAGCCCAGTGCGTTGATGGTTTCAGCGTCGGTGATGTCTTGGGTAACGCCAATGGCTTTGATCACCGCATCTTCAATGTAGTTATCCCAAGTTTTGTGCGCAAGGGACTCGTCGGGGTTGCGCCAGCTCACCACAAAGGTGCGGTGGCCCTGTTCCACGCAGTAGCGAATCAGCGAGTTGGCCGGCTGCAAGTCGAGGATGTAGAACTTGTTGATGCAGGGCGGAACCAGCAGGAACGGGCGCTCGTACACCTTGGCGGTGAGTGGCTTGTATTCGATCAGCTGGAACAGCTCGTTTTCAAACACCACGGCGCCTTCGGTGGTGGCCACGTTTTTGCCCACCTCGAACACGCTTTCGTCCGTCATGGACACATGGCCCTGCTTCATGTCGTGCAGCAGATTGGCCACGCCCTTGGCAATGCTCTCGCCCTTGGTTTCGATGGCTTTCTTCTGCGCGTCGGCATTGAAGGCCAGGAAGTTGCTGGGTGCACTGGCGTCGATCCACTGCTGCACCGCAAAGCGCACACGGGTTTTGGTCTTGGCGTCGCCTTCCACCGCATCGGCCATGGCCATCAGCGTGCGGGCGTTGAGCAGATAGGCTGCTGCAGAAAATGCCGCAACAGGGTTGCTGGACCAGGCCTCTGCCGAAAAACGGCGGTCGCTCGAGGGCTTGACGTCCAGGCCCCGGTTCCACAAACTGGCCACCTCAGTGAGGTAGGTCTTTTGAATCTCCAGCATCTTGGCTGGGTCAAAACTCACTTTTTGGCCCGCAGCCTTGGCGAACAAATCACCCATGCCGCCCATACCCGACATACCCGCGCCGATGTTGGGCATGGCCATGGCGAAGGGGTTGGCCGCCCCGCTTTGCGGCATGAAGGCCTTAAAGACTGCGAAGGGATCGGCACCGCCCTGCGGACCCGCCTGGGCCGCACCCGGAAAAGCCTGGACTGCCTGGGTCCACTGCGCGACGAGGTTCTTTTGAAACTCCTGGGCAGCTTCGTGCCAGGGCTGATCGGGTAATTTGCCTGATGTCATACTTGTCTCCTGTGGTTTTGCCTGAGGCTTATCATTCACCGGTCTGGGAAGAAAATCCGGGTTTTCCCTAGTGTCGGTTTCACAGCTTCCAGCAAGCTGACAACCTTTCCGGGTCTTCAAGGAACACTGTGTATCTGGTGGTGATTGGTTGGATTTACGTGGTGCTCATGATGTCGGTGGCCGAAGCCGCCAACAGCACAGGCACCGTGCTGGGAGCCATTGTGACCTTTTTTCTTTACGGTTTGATGCCAGTCGTACTGGTGGTTTACCTGATGCGCACACCGCAAAGACGCAAGGCCAATAAAGCGCGCGAAGCGGCCGAGCTCCAGGCCAGCCTGGCCGCTGGTAAAGGCCTGAGCGCGCAAGCTGCCGAGCAGGCCCATTCACACCAACCAGATGCAGGCGGCCATGCGCCCAGTGCTGCCGAGGCGGGCCGCGTCGCGGCGGTGCGAAAAGAACCGTGATGGCTGCGTGAACGTACACCAGGCAGCGGTGCCGTCATTGCCTGCCACCCGGGTGACGCCCATTGCAGCCAGGCGCCCGCGCGCCAGCGCCTGCAGGTTGGCCAGAAACTTGCCACCGCCGACGGGCACAAAAGCCCGGTACGCCGCCGGCTGTTGGGCCACGAATGCTTCGCGCACCTCGGGGCCGACTTCAAACGCTTCGGGCCCAATGCAAGGACCCAGCCAGGCCATCGTGTGCTGGGCCACGCTTGCAGGTGTGGCTGCGGGGTCGGCAACCTGAACAGCCGCCACCAAAGCCGCCATGGTGGTTTCCAGCACGCCTTGCCCGGCCACCGGTGCACCCGCCCCTGCCAGCCCCCGCCAGCCCGCGTGCGCTGCGGCCACCACCGTACCCGAGGCGTGGGCAAACAACACCGGTAAACAGTCGGCCACCATGATCGTGCAGGCCACACCGCGCAAGGTGCTCAGGCAGGCATCGCCCACGGTGCCATCGGGGGTATGGGCGCCTGTGAGCCCGTCGGGCCTGGACGTCGCGGACTGCAAACCGACCACAGCCGTGCCGTGCACCTGCTGCAAAAAAACCGGGCGCTGGCCCACGACCTGGGCGAGTTGCGCCCGATTGTGAGCCACGGCTGCGGGTTCGTCGCACACATGGTCGCCCAGGTTGAAGCTGTCAAACGGCGCAACCGACACCCCGCCCGAGCGGCTGGTGAACAAGGCCCGCACCGGAGGCGGCGCATCCCATTCAGGGACGATCCAGTCGTAAGGCAACGCCATCAGGCTTCCGCGTCCGGGCAGGCTGAAGGCTGCGCCTGCTGGAAGGCGGGCAAGGCCATGCAGGCTTCAAACGCGGCCATGGTGCGCGGCAGACCACTGAAATTGGTGTTGAAGCGCTGACCGTTGAATATCTGCGGCACCAGACAGCAGTCGGCCAGGGTGGGCGTGTCGCCAAAACAATAGGTGCCGGCAGACCCTTGCGCCAGTTGACGCTCGAAAGACTCAAGCCCGGCACGCACCCAGTGGCGGTACCAGGTGTTCTTGGCTTCTTCATCCACCTTCAGCTCTTTGCTCAGGTACTTCAGCACCCGCAGGTTGTTGACGGGGTGGATCTCGCAGGCGATGGACTGCGCCAGCGCACGCACCCGCGCACGGCCCAGCGCATCGGCTGGCACCAGGGCAGGCGTTGGGAAGGTCTCATCCAAGTATTCAATGATGGCCATGGATTGCGACAGCCGCGTGCCGTCGTCCAGCTCCAGCGCAGGCACCAGTTGGTCGGCCGCAATGTCGGCGTAGCCAGCCTGCTTGTGCTCGCCCTTGGCGACATGCACCGGCACGTATTCGTAGCGCAGGCCTTTAAGCGCCAACGCAATGCGCACGCGAAACGAGGCCGAAGAGCGGAAGTAGTTGTAGAGCTTCATGGTGCACAGCGTACACCGCGCGGCATTGGTCTGCACGACAATGGATCGCCAGGCGCGCCCTTCTGCTTGGTGGGGACCTATCACCAGCATGCAGCCCGCACCCAAGGAGCAGAAGAATATGGAAGAAACCGACGCAAAGCTCAGGTCGTCCCGGTGGGGCGAAGCCCAGCTGCATGCCCTGGTGCGGCGGACGCAGCAGGACCTGCACACTGGCGCAACCACGCCGCAGGGCGCCATTCAAGCCAGCAGCTCGCTCGACCGGGATCTGGGTTTTGACAGCCTGGGGCGCATGGAATTGCTGCTGCGCATCGAGTCAGCCACCGGCGTGGCACTGCCGGAAGACACACTGGAGAAAGCCGAAACCGTGGGCGATCTCTGGCGGGCCTGGCAGCGTGGGCGCGTGGATCCGGTCGCAGCGCGCGGAACGCTGGCCCTGAGCGGGAATGCACCCGACGCTTCGCCCAGCGCGGCCTCAACAAGCCCCGCTGCGCCCATCTGGGACCAGGCCCAGACGCTGCTGGAGGTGCTGGACGCCCACATGGCGGTCCATCCGGACCAGGTGCAGATCGTCTACCTGGCCGACCAGACCGAGACCGCCATCAGCTACCGACAATTGCACGAATCGTCTGCCGCACTGGCGGTCGGTTTGCAGCGGGCCGGGCTGGAGCCGGGCCAGACGGTGGCCATCATGCTGCCGACTTCGCCGGCCTACTTTTTCACCTACCTGGGCATCCTGCGCGCGGGCGGCATTCCGGTGCCGATCTACCCGCCCGCGCGCCCGTCGCAGCTCGAAGACCATGTGAGCCGCCACACCGGCATCCTCACCAACGCGCGCGCCGCCTTGCTGATCAGCGTGCCCGAAGCGATGAAGGTGGCGCGTCTGCTCCAGGCCCGGGTGCCGGGCCTGCGGGCGGTGCGCACGCCCGAGGACCTGATCGCTGCCGCTCGGGAACACACGCTGGCCCAAGTGGCGGTCCGGGCAGACGACGTGGCCTTCATCCAGTACACGTCGGGCAGCACCGGGCAACCCAAGGGCGTGGCGCTCACACACGCCAACCTGCTGGCCAACATCCGTGCCATGGCCAACGCGATCGAAGCCACCCCACAAGACGTGTTCGTCAGCTGGCTGCCGCTGTACCACGACATGGGTCTGATCGGCGCCTGGCTGGGCAGTTTCACCGTGGGCTTCCGGCTGGTGGTGATGTCACCACTGGCTTTTCTGGGACGCCCCAGGCGCTGGCTGGAAGCCATCTCACACCACGGCGGAACGCTGTCAGCCGGCCCCAACTTCGCCTACGAGCTGTGCCTGAACCGGATCGACGATGCCGCGCTGGCCGGGCTCGACCTGAGCCGCTGGCGGCTGGCCTTCAACGGCGCCGAGGCGGTGAGCCCGGACACGGTCACCCGCTTCAGCCAGCGCTTTGCGGCCTGCGGGCTGCGCCCCACGGCGATGACACCGGTGTACGGATTGGCAGAAGCCTCGGTGGGCCTGCTGTTTCCGCCACTGGAACGGGGTCCGCGCATCGACGCCATCGACCGCGACACCTTCGAATCGCAGCGCCGTGCGGTGCCGAGCCAGCAAGATTCAGCCCTGCGTTTCGTGGCCTGCGGGCGGGTGTTGCCCGGGCACGGCATCCGCATCGTTGACGACGCAGGCCAGACGCTGCCCGAGCGGATCGAGGGACGACTGGAATTTTGCGGACCCTCGGCGACCGCTGGCTACTGGCACGCGCCAGAACTCACGGCGCGCCTGTTCACCGACGACCTGGGCCAGTGGCTGGACACAGGTGACCGGGCTTACCAGGCCGAGGGTGAGGTCTTTGTGACCGGCCGGGTCAAGGACATCGTGATCCGTGGAGGCCGCAACCTGTACCCGCAAGAAATCGAGGCAGCGGTGGGTGAGGTCAAGGGTGTGCGCAAGGGTTGTGTGGCGGTGTTCGGTCAGCGCGATGCCAGCAGCGGCACCGAGCGCCTCGTGGTGCTGGCCGAGGTGAGTCCGCGAGAGGCGCGGGACAAGGCAAGCCTGCGCGAAGCGGTTTCGCGCGCGGTGGTCGACGCCATCGGGGAGCCGGCCGACGACATTCTGCTGGTCCCGCCGCACACCGTGCTCAAAACGTCCAGCGGCAAGGTGCGGCGGGCGGCCTGCCGCTCGCTGGTCGAACAGGGCGGCCTGGACGCGGCGAGCAGCAGCGTTCGGGCGCAGTGGTTGCGGCTGGCCCGTGGTGCGCTGGTGCTTCGGTTGCGCCATGGCTTGCAACGCTTTGCGGACGGGTGGTTTGGCGTCCGCGCCCACCTGCTGTTCTGGTTGATGGCGCCCGCTGCCTGGCTGGTGACGGTGCTGCTGCCGAACCAGGCATCGGCCTGGCGCTTCTGCCACCGGGTCGCGCGCGGGCTGCTGCGCCTGGCTGGCGCAACGCCCACCGTACAGGGGCTGGAACACCTGCCGGCCGATGCCCGCTTCGTGCTGGTGAGCAACCACGCGAGCTACCTGGACGGACTGGTGCTGGTGGCCGCCCTGGACCGACCGATGGCTTTCGTGGCCAAGCGGGAGCTGGAGCAGCAGCGTGTGGCCGGGGTTTTCCTCAGGCGCCTCGGTGCGGCCTTCGTCGAGCGTTTCGACCCGCGGCGCAGCGTGGCCGACGCGCAGCGCATGGTCGACGCGGTGCAGGCCGGCCAGGCGCTGATGGTGTTTCCCGAGGGCACCTTTGTGGCAACACCCGGGCTGCTGCCGTTCAGGCTCGGTGGTTTTCTGGCTGCGGCCAACGCTGGGGTTCCGGTGATCCCCGTGGCGTTGAGCGGCACCCGGCAGCTGCTCGGCGCGGGGCGCTGGTGGCCACGCCCGGCGGCGCTGGCGGTGCACATCGGCGTCCCGCTGGAGGTGGCGCCGGAACTGGAACCCTTTGCCGCAGCCGTGCAGCTGCGGGACCGTGCACACCGCGTGATCGCCCGCAGACTCGCGACCACAGAGGTCTGAGCAAAACGGGGTGCTCGTCAGCCGGGCTGTGATGGGGTCTTGCCGTTGGCCGACACCGCCGCCGCCAGACCGCGCGGCACGTTGACCCGGGTGCGCAGCGCCAGACCGACCACAAAGAACAGGCCGGTGGAGGCAATCGCCAGGCGGTGGTTGCCATGGGTCAGCCAGGTGACCAGGCCGTAGGTCATGGGGCCGAAGATGGCCGACAGGCGCACCGCAAAGCTCCACAGGTCAAAGAACGCGGCGCGACGCCGTTCGGGCGCCAGCACACCCGACAGCGCGCGGTCCGCCGACTGGCTACTGCCCATGCACAAGCCAGCGATCACGGCCGCCACCCAGCACAGCCCGGGGCCGGTGGCCCATGAGGTCTTGCACATAACCCCAGGCAAACGCCCCGAGTGCCGCCGCAATATTGACCAGAACGATCAGCATCATGGTCCCGGTCTGCTGAAAACCCGGTACCGGCTGGGCATAGACGGCTGCCAGTGCAATCGCCACCGAAATACCCGCCTGGCAAGCCACTGAACAAGCCAGCCGCGCGCTGAGGTCCTGAAAGGAACGCGCTTCATGCCGGGTGCACTCGAGCCGCACCAAAGAGGCACGCAGACCCGCGTCTTCCGCCGGTCTGGCTTGGGGACTGGCATGTTCTTTGAGCAAGGCAAAGGTCAGCAGCGCTGAAAACCCGAAAACGCCAGCGGTGATCAGCATCGTCACCGGCACAAAGTACGAAACGGGCAGGCCCTGCCCTCGCGCCCACAGCACCGACCATAGGCTCAAGCCCAAGGTAAGCATGCCGCCGAAGTAGCCGAAGCGCCAGCCCCAGCCCGACTCGCTGCCCATGCGGTCTTCAGGGGTCAGTTCGGGCAAGAACGCCGCGATCAGCGACTCGCCGCAGCTGTAAAACACACAGGACAAAGCAATGGCCACCAGCGCCCAGGCCACGTCGCCCGGCCCGGCACCGGCCAGCGCGGCGGTACCCACCACGCAGCCCAGCGTGCTCAGCACCAGCAGCCGCTTCCTGGCGGCACACCGGTCGGCGTAGGCGCCCAGAGCGGGCATGGTGAGCATCACGATCAAACTGGACACCCGCCAGCGCGCTGGTCCAGGCCAGCGTGGCCCAGGCCTCGCCACCCGCGATGCCGCCGACGAAACAGGCGCTGAACACCGCCGTCAGCACAACGGTGGTGTAGCCCGAGTGGGCGAAGTCCTACATGGCCCAGCCAAACACCTCGCGCTTGCGCACGCCGGGTTTGGGGGCACGCTGGCGTAACAGGGGCAGGGCGGGGTCGATGAACGTGCAAGGCATGCACCAAGGCACCAGTGTCGAACCTGGGCGGCTCCTGGTCAGGCTGAGGAGCCTTGCCGGCTCAGGTAGCCATGCATGCCGGCCAGAGTGAACAGCTTCGGATAGTCACTCTCGGGAATATTGACCCCGCTGCCCTGGCTCAGGCCGATGATGAAATTCAGGAAATCCATGGAATCCAGATCCAGCGCCTCCCGCAGGTCTTCGTGCTCGCCCACACTGGCAAGGTCGGCTTCGGGGGCGATGCCGGCCAGCACGTTCGCGGCCAGTGCACGGATATCGGTGGCGTTCATGGGTGGGCCTTCCAGCGGTCAGAGGTTGTGTGGCGACTGCAGGGTCTGGTGGATCGTGGTCAGCAACTGGCCGCCCAGGTGGCCGTCACTGGCGCGGTGGTCGGCCGCCAGGCTGGTGCTGACCACCGGGCGCGGCAACACCTGCCCGTCGACCACCCAGGGTTTGCTCAGCACGCGCCCGAAGCCGACGATGGCGACCTGCGGCGGGTAGATGACACCCCACACCTTTTCGGCCCCGCGGTCGCCGAGGCTGGAGATGGTGATGGTGGGGTCGGTGAGTTCAGAACTGCGCAGCCCGCCGGCCCGCGCGCGCTGCACCAGATCGCGCAACGCAACCATGAGCTCGGGCAGGGTTTTCTGGTCGGCGTGGTGGATGGCCGGCGCCACCAGACCACCGCCGCGCAGCGCGATCGCCCAGCCCACGTGGATGCCATCGCCAGAACGAAACTGCCCGCTCTCGTAGAAACCGTTGAGCTGCGGCACCTCGCGCAGCGCGAGCGCCGTGGCCTTGAGCAGCAGCACCGCGCTGAGCAGCCGGTCCTGCGGCAGGCGGTCGCGGTTCCAGGCGTCGAGCCAGGTCTGCGCCGCAGCGAAGTCCATGGTTTCGGCCAGGTAGTAATGCGGTATTTCGCGCTTGGACCGTCCCATGGCCGCCGCGATGGCCTGACGCATCTGCGCAGCGTCGAAGCCGCCGGGCTTTGGGCGCAGCGCAACCGTGGGTGGCGCGACGCCGGGCTGCGGAGCGAACGCGGCCCGCTCCACATCGGCCAGCGTGACCGCACCATCGGCACCGGTGCCGCGCAAAGCGTCCGGCTTCAAGCCCAGCACCTGCGCACGTCGGCGCGCGGCGGGACTGACCAGGGCGCGCCGGGGCGTGGTCAGCGGCTCGGCCTGCCGGGTGGGCGCCGGGGCTGCAACGGCGGGTGGCGCGACAGGTGCCGCCTTCACGGGCGGCGCTGCCGGCGCGGCTGCCGGCGCAGCGGCCTCACCCGTCACGCTCACCCGCGCCAGCACCGCACCCACCGGGAGGCTTTCGCCAATGGGCGCGAGCTCGCCGATCAGGCCGTCCAGAAAACACTCCACGTCGATGGCGCCTTTGTGGGTCTCGACCACCGCCACCACATCGCCCGGCTTCACGCGCGCACCGGGCTGCACCAGCCACTGCACCACGGTGCCGGTCTCCATGTCGGCGCCCAGCGCGGGCATCAGAAAGTCGGCCATGCGCACTACCCCGCTTTCACCAGGCTGTGCACCGCGGCCACGATGTCGGGCACCTGCGGCAGGCTGGCGGCCTCCATGTGCTCGGCGTAGGGCACCGGCACTTCGCGGGCGCACACCCGGCGCACCGGCGCATCCAGTTCATAAAGGGCGTCCTCAGCGAGCCGGGCCGCGATTTCAGCCGAAATCGAACCGCTCTTCCAACCCTCATCCACGATCACGCAGCGGTGGGTGCGGGTGAGCGACTCGATCACCGTTGCGGTGTCCAGCGGGCGCAGGACGCGCAAGTCGATCACCTCGGCCTCGATACCCTCTTCCGCCAGCTGCTGCGCCGCGGCCAGGCACTTGGGCAAGCTGTTGCCGTAGGTCACCAGGGTGACGTGCTTGCCGGGGCGGCGCACACGCGCATGATCGATGTCGACCGCCGTGACCGCCGGGTCCAGCTCGCCTTCGGCGTTGTAGAGCACGATGTGTTCAAAAATCAGCACCGGGTTGGGGTCGGCCAGCGCGGCGGCCAGCATGTGCCGCGCGTCTTCCACCGTGGCGGGCACCAGCACCTTGAGCCCGGGGATGTGGGCGAACCAGCCCTCCAGGCTGTGCGAGTGCTGCGCCGCCAACTGGCGACCGGCGCCGGTGGCCATGCGGATCACCAGCGGCACGGCGAACTGTCCGCCCGACATGTGCGGGATGGTGGCGGCGTTGTTCATGATCTGATCCAGCGCCAGCAGGCTGAAGTTGCAGGTCATGATCTCGACGATGGGCCGCAACCCGGCCATCGCAGCGCCCACGCCCGCGCCCACAAAGCCCACTTCGGCCAGCGGCGTGTCCACGATGCGCTGAGGACCAAACTCTTCCAGCAGGCCTTTCGTGACGGCGTAGCAGCCGCCGTACTTGCCCACGTCCTCGCCCATCACAAAACAGCGTGGGTCGGCCAGCAGCGCGTCGCGAATCGCCAGCCTGCAAGCTTCGCGGTAGGTCATCCGAATCAGGGGGCTGTTCATGGTGCCAACTCCTGAACCACCGAATCCATGAGCACGAATCGCTCAAGTTGGTCCACCGGCTCCAGCGTGCCGGCCTCGGCATAAGCCACCGCAGCGTCAATCTCGGCCTGGATCTCGGCATCCATCGCGTCCGACTCGTCGGTGCTGAGCAGGTGGTTGTCGCGCATCCAGCCGCGCAGGCGGGCGATCGGGTCCCGGTGCTTCCAGTCGTCCACTTCCTCGCGGCTGCGGTAAGCCTGTGTGTCGAACATCGAGTGCGCACGGAAGCGGTAGGTGCGGCATTCCAGAAAATACGGGCCGAGCCCGCCTCGCACATGCTCGACGGCGCGACGCGCGGCCGCGGCCATCAGCACCGGCTCCATCGCGTCGACCTGGGCGGCGGGCATGCGGTAAGCGTCGGCTTTGCGGTAAATGTCGGTCTGCGACTCCGAATCGGCCAACGGCACGCCCATGGCGTAGAGGTTGTTTTCGCACACGAACAACACCGGCAGTTTCCAGATCACGGCCAGGTTCATACTTTCGTGAAAGGCGCCCTCGGCCACCGCGCCCTCGCCAAAGAAGCACACCGTCACGGCTCCGGGTCGCAGCCGCTGGTCGGCCATGGCAATGCCCACAGCCAGCGGCAGGCCGCCGCCCACGATGGCATTGCCACCGAAAAAACGGCGTGTGCCGTCAAAAAGGTGCATGGACCCACCGCGCCCGAGACAGCAGCCTTCGACCTTGCCCAGCATCTCTGCCATGAGCGGCGCCATGGGCACCCCACGCGCGAGTGCATGGCCGTGTTCGCGGTAGGTGGCCAGCACCGCGTCGCGCGGCTCCAGCGCGTCCATCACCCCGACGGCGATCGACTCCTCGCCGTCGTACAGGTGCAGGAACCCCCGGATTTTCTGCGCCTGGTAGAGCTCGACGCACTTGGCTTCGAAGCGGCGGATGCGCAGCATCTCGCGGACCAGGTGGTGCAGATGCGCGCGGTCGAGGTGGAGCTTGTCCGTCATGTTGAACCACCCTTCTTTTCATCGCTCTCCAACGTGGACAAATCGCCTTCGGGCAAACCGAGTTCGCGCGCCTTGAGCAGGCGGCGCATGATCTTGCCGCTGCGGGTTTTGGGCAGGTTGTCGCGGAAGTCGATCTGCTTGGGCGCCACCGCCGCGCCCAGGCGCTTGCGCGCGTGGCCCAGCAACTCGCGGCGCAGCGGCTCACCGGCTTCATAGCCAGGCTTGAGCGCCACAAACGCCTTCACCACCTCGCCGGCCATGGGGTCGGGCAAGCCAATCACGCCCGCCTCGGCCACCGCCGGGTGTTCCATCAGCGCGCTTTCCACCTCAAAAGGCCCGATCAGGTGCCCGGACGACTTGATCACATCGTCGGCGCGGCCCACAAACCAGTAGTAGCCGTCGGCGTCTCGGTGTGCCAGGTCCCCGGTGAGGTACCAGCCGTCGACGAAGCACTTGCGGTAGCGTTCGTCCTCATGCAGGTAGGCCCGCATCATCGACGGCCAGGGCGTCTTGAGCGCCAGTTCGCCGTCCACATCGGGTGCGTCGATGAGCTCCAGGCAACCGTCGGCCAGACGGCGCACCACCGCCGCCGTGATGCCCGGCAGCGGCTTGCCCATGGAGCCAGGCTTGATGTCCATGGCCGCATAGTTCGAAACCATGATGCCGCCGGTTTCGGTCTGCCACCAGTTGTCGTGAAACGGCAGACCAAATGCCTCCAGGCCCCAGACCACCGCCTCGGGGTTGAGCGGCTCGCCCACACTGGCCATGAAGCGCAGCGCCGACAGGTCAACCCCCTTCAGGGCATCGGCACCCAGCTTCATCATCATGCGGATGGCCGTGGGCGCGGTGTACCACACCGTAACGCGCTCGCTCTGCAACACGCCGTACCAGGTCTGGGCGTCGAACTCGGCTTCCACCACCACGTTGGTCACACCGCACACGAGCGGCGCCAAAATGCCGTAGCTGGTGCCGGTGACCCAGCCCGGGTCGGCGGTGCACCAGAACACATCGCCGTCGTGCAGATCCAGCGCGTAGCGCCCGGTGACCGCGTGCGCCAGCACCGCCGCGTGGGCGTGTTCCACCCCTTTGGGCCGCCCGGTGGTGCCGCTGGTGAAATGCAGCAGCGCGGTGGACTCGGGGTCCGTTGGCGCCATGGTGTAGCGGGTGGAAGCCGCCGACACCAGCGCGCCCCAGGGATGCACGCCCGGCTCATCGGCTGGCACCGCCCCCACCACGATGACGTGCTTCAACCCGGGCAAGCGCTCGCGCAAGTCGCGCACTTTGCGCTGGTACAGCTCGGGGGTGGTCACCAGCACCCGGGCATCACCCATTTCGGCGCGGGTAACAATAGGCTCGGGGCCAAAAGCCGAGAACAGCGGCGAGACCACACAACGCGCCTTGAGCGCGCCGAGCACCGCCACATACAGCTCGGGCAGACGGCCCATGAGCACAAACACCCGCTCGCCGGGCAGCACACCCAGACCCTCCAGCGCGTTGGCGAACTGGTTGCTGGCGCGGGCCAGCTCGGTGTAGCTCAGCGACTGACGCTCGCCGTTTTTGCCGAGCCAGCGAATGGCTGTTCTGTGGCCTCGGCCGTGCTTCACGTGCCGGTCCACCGCCTCGTAGGCCATGTTCAGCCCGGCTCCCCCGGGCAGCCCGTCCAGCAGGGCAGCCGCCTGCACCCAGCTGAACTGCGCCACGGTGGCTTCGTAATCCAGCAGGTGGGGGGGCGGTTGGGTTGGCGCGGGTTTGTGAATGCGGGCGTGTTCCATGGTCTGGGGCTTGGTCTGGGTTGCGGGGGATTTTGGCTGTGGTTATCCGCGCGGTCCACTCAGTTCGCCCGGCGGCGGCTCGGGCGCAGCGCCCTTGCCCAGCAGCCGACCGAGCAAGTCCATCGGCAGCGGAAATACGATCGTGGAAGCTCGGTCGCCAGCCACCTGGGTCATGGCAGTTGCATGGCCTCGGGCTGGCGGGCCAGCATCTGGGCCGCTTCCAGCAGCGACACCGCAGCCTGTTTTTCGCCCTCGGCATGGATCACCTTGGCGCGCCGTTCGCGCTCGGCTTCGGCCTGACGGGCAATGGCGCGCACCATCGACTCATTCAAGTCAATGTGCTTGATCTCCACGTTGGTCACCTTGATGCCCCAGGCATCGGTCTGGGCGTCCAGAATCTGCTGCACATCCAGGTTCAGCCGCTCGCGCTCGGACAGCATTTCGTCCAGCTCGTGCTTGCCCAGCACCACCCGCAAGGTGGTCTGGGCCAGCTGGCTGGTGGCCTGCAGGTAGTCTTCCACCTGAATGATGGCCTTGGCCGGGTCCATCACGCGAAAGAACACCACCGCGTTGACCTTGACCGACACGTTGTCGCGCGAGATCACGTCTTGCGGCTCCACGTCCATGGTCACCACCCGCAGGTCCACCCGCACCATTTGCTGCAGCCCGGGAATGACGATCACCAGCCCCGGCCCCTTGACCTTCCAGAACCGCCCCAACTGAAACACCACGCCCCGCTGGTATTCGCGCAACACGCGAAACGACGAGGCCAGCAGCACAATGGCCAGTGGCAGCAAAAACACGCCCAGACCCAGATTGAGATCAAAGAACATCACAGGGTTTCCTTCATAGTTTGGGCGGTTTCGCCCTTGCCACCCACCGGCTGCACGTCCAGCACCAGGCCCTTGAGCGCCAGCACACGCACACGCTGGCCGGTGTGCAGGCGTGCGTCAGACCGCACCTGCCAGCGCTCGCCATGCACGCGCGCCCACGCCTGACCCTGCACCACCTCGAGCACTTCGCCTTGGGCATCCATCAAGTTTTCGGCGCCGCTCACCACCGGTGCTCGCCGCGCCCGCAGTGCCATGCTGCCGCCCAGCAACACCGCTGCCGCCGCACTCAAAGCGACGCCAAAAATGAGCGGCAGCGGCACACCCATGCCAGGCACATCGCGGTCAAAGAGCAGCAGACCGCCAGCCACAAAGGCCACCACACCGCCCACGCCCAACACACCAAAAGCAGGTGTGAGCAGCTCGGCGGCCAGCAGCGCGAACCCCAGCAGAATCAGTGCCAGCGCGGCGTAGTTCACCGGCAGCAGTTGCAACGCAAACAGCGCCAGCAGCAGGCAAATGGCACTCACGGTACCCGGCACACCAAAGCCAGGAGAAGAAAACTCAAACATCAGGCCGTACACGCCCACCATCAGCAAAATCAGCGCAAAACCCGGGTTGGCAATCACGCTCAGCAAGCGGTGGCGCCAGTCGGGCGGGTGCGCCTCAAAGGCCAGACCCCGGGTGCTCAGGCGCAGTTCGCCCTGCACGGTGCGCACCGTGCGCCCATCGATTTGCGCCAACAGGTCGGGTACGTCGCGGGCCACCACGTCCACCACACGCTCCTGCAGGGCTTCAGCCGCCGTCAGGCTCACGGCCTCGCGCACCGCTCGCTCCGCCCACACCGCATTGCGGCCATGCCGCTCGGCCAGCCCCCGAATAAAGGCGGCCGCGTCGTTCACCTGCTTTGCCGTCATGGCGTCCGCCGGTGATTCGGCTGGCTCGGGCGTGCTGCCGGGCAGTGGCCGGGGGGTTTCTTTGGGTGACTGGGGCATGCCGGGCAGCCCTATGGCTACCGGCGTGGCGGCACCCAGCGTGGTGGCCGGGGCCATGGCCGCTATGTGGCTGGCGTACAGCAGGTAGGTGCCCGCACTGGCCGCACGCGCCCCGGATGGACTCACAAACGTCGCCACCGGCAGGGGCGAGGCCAAAATGGCCTGCACGAGTTGGCGCATGGAGGTGTCCAGCCCGCCTGGCGTATCGAGCTCCAGCACGATCAGGGCTGCACCTTGCTCGTGCGCACGCTGCAGGCCGCGCACCACATAGTCGGCACTGGCTGGGCCGATGGCATCGTGCACGGTGAGCACCACCACCGGCGACACGGATGTGGCAGGTTCCGCCGACGTGGCCGCGCGAGCACCCCAGTCCACCAGTAGCAAGCACACCGCCAGCAGCCAAGCCGCCGCAGTAGGCGGCCTATACGCGCCGGCCACCACAGCACTGCGCGGCCCACTCAAGCGAACAGCCGCAAGCACCTTGCCCCAATCACGCCCGCCACGGTCCCCTTGCATTACACCCTCCAGTTGGGAAGCTCAACACAACAGGCAACTCACCAGCGCGTGCGCCACCTGATGGAAACATATTGGCCGGGTGGGCAGTGACCTCACTTGAGTGCGCTCAAGCCGGGTGCTGAAAGAAAGCATAGGCTGCCTCCACGCCATAAAACAGCGGGCCGTGAAGCCCGCCACGAAGACCCTCAAGCTCAATGCGAAACGCTCAAGCGGGAACCGCCGGGCAGTCTGCAAGCCCTACTGGGTGCCGCCAATGTGCATCTGGTAGGCCGCGCCGTTGGAAAAGGTGCAGGTACCGGCCCCCTGGTAGGGCGTGTTCATCTGGTATTCGCACGACATGAACAGGCCCTGCGGGCTGAACGCACTGGCCACGCCGCGGCGCTCCTCGTTGGACACCCGGGTGGCCTCTCCGGTAAGCACCTCACCCTGGTAAGACACGTTGAAAACACCCTTGCCGGTCATCATGTTGGTGACGGAGCCAGTCACCACACCGGTGCGGGTGGCCACGTCGTTGGCCGGATACAGGCGCACCGGCAACGTGGCCGGCGCCACGCGCCCTGCCGCCGCCGGTGGCGCCACCGTACCCACCGGCGGCAAGGGGTAATGCTGGTAAATCACGGCCCCGTCCGGCGAGCGTTCGGGCACCACATAACAAGCTGTCAAGACGGCGCTGGCCGACAACGCAATACCCAAGCCCACAAAACCACGCATGGCGACCTCCTCAGGCGTTAATGAACCCTTTAGAGATTCACCTTACATGTGCTCGCGTTCACTCCTATTGATTTTCATCAACAGGAAGCAGGGAAAGAGGCATCAGGTGACAGGCTGGCCAAGCAAGCCCAGCAGCGCAACCGCCACCGCCGGAACGATGCTCACCGCATTGCTGGTGTGCCCAATGCAGTCGGTGCTCCAGATGGTGTCCACGCCCGCATCGCGCACCAGTTGCTCGGCGCCGGGTGCAAACAAGGCGTGCGTCACCGCCACGTCCACCGATGAAGCGCCGGCCGCACGCAGCAACTGAGCCGCGCGTGCCAGGGTGTGGCCCGAGCTGGCCACATCGTCAATGAGCACCACGGCACGCCCGGCCACGGGCAGGGCGGGCAGTTCAATGTCCACCTGCCGGTCGCCTTGCCGGGTTTTGCGGCACACGGCATGCGCCCAGCCATGGCGCTGGGTGGCCACGGCCACCCATTGCAGGGCTTCTTCGTCGGGGCCGATCAACACCACGTCGCCGCGCTGGGTAGCGATGTGGTCGGCCAGCAGCGGGGCGCCGCTGAGCACCACCGCATCGGCCACAGGCACGGCCTCTTCCAGCGTGGACACCCGGTGCAGGTGCGGGTCCACGGTGATCAGGGCGTCAAACAACGTGGCCAGAAAAGCCCCCACCACGCGCTGGCTGATGGCTTCGCCGGGATTGAAGGCGATGTCTTGCCGCATGTAGGCCAGGTAGGGTGCCACCAGCGTGAGGTGCCGGGCACCCAGCGTGCGTGCGGTTTGTGCCACCAGCAGCAGCTCCACCAGCTTTTCGTTGGGCTGGTGCAGGCCGCGCCACACCACCACGCGGGGTGGCAGGCTGGCGGGCAGGCGCAGGCGCACTTCACCATCGGGGAAGCGGTGGCGCACCACCACGGCCAGGGCAAGCCCGGTCGCGCTGGCAGCGGCCTGGGCGAGGGCTTGCTCGTCTTCAAAACACAGCAGGCACCCTGCAGCTTCGGCTGCTGTGGGGGCTGGTGCGGGAGGTGGTGTCCGGGCCAAGGTTTCAGTCATCAAAACTCCACAAAAACATGAGGTACCTGCTCGACGCTGCCGATGCTGAAGCCATGGGTACGGGAACTGGCCTGGCGGGCAAACTCCAGGTCGGCGGGGTAGCTGGCGTACACGCGGTACAGAACGTCGCCCACGGCCACGGGCTCGCCCAGTTTGCGCATCAGGTCCACTCCGGAGCCTTTCACCTTGGGCGCCCCGGCCAGGCGCGCAATTTGGGCGATTTGCAGGTTGTCGATGCCGGTCACCACGCCCGGCTCAGCGGCCCGCACGTCGAACGTGAGTGCGCCCAGCGCGAGGTGCTGGTGGTCAAAAGCCCGCGCACCCTGTGCCGCGATGATGGCGCGCATCTGCGCCAGCGCACGGCCCGAATCGAGAATGTCGCGGGCTATTCTGAAGCCGTCGCCACCGCGCACGTCGGGGCTGCATTCAATGATGCGCCCGGCCAGCCGCAGCGACTTCTGGCGCAGGTCGTCGGGCGCTTGCGGGTCGTTTTCCAGCACCTGCATCACGTCGCGCGCTTCCAGCACCGGGCCCACGCCGCGGCCCACGGGCTGGCGCCCGTCGGTGATCACCACGTCCAGCGACAGGTGCATGCGCTGCGCCACGTATTCAAACAGGCGACGCAGGCGCTGTGCCTCGGGCATGGAACGCACCTTGGCGGTGGGGCCAATGGGAATGTCGAGCACCAGGTGCGTGGCGCCTGCGGCGATCTTTTTCGACAAGATCGACGCCACCATCTGCCCCGGCGAGTCAATGGACAGCGGGCGCTCGACCGAGATCAGCACGTCGTCCGCCGGAGACAGGTGCGCCGTGCCGCCCCAGGCCAGGCAGCCTTTGTGCTCGCGCACGATTTCGGTGAGCTGGTCAAACGGCAGCTCCACATTGGCCAGCACTTCCATGGTGTCGGCGGTGCCGGCTGGCGAGGTGATGGCGCGCGACGATGTTTTGGGAAACACCAGCCCGTAAGCCGCCACGATGGGCACCACCAGCATTGACGTTCGGTTTCCGGGAATGCCTCCAATGCAATGCTTGTCCACCACCAGTGGCTCGCGCCAGTCGAGGCGGCGGCCACTGGCCACCATGGCTTCGGACAAAAAGTACACCTCTTCGCGGTCCAGCTCGCTGCGGTTGCTGGCGACCACAAAGGCGGTCAGCTCGATCTTGGAATAGCGCAACTCGGCAATGTCGCGCACGATGGCCTGGAAGTCTTCGCGCGTGAGGCGCTCGCCGTTGATTTTGCGAAACAGCGCCGGAATGGATTCGGGTGGTTCGGCCTGCGACACCAGAGCGGGGTGCCCGTCTGCCACTCCCAGCCGGGCAAATGCGTCTTCCGACACGCCCAGCTCGCTGCAGCCGACGATGCTGGCGTCGTCCACCACATTGAGCGAGGCCAGAATGCGCTGGCCATTGGCCCTGATCTCCACCTTGGAAAGGGCCTGAAAGCCTTCAGCCCGGTACACCGCGCAGTCGCGGTGCAGATAGGCCACGTTCTCGTGGTAGGTGTCGATGGCCACGCGCTTGAGCGTGAGGCTGGCTGGGGGGTCTTTGTGTGTCTCCATGCCGCCACGATACACCGGCTTGACCCGAGCAAAAAAAGATCAGCCCACCACCAGCCGCATCACGGGCATCACCTGCTCGGACTCGGCCCGCCGCTCCAGCGCCAGGCGCATGTTCATTTGCGCCACTTCGGTGTGTTCGGCCGCCAACGCCTGCGCGCGCACGCCTTCGCCGCGCTTGAGCGCGTCAAACAGCATGTGGTGCTGCCGGTGGGCATAGAGCATCCAGTCGCGGTCCAGCGCCACCGCGCCCTGCATGGGCAACATGGCCGAGGCGGGGGCAAACGGCAATTTGTCGTTCAGCGTTACGGCGCGCTGCAGGGCGCGGTTGCCGCAGGCATCCAGCACCAACGCATGAAAGCGGTCGTTCATGAGCGCGTAGGCCGCGTAGCTTTCGATGGTCAGCGGGCTCTGCGACAACAGGCGGTCGCCCTCGTCCAGGCAGGCCTGCAGCTCGCCCTGCAACTGGCGCGACACGCCGTGTTCGGCCACCAGACGCGCAGCCATGCCTTCCAGATGCCCGCGCACGGCGATGGCGTCGGCCACCTCTTGGGCGGTGAACTGGCGCACCAGGTATTTGCCGGTGTCGTTGGCCTCCACCAGGCCCTCTTGCTCCAGCGTGACCAGCGCACCGCGCACCGGGGTGCGTGAAGCACCCAGGCGCTCGGCCAGTTGCTGCTCGGCCAAGCGCTGTCCTGGCGCGAACTCACCGCTCAGGATCCAACCGCGCAGTTGCATCAATACGGTATCTTGCAGGCTCATGGCGCAAACTGTACACTGAAAAGTCAAAACGGTATACGATTTAGACAAGCCACACGCACACACCACCGCCGCTGGAGACGCCATGAAAGCCGAACAGAACGAACGCATCACCAGGGTGGACCCGGGCACGCCCGGGGGCGCGCTGCTGCGCCACTACTGGCAACCGGTGGCCCTGCTCGACGAATTTGACCCCGCGCTGGACCCGGCCATGGCGGTGCGCCCGGTCAAAGCCGTGCGCGTGCTGGGGCAAGACCTGGTGCTGTTTCGCAACGCCGAAGGCACCTACGGCCTGCTCGACCGCGACTGCCCGCACCGCGGCGCCGACCTGGCCTACGGCCGCAACGAGGGCGATGGTCTGCGTTGCCCGTTTCACGGCTGGAAATTTGACGTGAGCGGCCAGTGCACCGAGACACCGGGCGAGCCCGCAGGCAGCAAGCTGTGCAGCCGCATCCGCCAGCGCAGCTACCCGCTGCTGGAAAAAGCGGGCACCCTGTTTGCATGGCTCGGCCCCGAGGGCAGCACGCCGCCGCCTTTTCCCGCGCTCGACTGTTTTGCAGCCCCGGCCAGCCACAGCTTTGCCTTCAAAGGCCTGTGGCACTGCAACTGGCTGCAGGCGCTGGAAGTGGGCCTTGACCCGGCACACGCTTCGTACCTGCACCGCTTTTTCAACGACGCTTCGCTGGAAGACAGCTACGGCAAGCAGTTTCGCGGCGCCAGCGTAGGCGAGGTGGGCGGCGAGCGCTGGCCCATGACGAAGGTGATGCGCGAGTTTGGCCAGCCCGAGATTGCGTTCGAGTCCATGCCCTACGGCCTGCGCCTGACCGCGCTGCGCAAGATGACCGACGCGCTGACCCATGTGCGCGTGACCAACGCGGTGTTTCCACAGACCTTTGTGATCCCCTTGTCGGAAACCATGACCATCACGCAAATGCACGTGCCGGTGGACGACACGCACAACTACTGGTACGCCTTCTTCACCAGCTTCGGCGCCCCGGTGGACAAAACCACCATGCGCAACCAGCGCCTGGCCACGGTGACGCTGCCCGACTACGTGCCCAGGTCCGGCCGCCACAACCACTGGGGCTTCAACGCCGAAGAACAGCGCAACCGCACCTACCTGGGCATGGGCGAAGACGACATCAACGTGCACGACCAGTGGGCCTGCGAAAGCATGGGCGCCATACAGGACCGCACCCGCGAGCACCTGGGCACCACCGACAAAGTGATCCTGGCACATCGGCGCCTGCTGCTGCAGGCCATGGACACGGTGGAACAAGGCGGCACGCCGCCGGGCATCGCCGATGCCCAGTTGCACGACCAGATCAGCGGCCCCGACACGGTGGACGGCATTGCCCCGGCGCAAGACTGGCAAGCCTGGTGGCAAGACGCGGTGCGTGCCAAACGCGCGGCGGCCCCCTGGCGCAATCCGGCGGTGCAAGCAGCAACCCGGGCCAACGACACGGCGGGCGCGGCATGAGCCACTTCGCCCAGCGCTGCGGCGTGCACGATGCCGCGCGTGAAGCCGCCTGCCTGCAAACCGCCCGCCGCATTGAAGCCTGCGGTATCGAGCGCGTGCGCCTGGGATGGTGCGACGCTCACGGCATGCTGCGCGGCAAGACGCTCATGGCCCGCGCCGCCATCCAGGCGCTGCGTGCCGGCGTGGGCATGGTCGGCACGATGATGCTGAAAGACACCGCCGACCGCACCGCCTGGAAAGTGTTTGAGCCCGGCGGCACAGCCGACCTGCCCCGCTTTGCCGGCGCCGCCAACCTGATGCTGCTGCCCGACCCCGCCAGCTTCACCGCCCTGCCCTGGCAAGCCCACACCGGCTGGTTGCGTTGCCAGCCCTGGTTTGCCGACGGCACGCCGGTGCCGCTGGACACGCGCCACGTGCTGCAGCAAGCGCTGGCGCGGCTGGCCCAGGCCGGCTACGGGCTCAAGACCGGACTGGAGGTGGAGTTTCACATTTACCGCATCACGGACACATCGCCACAGCTCGACCCCGAACTGGCCGGCTGGCCCGGCCTGCCACCCATGGTGGAAATGATCCACCCCGGCTACAACCTGCAGGCCGAAGCCATGATCGACATGGCCGACGAGCCGCTGGCCATCGTCATGCGCACCGCACAGGCCCTGGGCTTGCCACTGCAATCGCTGGAAATTGAACTCGGCCCCAGCCAGGTGGAAGCGGTGTTTGACGCCACCGACGCCCTCACCGCCGCCGACCAGATGGTGCTGTTTCGCAACGGCGTGCGCCAGGCGCTGCGCCGCGCCGGCTACCACGCCACCTTCATGTGCCGCCCCCCGTTTCCACACATCATGTCCAGCGGCTGGCACCTGCACCAGTCGCTGGTGCAGATGGGTTTGCCGCACCGGTCGCTGGTGCAGATGGGTTTGCCGCACCGGTCGCTGGCGCAACCACCCAACGGGCAGAACGCCTGCATGCGCGACAGCCCCGCGCCCGGCACCACACCGCTCGATGCACAGCACACCCTGTCTGACGCCGCCAGCCACTGGCTCGCCGGCCTGCTGGCGCACGCCCGCGGCATGACCGCGCTGTGCACCCCCACCATCAACGGCTTTGCCCGCTTTCGGCCCAACGCGCTGGCACCGCAATCGGTCATCTGGGGGCAAGACAACCGGGGTGCCCTGCTGCGCGTGGTGGGTGGCGCGGGCGACGCCGCCACCCGCATTGAAAACCGCCTGGGCGAGCCCGCCGCCAACCCTTACCTGTACATGGCTTCGCAAATACACGCCGGACTCGATGGCCTGGCGCAGCGCCTGCAGCCGCCACAAGCCTGCAAAGCGCCTTACGCCGAAACCGGCGAGAAAATACCCACCTCGCTGGGCGAGGCGCTGGCCGAGCTGCAGGCGGACGAGGCGCTGCGCGCCGGCCTGGGCGAAGACTTCGTGCGGTATTTCTGCCGCATCAAACAACACGAAATAGAGCGCCACGCCGACGCCAAAGACAAACCTGACTTCGAGCGCCGCGAATACTTCGCCCGCATCTGAACCCAACGCTTTCGCCACGACCAACCATGATCCACATCCGCTTCATCTCTGCCGACCACACCGTGCAAGACCTGCAAGCCGCGCCCGGCCAAAGCCTCATGAAGGCCGCTACCGAAGCCAACATCCGCGGCATTGAAGGCGACTGCGGCGGCACCCTCACCTGCGCCACCTGCCACGTCATCGTCGACCCCGTGTGGGCCAAGCAACTGCCGCCGCCGGTGGCCGACGAAACCGACATGCTCGACTTTGCCGCCAGCCCGGTGGAGCCCGACAGCCGCCTGTGTTGCCAGATCCAGCTCACCCCCGACCTGGACGGCCTGGTGGTGCGCCTGCCCGCTGCGCAGCACTAGGCTCCCACCGCGCCGCCTGCGGCGTCACCCCCCAGGGGGCGATGCCCTGCGGCCTTGCGGAACCAGTTCCGCGGCATCCTGGGTACAGACACGCGCTCAGGAAGCACACTGCGCTGTCGAGCCCTCTTCCTCTTTCTTACCTACTCCATTTAGGACCATGACCTCCTACACCTTCACCCCGCTGCCCGTCGTGTCGGTGCCGGTACTGGGCACCGCCGAGCGCTTCCCCGTGCACCGCATTTACTGCGTGGGCCGCAACTAAGAACTTATCCGTAAATTATGTTTACGCATAATGGCACCTTGCGATAGGCGATGATGGCTGCGGCCAGGTGGTTGAGCGCCAGGAAACTGCGCTCAAGTTTTTCATACCGCACCAGCAGTTTTCGGAAACGGTTGAACCAACTGTGGCAAACCTCGACAACCCAGCGTCGAGCTTTCTTCTCGGGGTCGCGTCGTTGTTCCTCTGCTTCTTTGCTCCTGTCGACCACATGCGCAATGTAGCCATGAGTCAAGATGACCGTCATGGCCTTTTTGCCTCGATAGCCCGCATCGGCGCACAGATGGTTGTTGCGCCTCAGTGGCGGCGCTTTGCGCTTGACCACGATGGACTCAAGCACCGCCTCAATCTGAGTCACGTCGTGCTCATTGGCTCCGGTCACGATGATCGACAACGGGACGCCACGCCCGTCCACCAAGAGATGGCGCTTGCTCCCTTTTTTTCCCCCGATCCGTCGGATTACGTCCGACGGCTTCTTGTGCCAGTGGTGCTTTGAACATGGCCCCGTCGATGCTCTGCCATCGCCAGGCAATGCCTTGCATCTGGTCGTACTCGGCGAGGCCGGCTTTCCAGATTGCCTCAAAGAAGCCCGCCTTTTCCCATTCGAGAAATCGCTTGTGTACGGCACTGGCGCTGCCGAAGCGCTCTTTGGGCAAGGCCTTCCATTGGCAGCCCGTGCGCAGCACGTACACAATCGCCTCAAACACCTGTCGCGCCGGCTTTGGTGGCCGCCCCGCGCCAGGCTTGCGTAAATACACCTTTTCTGTGGCTCGTTCGCGCACCGGAATCAGTGGCTCGACACGCTGCCAGAAGTCATCGGTCACAACCCATGAGTCGACACGTTTTTTGGTGGCCATCACATCGCCTTACACCGCGCGCATCTGCGGATCGGGTACAGGTTCTACTATTTACGGATAAGTTCTAAGAAGAACACGCCAAAGAGATGGGCTTCACCGGGCGCGAACCACCGTTTTTTTTTCTCAAGCCGCCCGATACCCTCGTGGTGGCTGACGCGGGCCAGACCGCCACCATCCCCTACCCCAGCCCCACCACCAACCTGCACCCTGAAATCGAGTTGGTGGTGGCCCTTGGCCTGGACGGGCGCAACATCCGCACCGAAGACGTTGCCCAGCACATATGCGGCTACGCCGTCGGCCTGGCTATGACCCGCCGCGCCCTACAAACTGACATGAAAGAGCAGGACCGCCCTGGAGCATCGGCAAGGCCAACGACCACTCCGCGCCCATGGGCCCCATCGCCCCGTTGCGCAGGCCGGTGACATCCACCACGCGGCCATCTGGCTGCAGGTGAACGGCGTCGACCGCCAGCGCAGCAACGTGGCCAAACTCATCTGGAGCGTGGCCAAAAACATCGAACACCTGTTCAAAGCCTGGGAACTGCAGGCCGGCGATCTGATCCATACCGGCACGTCCGAAGGGGTTGGCGCTGCGCAACGGGGCGACAACCTGACCGGCGGGGTCGACGGCCTGACGCCCATCAGCGTCACCGTGGCTCATGACCTCGGGTTTACCCGATCCACCCACTCTCTATAATTTCTTTTAGTGAAATATATTTTATCTGGTTGAATTTGTATTTCTGTATGCAGCCCAGGTTTTGCGGGTTTGACCTGTAGCGATCGACCGTCAAAAACCCGTACCCTTGCGTGGTCTTTTCCAAGCATCCTTTCTTGCCCGCCCTCCAGGAGAACATTTTCATGATCCAGCGCAGAACCCTGCTCCAAACCGGTGCCGCCGTGGCCCTGGGCGCCCCCGCCTTGGTGGGCTTTGCCCAGCAAAGCGTCACGCTCAAGTTCCACACCTTCATGTCGCCACAGTCCAATGTGTGGCTCAACATGCACAAGGCCTGGATGGACAAAGTCACCAAAGACTCGGGCGGCCGCATCAAGTTCGAAGGCTACCCCGCCATGCAGCTCGGTGGCTCGCCGGTGCAGCTGTACGACCAGGCCAAAGACGGCGTGGTGGACATTGTGTGGACCCTGCCCGGCAACACGCCCGGTCGCTTCCCGCGCATCGAAGTGTTCGAGCTGCCGTTCATGATGAACAACGCCGAGGCCACCTCCAAAGCCTATTGGGAATACGTGCAAACCGTGGCCAAAGACGAGTTCCGCGAAGTCCAGCCGATTGCCCTGCAGGTGCATGGCCCCGGCGTGTTCCATATGCGCAACAAGCAGATCAAAACCGCTGAAGACCTGCGCGGCTCCAAGGTGCGCGGCCCGACCCGCCAGATCACCAAAATGCTGTCTTACCTGGGCGCCTCGCCCGTGGGCATGCCGCTGCCGCAGATTCCCGACGCACTGTCCAAAGGCGTGATCGACGGCGCCGTAATTCCCTGGGAAGTGGTGCCATCGGTGAAAGTGCACGAGCTGACCAAGTTCCACAGCGAGTTCGACCCCGCCGGCGGCGCCCTGTACACCACCACCTTCATCATGGCCATGAACAAGGCCAAGTACGCCTCGCTGCCGCCCGACCTGAAGGCGATCATCGACAAAAACTCCGGCATGGAAACCTCGGCCTGGTTGGGCAAAGTCCAGCAGGGTGGCGATGCTGCAGGCCGCGAATCGGCGGTGAAGCAAGGCAACACGATCTACACCATTCGGGCCGCCGAAGCGCAGGAATTCAAGCGCAAAGCCCGCCTGGTGGAAGTGGAGTGGATGCAGGACATGGACAAGCGCGGCTTCAACGGCAAGCAATTGCTGGACGCTGCCAAGGCCCTGATCGACAAGCACGGCAAGACCACAGGGGCGAAAAAGGCCTGACCCAGCTGCGCTCGCCGGTGCGGCCAATACCCCGCACCCGCACCGTGACGCCAAGGGCTCCGCAAGGAGCCCTTTTTATTTCCCAATACACTTTGCACATGCAACGCAGCCCCATCCAACACTGCAGACAATGTGGTTCGCCCGTCGCCTACCGCATCCCCGATGACGGCGATACCAAACCCCGCGCTGTTTGCACCGCTTGTCACACCATCCACTACGAAAACCCGCTCAACGTGGTGGGCACCGTACCGGTCTGGGGTGCATCGGGTGAATACGTGCTGCTCTGCAAGCGCAACATCGAGCCCCGCTTTGGCAAATGGACCTTGCCCGCCGGGTTCATGGAGCTGAACGAAACCACCGCCCAGGGCGCCGCCCGCGAAACGGTGGAAGAAGCCGGCGCACAGTTTGAATTGGGGGAGCTTTTCACGCTCATGAACGTGGCCCGCGTGGGCCAGGTGCACATGTACTACCGGGCCCGCCTGCTCAGCGACCAGTTCAACCCCGGCGTGGAAACCATTGAGGCCCGCCTGTTCACAGAAGCCGACGTTCCCTGGGACGAGATTGCCTTTCGCACCGTCAAGGAAACCCTGGAACACTACTTCGCGGACCGCCGGACCGGTCACTTCAGTTTTCACGCGATCGACATCGCCTGAAACGACGCCGAGACCAGCAGCGCGTGTGCATCGGGCACGGGATCATGCTCGGTCAGGCTGCAAATACAAGCTCCTGGGAACCGGGCCAACGCCCATATCGCCCCGACCACCACCGCAAGGCCTCGGTGCCCGAGTGGCAATGGCTGGCATGCGCACAAAACCAACCACTTGGCTTGGGCTTGCACGAACGACTCTCCCGCCCGGCTCGCTCCCCCGTGCGACCCGACGGTCACGGCTCCTCTCGCACATCGGAACCAAGAAATGACCGTTGATCCCGTGGGTGCACACACCATCTCGACTGGACCCAGGCGGCCGCCGGCTTCAGGGCCAGGCGCACATCAGTACACCATCCGCCGGACCGGACAACCGCTGGGGGAATGCACAGAACGCGGGTCTCGTCGCTCAGGCTGCAGACCTGGCCCTACTGGGCTGGCTACCCGAGCGGAACCGGGCATAGCAGGTGTGGCACCGTGAGCGGGTGTGCGTGAGCTGGCTGCGGCCCATGCAGGGCATCTCGGGTCCGCAGCCTCATTCAATTTCTATTTCAATAGTGCATCAATAATCCATGGCCATTCGACGATGGACTTGATGCATGGCGCGTCGTTTTCATAGTCGCGCAGAGCGACTTCGAGGTGATCCTCGAGGCGTCGAGGCTGTCGAAGGCGCGGATTTTGGCGAGTCGCTCGGGGCGTTTTTTTCCCACTCCTGTTGAGCCAGTGCGTCGCTGTGCGGGTGTCGCTTGTCCGGGGCGCGCTTGCGCCAACCGTGCCGGTGCAGCAGGTTGTAGACCGAAGACAGCGCCATCGTGCGGCCCAACCGGGCTTCGAGTTCGGCCTTGACCTGGCCGACCACCAGGATGCCCCCGGTGCGTGCCCGATC